>Ga0206926_1072_pt1 | contig 21390 bp, 18 predicted proteins | sample Alteio_BWOrgHeat_59_FD_152955 | JGI IMG/M metagenome (GOLD analysis project Ga0206926, IMG submission 152955) | Enriched cells from forest soil in Barre Woods Harvard Forest LTER site, Petersham, Massachusetts, United States -... | ecosystem: Environmental > Terrestrial > Soil > Temperate forest >... | reverse complement strand
GACGTGGCCATCATCAATCACGCCACCCTCCCCGTCGATATCTCCATGCTGAAACAACAGCTGAACCCTTCGTTTGTACTGCTGTTCGGACTGGAGCCCACTACCATCCGCCTCCCCCTGAATTTTCCACTCTTTAAGATCCAGGCATATGATCAGACCACTTATCTCAGCTCCTCCTCCCTCGAAGACCTCATACGCCCGGGAGAAGAGAGCAAATTGCTGAAAAGTAAATTGTGGGTCAGCCTGAAAACGCTGTTTGGAATATGACAAATAAACCAACTTTGGTATTTGCCACCAACAACACGCATAAAGTGGAAGAGATCCAGGCCGCCATTGGAAATATACTGGAAGTGATAAGTCTTAAACAGGCAGGCATCGACATCGACATACCCGAACCCCATGATACCCTGGAAGCCAACGCATCCGAAAAATCATCCACCATCCATCGCCTCACCGGCCAAAGCTGCTTTAGCGAAGACACAGGACTGGAAGTAATGGCCCTGAACGGAGAACCCGGCGTTAAAAGCGCACGCTACGCCGGAGAAGGAAGGTCCTTCAGCGCCAATACCGAAAAGCTCCTTTCCAGGCTCAGCGCTCATCCCGACCGCCGTGCCCGTTTCCGGACAGTCATATCCCTGATCCTCGACGGAAAGGAACACCTCTTCGAAGGCATCTGTAATGGCCGCATTCTCGAAACACCCACCGGTAACGGAGGATTCGGCTATGACCCCGTATTCGCTCCCGATGGAGAGACCCGCAGCTTTGCAGAAATGAGCCTCGAAGAAAAGAATCACTACAGCCATCGCCGCAAAGCCGCGGACAAGTTGGTAGCTTTTCTACAGTCACGAACCTAAACCATTGCTTATGCCAAAAATGAAACTGGTGTTACCGGAACACTTCAACTTTTCAACGACCATCCCCGTCCGTATAACCGATCTCAATTACGGAGGCCACGTGGGCAACGACTCCATCCTCTCCCTCATACACGAAGTACGGGTACAGTTCCTCCGGCATCACGGATATACGGAGCTGGACCTGGCCGGCACCGGACTGATCATGGCCGACGTGACCATCGAGTTCAAACAGGAATTATTTTATGGGGAAGCATTGCGCGCCGCCGTCGCCGCCACCGAATTCTCCCGCGTAGGATTCGAATTGTATTATAAGCTGGAAAAACAGGTGGGTGAAAAATGGGTGCCCGTAGTGCTTGCCCGCACCGGCATGGTCTGCTATAATTATACACTGAAGAAGATAGCCTCCGTACCGGCGGAAGTTTGTACACGGCTGCTGAGCTGAAGACTTGTTTACGTCCTTGAATTTATAAGGGCCTATGATGGGCCTGCGGCTGGCAACATCATGCATTCCATATGTCCCAGGCCGCCTCGGCCTGGCCTGCCAGCATATCATACCCGTTCTCTGTAACGGCGCCCCGTTCCCTGCCTTTGCGTAAAAACATTGTCTCAGCAGGATTATAAACAAGATCAAAAAGATAATGCTGTGCCCCAAGAGCTTCATAAGGCAGCGGCGGACATTCCTCCACTTTCGGATACATGCCCAGCGGCGTCGTATTGATCACCAGCGTGAACGCATGTAACAGCGTTGCATCCACCTCCTCATAACGCAGATCATCCTTTCCCTCCCTGGGCTGTCTCGTCACCATCCGGTAGCCGATGCCCCGCTTCTCCAGCACATATTCCACCGCTTTGGACGCGCCCCCGGTTCCCAGCACCAGCGCCTGCAGGTGATGATCCGCCAGCTTCTTCACCAGGGATCCCTCAAAACCTGTGACATCCGTATTATACCCCAGGAGCAGGCCATTTTCGATCTTTATACAGTTACAGGCGCCGATGGCTTCGACCACCGTATCCTTACGGTGAAGAAGGTCCAGCACGGCCCGTTTATGAGGTATCGTGACATTCAGCCCGCGTAATTCCGGGTCACTGAGGATCGCCGGTAATTCGCCGATCTCCTTAATAGAAAAATTCGAATAGGAGCAGTCTTGTATCCGCTCCTTTTCAAATTTCTCTGTAAAATATTTTTGAGAGAAAGAATGAGATAACGGGAATCCTATCAGGCCGAATTTTCTCACTTTTTATTTTCTTTATCCAGGAACATATGGAAGGTGTCCCCACGTAGCCCTACACGCATCGCTTCCATGGCAATGACCTCCGAAGGCGCAATATTACCCAGGTTTACATTACAGCCTATCAGCTCGATGAAATACAGCTGCTGCGCCTTTTGCGGGGCTTCCCACAATATCTTTTCAGCGGGGATCTGGGTAAGTATCTCCTGGACCAGCCCTTCCCGCACTTCTCCACTGCCACGGTAAATACCCACATTACCAGCCTCACGGGCTTCCGCGATGACATACTCGGCCCCGGCATTCAGCTCGGCCCTCATCAGCTCGATCCACTTATATGGAGGAATAATATGCTCCGCATCCTTACTGCCCACCTCACTCAAAACAGTGAAATGTTTGGTCAGCTTTTCGATATACCCGCATTTCTCCGCATGAGGGATCGTGATACTGCCATCACTGACCTCCACATGCGTAAGACCATATTCCTTACAAACAGAAATATAATCTTCAAACTGATTGCGTATGAGAAAAGCCTCGAACAGCGTACCCCCGAAATAAATAGGCATGTCATAGGATTTATATACGTCTATCTTCTCCCTCAGATTAGGAGTTACGAAAGAAGTACCGAATCCTAATTTTACAATATCCACATGAGGGTGGGCCACACTTAAAAAACTCTTTGCCTCCCCGATACTCAACCCTTTGTCCATTACCATTGTGATACCATGCTGCCGGGGCTTTAACATTCTGTCGGGGATCTGCGTAAGTTTAAAATTCATCCTGTTAAATATTAATCGTTCGAAATTTAGTAGCTGATGTTGATGTCGTTCGCGGACGCAAATGTAGGAAACAATCGAATACTAACTATTCACTATCGATATAGCACAATATTATAATGTAATTATAATGAATGATAACACCTTCACTTGAACGGGCTGATCAGATAGACTTGTTCTTTTTATATCGGGCGATAATGTCCACCACCGGCTGAAATTGCAGGATCACAGGATTCAGCTCCAACAGCTTTTTAAGCAGCTTGGGGGCCTTGGCCATAGCTTTCTCCAGCTGAAGCAGGGCCTCTTTGGATTTTCCCAATGCAAAATTCACGGCGGTCAGATAGAAGATAAAAATAGGTTTTCCCCCGGTGATCCGCATCGCGGCCTCCACCTGCTCCAATGCCTCTTCAAAAAGTTCAGCATTGTATAAACAACGTATCAACGCTTCCCAGCTGGAAATATTCCGGGGACGCATCCGGACCACGTTGGAGAAGTACTGGATGGCCTCCCTGAATTCGCCCTGCTGCATCTTACACTCTCCCATCGCCAGGTTGTATTCCGGCTGCATGGTGTGTATGCGCATGGCAGCCTCCAGCTGCTTTACAGCCTGGGGCCACTGGTTCTCGTTGATATAGGTACAGGCCAGCTTGTAATACAGCTTGCTGTCATCCGGGTTAAGATGCGACGCTTTCCGGTAGTAAAAACGCGCCTGGGCATAATTATTCAGCTTATCATAACAGTGACCGATGGCCTCATAAATGACATCCTCCGGGCGGGACAGCTCCAACACTTTTTCCAGGGATTCTATGGCGTCTTTGTACTTACGGAGACGAATATATGCATCTCCCATATTCCGGTAGGCATAGTCGAATTTCTCATCTATGACCAGGGCATATTTATACGCATCAACAGCCTTCTCATATAATTTTAGTCCCTGGAACGCCGCGGCCAGATTGAACCAGGCCAGCTCACTGTATGGATTGTCGTCGATGATCTGCTGATGAAGCGTTATGCTCTCTTCGTTCCTGCCCGTAAAATCCGTCCAAAAACATATTTTGTAAAGCGCCTCTTCATTGGCAGGGTCCTGCTCCAGGATCAATTTGAGGCAATCGAATATTTTATCAAACTCTTCGTAATCATCATATACATCCGCCAGCTCGAATAACAGCTCTATCCGCTCCTCCCCCTCAAAATGTATCAACGCATTCTCAAGGAGCGCCACAGCCTTCTCCTGCTGGTCCAACGCCAGGTAAGCGTCCGTTTTCAGTATGTATAGGTTGATGTCGGAGCCGTCAAGGAGCTCCACCTGTTCGAGGATGTTCAATGCTTCGTAATACCGGCGGGTGGCAATCATCAGGTCAGCCTTTTTGATCAGCAGCGCTGAAGAATAAGGGTACTGCCCAATCCCCAATTCCACTGCTTCAATAGCCTGGGGAAGGTCCTCCGTATCGTCGAAATAATCAATGATCCTTTCAAAGGCCTCTTCTTCCAAAAACGAATGTGGGCGGCCATTCTTCAGATCCTGATACTGCTTCAACAACTCCTTCATTTCTTCCCGGTCCTGATGGTATGGATTTTCTTGCATGTGTTTAAGGTTATTGTAAGTTACGGCATTCCACATTATTGACAAATTTTTTACAATACCGGCAACCCGGAGGAGCCCCGGGCCGTATTTTTTAAGTGAAAACCGGTGAATAAGAGAATGTTAGGGGTAGAAGTATTTTTCTAAAAGTGTAACTTTGTAAATATCAGTTCGTTAAAGGTTTATTAAATTTTGTGACCAACGGTTAAAAAATACCCAAATTAATTCACTATCTTTGTGTTAAGTAATGCGTAAACCAAGAACCATACAAATGAGGAAGTTGATGCGGCAAACGCTCATCAGTGCCCTGATGCTTGCAGTGGTCGGCCTGTCTTTCGCCAGCAAAGGCGGCGGTGGAGACAAAAAGACGAACAAAAATACTTCTGTTCTGAAGACTGAATTCACCCCCATCCGCACTACTTCCAGCTTCACCCTGAAAGCAGGTCCATCTTATGGTGGAAGCATCATGCTGAATCAGGAAAGAACCAGGACCACCATCTCTTTCAATACGCTGATCACCTATCAGAAAGGCAACAGCCTCTTTATTCTCCCCTATAAGTATACGGTGAACATTCCTAACCTGGCCGACGACAACAAGAGCAGCCTGCAGTTACTGGACCTCCGCATTAGAATGCATAAATAAGGTCATCCCCCCGTTATCATCTTCTTACTGTCCTCATAATTCATTTCGCGGTAACCAGACCTCGGAATATCGAATTTTGAAGCAGGTACAGGACCGAGATTGATCCTCGATACCCGGTATTTTATCTTCAGATCACCATTGGTAAGCTCATATTCCAGGGGAAGCCCTTCCAGGTTCCTGAAAGCAGCCTCATATTCCCGGTTATCCGGCAGGATCTCTTTTGTATAGTAAACAGTGATCGTAGCCCCGGACCTCGTCTGAGCCGTGGCTTTCTGACACTTATAACCAGCTATTTCCTTTGTTTCAGGGGAATTTTTAAAAACCAGCCCCTCGTAGGGGCTATTCTTCTCTTTCCAGTTATCCGGGTTAAGCCGGATCAACAGTTTCTGACCGCTGACCTCTTTTAGGATCACGCCAAAACCCGTACTGGCATCAAAAATAATAGTGGAGGAAAACTCATTATTGACGTCGTTATTGGTGATCTCGCTCCGGCTTTTACTACCCTTGATATACACAGTATGCGTAGCATTGGTAGTCACGGACGCCTGGGCCTGTTTGGTATTGCTGACGGAATAATCATACACAAGGGTCAGTTCGGCCACCTTCTTTTGCGCGGAGGCAGAAAAGGCGGTGACCCAAAGGTGAAGGATCCAGGTAGCAACAATGACGATAGGTGTTTTTTTCATTGGACTTGACTATCTATAAAAATAAGAAAGACTGCCCAATTCTGCAAATAAGCCTATCCCCTTCTATTTCCGCCTGTTAGGCTGCGTCTGCTGGGCCTTTTTCTGCGCCTCCTGCATCTGCTCCAGCCGTTCCTGCCACTTGGTCTTTGTCTTTGGCTTACTTCTGTTCTCCTGTAGCTTGGCCAGGATCTTACCGTGATCAATGATGTAATTCTGGATCACAAACTGAAGCGCCAGCGTGATAACGTTCGACACCGTATAATACCAGGTCAATGCGGATGCCAGCCTGTTAAAGAACAACAGCAGCATCACCGGCATGATATAAGGCATATACTTCATGGCAGGATTGCTCTGGTCAGGCGTCATGCTCATCCCGTAAAGAGAAATGAGGAAACTGGTCACCACCGCCATCAGCGCAAAAAGACTGACATGATCCCCATAACCCGGAATAGAGAACCCGAAGTGCAGGATGCTGTCATAGGAGGACAGATCATGGGACCAGAGGAAATGCTCCCCCCTTAACCCGATATTGGAGCTGAAGAAACTATACAAGGCAAAGAAGATGGGTATCTGTAACAAGGCCGGTATACAGCCTCCCAACGGATTGACGCCCGCTTCCCGGAAAAGTTTCATTTGCTCCATTCCCGCCTGCTGCTGATCATCCCCTACTCTCTTTTTCATCGCCTCTATTTCAGGACGCAGCGCTTTCATCTTTGCGCCGCTGAGATAGCTGCTGTAAACCAGCGGAGAAGTGATCAACCGGATAAATAAGGTCAGCAATAAGATGGCAATGCCAAAGCTGGCAATATGCGATTTAAAAAAGCCGAACACCGGCATAATGACATATACGTTGATGGGACGCACAAAAGAATACATGCCACGTCCCAGGTCGATGATCTTGGTCATGCCAGGCGCCTGTTTTTCCAGGATGGAAAAATCATTGGGGCCATAATAAAGCTGGAAAGGCATCGTGACATTCGCCGCCGCCGGCACCTTCGCCTGTAAGCTGGCATCCAGGTGAGCCAGGGTACGGGAGCTGTCCGCGGTTTCTTTGATCACATGCACATTCCCGGAAGTAAAACCATCCGGACCCGCCATCAGCGTAGTGTTAAAGAACTGCTGGGAAATGGACAGCCATTGCACAGGCCTGTCGAAGGTCTTGTCCGTCAGCCGGGAAATAAAGTCAAACTCATTCCCTTCCGAATAACAAACACTGAGAAAACGGCTCTCCTCCGTAACAGTCCTTTGCGTCCTGTTCAGGTCCGCACGCCATGACAGGTTAAGGCTGCTGTTGCTGAACAGCTGCCCGGGATTGGTCATCACCACATTCCAGTCGATCCGGTAATCATTGGGCCGGATAGTGAATTGATGCACCAGGGACGCTCCGCCGTTGGTAGGCAGGGAAAAGCTCACGGTCTGGCTGCCATCAGCATTCTTCACCACCTGGCCTTCCCGAAAGTAAAGGTCAGCAACAGGCTGGGCCTGGTTCTTATCCAGCAATACATTATAGGAAAACCGGTTCCCGGAAGCGGGGTCCACCAGCATCACCGGCGTGCTGTCATATTTTTTGAACTTCTTCAGCTCCACAGCAACGGGCTGCCCACCCTTATTGCTGAACTCAATCCGGAGCAGCTCATTTTCTACCGTCAGCGTTTTCTCCACGCCATTGATGGCGCTCTTGCTACCAGCCGTATCGGCAGTCAGCTGAACCGTTTTTGAAGAAGTGTCCCTCAGCCTGGCAGCAGCAGCCTCACGCGCCTTTACACGCGAAATGGAGTCTTCCACCATGGCCTTTTGCACCGCCAGCTCATGCTGATTTTTTGTAGAAAGATATAAGTACGCGAATAATAAAACACCCAACAGCACAAACCCAATAACCGTATTACGATCCATTCCCATTATGATAGTTTTTGAAAGAAGTGCAAATATAGTGGATAAGGCAATAGTAACGTACCCCAACCCCGCCGAAGGCCGGATTTGGTCGGTAAGGCATATAAAAAGCCCCTGCCTATATCATTTCACTCTGCAGCAGCGGGTTTTTTACCGCATTCTTCGACTCGGCAAACTCCCTCGCAGCCTTGATAAAATGCACAAAAATAGGCTGTGGGCTTTCCACGGTACTTTTTAGCTCGGGATGGTACTGCACACCAATAAAGAAAGGATGATCCGGCAGCTCGACTATTTCCACCAGGCTGCTCTCCGGGTTAGATCCGCTGGGGACCATGCCCGATGCCTCGAACTGGCTCAGATAAGCATTATTGAACTCCCAGCGATGACGATGTCTTTCGCTGATGGCTGTCTTTTCATAAATACGATTCGCCAGCGATCCCTCCCGCAATACGCAGGGATAGGCCCCCAGCCGCATGGTACCGCCCTTGGCCGTCACTTTTTTCTGCTCTTCCATAAGATCAATCACCGGATTTGACGTATTAGCATCCATTTCTGTAGAATGCGCATCCTTCAAACCCAGGACATTACGGGCATATTCAATAACCGCCATTTGCATACCCAGACAAATACCAAAGAAAGGTAATTTATTCTCCCGGGCATATTTAACAGCAATGATCTTTCCCTCCACTCCCCTATGTCCAAATCCCGGAGCTACCAGCAACCCATCCAGGTTACCCAGCTTCTCAGCGACATTCTCGTCTGTTATGAACTCACTATGGACATTCACCACCTGCACCTTACATTCATTGATAGCGCCGGCATGCACAAAAGATTCCAGAATGGACTTGTAGGCATCCTGTAATTCAATGTATTTCCCGATCAGCCCAATGGTGACCTTATTTTTCGGATATTTCAATTTATCCAGGAATTCCTTCCAACGGCCGAGCTCCGGCTCATGATAATGCGTGATATTCAGCTTCTTCAGCACAATGAGATCCAGCTTTTCCCGCATCATGGTCAGGGGTACTTCATAAATGGTAGGCGCATCGGCCGCTTCTATCACCGCCTCAGGCTTCACATTACAAAACAACGCTATCTTCTTGCGGATCTCAGGAGACAACGGCTCTTCCGTACGACAAACAATGACATCGGGATGAACACCTTCCTGGCTTAACAGCTTAACGCTGTGCTGGGTCGGCTTGGTCTTCAGCTCCTTGGCCGCCTTCAGATAGGGTATGAGGGTCAGATGAAGCACAACACAGTCCTCTTCCGGCATTTCCCATTGCAGCTGACGTACCGCCTCGATAAATGGCAGGGATTCAATGTCCCCCACCGTTCCACCCAGCTCCGTAATGATGATGTCATATTTATTGCCCTGCCCCAATAGCAGCATCCTCCTTTTTATTTCATCGGTAATATGCGGGATCACCTGCACCGTCTTGCCCAGATAGGCCCCTTCCCTTTCCTTATTGATCACGGTCTGATAGATCCGCCCCGTCGTAACGTTATTGGCCTGTGAAGTATACAGATTGAGGAACCGCTCATAATGCCCCAGATCGAGATCAGTCTCCGCTCCATCCTCCGTCACGTAACATTCACCATGTTCGTAAGGGTTTAATGTACCCGGGTCTACATTAATATATGGATCAAACTTCTGTATGGTAACTCTTAGGCCCCTGGCTTGCAAGAGCTTCGCCAGCGAAGCAGCAATAATGCCCTTACCCAATGAAGAGGTTACACCACCTGTAACAAAAACATACTTAGCCATGTAATGGTCAATTAACTTATTATTAAATGCGTTGTTTATTGATCGGGCGACAGGCAAAAACTAATAACTTAGTGTCATCGATCCTACTTTTCAATGGCTCAATGATCGATGATATCCCTCCTGCTGATTATTGAATACAGGAGTCACCTACATAAAATGGTAATTAGATTCTTTTCTTAAACCTGTCTTGATTTGACCTGTTGAAAACCAACAGAAAAGAAATTCCAAGAGGTCATGCAAAGCTACACCAAATTCTGAACCCGGAAAAATACCCCTCCGGAAATGTGGATAAAAATGTGCCAGGAATTCGCAGTTGAAATATAGCGAATTCCGGCAAACCGCTAAAGTCTGTCCTGGCGGACGAAGCCGACTCCGTCGGCTTACATATGCCCAATAAAAAAACGGACCTCCCGGTCCGCTTAAACTCTATTACAATACTATACGATCTTATTTAAAAACTGTCAACGAAAAAATTGATCCAGATTTCGTATCTGATTGATTTTCAGTCTGCGAAACGTTTTTTGAAACTTCCCGGTTATTACCCAGTTTTTCTGACTGACTGATCTTCACTGCATGGAGAACCACTATTGCCAGTATCTCAATAGCTAAAACAACAAAGGTGGAGGTCTTTCCCTTTTTCATGGTGTAATTGGATTTAGGATTTCTCTTAAGGATCTAAAGTTTATTAAATACAAAGCTATACAGAAACGGAGGGGGATACAATTTTATTACCCGCACAATCATAAAAATCAAGGTTTACCATCATAGTTCTAAGGGTAAACTGTAAATAATGTCCTATTTATTCTAACGATTTATATTTATTTACATATGTAATAGTAAATAATACATGAAAGTAATGGAAACCTTCTTATTTTGCATACCACTATGAAACCCTGTTCCTGTGCACTTTTAACCCTGCTTTTAACCCTGCAAACTCTGGCCCAACAGCACCCCGGCAATCTCTCCAGGCTTAAAAAAGAGATCATTAGCCTGTCCCCGGATGCCAATACGACCAATGCGGTTGCAACAGCTTCCTTTTTTCGCCAATTCGAGGTGCTGGACCTGCGGACGGACACCTCCCGCATCGGCATACATTATTTTGTACCGGACCTCGGCGCCCCCAATGATAAACAGTTGGTATTTAATAAGCCGACGGCAGCCGCTTTATCGGCCTATCTGAATGCCTGCCTGGCCAATCCCAACGCATCCCATACAGCGCTTATCGTCATTCGCCGTCTCTGGCTCTCCGATGTCATTCCTCTGCAGATGGCGGTAAGTAAAGACCCTGAAAAACTAAAGGAAAAGACCCTGACCCTGCTCAAAGCCGAGATCTATGCGGTGAAGGATGGGGATTATATGCCGGTCTTTCGCTTCGACAGCCTCCTTGTCTACAAAGAGGAAAAGCCCGCGCTGTCCACTTCCCTGTATCTCACATGGGGCAACGGCCTTTCCGGCCTGCTTGACCAGATGATCGACAGCGCCTCCCGCCTGGCAGATCAAAAGGAAGGGCACGCGCATTTGATCCATTGGGAGGATATCCGGGACTTCAATCAGTCCCATTCCGTCAACCCACTTGGCAGCAGCCAGCCGCTGACTGCGGGCGTCTATGCCAGCTTTGAGGAATTCCGGCATAACAGCCCATCCATACAGAACTTCGAAGTAAAAAAAGAAAAGGAAAAGATGCTGCTTTATCTCAAAGAACCCGGTGGTAATACCTATTATACCCGCGGCCCATGGGGGTATTGTGATGGAAAAAATATCTATGTTATGCAAAACGGCTGCCTATGCCCTGCATGGCAGGAAGGGAATACCCTTTATTTCTATGGCACTGCCTATAAGCAGGTAACTGTACAGCCATCCTATGTAGCCGTGGTAGGTAATATATCCCCCGAAGCCGGTTTAGGCATCGATGCTGCGACGGTTCTTGCTTCGAGTTCGGTCAATCACAAGAATATAAGGCCACGCCTCTGCGCCGTTGATATGGATTCCGGTAAATGCTATTGACGTCTTGCTCGCCAGACGCCGGCAAAAAGCCTAATCCTTCGCTATCTTCTCATAGCTCGCCACCAGCCCCTTGATCAGGGACGAGCTGAACCCCTGGTGCTCCATCTCATTCAACCCCGCAATGGTACACCCCTTGGGAGTGGTCACTTTGTCTATTTCCTGCTCCGGATGCGTCCCTTTCTTCAGCAACAGCTCGGCAGCCCCCTTGACCGTCTGCGCAGCGATCAGGTTGGCCGTGGCAGCATCAAAGCCTATCTCGATACCCCCCTGGATATTCGCCCTTATATAACGCATGGCAAAAGCCGTACCGCAAGCCCCCAGAACAGTGGCCGCATCCATCAGCTTCTCATCAATGCGTACAGCCTTGCCCAGCTGGCTAAAAATATCAAATACATATTGCAATTGCTCCTCATTCGTATCCAATGCAGCAATACAGGTCATACTTTCCTGGATGGCAATGGCCGTATTCGGCATAGCCCTGACAATAGCGACTTTTTTACCTATCGCATCAGCAATATGCCCGATGCTGATCCCGGTGACCACCGACACCAGGACATGTTTTTGCTCGTCAAATTCCTCCCGCAATTTTCCAAGTATATCATTCACCTGGAAAGGCTTCACCGCCAGTATCACCAGGTCGGCATAACGCAGGGCCTCTTCATTCTTATCGCTCACAAGCACACCCTTTCTTTCCAGGGCATTGAGGCTATGTATATTCCGCTTTGTGATCAGTATGTGTTTGGGCTGTACAAAACCACTTTGTATCAATCCTTCTGCAATGGCAGTGCCGAGGTTTCCACCTCCGATAATGGCTATCTTCCTGTTCATATTGATAAAATTACAAGGTCAGTAATATTTTCCCGGAGCCAGGTAATGACGCACATAATCATCCACCCCCGCTTCCAGGGAATAGAAATCATCCCGGTACCCGGCTTCACGCAGCTTATGCATATCGGCCTCCGTGAAATATTGATATTTATCACGGATGTCCTCAGGCATGTCGATATAGACGATCGCCGGCGGCAGGTCCAGTCCGGCAAAACTGGCCTTTACCAGGTCTTCAAAGCTCCGGGCCTTCCCCGTGCCCAGATTATAGATAGCCGAAGCCGGCCGGGTCTCCATCAGCCAGTAACAGATCTTCAGCAGATCTTTTACATACACGAAATCACGCAGCTGCTGCCCATCCCTGTAATCCGGACGATGGCTGCGGAACAGCTTCACTACCCCGTCCTTCCTGATCTGGTTAAAAGAATGAAAGATCACACTCGCCATACGAGCCTTGTGATATTCGTTGGGGCCATATACATTAAAGAATTTCAACCCCGCCCAGAAAGGAGGATGCGTATCCTGTTGCAGCACCCATTTGTCAAATTCATTTTTGGATACACCATAAGGGTTCAAAGGCTGTAACCGGGGAATGATCGCATGGCTGTCCTCATATCCCAATTTCCCCGCCCCATACGTGGCAGCAGAAGAAGCATACACAAGGGGAACATGTTTCTCCGTACAATACTGCCATATCTTTTTGGACCAGGCAACATTCAGATGCTCATGAATACTATAGTCGAACTCGGTGGTATCCGTACGCGCCCCGATGTGAAATACAAATTTGATCACAGGCTTTTTATCAGACAGCCATAAAAAAAACTCCTCCCGCTCAACTTTACAGCTATACGCTTTGCCCTCCAGGTTCGGGGTCTTATCGATGCGTGAAAAATCATCCACCAGGATAAGGTCGGCTGATCCTTTCTCATTGAGATATCCGGTAAGACAGCTTCCGATAAAGCCAGCCGCCCCTGTGACAACGATGTATTCTTTTCCGGGATTTATAGATTCTTCCATATATTTGGCCGGGCTTGCCCGCATGCAAATATAATCTAATCAGTCGACAGCTATGCGATTAGGATCTGTTCAATTTCTACGGGCGTTGGCTGCATTCCTTGTAGTTTACAGGCATTGCCTGGAAAGCCGGCCATTGTCACTACCCATTCCGCGGCAAATGCTTTTCTTTCATCTGTTCTCCATTGGATCATCCGGCGTGGACATATTCTTTGTGATCTCCGGTTTTATCATTTCTTATTCCGCCGGCCGGTATAAGGGTCCACAAGAGGCATGGCAATTCGTAAAGAATCGCTTTTTGCGGTTAAACCCTCTCTATTATCTGGCAACGCTGATCTTTCTCGCAACCATCATACATCATAAGCTTCAGCTGCATGATGAATTTCTGACCCTTTCCATCATTATAAAGAGCATCATTCTCCTTCCTGTATTCGACAGAACAGCCTGGGTACCTACTATCATGGGAATTGCATGGTCCCTCAGCTTCGAATGGTTCTTTTACCTGCTTTTCACCTTGGGCATTATCCTTAAATGGCGGAACAAAACTGCTTTTTTGCTGATAACAGGCGGAACATTGATACTGATAGGACACCTGCTGCACAGCAGTGATTACCGTGTCAGTTTTGTTGCTAACCCCATCATGGTGGAATTTCTCTCAGGCGCTGTTCTTTATTATTGCTGGACCCGCTGGACATTACCATCAAAGGTTGCCCTGGCAATACTGCTGACAGGCCTGGGGATCTATGGCTATGAAATAATACAGGGCATCGGGTGGGCAGCAGAGGCCCATTGTACCATAGATGGTGTTATACCCGCCTTACGTTTGTTTTATTGGGGAACGCCTGCCGTCCTGTTGGTAACAGGCTGTCTCTTCCTGGAAAAGAATGGAGCGGCATCCCGCCTCTGGCGCAATAAAGCAGTGAGACTGCTGGGAGATTCATCTTATTCTCTTTACCTGATCCATCCGCCTGTATTCGCAGTCCTCCTTGGCCTTAGCACAAAGTTCTCTCTCCGCGGGATGAACCCCGATCTCGTTATCATCATCTTACTGCTGCTGGCCATGGGCGGCGGGATCCTTTTTTACCAGCTCATAGAACGTCCATGGTTACGCTATCGCCGCCACCTGGGACAAATAAAGCATACGCAATGAAGTTAAGGTCCATCCAATTACTTCGCGCAGTCGCCGTTCTCCTGGTAGTATACAGGCATTGTATAACCAGCCGCATGAGCGTTACGCCGACCTCCCACTTTCAATTGTTATCCTATCCTTTTGGAAGCTTCGGCGTGGACATCTTTTTTGTCATATCCGGCTTTATTATTTCCTATTCCGCCGGGCGATACATAGGAATGACCCGGGCAAAGGAATTCCTCGTTCACCGCTTCCTGCGCCTGAACCCGGTCTACTATCTCGCTACCCTTCTTTTATTGCTGATCGACTTGCATAAACTGATCCAACTCCACCGGACCCATATAACCTTTCCCGTAGTGGCAAAAAGTATTTTGCTGCTGCCCCTCTTTGATGGCCAGTATTGGGTCCAGGCCCTGTTGCCACCGGCATGGTCGCTCAGCTTCGAATGGCTGTTTTACCTGCTCTTCTTTTTAGCCATCGCCTTACAATGGAAAAACAAGACCTCCTTTTTGCTGATCGCAGGAAGTATTCTAATCACCGCCGGGCTCCTGCTGAACAGCCGGGATACCCGGATCCATTTCCTGTCCAATCCCATCATGGCCGAATTCCTGCTCGGATCAGCGCTCTGTTATTGCTGGTCACGATGGGACCTGCCTGTCCTGGCTTCCCTGGTAATGCTGGCAGCGGGTATAGGACTTTGTATAGGCGAATGGGTGATGATCCATAACCTGGGGCAGATAGGGGAAATGTCCCGGCTGGTGGGCGGCGCTTCGTCTATTGAACGAACCCTCTGCTGGGGACCGCCGGCCTTCCTGCTGGTAGCAGGTTGTGTATTCCTCGAAAAAAAGGGATGGGCAATAAAGCTTTGGAACAATAAGACCATTGGGCTATTGGGGGATAGCTCCTATTCCATCTATCTCGTACATCTCAGCGTCATCGGCATCTGCCTGTCAATCCGTAACCATGTACATATCGACACCCTTCCCGACATCGACGTACTGCTATGGGTATTGCTGGCCGTGGGGGGCGGCATATTCTTTCACCTGCTTATAGAACGTCCCTGGCTGCAACGCATCCGGCGCCGATCACGCCCCCCCGCAAGTCCAAAGGACAGCGCTTCTTATGCCAGCTCCGCAAGCCGTTCCATATAGCGTTCGATCGCATGATCGTACTTGTCTTTCCATTCATCCACCGTTCCCCAGTCCTCACCATTTATTACAAAAGATCCATGCGTGACCACACCTAATTCTTCATGGGGGAAGTCACCCAATGTCTTTTTAAAAGCAGCCAGCTTATCCGGCTCTACGCTTACCACTACCCTGCTCTGTGATTCGCCAAACCAATAGGCATCCTGCCGGATACTCCGGTTAGTCGCCGATACATTAAAGCCAAGGCCCTGCGGGAACGCCGATTCCGCCAGCGTGACGAATAGACCTCCTTCACTGACATCGTGTGCGCTTTTTACCAGCTTCTTTTTGATCAGCTCCGCCAGCGTCTGCTGCAGCGCCACTTCTTCTTCCAGGATGAAATGTGGCGCAGGACTAAATGCGATATTCAATATTTTATGAAGATATTCCGAAGACCCAAGATCATCCGTGCTATAGCCCAGCAGGAAAATATGATCCCCTTTTGCCGAAAAATCAAGGGTCATCTTATCCTTTACAGAGTCCAGCACACCCACCATTCCAATAGTAGGCGTCGGATAGACGGCGCCATCGGGGTTCTGATTATAGAAGCTGACATTCCCGCCCGTCACCGGCGTATCAAATCTACGGCAGGCATCTCCCATACCCTTGATCGCATTGACAAACTGAAAATATACTTCAGGGTCATAAGGATTTCCGAAATTGAGACAGTTGGTGACACCCAACGGCTGCCCGCCACTACACACGATATTCCTCGCAGCCTCGGCCACCGCGATCATCGCCCCCTTATAAGGATCGGCAAATACATAACGGCTATTACAGTCCGTTGTCACAGCCAGCGCTTTTTTAGTGCCCTTCGCCAGTACAACAGCCGCATCACTGGGCTGGTTGGTGGAAGAATTGGCCGTGCCCACCGTGCTGTCATATTGCACAGCCACCCAACGCTTGGACGCGATATTCGGAATGGCTATCATCTTCTCCGCAACAGGCTTCAGCTGCCTGGGAACTTCTATCTTTTCAGGATCAAACGCTTTTATCTTTGATAAATAGGCAGGTTCGCTATAAGGTCTGTCATATTGAGGAGCGCCACCACCCAATACCAGCTCATAAGCAGGTATCTCGGCTTCCAGCTGTCCATTCATGTGAAATTTGAGCAGCCCATCATCCGTCACATGCCCTATCTCGGCCGCCGGCAGGTCCCATTTTTCAAAAATGCCGACCACTTCCGCCTCTCTGCCCTTTTTAACCACCATCAGCATACGTTCCTGGCTTTCACTTAACAGCAGCTCCCATGCCTTCATATTTTGCTGGCGGGCAGGCACTTTATCCAGATCAATATACATGCCCACCTCCCCTTTTGCACTCATTTCAGCGGTGGAACAGATGATACCCGCCGCACCCATGTCCTGCATGCCTACCACAGCGCCGGTCTTTATCACTTCCAGACAGGCCTCCAACAGCTTCTTCTCCTGGAAAGGATCACCCACCTGCACGGCAGGCAGCTCTTTCGTACTTTCACCCGTAATATTGGCTGAGGCGAAAGAAGCCCCTCCGATCCCATCCTTACCCGTTGCGCTGCCCACAAAGATCACGGGATTACCCTTGCCCAGTGCAGTGGCGGAAATGGTCTCCCCATTTTTCAGAATGCCCACGCTCATGGCATTCACCAACGGATTGGTATGATAACAATCTTCAAAATAGATCTCTCCCCCCACCGTAGGAACGCCAAAGCAGTTGCCATAATGGCCGATACCATGCACCACACCGGAAAGCAGGTGTTGTGTTTTGGCTTCTTTAAGATCACCAAAACGAAGCGAATTAAGAGAGGCAATAGGTCTTGCACCCATTGTAAATATATCACGATGTATACCACCCACACCCGTAGCAGCCCCTTGAAAAGGCTCGATAGCAGAAGGGTGGTTATGAGATTCGATCTTGAATACAACCCCGTAGCCATCCCCGATATCCATGAGTCCGGCATTCTCTTCACCGGCCTTCACCAGCATTTTCTTACCTTCCCGGGGAAGGGTCTTCAGCCACTTGATCGAGTTCTTATAGCTACAGTGCTCGCTCCACATGGCGCTGAAAGCACAGAGTTCAGTGAAATTGGGGGTCCTGCCGAGCTTAGTTTTTATCAATTCAAATTCCTCTTTCGTAAGTCTAAGCTGTTCAGCCGTTTTTGCACTTATTTCCATGATGTGTAAGATGTTAGAATTGTAAAAATTCCAAGGCGCAAAAGTACGAACACCCGGGCAATTGTCATCTATAAATTTATCCATATATGGAAAAATTGAATAAGTCAATACGAATCAGTAGGTTTGTCCTGTATGCCTCCCAAAAAAAGAATTGTTTTTGTAGCAAACACCAGCTGGAGTATCTACAAATTCAGATTTTATCTTTTGCAAAAATTATTGGAACAGGGTTTCTCCGTATTCGTTCTGGCGCCAAGAGACGGATATACAGGGAAGTTTGAACTGATGCCCGGCCTCTCCTATATAGAGCTGGCTACATTCGGAGGGCTTAATCCCCTGCAGGACCTTGGTCTCCTCCGTGAACTAAAACAGCATTATCGCCGTATAAAACCGGACATTATCTTTCATTATACCATCAAAGCCAACATTTGGGGATCCATCGCAGCAGGACGGTCATATCCTTCCATCAGCGTCGTCACCGGGCTGGGCTATGCTTTCTCCGAAAAAAAATGGCTCAGGGCCACCGCAAAGGCCCTCTATAAAATAGCCTTTCGAAGAAATAAAGAAATTTGGTTCCTGAACGAGGACGACCGGCATTTCTTCCTCCACGAAAAGCTGGTGGAGGAGAAAAAAACATTTTTACTGCCCGGGGAGGGAGTGGACGCACACGCCTATTACCCCGCTCCTTATGAACACTCCTCCCCGTATGAACAGGAACAACAGCCGGTCACCTTTTTGCTCATCGCCCGGATCATCCGCCACAAAGGCATCTATGAATTTGTCCGGGCGGCCGAGCTGCTACAAAAAAAAGGGCTCCCCATCCAATGCCAGCTATTAGGTTTTTTTGATGACGCTAACCCGGTGGCCATCCCCCGGCAGCAGGTGGCCGAATGGGAAAACAGGAATATTGTACGCTATCTTGGTCAGACAGATGATGTAACACCTTTTATAAAACAGGCGGATTGTATCGTATTGCCATCTTACCGGGAAGGGATGCCGCTGAGCCTCCTGGAAGGAGCCAGCATGTGCAAAGCGCTTATCGCCGCAGATACAGCCGGATGCAGGGCTATTGTCCGCGATGGCATCAACGGATATCTTTGCAAAAAACAGGATAGCACAGACCTGGCCGACAAAATGGAAAAGTACTACCAGTTGCCCGCTGCAGACAAAAGACAGATGGGCCTCGCAGGAAGAGCGGACGTACTACATCATTTTACCCGCGAGATCGTAGCCGGTATTTATGTTGATAAGATAAAGGCCATAGAGGCCGCCAGACAAGAAAGCTGATAATCCATGCACGTCCTTTTATTTATCCTTTATGGCGCCATCGCCTGCTATATACTCCCCCGGCTGAAGTTCTTCAGGAACAGCGGGATCAGACCCGGATTCCTGCTGGCGATCTTTAGTCTCAGGGTGCTCACCGGCTGCCTGCACAACTGGATCGCCTGGCGCTATTATCCCCATCACGGTGATATCTGGACATTCTTCCAGGCCAGCTTTACCACCCGTGCGGAGCTACGCGCCGGGTTCGGCGTGTTCTGGGCGCATATTTACAGAGTGGTGGACATCCCGCACAACTTTATTGAATGGATCCACCTGGTCTTTAATTGCCTGTCCCTGGATAATATTTATATCAATACCCTGTTCTTCAATTTTTTCACCTTCAGCGGATACATCGCCCTGTTCAAAGTATTCTACCTGCGATCGGGTGAAAATACCCTAAGCGCCCTGCCGGCGCTCTTGCTGCCCTCCGTCCTCTTCTGGACCTCCTGTATCCATACAGAAGGCCTGGTCTATCCCCTGCTGGGCTGGCTGTTCTATACCATGCACCAGGGACTTACCCACGGTTGGCCCCCGCGGCGTTTTATCAACTGTTTGCTGCTCACCGGGCTGGTCATCTTCTTCCGCCCGGCCCTGGCCCCCGGACTGATCCCGGGATTGCTGATCTGGTGGCTGGCCGAAAGATCCATCCCCCGCAAAAAGCTGCTTATAATACTGTCCTTCATAGGATTGGCGATCGTGATCCTGCTATGCTGCTTTCCAGCCCTGCTTTTCCTCATCCCGAAGACCCTCAGCGCCCGGCAATTGGAGTTTCAGGTCCTAAACGGCAATTCCCGGCTGCCCCTGCCCTTGCTGACCCCGGACTGGAGCAGCCTGCTAAAAACACTGCCCTGGGCCCTTCTCAATGGCTTCTTCCAGCCCCTGCCCGGCTCCGGCGGACAGCCCATCTACCTGGCTTTCTCTCTTGAATTGATGGCCATCTGGATGATCATACTTTTTTGCCTTATAAAAGGAAAAGCCGTCGGCCCATCCACCACAGCCTTCACCTGGTGCTGTCTGCTTTTTTCCCTTCTGGGAATGTGCCTGGCAGGCTATATTATTCCTTTTGCCGGAGCCATAGTTCGTTACCGAAGCCTATATTTGCCTTTCCTGCTGGCCCCATTTATCGGCAGGCTACAGTCCTGTTCCCAGACCCTTTCCCTCAACCGGCGCATAAAAAATTATATATTTAAATAATGTATTAAAATCGTCAAAAAACAGGTGGAAAATATCCAAAACATGCCTTTTTTTAATTTTATTATTGAGACTTTTCCAATTTTAGGCCGATCAACCCAAAAAATTGTTTTATTACCTTCAATCATTTAGTTTCGCTAAAACTTTACAGCATGTCATCATTAAGATTTAAAGCCATCGACAATCTATCAACAGCCCCCGAAAGCCAGTTACCTGGTTCTGCCAAGATCACCGGCATCTTTGGCGAAAATGTTTTCACCCTGAAAACATCCCGTGAGTATTTAAGTGATGAAGCTTATAAAAGCCTGTTAGCCTCTATCAAAGGCGGTAAAAAGATAGACCGTGTCGTGGCCAACCAGATAGCCTCTGGCATGCGTCAATGGGCAGAGGGAAAGGGTGTAACGCATTTTACACACTGGTTTCAGCCACTCACCGGTACCACCGCAGAAAAACATGATTCCTTTTTTACGATAAAGAGTGATGGCACTGCCATCGAAGAGTTTGACGGCGCCGCGTTGATCCAACAGGAGCCTGATGCATCTTCCTTCCCCAGCGGCGGTTTAAGGGCGACTTTCGAAGCCAGAGGTTATACCGCATGGGATCCTTCCTCTCCTGCTTTTGTTATGGAGATCGGCGCCGGCAAGACACTCTGTATCCCCACCATCTTTGTATCCTACACCGGCGAATCGCTGGACTATAAAGCGCCTCTGCTGAAGGCCCTGGCCTCCCTGGATAAGGCGGCTGTAGAGGTTTGCCATTACTTCGATAAGAACGTAACAAAGGTTACGGCCACCCTGGGCTGGGAACAGGAATACTTTGTCATGGACGCAGGTCTGTTCAATGCACGCCCTGACCTGGTTATGAGCGGCAGAACAGTATTTGGCCATGCTCCCGCCAAAGGACAACAGCTGGAAGATCACTACTTCGGCAGCATTCCCGAAAGAGTATACGCTTTCATGCGCGACTACGAACAGGAAGCTTATAAGCTGGGTATTCCCCTGCGCACCCGTCATAACGAAGTTGCTCCCGCACAGTTCGAATGTGCACCCATCTTCGAAGAAGTCAGCGTAGCTGTCGACCACAATATCCTGCTGATGGATATCATGGACCGCGTCGCCCGTCGTCACCACCTGCGTGTATTG
>Ga0206926_1071_pt1 | contig 21570 bp, 19 predicted proteins | sample Alteio_BWOrgHeat_59_FD_152955 | JGI IMG/M metagenome (GOLD analysis project Ga0206926, IMG submission 152955) | Enriched cells from forest soil in Barre Woods Harvard Forest LTER site, Petersham, Massachusetts, United States -... | ecosystem: Environmental > Terrestrial > Soil > Temperate forest >... | reverse complement strand
CTCGCGATATACCAATTCGCTTACCGCGAGCGGTGCCCGAGGTTCATTCGGCTTCAGCGGAGTCAATACGGAAGTACTGCTTCCGGATCCCAAGACCGGGAACCTGGTTCCCACCACTTCGCAGACTAACCCTACCGGTTACGATCTGGCCGATCTTCTGTTGGGCCTCCCGGCGTCGGCCTCCGGTAACAAGTACCTCAACGGCAACAACACGTTCTACTATCGCCAGAAGACCGCGGCCGCATTCATCAGTGACGACTTCCGCGCGACGACGGCTCTGACTCTCAGCCTCGGACTCCGATGGGAAATCTACGGTCCGCAGACCGAAAAGTACGATCACATGGCCAATGTGGAATATTCTCCAAACGGCACCGCGCTCACAATCGTGACTCCCGGTCAGCAGGATCCCTATAGCGGTGGCACCGTCCCGGATGGTCTTTTGAAGACCGACTATAAGATGGTCCAGCCTCGCCTCGGTCTTGCGTGGAAACCCTGGGCGAAACGGGCGATCGTCATCCGTGCTGGTTACGGCCTTGCCTTCAATGGCGGCTCAATCGCTCAGCTGGGTAACCGGCTGGCTATCCAGCCTCCGTTTGTGCAGACACTCAGCCTCTCGTCGACGACTACACCGGGGCTCACTCTGCTGAATGGCCTGGTCGCATCGCCGCTGACAACCGTGGCCAACACATATTCCGTGGATCCGAATTACAAACCGGCAATGGCTCAGCAGTGGAACGCGATTGTCCAGTACACTTTCCTGCGATCTTATGTAGCGCAGCTGACTTACTCCGGAACCAAGGGCGACGATCTCGACGTCCTGCTGGGACCCAACCGCCGCGCCCTGGGCGGCACGGTTCTGCCGTACCCGACGGCAACGTCCAACATACAGCTGGATGAATCCATCGGTACATCGATTTACCACGCCGGATCGGCGCAGATAACCCGCCGTCTGGCCCGTGGCCTCTCCGGCTCCGTCACCTATACGTTGGCGAAGGCGATCTCCGATTCTTCCACTCTCGGCAGTGGCGTTGTGCAGATTGAAAACAACATTGCGGCCGAGCGAGCCATCACGTCGGATCCTCATCACAGTATCCGGACCACATTCAATTACCAGACTTTCGCGGGCAACCAGAAGAGCCAGTTCTACTGGAACATCGTCCGCGGCTGGCAGTTGCAGGGCGGCTATAGCGTCACATCCGGCACTCCGTTCACCGCTACCGTGGGCGGCGATCCTTCCGGCACCGGTATCGTAGGATCTGCCCGCGCCAACGCGACCGGATTGCCGGTCGAAAATGGCATCGGCTTCTTCAATCCCGCGGCATTTACTACGGTTCCGACCGGAACCTACGGCACTGCGGGCCGCAACACGATTCCCGGTATCTGGAATTATTCGATCAATGCTGAAATGCAACGTTCGTTCCGGATCGGCGAGCGGCACAGACTGCAGATGACCTTCCAGACGAACAATCCGCTCAATCATCCTTCAGTCACCGGTATCGTGACCCAGATTGATAACAAATCTCTGATTCCAGGTACGCCGTCATCATACGGCCAGATGCGCAGCGTGAGCGCTCAGGCGAGGTTCACATTCTGATGCCGACCACTAACCATTCAGTTCCAGAGGGAAAAAGCATGATGAAGAAAGCAGTCGTATTCGGGCTGGTGTTTTGCCTGTCGTTCGGAAACATTCAGGCACAACAGAGTGGCCCGGTCACATTCACGTCGAACACCACGCTGGTGATTATCGACGTTACCGTGAAAGATAAGAGCGGCAAAGTGATGGAGGACCTCAAGAAAGGGGACTTCGTCATCAGCGAGGACGGCAAGACACAGCAGGTGGCTGTGTTCGATTTCCAGAAGCTGGATATCGAGACCGCGACGCCCGTGCCGGCAGTGAAGCCAGATGCCAAGCCTGATGCCAAGCTGGAAGCCAAAGCCGCGGCACCGGCCAGTTCCGCAGGTTCCATGAGCGCAGCGATTGTCCAGACTGCGCAACCTGCGCCGTCCGCAGCCAAAGCCGCACCGGCTCCCGTGGAATCGAAACCCGGGACCGCGAAACCCCTCATCCGTTATCAGGACCGCCGCCTGGTTGCCATGCTCTTCGACATGAGCACCATGGCGATTCCGGATCAGATTCGCGTGCAGAAGACGGCTGTTGACTTCATCAAGAACGGTTTGAAGCCCGCCGACCTGGTCACCATTCTGACCACCACGACCGGCCCGCTCGAAGTCGCGCAGGATTTTACCGATGATCGAGACGCTCTCGAATCCGCCGTCAAGAAGTTCCGTATCGGCGAAGGCAGCGACCTCTCCGGCAGCCTCGGTGCGGGCGACACTTCCGACGACAACACCTTCAGCGCCGACCAGTCGGAATTTGACATCTTCAACGTCGATAAGAAACTGACCACTATCGAAACCTCCTGCAAAATGCTGGCGAGCTTCCCGGAAAAGAAAGCTCTGATGTATTTTTCCGGCGGTATTTCACAGTCCGGAACCGATAACCAGGCGGAACTCCTGAAGGCCGTCAACGTGTGCAAGAAGTCGAATGTGGCGATCGATCCGATCGACGTTCGCGGCATGACCGCGTCGGCCCCTGGTGGCGATGCTGGTTCCGCTTCAGGTTCCGGCAAGTCCCTGTTCACCGGTGGCGCTTCAACGGGCGCTGGTGGCGGACGCGGCGGCGCAGCCAACGATACCTCGCAGGAAACGCTGTCTACTCTTGCTGCCGATACGGGCGGTAAGCTGTTCGCCGAAGACAACGACCTGACCGTAGGCCTCGCTGCAGCGCGCGATGACATCGGCAGCTACTACATCCTGGGCTACTACAGCACGAACGGTAAAACCGATGGCAAGTATCGCACGGTCGCCGTGAAGCTTACCCGTCCGGACGCTGTCTCGGCCAAGATGGATTACCGGCACGGCTATTTCGCCGAAAAAGATTTCGGGAAGTTTACCGCCGCGGATAAAGACGACCAGCTGCAGCAGGCGCTGACGCTCGGCGATCCAATCACCGATCTGAGTCTGGCGGCGGAAGTGAATTACTTCCGTCTTGCCCGTGACCGTTACTTCGTACCCCTCAGCGTCAAGATTCCGGGTTCGGAAATCGCACTCGCGAAGACCAAGGGCAACGCCAAAACGGATCTCGATTTCATCGGACAGTTGCGTGACAACAAGGATGTGATGAAGGGACAGGTCGCGGATACGATTACTATCCAGCTGGCCCAGTCGTCGCTGACCGAACTGAACAACCGGACTATCGCTTACGACACCGGCTTCACTGTACCTCCGGGATCTTACAAGCTTAAGTTCCTCACCCGCGAGAACGAAACCGGCAAAATGGGAACCTACGAGAGGAGCTTCGTGATTCCGGATCTCTTCCCCGAACAGCCTTCGACCATCAAGACCAGTTCCATCGTGCTGAGCAGCCAGCTGCAATCCACGAAGGGCGCTCTGGCTAAGGCCGATCCCAACAGCAAGGCGGCCGACTCCAATCCTCTGGTCGAGGATGGTCAGCAACTTGTACCCAGCATCACCCGTGTATTCCGCAAGGATCAGAATCTGTATGTGTACATGGAAGTGTACGATCCGACTCTGGGGACGGACCAGAAGCCCAGTGTGGCGGCGATCCTGACCTTCTTCCGCGGTAAGAACAAGATGTCGGAATCACAGCCGGTTCACCTGGATTCGTTTGTTCCACAGCGCGGACAGACTCTGCCTGTGCGGTTCCAGGTGCCGCTGTCAACGCTTCCGACAGGCGTTTACACTTGCCAGATCAATCTCATCGATGAGAACGGACACAAATTCGGATTCCAGCGCGCTGAGATCAAGGTTCTGCCCGCAGCGGGCGGCGCAGCAACGGCCGCGCCTAAAGCCGGATTCTAATAGCTGAGTAGAAACGATCAAAAGGGGACCGGCAAATGCCGGTCCCCTTTTGCTTTTGGTCTGGTCAGGCTGCCTGGATGATCTCGCTGAAGTATTCGATCGTCGGCGGCAATCCCTCTTCCAGCGAGACTTTGGGCTCCCAGCCTAATACGCGGCGGGCCTTGGCTATATCCGGTTGACGCTGTTTTGGATCGTCTTCCGGCAACGGCTGGCGGATTAACGTGCTCTTACTCTTCGTCATCTGAATGATCGCGGTCGCGAACTCGAGGATCGTCATCTCGCGGGGATTTCCCAGATTGACCGGCATCACTTCGTCGGACAGCATCAGACGGTAGAGACCTTCGACCAGATCGCTCACATAACAGAAACTACGTGTTTGAGAACCATCGCCGAAGATGGTGATCGGCTGGTTCTGCAGTGCCTGGTCGAGAAACGCGGGGACAACGCGGCCGTCGTTCAGTTTCATTCTCGGTCCATAGGTATTGAAAATGCGGGCAATACTGGTTCGCAAACCCCGTGCGCGATGCCACGCCATCGTCAACGCCTCGGCAAACCGCTTACTCTCGTCATAGCAGGAGCGAGGACCCACCGGATTCACGTTACCCCAGTATGTTTCTGGTTGCGGGTGCACGGTCGGATCGCCGTACGATTCCGATGTCGATGTAATCAGAAACTTCGCGCCGTTCCGCTCTGCCAGTTCGAGCATGTGGCGAGTACCGATAGATCCTGCGTCGAGCGTTTCAATTGGGTAAGTGAGATAGTCTTTGGGGCTGGCGGGAGACGCCGCGTGGATTACATAGTCCACGGAGCCATCCAGAGTGAAAGGAACGGTGACGTCCTGGAGCCGGAACTCGAACGCAGTGTTGCCGCGCAGATGCGCAATGTTGCGCTCCGCACCGGTTAGAAAATTATCCAGCCCGAGCACTGCGTAGCCCTCGCTGAGCAGTCTGTCGCAGAGATGGGAGGCTACAAAACCGGCGGCCCCGGATACGGCAACACGCTTCACAGGGTCAGGCTTCGCATCGTGATTTCGTCCGGCACATACATGAATCTAGCACCCGTTATTGGTCCGGGTGCAATGCCTGTTGATACCGTATTCTAATGCGGACGAGACAACTTGGTAACAGCGATCTTCAAATCACGCCCCTGGGAATTGGCGCCTGGGCCATGGGAGGCGCCGGGTGGGCATTTTCCTGGGGCGAACAGGATGACAATGCTTCTATCGGAGCGATTCATGCGGCCCTCGATAAAGGGATCAACTGGATCGATACCGCTCCTGTTTACGGCCTGGGACATTCCGAAGAAGTTGTCGGCCGCGCGCTGAAGGGACGCTCCAATCGTCCTTACGTCTTCACCAAGTGCGAGCGCAAATGGGGCGAAGACCGGGTTATTTTCAAAAGCCTGAAGCGGGATTCGATCATCGCCGAATGCGAAGACAGTCTCAAACGTCTCGACGTCGACGTGATTGATCTCTACCAGATCCATTGGCCCGAACCGGACGAAGATATCGAAGAAGGCTGGGCGGCCTGTGCGGAGCTACAGAAGGCGGGCAAGGTGCGCTGGATTGGTTTGTGTAACTACAGCGCTCAACAGATGGCGCGCGTGAAACCAATCGCTCCGATTACTTCGCTGCAGCCTCCCTACAGCATCATTTCGCCTGAGATCGAGGATGAAATTCTGCCGTATTGTGGCGCGAACAATATCGGAACCATCGTGTATTCTCCGATGAAGTCCGGAATGCTTAGCGGCGCGATGACACGCGAACGCGTTGCCGCCATGCCTGCTGACGACTTCCGGCGGCGCACGCCGAATTACCAGGAACCATTGCTGACCCGCAATCTGAGCCTTGCGGAACTGCTCCGGGGCATCGGCGCGCGGCACGGCAGAACCACAGGCGAAGTCGCAATTGCCTGGACGTTGCGACGGCCTGAAGTGACGGGTGCCATTGTGGGCATGCGGTCGCCGGCCCAGGTAGATGGCGTGATCGGCGCGGCTGATTTCCGGCTCGCTGACAGTGAAGTCGCCGAAATTACCGCATTTATGACTGCGTAGTCCCTGTACCCGAGGGCCAGATCTTCTGCTGTGGCGACGAGTCTTCCTGGCCGGCTCTGGATCTGCCCGGCAGGATAAAGTGATCATCACAACGCGGCTCGTAGGTTTCATCGCCGCCGACCAGCACTTGCTGACTGTTGTAATGTGCAGGCATACCATCGATGATCCGCTGCGGATAGGGCGCGCGCGCTCCACACTTGGTGCAGTAAGCGGTGAGCCACATGCAGCGGTCTTCAGCAAGCATCGCCAGATCGGGCGTTGAGCCGAACGGTTCTCCGCGAAAGTCGAACGCGAGTCCGGAGGCGAGCACGTCATAGCCCTCGTTCAAAAGCTGATAGACCAGCTGGAAAAACCCGGAATCGCGCGGAAAGAACTGCACTTCGTCAAACGCGATCACCTGAAAACGGCACCCGATCGCGGATTCCTTCGCGCGCAGGATCGGCCACAACTCCCCGGGATTCGTGGCCGAGATCTCTTCGGCTGTATCCTCGTCGCCCTTACGGCTTTTGATCAGATTCATGCCGCTGCGAACGTCGGTGCGCGGTTTAAACACCGCTATCTTCTTGTTGCCATACTTCCGCAACGTATCGATCTCAGTCAGCAGATGCCGCGTCTTGCCCGACGCCATGTTGCCCACAAACAATCTCAGGAACCGTCCACGAGCCACTTTCGTTATCCCCCGGGAAAGTTCAAGGATAGCCTGATAGCTCTTGACAGGCGGGACAGCCTCGATGTATTATCCCATTAGGTTAATTAACCAAATGGTTTTATAGTATGCATCCCGATCAGCTCAGCAGCACCTTCGCCGCACTGGCCGATCCCACGCGCCGCGCAATCCTCGCCCGTCTGGCCCTGGGAGAAACGACGGTCAAGGACCTGGCCGCGCCGTTCGAAATCAGTCCACCCGCAATCACGAAGCACCTGAAGGTTCTGCAGCGTGCCGGGCTGATATCTCAGGGGAGGGAAGCGCAGTGGCGGCCCTGCCGGCTGGAAGCAGCCCCAATCCGGGAAGTGGCGGCGTGGGTGGAAGATTACCGCCGGTTCTGGGAACAGAGCTTCGACCGGCTTGACGAATACCTGATCGAAATGAAGTCGAATCTCGCAAAACAGAAAAGAGACAAGAAGGAGAAGACGAAACATGGAAGAACGAAATAAGCTGACGATCACCCTCCCGTCCGACACAGAGATCCTCATGACAAGGGTGTTCGACGCGCCCCGCGAAATGGTCTTCGCGGCGATGACAAAGCCAGAACACGTGACCCAATGGTGGGGACCGCGGATCAGCTCGTTTGAGGTATGCGAGATCGATTTCCGCGTGGGAGGAAGCTGGCGGTATGTCATTGGCTTTCCGGGCGGACAAAAAATGGCCTTCTCGGGCGTATTCCACGAACTCCTGCCGCCCGAACGCCTGGTTGCCAGCGAATGCTTCCACGCTCCGCAATTCGGTAATCCAGAGTGGCGGACCACAATGACACTGGAAGAGATCGACGGCAAGACGAAGATGACCAGCCGCGTCGTGCATCCCTCGAAAGCCAACCGGGATGGGCACTTCAATTCGGGAATGGAGCAGGGTGCGGCGGAAACCTTCGGCCGGCTGGACGATCTGCTGGCGGGCAGGCCAACCGGGCCGGACCTTTCACAGAACCCAATGGAGGCGGAACTCGAGATTACACGGGTCTTCGATGCGCCGCGGGAACTTGTCTATCAGGCCTGGACCGAGCCGGAACACATGACCCAATGGTGGGGGCCGGGTGTTTTCACCAACCACAGTTGCGAACTCGACGTGCGTCCCGGTGGCGCGTGGCAGATCGTGATGCGATCGCCGGACGGCACGGATTTTCGCTGCGAGGGTATCTATTCTGAGGTTGTGAAAGCGGAGCGCCTGGTCTTCACGAACGACGCAATAAGCCATACCGGAGAGCTGCTGCTCAAAGGCCTGACCACGGTGACCTTCGCCGAGCACGGTAACAAGACGAAGCTCACGCTGCATACCCGCGCGGTCGGCCATGTTCCGTTCGCTCCGCAGATGCTGCGCGGCATGGAACCTGGCTGGAATCAGAGTCTGGATAGTCTGGCCGCGTTCCTGACCCGCCGCGATTAATCGCCCTGGTTCAGCAGACCAGGACAGTCCGGGACAGTCTCCCCTCAAATCAGCAACTCATTGACAGCAAAGATAATTCGAGTCGCGACTGTCAGGCGCTTGCAACCTGCCCACCTTACGTCGAAAATATCGGAAGCATCCAGTTACCACGATGCTGGCGGCCATGCACGTCCCGCTGAATCGGGATAGGATATAAGACCGGTAGTTTGGGGAGCCCACATGATGGTGTCGCGGACAATCGCGTTAGGCATGGTTGCGGCGGTGATCGCGATTGCGCAAGGTGGAGGCGGACGCGGCGTTGCCGGGGCGTTCGGCGCCAGCGGGCGTGGCGGCGCGATGGCCGCTCAGTTCGATCCACACGATCTTTCCGGATATTGGGAACTGGGGTCGGAAGACAAAAGTGTCCCGGCGGCTGAACTGGTACCCGGCGTTACGAAAGCGGTCCTCGATAGGGTAGCGTTGACCGACGCGGTCTCGATGCGGTGGTGCCGCCCCCTTGGGCTTCCTGCCGTAATGGACAACGGGCGGCCCCTCGATATCCAGCAGGGCAAGTGGGAAATCCTCATTGCGCCCGAGGCGAACGCATCGCCGAGGCATCTCTATTTCAATCGCGCGCATATCGACGCAAAGATTTTCGACCCCGCCTCGATGGGCGATTCGGTTGCCCACTGGGAAGGCGACACCCTGATCGTCGATACGATTGGCTTTCATCCGACAGATGGCAGAATGACGATTCCGGGTGGTGGGTTCCGGACGGAGAACTCCCATTTGGTGGAACGCTACAAGTTGTTAAAGAACGGATCGGTGTTGTCGGTGACCTTCACGTGGACCGATCCGAAGGTCTACCGGACACCTCACGCTTACGAGTACCGTTATACGAAGGCACCCGCGAAGTATGAACCGCGTAACGGGATTCCGTGCGACCCCTTCGATGCCGAACGCACCGAGTTCGTCACGCGCGCTTTTACTCCCGCGCAAAAAGCTGCCGCCGAGGCAGCGTCCATCGAGGCGAAGGCGGCCGCCGCAGCGAAAGGTTCAGCCCCAACTGCAACGGGTAAGGCGCCAGCAGTAAAACCGGCGGCAAAGAATTAATTGCGTGGAGGTTGACTCATCATGTCCTTGATCTTGAAACCGATCGTTTCCGGCACAACGTCGCGGCTCTTCCGGCTTCTTTCAGGCGCAATCCTGGCAGCCGCTTTGATGCTGGCTCAGGCACCCGTTGGTCAGGGCCGCGGTGGGGGCCGCGGCCCTGCATCGCCCACGCCTCCAACAGTAGAAGGCGACTGGGTTCGTACCGATCCCATCGGCTCGGGCAGTTGGGACGCGTTGACGAAGACTTTTACTCCTGCAGTACTGACGCCCGAAGGTATCGCATTAACGCAGTCTGGCGGGCGCGGCGGCCGCGGAGGCCGGGCTGGAGGAGCCGCGGCTTCGACGGACACAACGCCTCACCCTGTTGGGGTTCCTTACCTCGTACGCCAAAGCTCCTGCTCCTTCAACGGCGGCGGTCAACTCACCATGGAATACGATTCCGAGGGGTTCCATATGGTGATCGGCAAAGAGGAGGCGCTGGTTGTTCAGGAGCGCAATGGCTCACGCCGTATCTATCTGGATGGCCGGCCAATCCCGGACGCCTCTGTGCGCCCACCTTCGAGTTCAGGCTACTCGGTAGGCCGCATTGAACCCGATGGCACGCTGGTCGTCGAGACTGGCGATATGACTCCCGGTACCGTCACCGCGGGTGGTTATCGCACGGCGGAAACCCGGGTTGTGCAACGGTACATTCCGTCACCCGACGGGCAACATCTGAGGATCGTCTTCACCTGGAGCGATCCGAAAATCTACCAGAAGCCGCACACTTACGAATATACTTTTGATCGCATGGAGCCCGGCTCGTATGCGCTCGAAACATTCTGCGATTCCACCGATCCGCTCTGGAACCAATCGATTGTTCCACCCGCGCAGCGATAGCCATGTACTCAAGACGTGAATGGGGAAAGGCTCTCGCGGGATTATCGCTTACGGCGCTGACTGCGTCCCGGCTTCGCGGCGGGGGCGTGGACGCGGCCTATAAAGGTGTCAGAATTGGGGCCATCACAGGCTCGCTCGGTCAACCGGCTCCTTCGCCAGGACAGGATGTTACCGATCTCATCATTCAACAGTGTCTTGCGGCCAAAGCCGGAACAGTTGAACTGGTGAACACCCCGTTCGAACCACGCGTCACCGGAGGCGGTATCGGCGGGCAGGCTCCCGCGACCGTGACTCCCGAATACGAGAAATCGCGCGACGAACTCAGGCAGTGGCGTATACATGGACCCCTTGATCGCTTTAAAGAGATCCGCCGGAAGTTCGATGCGGCGGGGTTAAATCTGTTTTCATTCGTCATGACGGTTGGCGACGACTTCACCGAGTCCGAAATCGAGGCCGTGTTTAAGCAGATGCAGGCTTTGGGCGTGGATCGTTTCTGTACTAACCAGAGCCGGGTCTCCGCCGGCCCGCGTATCGCACCGTACGCGGAGAAGTACAGGATCATGCCCACCTGGCATACCCATGCGCTTGTGAATGATCCAAACGAGGTCGCCTCGCCCGAGAGCCTCGCCAGACTTCTTGCGATGTCGAAGTACTTCATGGTGAATCTTGATCTCGGTCACTACGCCGATGGAGGTAACGATCCGACGGCATATTTTACGCTGCACCACGACCGGATCAGTCATGTTCATGTGAAGGATGTCCAGTCAATCGGTGGCGGGCCCGCCGCCGAATTAGGTGAAGGAGTACTCCGAATCTATGACATGCTGAGGATGGCCAGAGATAAGCATTATCCGATTGTGTTTATTGTTGAGAGGACCTACCTGGCGCCGGGGTTTACTGCCATTGAAGAAACTCGCAAACAGATCGACTGGATGGAGCGTGCGCTGGATCTATGATCGAGGTGAGCTTGAATTCGGATAATCGCAATTGATACAGGGCTACGACGTCTCCACCAATCCACTGAACACCATTGAGTGGCTCTTCGCGGCGATGGAGTGCGTGCATATCGCTTCGCTCGCACTTTCCGTCGGCATGATTGCAATGGTGGATATGAGCCTGCTGGGCGCCGGAATTAAGGGTCGAAGCCCGGCTCAGATTCAGCGCGCTACTGAGATATGGACAGCACTGGGCCTCATGATCGTCATCAGCGCCGGGCTTGCACTTTTTTCATCCGACCCGCTCCGCTACTACTACAGTCCGACGTTTCGTCTGAAGATGTGGATGCTCCTCGCAGGGCTCATTTTTAACTACACGATCCACAGGAAAGTTGCGCTTTCCGGGTCATCGCCTCTAATTGCAAAAGCGACAGGAGCGGTGTCTTTGCTTATCTGGATCAGTGTGATCTTTGGCGGCCTGTTTTTCGCCTTTACGGCAGGCGGCTACTGACGATACCAGCCATGTCTCTTGCCACAATCAGCCACGCGATTCAGTCCAGCGGCCTTTTTACCGCCGTTCGCCAATCTGAGATTTTCTATCCTGCTGTCCTCGCCACTCATCTGACGTGTATCGCGATCTTCGGCGGCATGATCCTGATGACGAACCTCCGGCTGCTCGGTCTCGCGCTGAAGAATACGCCGGCGGCCGCGGTGATTGAGTCGACACGGATCTGGAAGCGAATCGGCTTTGTGATTATGGTCAGCTGCGGAGTGCTGCTCGCCGGATCTCATCTCGACAAGTATTATCCAAATCCATACTTTCAGCTCAAGCTCACCTTGCTCTTACTCACCGGAATGCACGGGCTGTATTTCCATCGCAGCGTCTACTACAACGCCAGTCTCGATCAAAATGGAAAGCTGCCGCTGAGGGCGAAAATAGCCGGCGCCAGTTCGTTGATTCTCTGGCTGAGTATTTTGACATGTGGGCGCTGGATCGCGTATTACGACGATCCCAATGCCATCGCGTCACTTCTCCGGAAACTCGCCAGCCTGGTTTGATCGGACTCCTACTGAAAAAAGGCAATCGCGCGGCCCGACCATCCCACGCCGAACCACAGCAACAGAGACACGCATCCCAGCACAGAATTGCGTAGCCGCGGCCGCAACTCGGGATCCGTCCCGATCGCTTTTCGGAAAATTGTGAATTGATAAAGCAGGGCCAGACAGAGCAATGCCATCTTCAGGCGGAAGGGTCCGCTGTGCGCGTATCGCGTCGGATCGGGCAGGAAAACCAGAATCCCCGATACGATTGTCACGGCCATTCCGGCCTTCGCCCACGGCCAAAGCTGCTCAGCCAGGAACGGCAAGGGCAGACGTTTGAAGCCGAGGCCGAGGAGCCGGAGATTGAGGACTACCGTGATGCCCAGGAGCAATGTAATTCCGGTCAGGTGAAGAGACTGTACCAGGGGCACGCCATACGGCGTATCGCGGATAAACGCGTAGTCCTTCGAGTAATAACACCATTGCACGAAGCGATCGACCAGGGCTTGCAGCATCTTAGAGTTCGTACGCCATCGTGCGCCCGCAGGCGATCACGCCGATCCAGAAAATCAGAGACAACACTGCGATGATGCGAACGCCGCGGGGCGTCCCGCCGAAATCCCATTCGGCCATCTTCGGGTAATACCACAGCTGGTAATAAAGGGCATTGATTCCCGCCAGCACCAGCAGAATCATCTTGATTCGAAAGAAGGTGTTGCCGTAAGCCTTTACCGCCTGTGCTGCAAACAGCAACAATCCGGTTACCAGCATGACAACAAAGCCGGCCATCGTCCATGGCATCAACTGGCGCATGATCAGAGATACTGGCTGGCTGCGAAAAGAGAGCAGGAGAAGCCTCAGATCCAGCATCATGACCATGCCTACAGAGAAGGAAAGCGCCAGGATGTGACTACCTTCGATGAGGGGAAAAGCCAGCGAGGATTCCTTGATGGCCACGGCCCAGCCTAAATGCTGAATCCAGTTCAAGGCCGCGAGCAGGGACATCTATTGTCCGTTTGCGGACGGCGGAGGCGCGGAACCATCCGCGTTAGGCCGTGCAATATCGTGATAAAGCCGCTTTCCGTCCGGCATGATGACGTAGAACAGCGAAACGCCTTTCGAGCCATCTTTCATCGGGTGTCCCACCACCTTGATCGGGTCGCCCGGTTTAAACGTAGCGCGGTTCCACCCCTGCTTGGCCATGATGTTTACGGCGCCGCCCTCCACGTCCCAGGTTCCAACCGTTTCCTTATCGTGGCCTGCGGGAACCTTGATGATGATATGGGTATGGGGGTTTTCCCAGTTGTATTCGAGAACGACTCCCTCGTAGGTCACGTTTTTCGACATTTCGAACATGGCGAAAGAATGGTGCGCGTATGCCGCGGTGGCACAGGCCAACAGACCACCCAGAGACGACACCAGAATCTTCATTGCCTTCATGACCCAACTCCTTATTCCGCAGGAAAGCCAAGCCTCTCAAATACATTCTCAACCCAAACGCTCCCCCGTGCAAGCGTCTGACAGTCAAATGGGGGTTAATGACCCTTTTTTCAATGGTATGGATGTCATTGGCCGCCACAGTCCATGACGGTACCGGACGCCCCCCGGATCCTTCACTCGTCGCAGCGGGATTCGCCGATTTACGTGTTATACTTTTTTCGCAACCGGGGCCCGGACGTCAGTGCCCGTACCGCGGTTTGTTTCCAGGGTCTCTTATGTCAACCACCAGTCAGACCATCGGGGCTGCGTCGCTACCGGGCCAACCACGCCGTTCTGTTGCTGAGCGTGAAGAGATCCGACGGCAACTCGAGCGTATTCTCGCCAGTTCAGTGTTCGGCACGGGTAAGCGCTACCCTGCGTTTCTCCGATTCGTCGTGGAAACAACCCTGGATGGGAATTCCGAATGCCTGAAGGAACGGACCATCGGAGTGGAGGTATTCGGCCGAGCTACCGACTACGAGACAAATTCCGATCACGTGGTCCGGTCTGCGGCCGGTGAAGTCAGGCGTCGATTGGCCCAGTATTACGTAGCTGCCAATCACGCGGATGAAATCCGCATCGAACTCCCATTGGGGGCATATATTCCGCAGTTTCGGTTTCCAGCCGGGGAGGTGGCTGTCCCCGACGCTTCTCCGGGGACTTCCCAGGAAGCCCAGGCCGTTCCGGAACCGAGAGTATTCATACCTGCTGGTAAGAGAATCCGTTGGGTATGGATGGTGTTACCTGCCGCCCTCGCGCTTCTGTTTGCCTTCCGTGCTCCCTTGGGCCTGGGGCCGAGCGTCCTCGATCAATTCTGGAATCCGGTCCTCACGTCGAACCGCCCGGTACTGATTTGCGTCGGTAGCCGTTACGGAGGCTCGTCCGTTTCGCCAGACAACGACCAGCAAAACAATTCGCGAATTCCCGACCCCCTGATGCGTCCCGTGACCATCACGGACGCGGTCACCCTGGCCCGTCTGACCGATTACATGGGAAAGCGGCGGGCATCCTACCGCATCCTGAATCCCGAGGTGACCACCCTGGCCGATTTGCGCGATGCGCCGGCCGTGCTGATCGGAGTGCGCAATAACAACTGGGCCATAAAGTCGGCGGGCAAGCTGCGCTTCAGTTTCGATGTCAATTCAAGACCAGTTGCGATCCGCGACAGCCAGACGCCGGCCCGTTCATGGTCGATAACGCCAGGTTCGCCAGGTCTGGAATCAGGCCGGGATTATGCGATCGTGTCCAGAGTTGCGGATCCCGGAGTAGAGCAAGTGATTGTGACGGTTGGAGGACTCGGCCCCAACGGAACTCTGGCTGCTGGAGAATTCGTCACGAACGAGGCCTATATGAAGAAGCTGGAGTCGTTCTCCCCCGCAGGCTGGCAAGGAAAGAATCTCCAGGCTGTGATCTCAACTGAAGTGGTCGGTGGTAGCTCAGGCCCCCCGAGGATCGAAACTGCCTACTTCTGGTAGTCACCGAAGGCTTCCGCCGAGCCTATGACACCCGCGAATAAACTAAATTCCCATTCTGAGTCGCGAACGTAAGCGAGCGGCTGGTCCGTGCGAGCGTGATGTCCCCGGACATCTGCTTCCATATGCAACGAGGCAGCTTCTCAAAATCGATAGCTCACCGAAACCGTACCATAAGATCGTGCCCGCACGCCCACAACCCGCTCGAACGCGGATCCCTCGCCCGGCAAGGCAAGCACCTCGGTAGTTTGCCCGGTAAACCCGCGAGCGACCATGAAATTCACTCCGGCGTTCACCCGTCCATTGGCAAACGCGCGCCCGAGCGAACCGCGAAACTCTTTGACCGGAACGCTCACAAAACCATCTCCAAGCGGTTTGCGCCCCACTTCCTCAAACTCGCCGCGAGCCCGCAAGCCCCAGGGAAGCCGGTCAACGCCGCCAAGAAAATCGAAGATCATCCGTGGAGCCTCAGGCAAAGGCGTACCATCCGAAACATCCCGCGCGTCCGCCTTCGAGAATGACGACTGCAGCATCCCCCAACTGAACCGGCGGCGAGCCGACAAAGTCGCGTAACGATTCCGGCTCGGTCCCTCATTGAATTGCAATCCGCTATCGGCATCGATCTTCGCGAGCGACTGTTCCTGCGTCGTGCGCCCGAGCGTTGCCCTGAGATCCATGCCCGCGACCACCTTCGATGCCACCATCTGCCACGAGTGCGTCCGGCTAACCAGCGTTCCCTGCGACCCGTCCGTTCCGATCCTCGGATCGTTTGTCAGAAACGCCTGCCCAAAGCTAAGCGAGATGACGGGCAGGAGAATTTTTCCGGGAGGCGTCAGGCTGAACGTACCTTTCGGCGAATTAACCGCAGTCCACCGGTTGAACGTATTAACCGGGTTGAGCCGATCAACATTGTCAATTCCGATCTCGTCGCGCCGCAAACCGAGATTGTAGTGGAACCACCTGGTCATGCTTCCATCGAGCGCTGCGTAAGAAGAAACGAACTGCAGCGTGACATCGTTCGACGTGACCTTGTCGAAAGGTCCGTAACCATCGCCAGGGGCCGACCCATACCGGTCCAGATCCAGACGCCGTGGAGCTTCGCGCGAATAGTCCACACCAGCCATCAGCGAGAGATTCTCGCCGAGCCGTTTGACATAGTTGGCCTGCCCGCTGCCGGCGGTGCGAAACTCACTCTGCCGGATCAGTCCATCGCCAAAATTCGAATAAAGCGCCAGGCTGTAAGTTCGAAACGCTCCTGAAAGATGCAAGTCGCTGCCTGTTCCCACGTGCCATATATCGTTGGCCGCAAATTCACCGGTGTGAGTCTGATCCTGCTGTCGGCTGTCGATCGTATCCGAACTAACCCGAACATCCGTCGGAACCAGCCCCGGAATCTTCGATTGCCCGTAATAGCCAACTCCGAAAACAGTCAGCGTGTGCCGGCGCACGTTGAACACCCGATAGGCGTTGAGCTTGTATTGGCGGCGATGCTCCGGCGTGTTCAGAAACCCGTTCCCGTAAGCCACCTCAAGAGCAATCCACGCATGCTTGTCGGGGTCCGCGGGGCCCCACCCGGCCATGACGTCAACATCGCGATAGTCGGCATTCAACGAAACAAACGGTTCCACCCGTGAGCGGAATCCGTACGTCGCAGCCAGGTTCACGGCGTGGTTGCCTTCGCGAACATTAAATACTCCGCCGTCCGTCTGCACGGTCTCGATGATCCCGGGAACGATCGGGTTCGGGTCCGCATACCCGTTCCCGTGCGCGTTGGCGGATAAATTATTCGAAACCAGATAACTGCCAACCTGAAAGTACTGTGCGATGGACTCCCCATGATCTCCGGCAACCCCGGGAGCAAAGTACTGCGGAGCCTTGATGCCGCCTGAGGCTGTCTCGGCTGGCATGCCGGGGATCGAAACCGGCACCCCAGGCCGCCCAGGATTGGCGTCCAGCATCTCATCCCGTAACGCCACGCTCTGTCCTGGATCGGGGTTTAAAATATCTCCGGCGAATGCCTTAGCCGTGACCGTAACAGACTCATGGTTGCTGGACGCCGAAATAAAGTTCAGTTCGAGACCAACGCCGTCCTTACCGGCGTTGACGGTCTTTTGAACCGGAGTCAACCCGTCAAACTCCGCAGTGATTGTGTATTTGCCTTCGTCAACGGCAAGCTGGAACGTTCCGTTTTCGTCCGTACTCGTTCCGTTCCTTGCGCCCACATCAACCGTGGCCCCGGCCACCGGGCGGCCATCCGGATCGAGCACGATTCCTGTAATGGTGGCCGCCCAAACAGAACTGCTTACCAGGAGACTACAAAGAAGCCTCTTCATGGCCGGGGTCCTTATTCGTTTCCGGTTCAGTTCCGCGCCCTGAGCGCGGTCGGCATTTCCGCGAGATGCATGGCAATGGACCCGGCATGAAACAACACCTTCGGATCCCGAACACCCACCGCCAGTGCCTTCTGAATCTGCGCATCGGCGGCCTTGTAATCTCCGGATGCCGCCAAAGCCCATGCATACGCATCGAGGGTAAACACGTCATGCCGCCGGGCCACTTCGCGGCGGGCAACTTCCAGCGCGCGATCTGCGTTGCCGGCATGGTCCACGTAATAGAAAATCAGTTCGTGGTTGGAATTGTCAGTCAGATTCGTCTCCGCAAGCGACTGCCCTTCGAACTTCTGAAACGAAACCGCGGCTTCTTCCTTCTGGCCCGCAAGCGCCTGAGCCTCGGCAAGAGCATAGAGGTTCTCGGCGTGCGGCGCTGCGGCATATCGCTTTGCCAGCAAAGTCACGGCATCCGCGTATCTCGTCTGAGCGATCCGTACCTGGGCCAACTGCGCCAGCGCATAGTGATAGTCGGGAAAAACAGAAAGCGCGGTCGTAGCGTAGTTCTCGGCCTTCGCGACGTCGCCTGCGAGCAATTCCAGATGAGCCATCTGAGTGAACAGCCAGGCCCGGTCTTCGGTTTGCGATAAACCAGTCGAATCGTCGGCCATCTGCATCACCTCGAGTGCTCCCGTAAGATTGCCGTGTAACTCGCGGAGATACCCGGCACGGACCAGCCCCGCCGTGTTGCCTGGACGAAGGTCGAGCATCCATTGCGCCGCCGTGACCGCCGCGTCGTAATTCCCCAACTCGACGTTCGCGTCCACAAGATAACCGTAGACCGACAAGTCATCCGGAGAAATCTTGTTGAGCTTGGTGGCGGTCTCGAGCGCGTTGGCGAATTCATGCCGGCCCAGCTGCAGCCAGGTCTTAATTTTCAGCCCTTCGAAATTGTCCGGCGTGATCGCGAATGACTTTGTGAGTGTTTCCTCGGCCTTGGCGTAGTAGGCGACATCCGAAGTCTCCCGAGCTCGCCGCGCATATGCCATCGCCAGGCTGTTGTAGTAAGGCGCGTGGTCCGGCTGTTTGGCGACATTTGCCGTCGCTTGCTGGATGGCCATTTCGGCTGGTGTTGCGGCGTATGACTGCGCCGCGAAAAGAATTGTGAGGAATGCAATTGTGGTTTTCATTTTTGTTTTCTCCTGGTTGGAAAGGGCAGGCCGGCCGACGGGCCTGCCCCTCGCCCCCATGCTGGTTAAGTGACGGTGGTTAGTTAGCCGGGCAGATGCCGCTGGGCTGCAACGCGCAACCGGCCTGTCCCGGACCCTGGTGAACGCTGTCCCTGCCGCTGTACGCAGGCGCCAGGAACGGGAATGTCGGCTGTAACGCTGAGCTGGATACGTTCACACCGTCACCGAGTGGCGTCCCATACTTCGCAGGGTCCGCCAGAATACCACCGACAGCGCGCAGAGCGATATCCAGCACGTCATCGTTGGGGCGTCGTCCATTCGGCCAACCCGCCTGGTCGCCTGCAATGAACCCGAGGCGCTTCTGGAAAGCAGGCTGCGTGGGTTGAATCCCGGTATTAAGGCGGAGCAGATCTGCGATCGGACCTGCATCTGATGGCTTACAACCCGGGCAAATGGGAGCGATGTACTGAACGAGCGGCAGCAGGTCTACACGCGGAGCCGCAGGAACAGGCACGCCGAGACTGGCCAGAATCTGCCCTGCCAGCGGATTCAGAACGAAGTTGGCGAACTGTTTGTCGTTGATTGGATCGTCCATGCTGAAACGGTCCTTCGAGCCCGTCCCGATAATGGCTTCGTTGATCAGTGGATTACCTAGTCTCTGGACCTGAGCCCATGTTCCAGCCTCACCTCTGCCCTCGCCAAGCACGCTCTGACGCCGGCGTGACGTTGTGCCATAGGTCCCGATTACGGCGGCAGCTTCGCCAACCGCGTGCGTCGCGCCATCGCTCGTCAGCATAGTGATCGGCACTTCAATCGCGATCGTATTCACGTTGAATCCCGCCAGCGCGTTCGGAGCATAGTTGTTCTTGTCGTCTCCATCGATAGCGGCGCTGAGCACCGGAGCCGTTGCTGACTTCCTCATATTCAGCGAATCGAAGAAACCGCCAAGGTCGATAAAGAACGGATCTGCCACAGTGCCTGCAAACACACGAACACCGTTGTACAGCGTGTAAATGCCCTTCTGACGCAGTTGTGCATACTGGGGCATCGTGCGGGGACCGACGTTGCTGGGCACAGCGAAAAGATTCTGGTCATCGGAAAGCACCTGGCTTCCGGACTTCGTCACCATCGTGACACTATATGTCTGCCGAAGCCCGAGCCCTTCCGACCCGACTCCGTCCAGAGCCGTGATTGCCGGAATACCTGCCAGGTTGCCAACAAAGCCCGTGAACACACCCGGATTGCGAATCTCCGTCTTGAAACGGAACTGGAAGGTAACGTCGGGTACGCCGTCATGGTTGTTGTCGACTTTCATTTCATAGAGCACGTTCGGATCGAACGGAAAATAGTTCGGGCCATTCGAGGGCTCCAGAAACGGGTCGACATTGAGAATCATGATGACGCGATCGGGATGCTCCGGACTTACGAACGCAAACCAGTCGGTGATGTCCGCCTTCTGATCCAGTGCCGTGATGGGCGCTTCGCGATGGCTGGCCGCCATGGCGGGATGCGTTGAAAATGCGAATGTTGCGGTGCCAATGGCGAGCGCGGCGCGCAGCAAGGTCTGTCTGACTTTCACTTGTTACTCTCCTGTGATTTGGATTGGGTACAACTTTCAAATCACACTACGAGCGCAACACGAAGATCGGATTTAACCCAAATAGAAAAATTTTCGCGACGACAGTCTCAGCTCTACTTCAGATACACGCGCAGAGCATGAATTAAATCATCCGCGGCAACCGCCTGTTCATCCGTAGCCGTCGTGTTCGGATCAAGAACATGAAACCGGATATGCCCCTCAATAACCTCTGCCATTAAAGCATCCATAGCCCCCCGGCAGGCAGAAATATTATGCAGAACCTCCGAGCATTCCGCCTCCTGATCCAGCGCCCGTTCGACCGCTTCCACCTGGCCGCGAATGCGCCGGACCCGATTCAGCAGCTTCTTTTTTTCCTCAATCGTGTGTGCCATTTCTTTATGGTTTTTACATTGACGAGGATACCCCACTGGGTATACGATGGGCAAGGAAGAGTCCTTTCCGCCAGCGAGTCACTGCCCACCTAAGTGAATTGTTAACAATTAGTTACACAGGGCAGGCCGAGTCCGCACAGTAGACTGAAAGTTCGGGCTAAAGCCGCTATCAAAGAACAGAGCAATCTCCCATGCATCGCAGTCATTTGCCCGAAACCTCATTGCTAAAGGACGTCACTGTCTGCCTCCTGTTGATCATGGCTGCAAACGGAGGAGTCCTGGCGCAGGGGCAGACCTCCCCGTCGACAGATGCAACAAACAACTCCGCACCGGCAACGCCAGAGCGCTGGAATCTCTTCTATCAGGCAACCTCAGTCGGCCAATATCACGGCACGTTCCACTCGCCCTATTCCGGTCCCTTCAGTCTCCGGAACTACATGGAGCGTGACGTCTCTCTCACCACAACTCTGTTCCTTGGCCTTCGCCTCGAAAAAAACACAGCCCTTTACTTCGATCCCGAAATCGCCGGCGGCAAAGGCTTCAGCGGAGTTGACGGCCTCGCAAACTCATCCAACGGTGAATTGCCGCGTGTTGCCACCGCAACACCCAAGCCGTACCTCGCACGTCTCTACGTCACCCACGATTTCGGTTTCGGCCACGACACCGAATCCACAGACAGCGACGAAAACCAGCTGGCTGGTCCGCGCCCCATGAACCGCTACACGATCAGCGCCGGACGTTTCACCGTGACCGACTTTTTTGACGACAACCGCTATTCGCACGATCCCCGTACGCAGTTCCTCGGGTGGGGCGTCATGTTCAACGGCGCCTGGGATTATCCGGCCGACGTTCGCGGCTACACGTGGGGCTGGGTGCATGAAGTCCACCTGCGCAACTGGTCGTTCCGTTACGCGAGTGCCGCAATGCCTCGTGTCGCGAATGGACTTCGCATGGATCGCCGCCTGTTCCGCAATCGCGGCGACGTCTTCGAAGCCGAGTATCGTTACACCGCTCACGATCATCCAGGCGTAATCCGGCTCCTCAATTACGAAAACCGCGCGTTCGCCGGAACCTACGCCGATGCCATTCATCAGGCTGCGGCCACTGGCGCAACGCCCGACATCACTTTGAGCCGCCGCAACGGTACTT
>Ga0206926_1070_pt1 | contig 21572 bp, 24 predicted proteins | sample Alteio_BWOrgHeat_59_FD_152955 | JGI IMG/M metagenome (GOLD analysis project Ga0206926, IMG submission 152955) | Enriched cells from forest soil in Barre Woods Harvard Forest LTER site, Petersham, Massachusetts, United States -... | ecosystem: Environmental > Terrestrial > Soil > Temperate forest >... | reverse complement strand
CAATGCTTTTTCTGTTGCTTCAATAAGTGGGTAATTACCCGCCAGCAGACGGGAGCCGCTGCTGCCATGGTGGAGAGCGGGGGGTATGCTGATCAGACGGCGGGTTGCAATGCCCAGGTAATCATTGGAACAAAAATCTATTTTATCATCGGGGAGGCGCAGCTTGCGGAAGGCATGCTGTGCGTTCCTTTCTTCCAGCTTTTTCAATAGAAAATCTTCTTTCAAACGACCTGAATTTCCGGAAAAGTACGTTAAAAAGAAATATGATAACTTCACGCCATGGAAACAGGTTCAGCAACAAAGAAAAATATCCTTGGTCTGCAGTTGCCTACCGATCCCCGTTGGGTGGACCTGGCCAGTCTATCGCTGGAGGATATTCTCACCGACCATGCCTGGTGTGAACAGAAGGCTGCCACCAGCTGTATTTCCCTTATCCAGCGTTATTCTGCAAAGGAGCAGCTGGTGCAGGACCTATCCCCCATCGTTACGGAAGAATGGGGGCATTTCCGGCTGGTACTGGCGGAGCTGGCGAAAAGAGGATTAAAACTGGGGCGTCAGCGCAAGGACCTCTATGTGAATAAGCTCATGGAATTTGAGAAAAAAGGTGGTAATGAGGAAGAACGTTTTCTTGACAGGCTGCTTATATTCGCCCTGATCGAGGCCCGCAGCTGTGAACGTTTTAAACGGCTTAGCGAAGGATTGGATGACGAGTACCTGCGTCAGTTCTACCGCCGTTTTATGGAAAGCGAGGCGGGGCATTACCATTTATTTATCGAACTGGCCGAGACCTATGTCGACAAGGACAAAGTCCGGCAGCGCTGGAAGGAATGGCTGGAATATGAGGCGGGTATCATGGAGTCTCAGGAGATCAGGGGCGACCGGATACATTAATTATTTTTTGGTCCATAACCATAGACATCCCTCCAATTGAATTTTAAGTCGGGATTTAGCTCGTCCTGTCCATTATCGTAATGCAACCGTCCTGGTTCAATGATCAGCTTGTTCACCTGTTCACCTGCCATATAGTCGTAATGATAATTGCTACCATTCCGCTGGAGATTGGCCCGGTCTTTTTCGAGCCTGCGTATCATCTGGGCATGGGTGCGCATAGGATAATGCCGGAGATTAAAATGATAGGGCAGCTTCTTCCCATCCAGGGGATTATGGTTAAAGATCCGGATATTCGTTTTACTGGCCCGCCAGCTTCTTATTCTAGGTGCACAATCGGGGAATAAGCTATAATGCCTGACCCTTTCCAATGGAGAGAGCAGGTGAACATCATCGGCAGCCGTGAACCAGAAATTGAAATTATTGAACTGAATGGAATCGTATCCTTCATCATGCACATCCTGGAGCCAGGCGTCATAGCTTTTTGATCTGTCAGGGCCTTCCAGGATCTCGTCCTGGTCAGGCCAGGAGATCCAGTCATATTGGCGAATAAAACCCTGTATCAGGTGCTCTGACATAGCCTGGTAAAGATTATAAAAGTCGTAGGAGCGGGGTATATTCCGCCGTTCCACCAGCTGGTCCTGATATTTATCCAATATTGCTGCGGTGCCGTCATCCGAACCATGATCCCAGGCCAGGAGTTCATGGTTATTATTCAGCATATGCAGGATCGCATCTTCGAGCATATCTGCATCATTGTAACAAAGCAAAACCCCTAAGCATTTTATTTTACTCATATCCCCGGCTTAAACCTACTCTATAGATTTTTTCGTACCCAAATATAGAGATTTAGCCCACGCGATGATAGAACTTCAGGTCAAATAAAATAGCCTGGGCCACACGGGGATCGACGATCACCTTATCATGCTCAAAGTCCAGCTTTAGCCGCCATTTCTGCATGGTAGTGGCGCCGATGATGGCGTCTTCACTCAGACCGGGCACGACCATGAACTCGTCGGACATGCGGATATCGTCGATGTAAAAGTCAGCGCTGATCCTCTCGTCGATGAGTATAAGACTGTCGACGCTGGCCGTAGCCGCCTCAAAAGGTCTTCTTATCTTATCGGGCTCTGCTATATCTCTGACAAGACGGGGATGAATACAGGAAAATGAAGCGCCGCTGTCGAATAAAGTATATAATACCTTCTCTCCATTGGAACCTTCGTACCGGACAGGTATCTTAATGATCATAAAATAAAGTTTGTTCCTGTAAAGTTAGAAGGGGTCATTGAGAAAAATTCTTAAACTTTTCCACATAGAGCGCTGCAAACTCTCCCACCTGTTTCCTTCTGTATTGCATCACCCAACGGGGATGTGGCAAAGGGATGATCTCTTTGAAAAAATGATATTGCTCATTGATGCGGCGGAATTGTTTATAGTTCTCTCCTTCTCCCAGGCAATAGCAGACATCATAGGTGAGGATGGTTGCCATCTGTTGCCGGATACAGTCGAGGATAAAGGGTTCGCAGTCCCTCAATAATTCCTTGTTGTCATAATAATTGAGGTTCTTCCCATTCCAGGTAAAGCCCAGGGGGGACATGCCGGTGATAAAGAAATCTCTGTAAAACGCCTTTACGCCGCCATAAAGATCGATCATATCGTAGATGAACTGGCCGGACAATTCGGCCTTCTTCTCCCATCCATTAGCGATCCCGCATTTTTTTTCCAGCTGCAGGGGGTCGGTGAACGGTACGCCTGTTACGCCGGCGCCGAAGCGGCCCGGGTTGATCCCAAAAATAAAATGGCGGGGCCGGAAATCACTATAGAATTTCTCATAGAAGCTTTGGGTCGCCTTCCAGGCTGCTTTATCGAGATAGGGGTTCATGATGGTGATGCCTGACGGCAGCTGAAAATCCGGATTCAGTCCTTTATAAAATCCCAGGATAGCGGATGCCTGTGTAATGGTGTTGGTGGACATAGATAGGTTGCTTATTTCAGTCGTTTTCCAAAGTTATAGATAATACGTAAAGAGCCGGGAAAATAGAAATTCGCATTCTTATCGTCACTTATTGCTCTTACACTAATATCGGGTCCCGGGTAATCGATATTGGTATAGTCAGCCGGCGCCCCTTTTCTTATGATCTGCTTCCATTTGATGCCAAGCCCAATGGTCAGCTCCATCTGTAATCTCCCATTATGGGATAGGCTCCATCTTCCTCCCAGCTGCAGACCGGCTCCAAAAACCGAATGCTCGTGGGAATAGGAAACACGCTGCATCGTATCATGGGTGGCCGTATTAATAAAAACCCCTGTATCCCGATAGGAATAATATTTATACCGTCCCTCGACAGCAAGAAAATATACCCCGTTCTTTTCCAGGAAATATTTCAGCTGTGCAATCTGCCGGATACCGTTAACAGGTCCCGGTGTGACAGCGATCCCATTTTTGAGAAGGGAAGTCTCCGACCAGAGCTCAAATTGCTTATTGAACCGGTAGCCGATGCCGGCGCCGATGGCCATGGGTGGCTCCAGGAGGCCGAAGGGGTTAAAGCTGACGATCCAACGATAGAGGGGAATGGGGGGAGGGGGTGCGTGCGATTGCCCTACTGCGTTTGCAGACAAGATCAGTGTAGAAAAGAATAAGGCGGCCGGCCTTAATATGCGCATATCCCGGGGATTTAGGTCTTGGGTATACCTCTTGACAAAGTCCCCTGAAAGAACGTGGCCCGCGAAATCCTATAACTTTGTTAATCCGGCGCCTTTACAAAGTTCATTTCTTCTTTATAATAAAAACTGACGGTACGGGCCGCTGGCTACCCTTATCGGAAGGGCGGATCGTCTCTCTGCTATTGATCAGCAGACAGCTGCTCCCTCCCCCATCGAGGTTCACGGCCTCATAACAGCCCAGGTCAATAAAGATCTTTGCTGCCTCCGCCAGGCTGATGCCATCCGCCTGTCCCGGGTTACGCCCTTCGACGGCCAGGATGATCAGCCGCCCGTCACGTGTATAACCGATGGCGCTCCGTGGATTCAGGGTATTCTCCGTCCCGACGAACATTTGCTCTTCCTTGCTGGTCACCCGTATCTTCCCGTTCTGTACCAGCACCGGGCCGCCGCCTACCACGGTTTCCATTTTCCAGCGACGTCCATGCGGATCATGCAGGTCGCTGAGCCGGGGAATGGAATCCTGTCCCCGGGCCTGGACCGGGTCCTCCTCAAATGCATAAGGCCAGGATCCGGTCGTATCGGTGAAGACCCAGGCTACGTCCGCCTTGCGATCGGGACTAATACCCAGGGCGCTGCGCGTGGTATAAACATAGCCCGCCGCCGAATCCTTTCCTTTTAACCGGCGGGAAGGTTGGTTCCAGGCTACCATCCTGCCATCCTTTACAATGACATCAAGATTGTTATTGGTGGCAAAGGAAAAAAAGGAAGCATTGATGACCAGGAGGGGTTGTCCCTCCTGCACATAGTATTCAGCGGGGGTAAGCCGCTTGCCGTTCCCGATCTGGGTAGTAAAATCCAGTGACTGATCATTCAGTGCAGCCGACACATAGTATGCTTTCGAAGGACGTCCGTCCAGGGAATCCTCCGTTCGGAACACATGCACCGAAGGCGGCAGCGGACCAAAATCCTTGTCGACGTTTGTCCAATGCCAGGGCGGGGTGTGAAGGTTCCCGGAGGCCTGGCCTACTTTCATTAAATTATCCGGGTCCTGTTTTTGTGTATGCTGGGCCCTGACCTTTAATGCCCCCAGAGCAAGACATAAGGCGGCTGTCCATGAACAAATGACACGATGGTATTGCATGATAGGTGCTATTTAAACTTCGTTGTACCGGGTGAAATAAGCCAGCTCCTCACGCAGGTCGAGAAAAGGATACTGGCGGCTGAGGGCAGCTGTTTTTAATTTATAATCTTCCATGAACCGCCGGTGCGCCTGCGTAGCGGGCTGGAAGGGTTTGTGACGACGGGCGATAGTGATCTTTTTCACTTCTTCCAGGATGGCCTGCGCCTCTCCGTTGATGCAATGCTTTACAAATTTCTCCAGGACAAAGTTAGTAGCCGGGTAGTTGGGATGGACCATGTCGATGTCATAAAAGCGATAGTCCCTCAGCACATCGATGACCAGCTCATAGGCCGGGAAGTAATAAAGCCTGCTGAATTTACCCGCCAGGTGATGGACGGATTCTATGAGCCGGGCCTTGCTACGATTGTTCTCCACGACACCATCCCGGACATGCCGGACGGGGCTTACGGTGAAGATCACCTGCAGATCAGGGTTGAACCGGAAGAGCTGGTAGAGGCAATTGTCCAGGGCTGTATTGATCTCTTCGATGGTCATGAGCTGTTTACGAAAGAACTGCGCGGGTGCGCGGTGGCAGTTGGCGACGGGCTGACCTGCCGGTGAGATCGCCGGGGCGCCGGGTCCAGCTTGAGAGGAAGGCAGGAGGCGATAGGAAAAAGCGCTGCCCAGGGTGATGATCAGCCATTTTGTCTTTTTCAGGAATGTATGCGCGCGTGCCTGGGATGCATTCATGCCCTGCAAACAGGTCTCTTTATCCATATGTGAGAACTGGCTATGAAACTGCCAGCTCTGCCACAGCTCATTAAGGTAAACGAGGTCTGTGGCCTCATAAGGCCGGTTATAGATGTACGATACCAGGCTGGAGGCCACGCTGGCAGGGTCGAATAAAATGCCATTGGGATTTTGCAGCGTATCGAATTTCCAGTCCCGGAGGGCGTTGCCAATATGTTCCGTAAAACAGGACCCCATCAGCAGGATGCTATCCTGGTAAGTGATGGGGTGGGGCAGCGTATCTATCTGTATCGGTAATTGAAATTCCATTAAACAAAGATTTCATTCGCCAGCCGCAGTGATCCGGCCAGGGCTTCTTCATCAAGACCTGACAAAAGGCCCTTGCTTTTAAAATAAGGGATCATCAGGGTGCTGTCCATATTTCCTACCAGCTCATCTCCCGCCATGGGGCACCCGCCGATGCCTTTTAACGCTCCGTCAAATCTATGACATCCTGCCTGTAAGGCAGCATCCACCTTCTTTTTCCAATGTGCATGATGAGCGTGCAGGTGCACTCCGATGGTATGATCCGGCAGCGCTTTTATGATATAGTCCGTCACGGAAAAAACCTGTTCGGGGGTGGCCAGGCCCACCGTATCGGCCACGGAGATGATCCGGACGCCCAGGCGGGACAGGGTATCCGCCCATTCGAATACGATCTCTTCGTTCCAGGGATCGCCATAGGGATTGCCAAAACCCATGGAAAGATAGACCACCAGCTCCTTTTGCCGTTTTGCGCAAAGGTCCAGCATCTCTTCCACGGTGGCCAGGGAGCCTTCTATCGTTTTGTTGGTATTGCGCAGCTGGAAGGTCTCCGATACGGAGAAGGGAAAACCCAGGTAGCTGATCTCCTCAAAGGCAGCCGCCTCTTCCGCTCCGCGGAAATTGGCCACGATGGCCAGCAAATGAGTCTGATGGGCGGAAAAATGTCCGCCGGGCTTTCCGGGTGCAGCGATATGTTGTTTATCCAGTCCCTCCAATACACGTGCGGTATCGGCCATCTGGGGGATTGCTTTGGGTGAGACAAAACTGCCGAAATCAAGGACGGGGAAGCCCACCTTTAGTAAGGCATTGAGATAGGCTATTTTCTTTTCCGTGGGAATGATATGCGACCAGCCCTGCATGGCGTCACGGGGACATTCCACCAGGGTCAGGGATTTCTCTCCATTGGGATGCTTCATATGGCAAATTTAGCTAAATTACCTCTTTAAAAATATTCCTATGCCTGTGGCCCCCTCCCCTGCTCATTCCACAAAAGTTATCCTGGAATGTATTGCCGGAACAGACCTTTCCCGGAAGATACTCATTGCGGATCAGCCGGTGTTCATAGGACATGCAGCTAACCATCCTGGTGTGGTCATCGAAGCGCTGAGTAGTGAAGAGGGGCATATTATCGCGAAAGTAACGGACAATGTGCTGATCCTGGAAGGCGCTGCCTGTCTGGTCCCTTTAATTATCAATAACGTGACAGTCAGTGTCTCCCCTTTTCGCGAGAAGGATATTCTTCGGCTGGGAAATTCCATCTGGCGTGCGCATTATGGGAGTGATCCTTCTTCCATCAGCCTTAAGGAAGGGTTCACCAGTCTTATTGGCCTGGAAGAACTGACAGACTTTAAGCTCTCGCATATTTTTTCCGAAGTGTTTAAGAAACATAGTTCGGATGAAATGGAGGAGCAGCTGATCACGGGTACGGCGCGGCATACGCCGTCATTGGCCGAGCTGGAGCTGGGATGGGCGCGTCCCTGGTTATTCGCCCGGCTGCTGGCGGCATCGGCCGTGCTGGCCTTTATCCTCTATGAAGCATTCGAGCTTTTCAACAATGTCAACCTCATACCGGGATTGATCTTTATAGGATCTTTCGCCGTGCCTGTCTCCACGCTGCTGTTCTTCCTGGAGATGAACGCGCCGCGTAATGTTTCCATTTTTAAGGTCATGCAGCTGCTGTTCGTAGGCGGGGTGGCTTCCCTGATCGTAGCCCTGATCTTCTTCAGCAGACTGGACTTCTTCACCACCTTCCTGGGCGCCTCTGCTGCGGGCATCATCGAAGAAACGGCAAAGCTCCTGATCGTCGCGCTGCTCATGGGCCAGGCGCAGCGCTATAAGTGGATCCTGAATGGACTCTTATTCGGCGCGGCGGTGGGGACGGGTTTTGGCGCCTTTGAAAGCGCGGGGTATTCCTTTCGCGCCATGCTGGGCAGTGGCGTTGATGCCGGTGTAGCTTCCATCATGCTGCGGGCCCTGCTGGCGCCTTTTATGCACATCGTCTGGACGGCCAACTCTGCCGCCGCTCTCTGGCTGGTGAAAGGAGACCGGCCTTTTTCCTGGGAGATGTTAAAGGAGCCCGCTTTTCTGCGCATATTCATCGCCATGGTGCTTATTCATATGATCTGGAATGCTCCTTTCAGCCTTTTGCAGCTGCCCATTGTGCTGGACCTTAAGTTTGTCATCCTGGGTGTGCTGGACTGGGTCATCTGTTTCCGGCTGGTGCAGGCGGGGCTGAGACAATTGAATAAAGCAAGACGGGAATTGGAGCTGCCTGCCATTACGGGAGAGAGCGGTGTTTCATAGCTTCATATAAGATGATCCCTGCGGCGACGGATACGTTGAAGGAGTCGAAATCAACGGCCATAGGAATGGAGAAATGAGCATCGGCGGCCTTGTGTATGTAGGGCTGTACGCCATTGTCCTCGCTGCCCATGACGATACAGCAGGGTTCTTCAAAAGGCAGTTGAAATACTTTTTTTTCCGCATTCATTTCGCTGGTGAAGACCTTGATGCCATTGAGGTGCAGGGTATCCACGGCCTTTAGCAGGCTGTTCACCCGGCATATATGGAGGCGTTCCAGGGCGCCGGCGGAAGACTTCATTGCTTCTTCATTCAAGGCGCCCGTGCCTTTGTCAGGAACGATGAGCGCCTGTGCGCCGCAGCAGAGGGCTGAGCGGGCGATGGCCCCGATATTACGGACATCGGTCACGCCGTCCAGCATGATAAATAAAGGAGTTTTTCCTTCTGTCACTACGTGATCGATGACCTGCTGCAGATCTAAATATTGTACCAGTCCGGCCAGTGCCAGCACGCCCTGGTGGTTGGCTTTTGTCAATCCATTCAGCTTCTCGATGGGGACGATCTGGATGGGGATGTTATATTCCTTTGCCAGGGTGCGGATCTCGCCCAGCGCCTCTCCGGCCGTGTTACGCTGTAGCAGGATCTTTTCGACGGCCTTGCCGGAGCGGATGGCCTCGATCAATGGCTGACGGCCGATGATGAGGCGGGCTTTGGGGACGCCGGAGGGCTTGCCTTGCCGGTGGGGGCGGTGCTGAAATTGTGCTGTCATAATATTCCTCCTTCCGTTGCCACGGAAGACCAGCTTCCGTCCAGCAACATTAATTTTATTTTCTGGATTGCGGCCACGGACATGGCATCGGTGATGACGCCTTTTACTACCATCTGGTAAACTTCTTCAAAAGGCAGCTTCCGGATGAGCAGCTGTTCTGTTTCTTCCGGCATCGGCTCGTGCTGTTCCAGTCCGCGGGCGAGGAAGAGGATGGCTTTTTCATCGGTGACGGAATTGGAAAGATGCATTTCCAGCAGCTGTGTCCATTCCTTTGCCACCAGTCCTGTTTCTTCCAGTAATTCCCTTGCGGCGGATTCCTGCGGGGTCACCGCCGGATCTCCTCCCCCTTCGGGGATCTCCCAGCTGTATTGATCAAGGGGGAACCTGTATTGACCCACCAGCCAGGTATTCATCTCTTCATCGATGGGCACGACCCCGATGGCCAGGTTCTTAAACCGGACCTTGCCATAGATGCCCTTGCCGCCGCCGGGATTGATGACATCAAATTCCGTCAGTCCGATCCACTTGTTATCGTAGATGATGCGCTCGGCGAGGACCCGCCAGGGGTTGTGCGATTCGTTCATGCTTTTCATATAATGCAAAAGCCCCCCTAAACGGGGGGCCTTTGCCTATTGCTTAACTATTTTATACCAAAAGCCTTTTTCACTTTTGGAACATAATCCAGCTTTTCCCAGGTGAAAAGTTCTACTTTTTTCGTTACTGTTTTACCATCGGGAGAAGTGAAGGTCTTTTCAACCACTTCTGATTTACGGCCCATATGACCATAGGCAGCGGTTTCGCTGTAGATGGGGTTGCGTAATTTCAGGCGGGTTTCGATGAAGTAAGGGCGCAGGTCGAATAGCTCCATTACTTTTTTAGCGATCTGGCCGTCTGTCAGCTTAACCTTGGCGGTGCCATAAGTGTTCACGTTGATGCTGGTAGGCTGTGCTACGCCGATGGCATAGGACACCTGAACGAGGATCTCATCTGCAACACCTGCTGCCACGAGGTTCTTGGCGATGTGACGGGTAGCATAGGCAGCGGAACGGTCTACCTTGGAAGGATCTTTTCCGCTGAAAGCGCCACCACCGTGGGCGCCCTTGCCACCATAGGTGTCTACGATGATCTTACGGCCGGTGAGGCCGGTATCACCATGAGGACCACCAATGACGAACTTACCGGTAGGGTTGATATGATATTTTATCCCGTCGTTGAACAGACGGGCGTATTTGCGGTATTTGGACTTTACACGGGGGATGAGGATCTCGATGATATCTTTTTTGATCTTCGCCTGCATTTTGGATTCCGTGTCGAAATCATCGTGCTGCGTAGAGACAACGATGGCGTCGATGCGGACAGGTTTGTTCTTATCATCATATTCCAGCGTGACCTGGCTCTTGGCGTCAGGGCGCAGGTATTTGATCTGTTTGTTCTCTCTTCTCAGGGCAGCCAGCTCCAATAATATTTTGTGGGCCAGGTCAAGCGCCAGGGGCATATAGTCATCCGTCTCGTTGCTGGCATAGCCAAACATCATTCCCTGGTCACCAGCGCCCTGTTCTTCTTTCTTCTTTTTGTCAACGCCCTGGTTGATATCGGAGGATTGCTCATGGATGGCAGAAAAGATGCCACAGGAGTTGGCCTCGAACATATATTCGCTCTTGGTATAGCCTATTTTACGGATCACCCCGCGGGCAATTTCCTGCACGTCCAGGTATGCCTTAGATTTTACTTCGCCGGCCAATACAACCTGACCGGTTGTTACCAGGGTCTCGCAGGCCACTTTCGACTGGGGATCAAAAGCTAAAAAATTATCAATCAGCGCGTCGGATATCTGGTCCGCCACCTTGTCGGGATGACCTTCGGACACGCTCTCGGAAGTAAATAAATAAGGCATGTTGAATTAAATGGATTTAAAAAAAATTAATGGGTATTTTGTTATGCCCGCAAAGATAATAGCAGAATTAATAATTCATAATAAATTTCGGCAGCCGGAAGCTTATTTAACTTATTTGCTGAGGTCTGTATACAGCTGTAAATAATCGCTGAGATCAGACTCGGCATTGTAGGATAAGACCTTTTTGCCCCGGATCTTGCCAAATTCCTCTACCAGTTTCTTATCCACCTTATCGGCCCCAAAGGTGATGGCATCGGCAAAAGTGGCGCCTCCCCGGAAAAGGGCTGTATTATTAGCCTCTTTATAGGGTTCCAGGTCTTTTTCCTTGATGTTGGCGTGTATATTGGCTGTTTTCAGGAAGTCGGCTCCCAGCTTTTCCTTAAAAGTGTTCTGACCGATGGTGAACACGCATTTGCTGTGAGCGAAAACAGGCTCTTTTTTATAAACAGTCTTCAGGTACATGGGGATCAGTCCTGTCATCCAGCCGCTGCAATGGATAACATCGGGGGGCCAGCCGAACTTTTTTACTGTTTCCAGGGCTCCTTTGCAGTAGAATACGGTCCGCAAACCATTGTCTTCGAACCATTTTTCCCCTTCATCATGAAAAATGAACTTTCTTTTGAAAAGGTCTTCATTATCCAAAAAATAGACCTGGAGACGGGCATTGGGCAGGGAAGCCACCTTGATCTGTAAGGGATAATCATCATTATCTACAGCTACATTGATCCCGGATAAGCGGACCACTTCATGGAGGCGGTGCCGTCTTTCGTTGACCACCCCAAAGCGCGGCATGATACAGCGCACCTCAAACCCACTTTCATTTGATTTTATTGCCAGCTTATTGACGATCTCTGCAAATTCTGTCAGCTCTAAATAAGGCGACATTTCGTTGGCAATAAACAAAATTCTCTTTTTCTGTAGCATTATTCTGTTTATAATTGTTGAGAGGAACCTTAACGAATTGGTTTGCAAAGGTAATCTTTTTTATTATAAAATCGGCACTGTGGCCGATCCTAACGGTTATAAAAGCTAAATAATGATCTTATTTAAGAAGGCTAAAGACCTTTCCGCCTGGCTGGAACAGCAGCGGTTGAAAGGTGAATCCATTGGTTTTGTGCCTACCATGGGGGCGTTACACGCAGGACATATTTCACTAATTGATATATCTAAAAAACAAGCAGGAGCAACGGTTTGCAGCATTTTTGTCAATCCTACGCAATTCAATGACCCCAAAGACTTTCAGAAATATCCCATTACCATCGAGCAGGATATCCTGTTGCTGGAGCGGGCGGGTACGGATGCGTTGTTCCTGCCCGAAGCGGACGAGGTATACCCCGGCGGGACAGCGGGTTTGGAGAAATATGAGCTGGGGCCCCTGGAAAACCTGCTGGAAGGCAAATACCGGCCGGGGCATTTTCAGGGTGTCTGCCAGGTGATGCGGCGTCTCCTGGACCTGGTAAGACCCGATGACCTGTTCATGGGGCAAAAAGACTACCAGCAATGTATGGTGGTCCGGAGGCTGCTGGAGATCATGGGTGTTGCTACCGTCCTGCACCCCTGCCCTATTATCCGGGAGCCGGATGGATTGGCCATGAGCAGTCGTAATATGCGGCTGTCGGAGGAGCAGCGTAAAAAAGCCACTGCTATCTACCGGGCCTTGTCGGCCATCCGGGATGGCTGGCGGAAAATGCAGGCGGCGGGCGCCAGGGGCGTCTTTACGGAGGAAATGGAAGCTGTGCTCCGGGGCGCCACCATGCTGTTGGAAAAAAATGATTTCCGTATAGATTATATTTCGCTGGCGGATGCTGCCAGCCTGGAGCCGGTGACAAGGGCTGATCATGCGGATGTGGTGGGGCTGGTGGCTGCTTTTATGGGTGAGGTGCGGCTTATAGACAATATGGTATTATGAAATGACTTCTTCATCCCGGGTGGCAGGCCGTCTGTACTGAACTTTTATAAGTGGTAAGCTGTTTAGATGTTAATTTTCACGGATTAATATAGATTTGCGCCATGGATATAGAAATATTAAAGTCGAAAGTACACCGGGCTGTTATTACGGAAGCGAACCTGAACTATGTCGGCAGTCTGACCCTTGATGAGGACCTGATGGACGCGGCCAATATGATAGAGAACGAAAAAGTCCAGATCGTCAATGTCAACAACGGTACCCGTATTGAAACTTATCTTATCAAGGGTAAAAGAGGATCAGGCACCTGCTGTCTTAACGGACCTGCTGCCCGCCAGGGGGCGGTCGGGGACATTGTCATCGTCATTTCCTATGCCCGGATGGATTTTGAAAAAGCAAAGCATTTTAAACCCTGGATCGTATTTCCAAAAGAAGGAAATAAGCTGTAATTTGTCCCGGTATGAAAAAAGCACTTCGCTCCTTCCTGCAATATCTTTTTTTCGCTGCGCTGGCAGCGTTTTTTGTGTGGCTAAGCCTGAAAGATATGGACCACCAGAAGTGGCTGCAGCTTAAGGACGCCCTTCGCAGGGCGGATTACTGGCTGCTGGTCCCTGTATTATTACTGCTGCTGGCCTCTCACTGGCTGCGGGCTTTGCGCTGGCGGCAGCTGATGGAGCCCCTGGGCTACCATCCAAGGAAGGTTAATGTTTTTCTGGGTGTGATGATCGGCTATTTTGTCAACCTGGGCGCTCCCCGGTTGGGTGAGGTGATCAAATGTACCGTACTGGCACGGTATGAGAAGGTGCCTGCGGACAAGCTGGTAGGGACCATTGTTGCAGAAAGGGCTTTTGATGTTGTCTGTCTGGCCCTGGTCTTTGGGCTCACGCTTATCTTCCAGTTTGATGTCATCCATTCCATGGTTGGCACATCCTTATTTAAGAATGCCGGCGGGCATCCGGCTTACTGGAAGATAGCTATTCTTGTCCTTGGCATTATCCTGTTGTTATTCGTCGTGATCTTCCGCCGCCGATTACTCGACCGCTTCGGTCATATCACTGTTATACAAAAGACACAGAATATTGTGCTCAATATATGGCATGGACTTACCAGTATCCGTGGGCTGAAGAACAAACCGCTGTTCATATTCTACTCCCTCGGCATCTGGACCTTGTACTTACTGAGCACCTGGTTCGGCTTTTTTGCCATCGCCGAGACCCGGCATCTCACCATGGTAGATGCATTGAGTGTGCTTGCCATGGGCAGCGTAGGCATGATCGTTTCACCGGGAGGCATCGGCGCCTATGCGTGGCTGGTCATGACGACCGTTGCGTTCTATAATGTCCCTGCCCTGCCTTATGGGCAGGCCCTGGGCTGGCTCTTGTGGTTTGGCCAGTTCCTCAGCTTTGTCCTTTTTGGTGTCGCCAGCTTTATCCTGCTGCCCCGGATCAATAAGACACCCCATTACGAAATAGTCGAACATGAGAGTACCGCAGATCATACAGCAAAAAATTTATGACCTTCCCGGGCTGCAGCACCAGCTGCGCCGCTGGAAATTATTGAGCAAGACCGTGGCGTTCACCAACGGTGTTTTTGACATCCTGCACCGCGGTCATATCGCCTCTCTTTCGGAAGCGGCCCGTGAAGCCGACTTTCTTGTAGTGGGTCTCAATTCGGATGCCTCGACCCGCCGTTTAAAAGGTGACCAGCGTCCCGTCAATGACCAGGATGCCCGTGCTATTGTCATGGCTTCCCTGCTCATGGTGGATGCCGTCATTCTTTTTGAAGCCGACACGCCGCTGAACCTTATTACTGCCGTACAGCCCGATGTGCTGGTAAAAGGCGGGGATTATACCCTGGAACAGATAGTAGGCGCCAAAGAAGTGATGGCGGCGGGGGGAAGGGTGGTGATCAATCCTATTGTGGCGGGGTATTCGACGACGGGGCTGATCGGGAAGATCAATATGTTATAGATGAGCTAACCCCGGTACATACGTTCTACTTCCTGTACGATGGCTTCGATGGCCTGGTCCTCGCCCCGGGGGTCATAAGGCTGTTTGAGATTGCTGCTAAAGAAGAAGGCGATGGTCTGATAGAGGCGCGCATTGAGTCCTCCTTTGTATTCCTTGATGATGTTATAACAATTGTTGCCCGTCTGGCGATTGATGAGCTTCATCAATATTTTTCCCTGGTAAATGGACATTTGTTCCAGCGGGGCGGTAAATTCCTTTCTCAACTCCTTTTCCCGTGATGACAGATAGGCCTTTCTTTCGCTTTCGGTATTCAGCAGCGCCATTTTTGCATTGATATCATTGATGATGATGCCGGCGCGGCGGGCATACGGATAGGTGACATAGACCGCGTTACGCAGCCGGGTCCATTCTTCATATCTTTTTCGCGAGGCCGGTGTCATGGGCGCCCTTACCCAGACAAAGTCTATTGTGTGAGCAGACAATAGTTCATTCCCGTAGATCCTGGCAGGAACGATGATGGTGTCATTGGGGCCATACTGGGGAGGAGGAATATTGGGGGGCAGGGAGTCACGCAATACCAGGGAGTCTTTGCCTTGCTGTGCCTGAACAGCCCCTCCCATCGTCACGAGGAGTACGAGGAGGAGTGATCCAATGATCCGGGTCCCTGGTGACAGGTATTTCGAAAAAACGGGGGCCGCCATATCTTTAAAATTACTAAAAACCCTTTACAATTAATACCGTAAAAGCCCCCGGGGTAACCCGTTCTATACGGAATGCAGGGCGGCAGCCTGGCGGCGACGCCATATAATGCTCATAATGAAGCCGATGATCATGATAATAGTTCCTATCCAAAGAACATTTATCTGTGGAAATTCATAGACTTTCAGGGCTACGAAGGGCAGCATGCCTGCAGATTCTTTTACACCCACCTCTATTTTCCTGCCTTCAGCCACTTTGTTAAAACGGAAGGCCAGGTGCTGTGCAAAAACCGTGTCATTAAAAAATGCCGTGTTATTGTCCCGCACATAATAGACGGGGCGCGCCGTATACCGCATGCTATCCCGGCTGTAGATCGTCAATCTGGCCATTAAAGCCGTATCGTTGCCGGAGAAATGATATTTCTCATTATCGGGATTGATCACCACCGAGTCCAGGATGAAATAGCCTTTGGAATAATAAGCCGTATCTCCTACGCCCATCGTATATCCCCTGAACCGGGCCGTATCGTCCCTTTGCTGTTCCGGGTTGTCCGTGGCGCTGATATAGGTGAAGATGTCCTTATTCCAGTAATGATATTTATCAGGATTAGCCGAGATCTGTTGTTGTCCCTTGGTGGAATGCATCCAGTCCGGATAAAGATCAAATTGCTGACCATCCGACTTCTTTTCAAAATGGATGTGATACCAGGTGGTCTTGCTGCGGGTGTCGACGGAATCATTACCGATATACGTGGTCCAGTATTTACCCATATCTGTGCGCACGCCTTTTAACAGCGTGATATTCTCCATGGGATTTTGTTTACTTTCCGGATCAAAATTCAGGGAGATGCCTGTTGTATTATAGGAAAGCACTTCTTTTTTGGCAGAGGAGAGCAGGATGCCCACGAGCATCAGCCCAAAGCCCACGTGTGCGACAGAGGCGCCCGCTGCCTTTAGCTTTCCGTTCATTCCTCTCCAGATATAAAATGCGTTGGCTACGACCGCGTACAGGGCCGCGAACATGGCCAGGTAAATAGCGACCATAAACCCGGCGCCATATACTTCATATCTCATACCTCCGAAAATAGCCACGAGGATAAAGAGTATGATGGCAATGACCGTAGGAAGCCCCAGCTTCTTTAGCATATATTCCCGGGAGGTCTGTTTATATTTCAGGTATTGCGTGATGGCGGTGAAGAGGCCCAGCAGGATGGCGATAAAGACCTCGATCCGGTTATACGCAAAAGGAGCATCTTCTCCGATGGTGAGCTTTGAGCCCGAGACGAGGTTGATCACCGGCAGCGAGGTGGAGATGGTGATAAAAATGGAGGAAAGAAAGATGACCAGGGCGCCGATGAACATCCAGAACTCACGGGACCACGTGTTTTCCTCTTTGGCGATATGCGGGATCTTTTTATACCGGTTGATAAATAACACATAGGCCGGGATGAGGAACATCAGCACAAAAAAGAACAGCTGCATCTTCATGCCGTTGTCCACAAAGGCATGGACCGACGTGTCTCCCAGCACACCACTACGGGTGAGGAAGGTGGAATACAGGATAAAGATGAACTGTGTGATGAGGAAGAAATAAGTGGCGCGCAGGGAATGGCCCGTAGCATTAAAGACCACCTGTGTATGCAGCCCCGCCACCAATATCAGCCAGGGCACGAGGGAAGCGTTCTCCACGGGATCCCAGGCCCAGTAGCCGCCGAAGCTGAGGGACTCGTAGGCCCAGGCAGCGCCCATCATGATACCCGTACCCAGCACACAGGCAGAGAACAGGGTCCACGGAAGCGCCTTCTTTGTCCAGTCACCGAATTGTTTTTTCCAGAGACCTGCAATGGCGTAGGCGAAGGGCACGACCGTAGAAGCAAATCCCAGGAAGAGGATCGGCGGATGGATGACCATCCAGTAATTCTGTAACAGCGCGTTGAGCCCTTGTCCATCCTGCATCTGTGGAAAGCTCATATAATCGGCGCGGGAAAAAATGGGCGCTTCGATCATTTTATTCCGTACCAGGATAAAGGGATCCGTGCCAATATTGTGTCCAAAAAAGTAGATGCCAAGGAGCATGGTCGCCACTCCGAACTGGGCGAAGCTGAAAACCGCCATTACCGGGGCCTCCCATTTACCGGCATACCGCATATGGATAAGTCCCAGCACGCTGAGCCAGAGGGTCCAGAGCAGGAAGCTGCCTTCCTGCGCCTCCCAGATACAGCTGAGCAGGAACTTAAAAGTAAGGGACTTGCTGCTGTGCTCCCAGGCAAAGTTATATTCGAAGAGATGGCTGTAAATAATGTAAATGATCGTGAACAGGATGGAGAATACCGCCACGACATTGATGCTAAAGGATATTCTTCCCAGACGGCGCCAGCTTTTATCTTCGTCAGGTTTTGTCGCGTTGGCCGCTTTATAAAAGGCTATCAGTGCAATCAGGGAGGCCGTCAGAGAAAGAACAGCCAAAAAATGTCCGAGCTGTCCGGGCCGCAGGTGTTCACCTAAATAAACCATGATCGGGTATTAATTTTGACTGAGGCTTTTTTTGGCTGTATTCGGATCATCCTTGTATTTGGAAGGGCATTTCAGCAGGATACCATCCTTCCTGGATATTTCAAAGACGTCCCCGTTCATTTTCCCTTTCAGCGTGATGCGTTCCGCCTTCTCGAGGTCATAGGGTTTTTCATAGTGATAGATGACCTTCGCCGTATTCCCCAGTGTATCGCTGATGTGAAAGCTGACATAGTTGGGGTTCTTTAAGGGGTCATACTCGATGGGTTGTTTGGCGTCCAGGTGCGCGATGATGGTCACGGTCTGTCCGGGTTTCTGGCGTGCGGAGGCGATGGTCTCATACGTGGTGAGGTTACCCATAAGACTGATCAGTACGGCGATGGCCGCCGCAATGAACACCAATATAACAATATGTGATTTCTTCATATACTTACGAGGTCCATTTGAGGTGGCAAAGTTAGGCCAAAAAGCATAACACCGGCCATAGACTTTGAAGCGAATAATTACCTGGTAATTATATACTTTTAAACACGACGATCCCGTTGTGCCCCCCGAATCCGAATGTGTTGCTCATGGCCACTTTCACGGCTTTTTGTCTTGCGGAGCCCAGTAAAATATCGAGTCCCCGGGGGATGACCGGGTCCAGCTGCCGGGTATTGATGGTAGGAGGAATGACGCCTTCCTGTATGGCCATAAGACAGGCGATGGCCTCGATAGCGCCGGCGGCGCCCAGTAAATGGCCGGTCATGGACTTGGTGGCGCTGATGGTGAGCTTTGCGGGCGCCTCCCCGAAAAGCCGGGTGACGGCCTGGACCTCGCTGAGATCGCCCACGGGTGTTGAAGTAGCATGGACATTGAGATAATCCACTTCTTCCTTATTCAGCTCCGCGTCCTTTAGCGCATCCTGCATGGCTCTTAAAGCGCCGAGCCCTTCGGGGTGGGTGGAGGTCATGTGATAAGCATCCGCCGTCATGGCTGCCCCTGCGAATTCAGCATAAATGCGGGCGCCCCGGGCCTTTGCATGTTCATATTCTTCGAGTATGAGCGCCCCGGCCCCCTCTCCCATGACAAATCCATCACGGTCCACATCAAAAGGGCGGGAAGCCCCTTTCGGATCATCATTGCGGGTGGACATAGCCTTCATCGAGGTGAACCCGCCGATGGAGGCTGCCGTAACGGGCGCTTCGGAGCCGCCGGCGACGATGACTTTTGCTTTTCCCAGCCGGATATAATTGAGGGCGTCCATAAAGGCCGTATTGGAAGTGGAACAGGCTGAAACGGTGGTATAATTGATGCCCATGAGGCCGTACTTGATGGAGATCATGCCCGAAGCCATATTGGCAATGAGCTTTGGCACAAAAAAGGGGCTGAAGCGCGGCTGACCATCTCCCGTCGCATATTCCTTTACCTGGTCCTCAAAAGTCTGCATACCGCCCTGTCCGGAGCCCCAGATGACCCCTGTGTCAAAGGGGTCCATTCCTGCAAAGTCGAGACCGGCATCCTTTATGGCCTGGTCGGCTGCGACAAGCGCGTACTGCGTGAACAGATCTGTTCTTTTTATCTCATTGCGATCCAGCAGTGCGCCGGGGCTGAAGTCTTTTACTTCACAGGCAAAACGGGTCTTGAAAGCGCCGGCGTCAAATTTTGTGATCGGTCCTGCTCCACTTGTTCCTGTCTTCAACGCTGCCCAATAGGATAGCGGATCATTTCCAAGAGGAGTGATTGCGCCCATACCCGTAACAACTACTTTTCGCATGTTCATATGTTATATTTAGTGTATCTGTTTTACCTGCCTGTAGGCCGCCTTTTTTTAAAATGAAGCTGCGGCGGGGCAAATGTAGCGAAGTAAGGTGTCACTGCCATAACCGGCTCCTGCAAGCTGAAAAATAAAGAAAATATAAAAAAAGATGCCCTTTCGGAGTTTAAACATTCTTTTTGATAACATATTTTGCTTATCTCATATACTGCTGTAACTTGCGCTGCGTTTCCCATAAAGTTACTCCTACTTAATCATGACAGACTTATCGCATTTCGATGCCAACGGCGCCAGTAATCCAAAGAACAATATTTTCGGATTGCCGTTCAGTGAGGAAGAAGCACGCCTTGTAATCCTTCCTGTTCCCTGGGAAGTCACCGTTAGTTACGTTGCAGGAACAGCCCGAGCCGCGGAACATATTTTCTACGCCAGCATGCAGGTGGACCTTTTTGACGCCGAGACCGATGACGCGTGGAAACAAGGTATCTATATGCGCCAGCCGGATAAGAAGGTCCTCATGAAAAGCGATTATCTGCGCAAAGAAGCTGAGCTCTATATCAATTATACCTCCAAGGGGGAAGTGCTGGAAAAGAATTCCTTTATGTGCAAATCCCTGAAGGAGATAAATGAAGGCAGCGCCAATCTGAACAAGTGGGTGTATGAGCAGACCCGCAGTCTGCTGGACAATGGCAAACTGGTGGCATTGCTGGGGGGTGATCACAGCACGGCCCTGGGTTATTTCAAGGCCATTGCGGAAAAACACGGTGATTTCGGGATCCTGCAGATAGACGCCCACTGTGATCTGCGCAGGTCCTATGAAGACCTTGTATACAGCCACGCCAGCGTTATGTATAATGCGCTGCAGGAAATACCCCAGCTGAAAAGACTGGTACAGGTGGGTGTGCGGGATTATTGCCAGGAAGAATGGGATTACATCCGTAACAGCAATTACCAGGTGATCACCTACTTTGACAGGGATATAAAAGAAAGGACTTACGAAGGGCAAAGCTGGAAACATATTGCTGACGAGATCGTCAGCCATCTCCCGGATAAGGTATACATCAGCTTCGATATAGACGGGCTGGATCCCAAACTGTGTCCTCATACCGGTACGCCGGTGCAGGGAGGTTTTGAGGCCGAGCAGGTGCTTTATCTCATCAAGAAAGTCATCCAGAGCGGTAGAAAATTCATCGGCTTTGACCTGGACGAGATCGGTGTAGGTGACACGGAATGGGATGCCAACGTCGGCGCCAGGATATTATGGAAACTTTGTAATTTGCTGGTCGCCAGCAATTCCTGATCCTCCCATGCGCTATCCATACGTAGTCATCCTCAAAAAAAGCAGTGAGCGGGCTACAGATCTGCTAAGCCTGCTGCTTTGTTTATTTTCCGTCGGCTATTTTACATTTTTTGCTGCTGACTCCTTTCACAGACCGGAATGGGGGCGGGCATTTGGCTCCTTGCTATATATCGCAGCGGCAGGCCTGCTGATCGGTATGCTGATCAATATTGCCATGCGCCGGAGACGAAAGGTCCGTTACCGGTACCTGTTGTTCGGAGCGGCGGTGGTCTGGCTGGCGCTGATCTATATGCCATGGGTGGCTGGCTTTTATTTTGTGCTGGCTTTTCTGGAGCCGCAGGCAAAAAAGCCTTTGGAGATTGGGTTCGGGAATGACCATATCGTCATCAACTCGCTGATCAAACGACGGTTCACCTGGGCGGATCTTACCAATGTGGTATTAAAGGACGGACTGCTGACCCTGGATTTTGCCAATAACCGGTTGATCCAGCGGGAGGTGGCCGATGAGGAGGACGAGGATGACGCCGATGAGGAGGAGTTTAATGCCTGGTGCCGGGAACGGCTGGCGATCAGACAAGCCTGATCCTATTTATGGAATTTCCCTCCTTTTGCATCTCTCTATAAATTACTGCTGTATGGATTCGATATCCCTGCCTGTCGTTCATCCTGCTTCAGAAAAGCTAAAACGCTCCAGCAGCTGGCTGCATGTCATTGCCGGTATGCTGATCTTATCCCATGC
>Ga0206926_1069_pt1 | contig 21582 bp, 17 predicted proteins | sample Alteio_BWOrgHeat_59_FD_152955 | JGI IMG/M metagenome (GOLD analysis project Ga0206926, IMG submission 152955) | Enriched cells from forest soil in Barre Woods Harvard Forest LTER site, Petersham, Massachusetts, United States -... | ecosystem: Environmental > Terrestrial > Soil > Temperate forest >... | reverse complement strand
GTCGAGATGCAAGTGTTGATTGGGGAAGGACCGGGTGGACACAGTTCCTTTTTTCTCCTGGTCCAAGAAAAGGGTGTGGTCTCGGACAAGGGTGATTATCCGGTGTTTCAATTGAGAGATGTCCCGGTTCCTACCTCGCCGGATCCTGCGGCCGTTCCCACGGCTTTCACGAACAAGAAAATGGTATTCGGGGTGGTGGATGAATCGAAGTAACCGCTCATTGAGACCAGCTTCGATTGAGGGTAGTATTGTTTGCCAGTGCGATAGAGACAGGGTCTGCCCCTCCCGGTGACGGGCAGATAGGCATGGGAAAAAGTATCGGAGATTCCGGTGATGTTATCTCCCGACCCAATCACTGTGAACATGCCGGTACGGGATCATAGCTGGCTGCGCCTATTGCCTGAAGATTGCCGATAGAGCCCGCAAACGAACCCGGTGGTGGTTGATACCTGTCAACGAGGGCCTGGGCCTGGCGTCGGGACTTGGCCGGGCTTGGCGCTTTCTCCGCCATTGATGGGCGTATCGCTGGTTACGGGGGAAGCTTCCACGCTTACATGGTCAAAGCTGCAGATCGATAGAGAATTGGGATCGTGGCTACAGACCACCACTCCGCCCAAATAATTACCACTGAGTGGCACGGTGACGGGTGTGCTAAATTTGACCCAGTTGGGGGACGATATCCATGTCGAAGTATAGGCCGTGAAAGTATTTCCATGCTTGACCAGCTTGAGCCAGTTCGGCTCTTTCATGCTGGAATAGACGCCTGAGGAGGTTCCAGCAACCCAGATGGGCGCGGCGCCAGCGGGACTGCGCGTATATAATCCGTATCCCCCATTCGGCTTGATGTCAAGGACCACGCAGGCTGCGTCGGCTGCGGTTGAATCGCGGAACATCAAGCCTACCCTTGTTTTGGGAGTGGTGTGGTTCTGTCCCATGACCCGGGCAATCAGCGTTTGGTCGCCTGACAAACTTTGCGAAACAAAATTACACTGATCCGAGGGAGCGAAGAGAATTGTCCCCCCTCCACTGATGGTGAAGACATTGTTGGCAAAACCGGCTGAACCAGCGGGAGTGGAACCGCCAATATCAACATCTGTCCAGCCCGGAGGCAGGGGGCCGGAGGCCACAGGGATGCTGGGTTGAATGGGAGCGGGAGGAGGAGCAGGAGCGGGAGTTGGAACAGGCGGGGGAGTGGGTGGGGTATTGTTAGCGGCGACAGGCGTCACTTTATCGGCTGCGGAAGTAACACCCATGCCCACATTATCGAAGACACAGGTGGCCAGGGCGCTATTGTCGCTATGGCTGCACACCACCAAGCCGGCGTAATAGGTATCGGCGTTGAGAGATAGCTTAACCGCTGGGCCGCAAGATATCCAATCCGTGGGCATGGATACTGACGTCGCATAATAGGCCGTAAAACTGTCTCCACTCTTGACCAGCTTGAGCCACATCGGTGTACTCGTCGAAGGAGGAGGGTTTGTGGCCTGTATGCGTTCGCATGAGATGGCATCGGCCCCGATGAAAATACGCTCGGTTAATTCGATTCCGCCACCCGGTTTGACATCAAGAAGTATGAACTTTGCTTTGGAGCCGAGTGACTCACGGAACATTAAGCCTCCTTTTGCGAGATGATCGATGGCATTCAATGTCGTTATCCGGGCAATGAGTGTTTTGTCACCTGTCAGGCTTTGTCCCGCCATATAGAACTGATCAAGACCTGACCAAATGTCTTTACCACCCCCCTGTACGGTGAAAACTCCATTGGCGTAGTTGGTCGAACCCTGTGGCTTGGAGTAGCCGACGTCGAACTCCGTCCAGCCTGGTGGCAGGACGCTAACGCTAGCTGTCGTTGGGGTGTTAGCTTCGGGGGGATTGCCATTGTCGACTATCGTAGGCGCCACATTACCGGCCACAGCGGCAGGACTCACGTTATCGAAGGTGCCGGTGGCTGGGGTGTCGTCCCTGTCGCTGCAAACGGCCAGTCCCGCGAAATAGGGGCCAACGGGGAAAGTCGCAGTGATGGAAGTGCCGACCGGGGTCCAAGTCGAGGGCGTCGTTACCTCAGTCGAATAGGAGGCCGTGAAACTGTTTCCGCTTTTGACCAGCTTGAGCCAAACCGGCGTATTGGACGAGGGCGTGACATGGGTGGCGGTATCGGCATTCGTAACAGCAGAGCCTCCAAGGGAATCGCGTGAGTAGTATTGGATCGCACCACTTGGTTTGACGCCGAGGTAGATAAAAGCCGCGTTGTCTTTCCGTGAAGAGCGGAACATCAGGCCTGCCTTGGCAGTGGAACTGGTATTAGTTAATCCCGTCACTCGGGCGATTAGCGTCTGGTCGCCCGTTAAGTTTTGCCAAGTGAAATTAAACCGATCCGTGATCTGCCAGATAGTTCCAGCAGACTGGATGGAAAAAACTCCGCCGCTGTAGGTGGCCGAACTCGGGAGGCTAAGGTAGCCTATATTGGTGCTGGTCCAGCCTGCGGGCAAGCCGCTACTTCTTGCGGGAACGCCCTCCTGTTGGGTGGGACCGGGGGCTGGTGAAGGCATGGGTATGGCCGGCGCCGGTGCGGTCGCTAAAGGTTTGACCCCTGAAGGCGGGGGGGAAACGCTGCCCGGCGCGTAGGCGTTCAAATCTTCGTTTTGAACCGGCGCTTTGGTAGGGCCATGCAGGAGGGAGGGGGCCTTCCAGATGAGAAGGCCCAGCACGACCACGGTTATCGCCACCAGGCCGATCATCAGCCACAGGCCATGCCTGGCCGCGGCGCTGCTTTCGAGGATGGCCACGTCCTGATGTTGCGTCTCGTGGAAATGAGGATCGGTGATCCGGCGCTTGGCATCTTCCAGTTGCTGAATGAACGCATCGTAGGATTCGTAGCGGTCCTCGGGATAGCGGGCCATCGCCTTGCTGATCGCATACGCCATCTGGTCGGAAATATCGGGAACGAAGGCCTTAAGCGAAATCACACTGCCGCTGAGATGTTTCGCCGCCACGGCGTTGGGATCGTCTCCCGAATAGGGAGGACGACCCGAGATGGCGTGGAACAGCGTGGCCCCGAGACTGTAAAGATCGCTGGAGAAAGTTTCCGGCTCGTGCTCCAGTTTTTCCGGCGCAACGTAATAGGGCGTTCCCCAGATTTCGCCGTCGAAATGATCGGTGGTGTCCGCAGACAGTGAAAGACCGAAATCGACCACCTTGGCGGTGTTGCTGGCATTGAAGAGAATGTTGCCGGGTTTGATGTCGCGATGGATCAGGCCGCCTTTTTCCAACGCGCATTGAAGACCGCGCGCCACGGAGATGCCGATTTCGATTCCTTCCAGCTCCGTGATCCGCTTGAGTTCGGAAATCTTGTCGTCAAGGGAGCCGCCGGAAATATATTCGACCACCATGTAATAAACGCCCTCGTGCTCGCCAAAGGCGAAGACCTGCACGATGTTCGGGTGGTTGAGCGAGCCGGTGATTTCCGCCTCGCGCAGGAAGGTGGCCATGAACCTTTCATTGGTAAGCAATTCGGGCCGCAGGACCTTGACGGCCACAACGCGGTCCAGGGTCATGTCCCGGGCGAGAAAAACCGCGCCCATGCCCCCGGCGCCGATCTGGCGCTCGAGCAGGAAATTTCCAAATTGGCGGGTGATCAGGAATTCCTTGGCGCAATAAGGACAAGTGATGCCATCCCCCGGTTGGAGCCCGGTGATATCGACGGTGTTGCGGCAACCTGCACAGACCGTCGTCACCATCTTTTCTTCGCCGTCCAAATCTTCCATTAATACAAGGGTGCCATGGGCCGTCGCATATTGCAATTATCGATGCTCTGATTGCTTTAGGAATATGTCACATGGAATTTTTGCGTCACAAATCGGTTTTTATTTGATGTTGTAGACGAAGACGCCGTCCCAGTCGGGAGGCAAGTCGCGGGAGACCATGTGATCGCAGCGGGTCATCATCAGGAGGGCGGCTTTGTTACTGGGACAATTTCCCACGATCTGGCCAAAGATACTCCGGGCATCAAAGAAGGAACGGGCGAAATAGTGGGCCAGTGCTTCCTCGTAAAGTTTCCGGTTGCGCAAGCGGTCCTCGTCGACGCCATCCTTTAATCCCATCAACTCGTAAATATCCATGCTGCCTTTGCGGCCAGCGACGGAGACTCGGTCAAGATGCCGCCATTCAAAATCATCTCCGGCATGTTCCCGGACTTCTCCGCTGCCCAGAATCTGGGTGCCGTAGACTTTGTTAAGATTTTCGAGACGGCTGGCCACATTGACCACATCGCCGAGGACGGTATAAGCGAAACGTTCCGGTGTGCCGATGTTGCCGACCAGGACATCTCCGCAATGCAGTCCCACGCGAGTGTGAAACGGAATCCTGTTGCCATCTTTTTGATACAGGGCAACTTCCTGGAGGCCAATCAGCGTAGCGCGGCAGGCGAGATTTTCATGATGGGGGACTTTTTCCGGAGCGTTGAAAAAACCAAGCAAACCGTCCCCGATGAATTTGTCGATGGTCCCGGAATGCTGGCGCAAGCGGCGCGAAAGAATCTCGAAATAATCGGCCAGTTCATGGACGAGGACGCTGGGTGTGACCTGCTCGCTGTGAGTCGAAAATCCCTCGATATCGAAAAAGAAAACGGTCAGCCGCCGGATTTCGCCTCCGAGAACCGCTTCCTTTCCGCTGGAGAGAAGCTGGCGCACGAGGTCATCCGGCACATATTTGATGAATGAGCGCAGGCCCGATTTCATCCGGTCCGCCGCATCGCGAAGCTGATTGACTTCGCGAACCACGGAGCGGGGCGTGTTTTCCGCCGCAAGATGGAATTGTCCCACTCGCGCGAGATCGTTGCCCAAGGCGTGCAAGGGTTCACTGATGCGGTGGGCCATGAACCAGCCGGCCAGCATGGCCAGAATCAGGGCGACCAAGCCACCGATCAAGCCTATCTGGCTGACGAGGCGATTGACCTGATCGAAAATAACCGATTCCGGCACCATCCCGGCGACGATGCACCTGAGGCCTGAAGGCGTTTGAACGTGATCAAGGGCGGCAAGGTAGGTCGTCGAGCCGATGCTGATCGGGACCAAGTGGCTGGTGGCGCGACCGTTGATATTTTTGAAATCGGGATCGCTCCGGATCCAATCGCCGAGGGCGGTGACCAGGGCGGTGGCATCCGGATTATTCGAAGAGCAGACCAGTGTGCCGTCCGGTTCCAGAATGGTGGAAAATCCGCCGATCTTTTGGGCGATACCATCAAGGAGGCTTTCCAAGTCCTTGAGATAAAAATCGACCGTGAAGACGCCCACGGGCATTGCGGTATCGGAAGACTTCCAGGCCCGGCTAGCCGTGATCCCTTTCACGCCATCCATGAATACGTACGGCTGGCTCCAGACCGTGGAATCGGCGAGGATGGCGTTCTTGAACCAGTCGCGTTTGCGCGGGTCGTAATCATTCGGCTGCTTGCCCTGGTAGGGAATTTCGCCGCCTTCCGGCGTAATAATCTCTTCGTGGTCATTGCCCATGCCGGGGTCGGAGATGTCGAGCACGATGCCATTGTTGGCGATTCTATAGACACCGATAAAATGACCAGTCTGCGCATCGCTGTAGCTAATCCAGGCCAGGTTCCGGTTAACGCGCAGTCGCTCGGCGAGATCGAATCCGAGAGCTTTGTCATCCTTGAGATTCAGCATGCCGCGCCGGGCACGACGGGAGAGTTCATCGAGGAGGCGATTGGCGGGATCGTTGAGGAAGTCGGCGATTTCCTGGCTGGCGACTCCATTGGAGAGGGCAAACTCCTGCTCCGTAGTATGCTTGAGCGCGCGATGACTGCTCGAATAGCCGAGCCAACTGATGAACCCGGCCGTGACCATCAACAGGCCGGCGAGAACAAGGGAAAGCAGAGTGCGGAGCCCCATGGGCTTCATCTTAGGGCGTCTTTACCTTACCCAAAGGAAAAAAGGCATTGCCTTAACCAGCCAGAACCGGTGGCTGGACCATCAATTCTTCAATCACCTCCGCCAAAGTCGCCGGACTCATTTTTTTCGCAAGGTAAGCATGTGATCCTTGAGGATCGTTCCGCCACTCGATTCGACCGGAATCATCGACATCGCAGCGGCCCTGGGCAAGATCCCAATAATCCTGCGCACCGCGCACGGCAAACAATACTGCCGTTTGGTCCCAACTGGCCCTGCCTGTATCGAGCGCATTCTGCCAAAGACGATAGGCCTCCCGCACTGGATTCCGTATTGGCGTGCGGGAAAGAGCGCGGCCCGTTTGAATGGCATTGCCAAGCTCATCACCGGAAAAGATGATGGGGGTGGGCCATGTTTCCACGACACGCCGGGAGTACCGAGCTGCTCCATTGGCGCCGAAGTTCCAGCCGGCCTTATTTTCGAACGGAAATGCCCCTCCCATCGCAACCCATGTCTTGACTTTCAGTTCCACGAGCTCACGCCCCGGCAAGGCACTGGCTGCGTCCGCTTGAGATCCCAGCAGATCGAATAGCCCCTTGGTGTGGCCTATGGATACAATCTGTACGCTCCGGTCCGGCGCCATGGCCAGTGCCTGACGATAAACGGTCACAAGATCAGGCACATCGTCCCGACTAACCGCCGTGTGACCATAGAGCGCCTTGTTTGTGGCAATGGCTTCAAGGAAATCATTGCGAGGATCGCCCAAGTCGCTTGCCTCCGCTGCTCCAATCAAAATGCCAGGCCTACCGTAGTAAGCGTTAATGGCAGCAATACAGCCCGGTCCATGGGTATTGCGCCCGGAACTATAGAGACAAGCTAATATCTCTGCTTCCCCCCGGTCTGCCAGCGCGTGGAGAACCGCCAGAGCCCCGGCATCATCGCAATCCGAACCTAGATCGGTGTCGAGGATGATTCGCGTGGGTTGTAAAGATGAAACATTCATACTTAGGCTGCGTCTTGAGAATAGGGCAAGATCGCGCCGAGGCTTGGAGAACGTAGAAATCCTAGACCGTCACTTTGTCGTTTTGAAAATGGGCCCATGTCTGGGCGACGCTCTGCGTGCTGACCGAACAGTCTGCTTCCTCGATGGCCCTTTTGACGCGGGCTTCGTGCATGATATGACGATTGCGCGTGTAGAGAAGATAGTCCGACCGGTTGGAGGTTGGAGTTAAATTAATGGTGGCGAGATTGGCGCCCGCTTTTAACGCGCGGATATAGCCGTCATGGCCCACCAGGTTCAAGGCGCTAACGGCGGGAATAATATAAGAGGGATTGCGCAGTCTCATACGCGCAATGCAATCGATCGTGGTCTCAAGATCGCCTGTGGGCTGCCCGGCATAGGGGGTTTGTTCACCGGCAATAAACGGGCTGACACTCGCGCCGGCGAGGGGAAGCTCGCCCAGCAATTCCAAGGTTTCCTCAATGTGCGCCCGAGTCTGCCCCGGTGAACCGAGGATGAATCCGGAGGAGACGGCCCATCCGGTTTCGGCCAGATAGCGAATGGCCTCAAGACGTTCGTCAAACGTGCCCGGAGCATGGAGGGCGCGATAATGATCGCGATTTCCCGTCTCCATTTTGATGATGTAATAGGACGCGCCAGCCTGCTTGAGTTCATCGTAGATTTTGGGATCGAGCGTGCCCAGACAGACACTGATTCCGAGTTGCGTTTCCTGGCGAAGATAATCGATCAGGGGAAGAACGACTTCGCGGACACCGACAATATCCTCGCCCGTCTGGATATTGAGATCGGTGATCATCTCGGGAAGGCCTTCCTCAATCACCGCCTGAAGCGATTTCAAGCTGAGCCGGTAACGCTGGAGGGAGCGGTTGTCCCGCCGCATGCCGCAGTAATTGCAGTTCTCGCGGCAAAAATTGGAGACCTCCAGAACGCCGCGAACAAAAACCTTCTGGCCAAAGACCTGATCGCGCACAGCACGGGCACGATCGTGTAGCTCTTCTCCGATCGAAGAGGAAAAAGCCAGTATGGTAGACGGAGGTAGCGCCGTCATCCTATGTTCTCCCGTCTATCATTGACAAAAATATGAACATGCCCAGAACGTCCCTCATTTTCCTTTATGGCCACAAGATCGTGTTTGAGATTCATTTTGTCAACCGATCTGCCACTGGAAGCATTTGATTTCATGTTGCTTAGATGGTGCGAAGAGTAATTTAGATGGGCCTTGAAGGAGCAAAAGCAGGTTCTTGGGCGCCTCGCCAGGATTTTTCCCGCCATTTAATCGGACCGGGTAACCAGCACAAGACCCAGAAAAGGACTCGCCAAAGGCTCCACGTTTCTGTTGCCAATAAGGCGGCGCCGTTCAGGCGGCAACCGGTTGCGCGGCATATGAGGAGAGCAAAAAGAACATCTATCTGGACCATGGTGGCAAGCCCGATCCACGCCAAGGGATTCGCCAGGTTCCACAATACAAACCCGATCCAACCCAGAACAGGCATGGCGACCACTTGGGCCGCAAATCCAAAGGGGCGGCACCAACAGACGGTTTTCTTCCAACGAAAATAATGGGCAAAGGCCTCAGGCCAATCGGTGGCATAGGCCACTGTTTCCAAGGTCGTAGTGCTGAGCCGCACGGGTTGGAGGCGTTGACCCAGGATAAAATCATCGGCAAGTGAGGAGCCCAATTCTTCCCATGTGACTTTGCGGAGAAAGCTGTCACGCGTGAAAAGCATGGCCGCGCCCAACCCGAAATCGACAGAACCGACTCTGCGCAGAAGCAGCACGCCGGGATAGAATTCCGCATTCACAAAAAGCGCATCCAAAAGGGCGGGTGTATAAGGCACGGCGCGAACGGCATAAGGGAAGGTCAGCATTTCCGCGCCGCAGGTTTCAAATTCAGCTCGGGCCTGTTTGAGGAATTCCGGGGGAACCACGATATCGGCGTCACTCCAGAGCCAAAGCTGTCCCGTGGCATGGGGGGCCAGAAGCATTTGCCAGGCGATCTTGGGGTTGGCCAGCCTATCGACCTCGGATCGCCGCACGATAATGATCCGTGCCTGGGGGTAGGCAACCTGCATGCGTTGGACGAACGGCATGACTTCCGGCCAATCGGCTTCATGCACGCCCAGAAGAAGTTCGCTTTTTTCATCCAATTGCGCGATGAACGATTCCAGTCCGCGCGTCTCGATTTGAAGGCCCCCACTTTCGAGGGGAGAAAGCGGCTTGAAAATAGTCAGCGATTTTTTTTCGCTTGGATGAAGAATGGGGCCTGCGGGTTTTGTTGCCGCAGTCACCAGCCACCATGAAATTATCCACCAAAGCAGTCCGGCGCAGGACCAGATGATGAGCATTATAGAGAAGTTCATGGTCAAAAATTCAAAAGAACTCATTAATCAGCATTTGTGAAGCCATTTAAAATGAAGCATCCTAAAAGCAGATTTTTCATGGAACTCTATTCAATATCGGATAAAGGTGCGTAAGACTCGTGTTCTACGCAAGAAAGGGAGTATGAAAAAGCAGATTATTTTTGTGGCGGATGATTTTGGGATGAATTCTCAAATTAATGAAGCCATTCTCCATGCCCATCTATCGGGCAATTTGCATGCAGCGGCGCTGATGATCGGGCAATCTGAGACTAAAGAAGCAATCGCAATGGCGCGCACGCATCCGCAATTTCAAGTTGGCTGGCATCTGCATCTGAACGATTCTTTTCCTGTGACTTTGGAGAAGTGGCCGTGGGGAGCATCGCCCGCACGAGCAGGACTGAGCTTGAGCCTTTCGCGAAAGTCTTGCGCCATCGTGCAGAAAGAAATCGCGCGGCAATGGGAACTTTTTCAGGAGACGGGTCTGCCATGTCAGTTCGTTAATTCTCACCATCATCTTCATGCTCATCCGACCGTTTATCGAATGCTGGTTGAGGTTTTGGGGCCTGATTTCACCGGTTGGATTCGGCTGGGGCGCGTCCGATTTTTTCAGTCGATGCTGCCACTACTGAGCACGGCCCATATGATCGATACGCTTTTTCAGCGAGAGCGGAAGTTGTCAACATGGCGCACACCCGATACGTTATGGGGCCTTGATCGGCTCTTTGCGATGAAGGCTGACGAGGTCCGTGCGGCCGTCTCGGCGTTGCCGGATGGCTTTCACGAGTTCCTCTTTCATCCCCGAACCTTATCTTGCCCGGACACGCAATGTCTTCTCGAACTCAAATCGCTTCCGATGGACTAAAGCCGCTTCTGCTCCAGGCGCTTTTTCGGATTCATTATACGCCGACGGAATCGCCCCCTCGTCCTTTTTGTTATGAGACGGATCGCTTCGCGTTCGCGAATGAAACCGTCTGGAATTACGTGGAGGGTGAAGTCCGACCGCAGACCGAACGCGAACCAGCGACCGTGCGGCGATACACGCATCACTGTTTTGTGATGGTCCGGGCGGCCCTGCAATTTTGGAAATTTGCGCGGTTTGAGTCCGCCGGTGCTCCTCTTCCCAACGACGAATTGGCCCGGCGCATCCGGCAAGTTTGTGCGCGGCATGTCTGGTTGCCGCCTTTGCCAGATACGGAGCGCATTGTTTTCCCTGGATTTGGAAACTTGCGGGAAATCAGTGCATCCGCAGCGGGTATATTTCAGGACAACATGGGTGCGGCGTGGCCTGTTTATTTTCGGATAGGTAATTCTCCGATTACTTTTCCGGTTTCGGGAAAAGCCAAGACGCGCTTGAATGGAGAAATGTTGCGGGATCTTGAGGCGGGATATCCGACCCTTCTCTGGCTCTACAATTTTCCAAGTTTGAGTATCAACCACACCGTTTTGGTTTATCAGGCCACGCACGAACAGGACTGCGTTCGTTATCAAGTTTACGATCCGAATTATGCCGATGCTCCCAAGGAATTGCGGTTTGATTCCGCGACGCAAACTTTCACGTTCGAACCGACTTTTTATTTTAAAGGAGGCTCGGTGACGCCACGTGCTGTCTATCGAGGGTTCTTTGAATGAAACGGCCTGTCGTCATCACCGGGTTGGGCGCGGTCACACCTTTGGGAGAGAATGTTGCCGATTCCTGGGATGCGCTAATCGCGGGAAAAAATGCGGAAGGACCGCTGGAGCTTTTCGACACGACGGGTTGCCGATGTCATCGGGCTGCTACTGCTTCATTGCCGTCTCTTCCCGGGATGAGCCCCAAGGCACTTAGTCGACTTTCTCGTGTGTCACGCCTCGCGATTCCAGCCGCTCGCGAAGCCTTGACGATGGCCCGGTTACTCGATCCGATGGACAAAAGTCTTTTGCCAATCCTTCCGCTTTCGGTTTCGACGACGGCGGGAGGGATGGCTTTCGGAGAAGCTTTCTTGCGGGATATTCTTGCTCACAAGCGGTCGCGGCTTCTCGGCCCCGTGGCGCGTTACCTTCCTCAGCAACAAATTTTAGATATGCAAGAAGCGCTTGGATTTGAAGGCCCCTCCGTGATCATTGCCAATGCCTGTGCCAGCGGCGCCAATGCCATCGGCCATGCCGCCGAAATGGTTTCTTCAGGCATGGCGGATTGTGTTTTAACGGGAGGTTTTGAAGCGTTGACTGAACTTGTTTTTGTCGGCTTTGATTGTCTTCAGGCGACAAGTATTGATCGCTGTCGCCCATTTGATTTAAAGCGTTCCGGTCTGCTCTTGGGTGAAGGCGCGGCCTTTATGGTTTTGGAAACGCCGGAGCATGCGCAGCGTCGCGGCGTCCAACCGTTGTGCCGGCTTTCCGGTTACGGTCACAGCACCGATTATTTTCACCTGACCCAGCCCCAACCCGCTGGACAGGCTTTGGTTGCCGTCATGCATCAGGCAACCGCTTCGGCAAATATTCAACCTCAAGACATCGGCTATATTAATGCGCATGGCACGGCGACACCCATTAACGATGGCGCCGAGGCTCAAGCGTATCGGACTTTTTTGGGAGAATCGCTAGATCGAGTGCGAATCAGTTCCACCAAGGCCGCGATTGGCCATACCCTGGGCGCGGCGGGTTCCATCGAGGGGCTTTTTTCCATTCAGGCGCTGCTTACCGGAAAGCTGCCGCCTCAACTTAATCTGCAAACGCCGATTCCTGAAATTGCGTCCGTGCTGGTTCCAGAAAATGGCTGTTCCCGCGAGATGAACCATACCATGAGCGTTAATCTCGGTTTTGGTGGGTCCAACGCGGCGCTCCTTTTTTCAAGATATGAAAACTAATCTTGCCGTGATCGGGCAGGGGGCCGTCACTCCTGCGGGCGTGGGGCTAGCTGCGCTTTTGCACGGAAATCCAACGGAAACCATGACTCCGTTGGTCAGTCGGTCAGATCGGTCTTGGCCGGTCTTTCGCGTCAATCTCAAGGACCCCGCTTTTGAGCGCTGGCAAAAAGAGCCGCGATTGCGCCGGGCAAGTCCGATCAGTTTTTTTCTCGTGGAAGCCGCCGAGCAGGCGCTCGCCGGTTTGGATGCTTCGCAGCGCGCCGAAACGGGACTGGTCATCGCTTTTTCCACAGGATGTCTGGCCTATAGTCGTCGCTTTTTCGAGGCGATTGCCACCCAGGGACAGAAAGCAGCCAGTCCGGCGCTCTTTCCAGAAACCGTTTTCAATTCTCCGCTCAGCCACGTCGCGGCGACTCTTCGCCTGGAAGGAGCGGCCTATGCGCTGGTCGGTGATGAGACGGCGTGGATTGCGGCGTTAAAAACCGCATGGCTTTGGCTGGAGCAGGAGCGCGTGAAGCAAGTCCTCGTGCTGGGCGCCGAAGAGTTTGATTCCGCCAGCCTGGATGCATATCAGAACGCCGGATGGTTGAGAGATTGCAATCCGGAATCGACCTTCATTCCTTCTGAGGGAGCGGCCGGACTTTTGGTGCGCAAGGCTGGTTCGGATGATCACGCGATCATTTCACAAATGGATGACGGCTTTATTTATAGGTCCAAGTCACAGGCCTTGGCTGCGGGCCGACGCTGTTTGCAACAGTTTGATTCGAACCTACCTTGCTTCAAAAGCGCGCAACATAATTGGCTTGGTGATATCGAAAGAACCTTGGCGCAAAAACATATTTCTTCCTCCACATCCACCGAACAAATCTATCTGGGCGAAGGCAGCACGGCCTCCGCCGCGTGGAATACTCTTCGTGCGCTGGCCTCGTTCGATGGAGACAATATCCGGTTATTGGTTCCGATTTGGGGCATGACTCATCAAATCGGGGCATTGGAAATGGGCCACCCCTCCTCGGATAAAAAGTTGCAGGTATGAATAGAGGCGATAGATTTTGCATCAACTCCCATGACCGAAGTGACCTTCAACGATCTTAAGCAGCTTCTGATTACGAACTGCATGCTGCGTGTTTCGCCTGACGAAATTAAGGAAGAGGTGCCGCTTTTCGGGCCGGACAGCATCGGTCTCGATTCCATCGACGCCCTGCAAATGACAGTGGCAATCGAACGTGATTACGGGATCGCCATCAAGGACCCTGAAACGGCTCGCCAGATTTTTCAAAATTTGAAGAGTCTGCGGGAGTGGTTGACGTCCGAACTCGAGAAAACGAAAGCAACCTAGTTCCGTTTGATTCCTGAAAGATCGCCTAACCCTCGTGGCTTCTTCTTTCTCATCTTCTCCGAACACGACAGGTTCGGGACATCATTCCGCCGCGCTTTATCGCGCATCGATGTTTTCTTGCGGAGCATGGCTGGCCCGCTGGTTGCCTCTAAGTATCACTCGCGCGTTCGCTGGATGGATGGGAAAACTCTACGCGGTTACGCATCCCTCGCGTGTCGCTTGTGTTCGTCAAAATCTCCAATTGCTTGATGCCGCCATCGACAAGACCCGTGCGCAAAACGTCTACAGGGAATTCGGTAAAACGATGGCCGATTACTTTTACATCAGCAGTCGTCCTCCAGTTGAGGCGATGAAAATTATCAAGGAAAAGGTGGGGTACACTTATCTTGAGCAGCTTCGCGACAAAGGCATGGGTGGTGTGATTGTCACCGCCCATCTGGGTTTATTTGAACTCGGAGGGTTGCTCATGGCTCACAGCGGATTTCCCACGGCTGTCCTGACTCTGCCAGAACCGAGCAGCGGTCTTACGACATGGCGTGCGCGTGCGCGTCAACGCTGGGGCGCGGAGACGATTGAGATTGGATCGAATGCCTTCGTTTTTCTGGAGATTGCCCGGCGACTGCGTGAAGGCTGCATGATCGCGGCCTTGATTGATCGCCCGAACGCCCCAGACCCAAGTCCGGTGATCTTTCCCAACGGCACGGCCAAGTTTTCATCCGGGATTCTTCTCGTGGCGGAACAGTGCCGGGTCCCGGTGATCCCGGCGACGATGGTTCGCCAATCGGATGGGTTTTATCGGGCGGAAGTTTTTGAGCCGATTATTATCGAGTCTCGCGGTTCCCGCGTCGAAACTCTCCAGTTTTACAGCCAGCAAATAGCCGATATTCTCATGCCCACCTTATGCGCCCATCCCGAACAATGGTATCAATTCACGCCGTTGGTTTGATTGTATTTGGCATAAAATTTATAACATGAAATCCCTTACGCCCCACGGAGAGGGCTTTTCTTTCCTCGATACGTTTGAAATCACATCGGCTTCGCGGCGCGGACGAGGAACCAAATGGCTGGATCCCAAGCTTTCCTTTTTTGCCGACCATTTTCCCGGCAAACCGATGATGCCGGCGGTGCTTCTAATTGAATGCGCTGCTCAAACCGCTGGCGCTTTATGGGCTTCCAAGCTGGGAAGCACGGCTCCGGCACATTTCGTCCTGGCCCAAGTTCTTCAATTTAAAATTCTTCGTTCGGTTTTCCCCGGAGAAAAAATAGAGACAGCAGTCACCTTTGAAAATTCATTGGGCAAGCTGGCGCAGTTTGAAGTGGTGCTTTCGGTCAATAACATTGAAGTCGCGCGGGGCAGGATTGTATTGGGCGCGGATGCTGATCAAGTCGTTATCTGATTATTTGTCCAACTCCCGTCGTAACGCCATCACATCGATCTTGCCGCGAGCAGTTCGTGGAAGTTCATTCTTGATGACATAATGTTTTGGAAGTTTCCATTCGGGTAATTTGGCTGAGAGTGCGCGTTGGATCTCCGCCAGCGGCAAACGCGTCTCCACTGCAACCTGGACAATTTCCCTGTCCCCGTTCTTCGTCATCCAGACAAGCGCATCCGAGATACCCGTGACGGTGCGCAAAGCATGTTCGATCTCAGACGGATGGACTTTTTTCCCGCCGATGTTGAGTTCACGACCGCGACGTCCCAGCAGGGCAAGTTCACCATGATCGTTCCACTCTCCGCGGTCTGGCATGCGCCAACGTCCTGTCCGCTTGGCCACAGCGGCGCTGGCGACTTGAATGACACCGCGAGCGGCAGTCACGGTAACTCCCGCAAGAGGTTTGCCGACCGATCTTCCCTTCAACGTCGCATCACCTCGTCGATCATAACAGATGCCTCCCGTTTCCGAAGATCCATAGAAATTGTGAATCTTGATGCCATACCGTTTGTGAAAGGCCTGTGCCACTTCAGCGGTCAATGGCGCACCCGCCGAAATAGCCACGCGCAGCGGAGCGAGGTGTGATTGGATTGGCATCGAAGCGAGTACCCGAAAGATGGCGGGCACCGATGGGAAAACAGTGACGCCATAAAGTCCGATCCAATCAATCAACTGACGTGGAACGAAACCCGCGACACACACAAGCGGCGTTCCTTGAAGGATCAGCGGCATGATAAAATTTCCCAGACCGTACGAATGCCCCAAAGGAATGGCCGCCAGATTGCGGTCAGTGGTCCGAATCCCCATGGATCGGATGATATTCGTTCCATCCGCGATCAGATGTTCCGCACGGCAGGAGACGATTTTGGGAAGACCGCCGCCCGTACCGGAAGTCACTTTGATGCAACAAATGTCACTTTTGTTTCTGCTGCTGTTTTCAAAGAGGTGAATTTTCCCGTGAAGATAAAGCGCACGACAGCCCAGGCTTTGCGCCATTTCCAAACACGCGGCATCAGGCAAACTGGCGTCGAGCGGCATCGCCGCCAGGCCAAGTTTTTGTAGAGCGAGAAAAAAGGCCACCCATCGAGATCCATTGGGCAGACAAAAGGCGACTCTTGTTCCCCTTGCGAAATGAGGCAATAACTCCGAGAGCTTGTGGGCCTCGTCGGCCAGGGCCATCCCTGTCCATGTAGCGCCACTGTCAGCCTCTATAAGAAGGGTGCGCCGTCCGTTTTTTTGAAGAGTCTTCTCCCATCGCTTCCAAAGCAGACTGGGTTGGTTCGATTTTTTTCTCCGTGGAAGCGAACCGCTCATTTCGGAAAAAATTAGCCCCTCTTCTTCAAGATGGAATCCTCAATTGTGCTGCATCCGGGAAAGTTCTTTCCATAAGTCCGGTGTCATCGCTATAAAGAATCCGTGAACCCGTTTGTCTCCGTCCCGATGAAGCGAGCTGCCCGCCAGATGGCGTGGCACGCGATTGTCGTGCCGTGGAGGCTGCGGGCAAGCTAACCCTGTTACTTGCGACCCACCTCCGAAGTTCGGGGTGGGTTTTGTTTTCCTGAATTTCGGCGGAAGTTGCCCTCTCCGCCATGAATCCAACCTCCTCCTCTTCAAATCAGACGTCCTGCGCATTACCGCTGGGCTTTGCCTTTATTTATTTTGCATGGGGTGCCACTTACCTCGGCGTCAAATTTGCCATCGTTGATCTTCCCGTCTTCTTGATGAGCGGCGGTCGATTCTTTTTCGCCGGTATTCTGCTTTTGGCAGGAATCGCTTTTTTTGACCGCAAGGGTTTTCGCCGCGGAACACTCAGGGAATGGAAAGACGCAGCGGCGATTGGAATCCTTCTTCTTGTTCTGGGAATTGGAACGGGCAATTGGGCCCAGCAATATATCGACTCGAGCTTTACCGCGATGGTGTTCAGCGGTCTGCCCTTGTGGATTATTCTGATCGACTGGTTGCGTCCCGGTGGCCGGGCACCCACCCACACTGTGGCCTTGGGCTTATTTTTGGGCTTCATCGGAATTGGATTAATCCTGGCTCCGACGGGTCATGATGGAGCCAAGCACATGAGTATCGGGATCAATCTTTTGCTGGTGATGGCAAGCATCTCGTGGGCGAGCGGAGCGGTTTTCTCTCGTCACATCCATGCCCGGGGATCTGCGCTCTTATCGGTCGCCCGGCAGATGATCGTGGCCGGTGCGATTCTTCTTTTGGTCGGTTGTGTTCATGGAGACTTAAATCATCTTCATCTGACGGAGACGCGCCTGACCGCCTGGTTGGGTTTTGCCTATCTTGTCCTGATTGGATCACTCGGCGGTTATCCCGTTTACATGTGGTTGATGCGGGTTTGCCCGCCTGCCAAGGCGGCGACTGTGCCCTATGTGAATCTGCTCGTGGCCATTTTTCTGGGATGGTCTCTCGGTCATGAAACAATCACGCTGAGATTATTGATCGGAACGGCCATCGTGCTGTCGTCCGTGGCGATAGTCTTGCGCACGAAAGCGCCAGAAGTCATTCCGGCTGTCGATTGATGCCCTAAAGGGAAGCAAGTTTGGCGCATGGAAAAGAGTGACTTTTTCAGGCGCCAAGCGTCTTGAAAGGTAAGAGAAAGTCTTGGACGCACGGCAAATTCGATTCTCTTTTTTCGTGAATTGTTGGGTCCGTGAATAAAAGACCAAATGATTTTCCGTAGTTCCCGATATTTCTATGTGGATTGTTAAATTAGCGCTCAATCGACCTTATACCTTTTTGGTGGCGGCGTTGCTGATTTTGATCCTGAGCCCGATCGTCATCCTTCGCACCTCTGTCGATATTTTCCCCAATATCGACATTCCGGTGGTCAGCATTCTTTGGAATTACGCCGGGTTTTCTCCGCAGGAAATGGAGCAACGGATTGTCTCGCCCACGGAACGAAGCCTGACCACGACCGTCAATGACATTGAGCATACCGAATCGCAATCGCTTAACGGCATCGGTATGATCAAGGTCTTCTTTCATCCATCGGTCAAGATCGACATGGCGGTGGCCCAGATCACGGCCATATCCCAGACCCAACTCCGCTCCCTGCCCGTCGGCACCACTCCTCCATTGATCATCCAGTATAGCGCCTCCAGCGTTCCAATTATTCAATTGAGCTTGAGCAGCAAGACTCTTTCCGAGCAGGCCCTGAACGATCTTTCGCTCAATACCGTCCGTCCTCCATTGACGAACATTCAGGGCTTGGCCAGTCCATATCCGTATGGAGGCAAGCAACGACAGATCCAGGTCGATATCGATATTCCCAAGCTTCAGGCCCTGGACCTGACCCCCAGCGATGTGGTCACCGCCATTAGCGCCCAGAACCTGATCCTGCCTTCGGGAACGGCGAAAATCGGTTCAATGGAATACGACATCGCCATGAACGGCAGTCCGCAGGCTGTCGAGGACTTGAACAATCTTCCGATCAAGACGGTCAATGGAACGATTATCTATGTCCGGGATGTCGCTCATGTTCGGGACGGCTTTTCACCACAGACCAATATCGTCCGGCAGGATGGAATCCGTTCAACGCTCATCTCCATCCTCAAGAATGGAAATGTCTCCACGCTCGATATCGTGGCCAACGTCAAGGCCCTGATTCCGAAGCTTAAGCCCAGCCTTCCGGATGACTTGGAAATTCGAACGCTCTTTGACCAGTCGATCTTTGTCAGCGCGTCCATTAATGGTGTGGTCCGGGAAGGCATCATCGCCGCCTGTCTCACGGCGCTGATGATCCTGCTGTTTCTCGGGGACTGGAAGAGCACGCTGATCATCGCCATTTCGATTCCGCTTTCCGTGCTGAGTTCCATCCTAATGCTTAGCGCGCTCGGTGAGACGATCAATATCATGACGCTGGGCGGTCTTGCCCTGGCCGTCGGTATCCTCGTCGATGATGCCACGGTGACGATTGAAAATATCGATCGTTATCTCGATCAGGGAATGGATCTTCACGAGGCGATCCTTGAGGGCGCCAGCCAGATTGCCGTGCCCGCGCTCGTCTCGTCGCTTTGCATCTGCATCGTTTTCGTTCCCATGTTCCTGCTCTCGGGTGTGGCCCGCTATCTTTTCATCCCCCTAGCCGAATCGGTGGTGTTCGCTGTCATGGCTTCGTATGTGCTCTCCCGCACGCTTGTTCCCACGCTGGCGATGTACCTGTTGAAGGCCAAGCCCCAGGCCAAGGATCATGCGGATCACGAAGACGGCAGTTCACACCATGACGGCGACAATAATGGAAAGAAGCTCGGGTTCTTTGGCAAATTCCAACAAAAATTTGAAACGGGCTTTCATCGCCTACGCGAAGGCTATCAGGATTTGCTGGAGGGAGCATTGCGCCATCGGGGACTCTTCGCCCTTGTTTTTCTGGGCCTTTGCCTGGGCAGCATGGCGCTGGTTCCTTTTCTCGGGCAGGATTTTTTCCCGACCGTCGATGCCGGTGAATTCAAGCTCCACATTCGCGCCAAGACCGGCACACGCATTGAGGAAACGGCCAAACTTTGCGACCAGATTGAAGACGTGATTCGCAAGGACATTCCGGCCAAGGAATTGGGAGGCATTTTGGATAATATCGGTCTTCCCTACAGCAGCATCAATTTATCCTATTCGAATTCCGGCGTCATCGGTACGGCCGATGCAGACATTCTGGTTTCCCTTAACCCGGGACATAAACCCACGGCGGAATATCAGCGCAAGCTTCGCATCGATCTGCCCCGCGAATTTCCAGGGACCCTGTTTACTTTTCAACCCTCGGATATCGTCAACCAGATCCTCAATTTCGGGCTGTCCGCCCCCATCGATATCCAGCTTATGGGGAAAAATGTGACCAAGAACCTGGAGCTGGCCAATAAGATGGCAGATCAAATTCGTCAGGTTCCGGGAGCGGTCGATGTTCATGTCCAGCAGGTTTACGACGAGCCACGGTTCGACATTACCATGGAACGTTCCCAAGCCGAACAACTGGGCATCACCGCGCGCGACATTGCGACCACCGTCCTGAATTCCTTGAGTGGCAGTTTTGCGACCTCTCCCGCGTTCTGGCTCGATCCCAAAAATGGGGTCAGCTACAACATCGTCGTCCAGGCGCCCCAATATAATATTGGCTCCTTGCAGGACTTGGAGAATCTCCCGGTGCACGGGGCCAATTCGTCCCAGATCCTCGCCAATCTCGCGACCATCTCGCGAAACTCCGAACCGGGCGTGATCTATCATTACGGCGTTCTTCCGGTCATTGATGTTTTCGCCAATGTCCAAGATCGCGACTTGGGGACTATTTCCAGGGCAGTGGACAAGATCGTCGCGAATGGCCAAAAAGAGGCGCCCAAGGCCACCAATCTGGTTGTGCGCGGACAAGTGCTGACAATGAACGACTCGTTCCGGGGACTGGGCCAGGGCCTCATCGGGGCGATCATTCTCGTCTACCTGCTTATGGTCGTCAATTTTCAGTCCTGGACGGAGCCCTTCATCATCATTACCGCCTTGCCTGGCGCCCTGGCTGGTATTGCCTGGATGTTGTTCCTTACCGGGACAACCCTCAGCGTGCCCGCCCTGATGGGGGCAATCATGTGTATCGGCGTCGCCACGGCCAACAGCATTTTGGTGATCTCCTTTGCCAAAGAACGATTTGTTGAACTCAAGAACGCCCACAAGGCGGTTCTGGAAGCAGGCACCACTCGCTTGCGTCCCGTTATCATGACGGCCTTGGCGATGATCATCGGCATGGTCCCTATGGCGCTCGGATTCGGTGAAGGCGGCGAACAAAATGCGCCGCTGGGACGCGCGGTGATCGGTGGTTTGATTGTCGCGACGATTGCCACTCTTTTCTTTGTGCCGGTGGTTTACAGCCTCATTCGGGGACGGTCCGATCAAGCGGAACCGGAATCCAAGCCAAGCGAAGAGACTCCGGTTCCGGCCCATCAACTCCAATAAGAAATATGTTAACCAACAACGGAAATCACAATACGGATCGAGTAGTGATGGAAAAAAAATCCATCAGACAGATCCCGGCCCCTAAAAAAGAGAAGCGAAGTTCTCTCTGGATTTACGCCCTTGTTTTCATCCTGGTTTTGGCAGGCGTGACGGCTTTTGTTTTTTTCCGGCGCAACCAGGCGCAGTCGAATCTGGAAGCTACGACCAAGCAAATGGACGTTTCCACCGTCCTGGTCGTGCGCCCTGAACGGGGAGTTGCCGATGTCCATCTTGTTTTGCCCGGTACCGTTCAGGCGGAAATCGAAAGTGCCGTCCATGCCCAAGTCAGCGGCTATATCAAACGCTGGCTCGTCGATATTGGCGCGCCTGTAAAAGAAGGGCAGTTGCTCGCGGAAATCGATACCCCGGTTACGGACCAACAATTGGTGCAGGCCCAGGCTGCCGTGGCCCAGGCCCAGGCCAATCTTAATCTCGCCACTATCACGGCATCGCGCTACGCCGACCTGCGAAAAACAAGCGCCGTTTCCCAGCAAGACATGGACAATCAAAATGGAAACGTGGCGGTTCAGCAGGCCAATCTCGCTGCCGTCCAGGCGAATGTCCGTGGCCTGGAACAAACCGAGGCTTTCAAGGAGGTCAAAGCTCCGTTCGATGGAATCGTCACCGCGCGAAAGATCGATGTGGGAGATTTGGTGACTGCCAGCGGTGCGACTTCGGCCACCCAGGGCAACGCGCCTTCCTCG
>Ga0206926_1045_pt1 | contig 21692 bp, 16 predicted proteins | sample Alteio_BWOrgHeat_59_FD_152955 | JGI IMG/M metagenome (GOLD analysis project Ga0206926, IMG submission 152955) | Enriched cells from forest soil in Barre Woods Harvard Forest LTER site, Petersham, Massachusetts, United States -... | ecosystem: Environmental > Terrestrial > Soil > Temperate forest >... | reverse complement strand
GTTGAACTTCTTGTTGTTATCGGCATTATCGCCATCCTGGCCGGGGTCGCTCTCGGCCCCATTACCGGTGGTATCGAAAAAGCCAAGGAAAGCGCGGGTCTTCAGACCGTTCGCTCCATTAATCTCCTGAGCTTTTCTTATTCCAACGATAACAACCAGACCTATCTGCCCGGAAGCACTGCAAGTGTTTCCACCGGACCATCCGGTACGGCAATCAGCAGCGGACATGACATCGCCAATGCACTCCTGAACAGCAAGTACGCGAATGATGCCACGATCTTCGCCGTCACTTCCGCACATAAATATACTGGCGTCGCCTCGCCTTATAATTTGACTGCTTCCAATGTTGATTTCGACTTCACGGGAGGAGCTACGACATCCACCGGTATCACCAGCAGCGCGTGTGACCAGGTTCCCGTTGTTTACTCTGACATCGGCAATGGAACGATCACCGGACCGACGGGAACCACCCCCGGGGTTATCTCTGGACTCCCCAGTACGGCACCCTTCGGTTTGAATGGGGTCGCAGTCGCTTACAAGTCCAACAGTGCTGTCTTCCTTAAGGGCGTGGCCAGCGCATCAGGCGTCACGGTCAATAATTTCATCACTACTTCCTTCACCGATACTTGGTCGAGCTATACGCGCATCGCTCCCTGATTTAATTTGATCCATTTGAGGATGGCGACCCATTCAAATCGGTCGCCTTTTTCTTTGCTCCTTCCCCCTCGTTCCCAAACTCCATTTGGGAACGCAATTGTCCGCGCAATTCTATTGCTGCCTCCCTTGGCAACCTCTCTTACTGGCAGAGCAATGGAGTTGCACCGACAAGCCCGTTCCCAAATAGAGTTTGGGAACGAGGGAAAGGAAGAAAGGAATAAAACATAGTTTAGTTAGGTTTCGTTTATGGTATTTGACTTTTTGCGAAAATCAGGTATGTCGTAAATATGAACATTAACCGCCTCCTCTGTCGTACCGCTCGCAAATTAAATCGAGGCGGTTTCACCTTGGTTGAACTTCTTGTTGTTATCGGCATTATCGCCATCCTGGCCGGGGTCGCTCTCGGCCCCATTACCGGTGGTATCGAAAAAGCCAAGGAAAGCGCGGGTCTTCAGACCGTTCGCTCCATTAATCTCCTGAGCTTTTCTTATTCCAACGATAACAACCAGACCTATCTGCCCGGAAGCACTGCAAGTGTTTCCACCGGACCATCCGGTACGGCAATCAGCAGCGGACATGACATCGCCAATGCACTCCTGAACAGCAAGTACGCGAATGATGCCACGATCTTCGCCGTCACTTCCGCACATAAATATACTGGCGTCGCCTCGCCTTATAATTTGACTGCTTCCAATGTTGATTTCGACTTCACGGGAGGAGCTACGACATCCACCGGTATCACCAGCAGCGCGTGTGACCAGGTTCCCGTTGTTTACTCTGACATCGGCAATGGAACGATCACCGGACCGACGGGAACCACCCCCGGGGTTATCTCTGGACTCCCCAGTACGGCACCCTTCGGTTTGAATGGGGTCGCAGTCGCTTACAAGTCCAACAGTGCTGTCTTCCTTAAGGGCGTGGCCAGCGCATCAGGCGTCACGGTCAATAATTTCATCACTACTTCCTTCACCGATACTTGGTCGAGCTATACGCAGATTTTACCGTAATTGATCCGGCCCGATCCAAGACAAAAGGCGATGGGTCTCACGATCCATCGCCTTTTTCTTTGCTCCTTCCCCCTCGTTCCCAAACTCCATTTGGGAACGCAATTGTCCGCGCAATTCTATTGCTGCCTCCCTCGGCAACCTCTCTTACAGGCCGAGCAATGGAGTTGCACCGACAAGCCCGTTCCCAAATAGAGTTTGGGAACGAGGGACGGGGGCGCAATTCCATGGCCCTCCCCGCTATCGCCAGGGATCGCACTTAAACCATGGATGGCCTCCCGGCATCCACTCATGCGCCGAGGAATAACGCCAGTGCTCGGCAGCTGCCACGAAGCCTCGCTGGACGGGGTTATGATGCAGGTAGTCCAGCTTCTGCAGCATCATTTCATCCCCGTCGATGGCCTGTGGATGCGTGCCTTCCTGCCACACTTGATGCGCGCTTGCCTTCTTGTGCGCCGCGCAATAATAGGCGAGTTGATTGAGGAGCCAGTCACGCTTTTCCACTTTGATTTGCTCCAGCAAGGCGCGCGACGTGAATCGTTTTAAATCCGTTAGAGCGCCGGCCAAATCCGGCGCGGAGAGAATCGCATGGAAATGATTATCGAGGATGACCCAAGCATGGATTTTCAAGTCTTTGTGTTCACGGCAATGGAGCAAGGAGCGGACGAGGATGTCGCAGCAAGCCGCCGAGGTAAAAACCGGAAGCCATTCGACGATGGTGGAAGTCACGAAATAAGCTGAGTGGGCGTCGTGGATAGCGTACCGGCTGCGCATGCCGCCATTTCAGGGCAAGCGAGGTGCACCGACAAGCGTTCTCTCGTCTCCTGTCTCCTGTCTCCTCGCCCCCTCCCCTCGTTCCCAAACTCTATTTGGGAACGCAATTGTCCGCGCAATTCTATTGCTGCCTTCCTCAGCAATCTCTCTTACAGGCCGAGCAATGGAGTTGCCCTGACAAGCACGTTCCCAAATGGAGTTTGGGAACGAGAGGGGAATGAACGCAGTTGTCCGCGCAATTCTATTGCTGCCTTCCTTGGCAACCTCTCTTACTGGCAGAGCAATGGAGTTGCACCGACAAGCACGTTCCCAAATGGAGTTTGGGAACGAGGGAGAGGGAAGGCCTATAGCTGAATTGCCTTTATTTGCGCGGCGCGTGGTCGTTAATATAATTATCGTGAGAAAATTTCTTTCCTGCTTTCCCGCCTTGCTCCTCCTGGCCTGCTGGCTTACCGCGCAGGGCTGCGCTTACGGACAGCCCACGGAAACCGTTCTGTACAACTTTCGTGGCGGACCAAACGATGGGACTAATATCAATCAAACAGGCGTAATTCAAGGAGCCGATGGTAACTTCTATGGAACGACGCAAGCGGGAGGTACTTCCAGCATTGGCATAGCATACCAAGTGACACCCTCAGGAACCGAAACGGTTCTTCATAACTTCACTGGTTCCACCGATGGCAATACCCCTGCGGGAGGTTTGATTTGGGTATCGGGAAACCTCTATGGAACGGCTCAAACTGGCGGCGCTCATGGTATGGGATCTGTTTTTCAAATGACCCCCTCGGGAACGGTGACTCTCGTGCATAGTTTTACCAGTATATCTTCCGATGGAGTAAATTCTGATGGAGCAGCTCCTTCAGCAGCACTGATCCTAGGATCTGGCGGCAATTTTTATGGAACTACAAACGGTGGTGGTGCGGGGGGATGGGGCACTGTCTTTAAGATCACACCGACCGGCACATTGACGCTCCTTCACAGCTTTCAAGATGGCACCGTCAGCAACGATGGGAGGCTGCCGGAGGCCCGCGTGATTCAAGGTTCCGATGGCAATCTCTACGGGATAACTAATCGCGGAGGATCTGCGGACAATGGCACAGTCTTCATGACCACTCTTTCGGGAACAACGACGATTCTCCATAGCTTTGGCAGCATCACCAATGACGGGGTTCAGCCCCAGGCAGGACTAATCGAGGGGCTCGACGGTAATTTTTACGGTACGACATCTGGCGGAGGTCCTCCTGGCGTCGGTGCCGGCCTCGCATTCAAGATCACATCCTCTGGAACATTTACAATTCTTCACACTTTTACCGGTAGCCCGGATGGTGCCAACCCTCTCGCCGGTTTGGCCTTGGGCCCCGATGGCAATTTCTATGGAGTAACAGAATTGGGTGGAACGGCCAATTGGGGCACCTTGTTTAAGATGACCCCGTCAGGAACCGTTACGATTCTCCACAGCTTTTTGAACAACGGAATCGATGGGGTTTACCCCATGGCGGATTTGTATCTAGGAAGCGATAGCAGCTTTTACGGCACCACCGACGGTGGCGGCTCCACGGGCAATGGCACCGTTTTTAAATTCACGATATGGGAAACCTTCAGCCAGTGGGTGGCCCGTTATTCCCTGACTGGCGGCACGACGGGCACTCCGGAAAATGATGGCCTGCCGAACCTCTACAAGTACTTGTTTGACATCAATCCCACGGAAATCATGACCGCTGCGGACGTCGCCGCGCTGCCCGCCGCAGGCATGACCACCGATGGCACCGGGACCTATCTGACGCTTACTTACCGCCAGTATGCGAAATCCACCGGCATCACGATCAACGTGCAGACCTCCACCGATCTGCTGACCTGGTCGACGGTGACGAGCCCGACCATCACGCAAGTCGGCACCGATTCCATCACCCAGGACCCGATCATGCAGGCAAAAGTCCCCGCCGCCGGAAGCCGTGAGTTCATTCGCCTGAACGTCACTTTGCCGTAAGATTTCCCCTCTTCCTGTAGCGGCGGTCTATGACCGTCGAACGATAAGAGGAAACCATGTTGCCTATGCGGTCGGCGGTCATAGACCGCCGCTACAGGGGGGCTGATGCACCCTTGAAACGAATTTTTCAGAGGGGAGTGGGTCGTGCGGGACTCGAACCTGCAACCAAGTGCTTAAAAGGCGCCTGCTCTACCATTGAGCTAACGACCCGTTTGAGAGAGCCGCAAACAATATCCCATCCCACGGCCCGGCATCAAGGAGTTTTGGTTGGCAAAGGCGCTGACCAACTCTCGCAAGGCGTCACCGGAAGCGGCTGGTCCGCCAGCGGCATCTCGCCCGGTTGAAGCACGACTTGGATAACCAGCTTGCCGGACAGAGGTACGCGCAGATTCGCCACCAGGATCGAGATGCCGGGATTGGGCGCGTTGAATTCGTCTTTCGGCGGGTCAGCGGGGATCACTTCAAATTTTCCATCTGCGGAAGTTGCGAGAGCAACCTGCAGGGTTTTGCCCTTTTGCGTGAGGATGGCGTGGCGGCCCTTCGCGGTAACATTTGCTTCCGTAACGAAGGCCCATCGCACCAGATCGTTTGGTTGAAGCCCGGAGAGTTCGTCCTGAATCAAGACCTGCCGATTTGGCAGCATCTTGAACCCGCGCACAACTTTTTCCGCCTGCTCGGAAAAAATGGAAGTGAGGTCAACCACCGCATGGGGAATGTCGGAATCACCGGAATAGCGGATGATCTCGGCACGGCCATTTACTTGGTGCAATTGTCCATTAATCGTCAGCGTATTATGACTGAAATTATTGAGACGAAAGACACTCCAGCGTCCGCCATCCTGGGCGGCATTCCAAAGTTCAACGCCCTTCGATTCGATCAATTCATAATCCTGCTTGTCGAGGTCCAAGGCCCAGCGGATCCCCTCGGCATCAAAGACAAACGAACCCGCATCCATGTGCCCATGACAGGCCGAGGCCGAGCCGCCCTTTGTAGCCAGGAACAGCCCGTTGGGATCCGACCATGAACTGCGAAGGACGACCAATGGGTTGACTCCCTCCTTATACCAACTCACTGGACGCTGGGGCGTGATAGGGTCCTCCAGATTGGTGCTCCAGATCGCCAGGAGCGGAAGGAATCGATTTTCCCAGCCAATCAGCGTTTCGTCGGCAAGGTACCGGGCCAGGTATTGATGTTGAAAATAAAGAACATCGGGCTTCTGCAATTGCCGGGCGAACCAAAAAAGCGCCGGTTCCAAGTGCCCGGCGGCCTCTCCGTCCGAATAATTGAAGAGCAGACCTGTCGGGCTGGTCACTTCCAGCGGATAATCGGCCGTGGCCATGAATCCAGGGCTCTGGCCGAGGTTCCAGTCCGTTCCCAAGGCCGATTCCAGCGCAGCGAGTAAAATAACCTGATAGGTGGTGCCGTAGCCCCAGTAAATCGGCCCCTCGGGGTAAACGCCATCGGGCTCATAAGGCTTCATACCGTGGGGATTGTAGGCGCGGACCTGATCGAGAATTTGGCCGGCCAGTTTGGGCTCGTCCTCGACCACGGCCAGCGCGCCCAAGGCCAGTCCAGCGAGGCAGACCTGATTCCAATTCATCTTCTGGGTGTACCACCAGTTGAGGGGCGCTTTAGGATCAAGCCCCGGCTTCAGTCCCTTCTCGACAATGGCTTGGCGAATCACAGAACGCGAAGCAGGCGAAAGATCATCGTAAAGCCAGTCGTAACCGAGGGCCAGGGCTGTCGTCATTTCTCCCACATCTAAAAAGTGGCCCGGATTCCAGTCCGGGAAGGCGGCGACGGCCAGCATTTCCTTCTCGGCCCGCTCCTTGAATTGTTTGTCCCCGGTCAGGCGATAATCAAAGCTCCACAGGATGATGCGCTTCAGGGCTTCGCGTGAGATGTGCAGCAAACGGCGACCTATGAGATGATGTTCAACTGGAGGCGCGGTTAACAACGTGCGCCCGTCGCTCTCCAGCTTCTGCAAAAGGCGGTCGAGCGTCGGGCTGTGCTTTCGTTTGGCCTGCAAGTCCTGCCAGGTCGAGCCGGTGACGAGCAGACGCGGGTGTTGGGGCTTAAGATTCATGAGCAGATTTTCTTAACCTTTGCCCAGATAACCGCTCAAGAGCAAGACGAGAAGCAAAAGCAGGAATTCGTTCGATTAGTTCTTGTGCTGCGAGGGCGGACTAAAAAGTGATGGCAATGCGCAGGATTGGCAAGGTGGCTGCTTGAGGAGGGGCATGAACCATCGTGGTATCCGCCCTGTACTTGATCGAGCGCTTTGTCTCGAAGCGCGGGGATGGAAGGCCCTTTGGTTTTGAATTTTGGTCTGGCTGACCCGACCCGTCGATTGGGACGGGCGGGATTGGTTGGGTGTAACGAGTGTTAGAGGAGAAAAAAGGAAATGGGGGACGGCCCGGTGATGCGAGAGCATCCCGGGCCGTTTTTCTTTTGGGGGAGGGAGGCGGGAAGCATGACCAAATTACCAAATTGGCTAAATTTCCAAATTTTGGGAGGCAGGGGAATTTTTGACGGAATTACGGCCTTTCACAGGAAGCGGATCCGACAAGGATGACGGATTGTTTTACCGGGTTTTCTCGAAGAACGAAACCCTTACAGGGCTTCGAAGCGGGCGAGAATTTCGGCGAGGAAGCCGATGAGGCAGAGAACGAGGAGGAAGGCGCGGGTGCCGGAGAGGATGAATCGCCGGGAGAGAATTGCCAGTGTAGGGAGGACGAAGAAGACCAAGATGAGGTGGAGATTTATGTCGAAAATGCGGACGTCTTCGGCCGAAATGCTGTTTGGCAGTGGAATCACGTTCAGGAAGAAATGGGTGCCTGAACCTTTCGCCCAGATGACGGGGCCGCCGCAATCGCGGTAGTAGGTGGTCAGGGAGGCAGCGGCGCGGACGAAGGTAAGGGCGACGAGGAGCGTGGCGTAGCGCTGAATGATCTGACGGGAGCTAGTCAGCGTCAGCGAACCGGTTTCGAGGAGGGCATGAACGACGTAGGCGAGGCCGATGACAGCTCCGCCGACATAGATGGAAACGAGCAGGATGGTTTGGTCGATTTGTTCGCTCATTTGTTCCGCGGGATCGGGGGGAGCGCCGATAATGGTAAAAACGCCGCCGTGTACGGGCAGGGAATCCGGCGTGACGGCGAGGATGAGCATGACGCCGATGCTGATGCCGAGGCCGGAGGCGACGCTGAGCCACATTTTGCCGGTGAAAGCGCGGTCGCGGCGAAAGTGCCACCAGGCGGCGAAGCAGAAGAAGGCAAGGATGAGCGGGTAATGCAGGATTTTGGGAGGCGAGGTGACGGCGACGATTATCCAGGCGAGGAGGGCCTTGCCGGTTTCTTTTGCAAAAAAGGAGGACGAGACGTTTTTGGTGGGGAGAAAGCCGAGGAAGATGGTGGCCGAGGCGGTGGCGACCGCGAGGACGAGGTTGAGGGGGTAGAGATCCATCGAATTCCCTATATAGAGGGGGTGAGGAGAGAAGGCGACTTTTATGGGGCGTGCTTCGGAAGGCAAAGGCAGCAATGGAGTTGCGCGGACAAGGGCGTTCCCAAGCGCAACTTGGGAATGAGGAGGGCAGACCAATCAGGGGGGAAGGACAAGTCGAAACATTACTGCCGTCCGCAGGACTGGCATGGGGTGCGCTACAGCAGGATTGCAAATTTCCGGGTAAACCCGAGACTTTGCGTCTCCCGCAAGGACTCGCCGATGCCCACACCGATGAATGAAATTCCTGAGTCGAAGGAAGAACCGTCGCGAGTCGCGCAGGTGCACCAGCATTCAACTTTCCGGAGCATGCTTTTTGGGAAGCCGCGGGACATCAATGATCCGTCGCTGTTTCATTCGATTTCGCTGATTCCGTTCCTGGCCTGGGTGGGACTGGGGGTGGACGGATTGAGTTCGTGCGCATACGGTCCCGATGAATCGTTCCGGGCGCTGTTTGGCCTGAAGACGGGGAATCACGCGGAGTTGGCGGTGCTGCTGGCGATCGCGACGACGATCACGGTTGCGGTGATTTCGTGGTCGTACAGCGGGTTGATCGAGCACTTTCCCTACAGCGGCGGCGGGTACGGCGTGGCGACCAAGTTACTGGGCCCCTATTTCGGTTTGATTTCGGGTTGCGCGCTGTTGGTCGATTATGTGCTGACGGTGACGACGTCGATTGCGTCGAGCGTGGACCAGATTTTCAATGTGGTCCCGGTTGAATTTTCATCCTTCAAGCTGGGAGTGGAATTGTGTGTGACGGGCGGATTGGTCCTGCTGAATCTGCGGGGGATCAAGGAATCGATCAACGTGATCGTGCCGATTTTCCTGCTTTTTGTGGCGACGCACCTGGCGTTGATGATCGGGGTATTGGTGGTGCATCCGGGGACGATTGCGGGCCACATCAGCCAAATTCACGCGGAGGTGCACAACGACGCGCAGAATTTGGGGCTGTGGGTGTTGCTGGTGATTTTCATGCAGGCCTATTCACGCGGGGCGGGTACTTATACGGGAATCGAGGCGGTTTCCAACGGCGTCTCGGCGATGCGCGAGCCGCAGGTGACGAATGCGAAATGGACGATGCTTTACATGGCCGTTTCGCTGGCGGTGACGGCGGGCGGTCTGATGCTTTGTTATTTGTTGGCGGATTTGACGCCGATGGTGGGACGGACGATGAATGGGTTGTTGGTGGAGAAGGTGAATTTTGGGACGTGGTTTACGTGGCTGACGCTGGGATCGGAAGCGGGGTTGTTGCTCTTTGCGGCGCAGACGGGATATATCGGAGGGCCTCGCGTGATGGCGAATATGGCGCTGGATGGCTGGGTGCCGAGGCGGTTCAGTTCATTGTCGGACCGGTTGACGAGTCATTACGGCGTGCTGCTGGTGGGCGCGGCGGCGATCGGGAGCCTGCTCTATACGGGCGGCTCGGTGGATATGCTGGTGACGATGTACGCGATCAACGTGTTCGTGACGTTCTCGCTTTCGCAATTGGGGATGACGCGATTCAGTTGGATCCGGAGGAATCGAAAAGGTCAGGGACTGACGCCGATTTTCCTCCATTCGTTTTCGTTCGTGCTTTGCTTCAGCATTTTGGTGGCGGTGGTGATTTTGAAATTCGAGCAGGGGGCTTGGGTGACGATTTTCGTGACGGGCCTACTGATTATCCTTTGCCTGCTCATCCAGCGTCATTACCGGCGGGTGCGGGTGAAGCTGGGGGAACTGAACGCGCAACTCGGGGACATGCACACGCTGACCGGGCCGGTGCCTGCGGATATCCCGCAAATGGACCCGAAGAAGCAGACGGCGGTGTTCCTGGTCAACAGTTACGGCGGCCTGGGTATCCATACGATCTTGATCGCGCTGAAGACGTTTCCGAAACAGTTCTCGCAGGTCTATTTTGCATCGGTGGGGGTGCTCGATTCGGGAAATTTCAAGGGAGCGGAAGAGGTGGTCCGGTTGAAGGCCGACCGGCAGAAGACGATCGATCATTATGTGCATCTGGCGCATACGCTGGGACTGGCGGCGGCGGGTGAATATACGCTGGGGACGGACCCGGTGGCGGAATCGACCGGGTTGTGCCTGAAGATTCGCGAGATTTATCCGCGCTCGGTTTTCTTTGCCGGGAAGCTGCTGTTCGAGGCGGAGAAGTGGTACTATCCGTTGCTGCACAACGAGACGGCCTTTGCGATTTCTCGCCGGTTGCAATTGCAGGGCATTCCGACGGTGGTCATGCCGATCCGTATCTTGAAGTTTGAGGGGTAAGCGATCGAATCCAGACATACTTCCATCGTTCCGGAGATTTCTGCAAAACTCTCGATTTTAAAATGCCGTCATCCTGAGCGAAGGATGTCCCATCGTTCGAAAACATCCGCCGCTGGGGATAGCGGCGGCTACCTCAATACCCCGCTGCTTGCGGCTAGGGAAGCCCTTCCGAGTAAAGGAAGTTGGTTGCCTCGCCTTCGCTCAAGATGACGGATTGTTTGGAGAATGACTTTCGCCGAGATATCTAGCGCAGTGCCGCTTTATTGCGGAAAACATTCTCGCCCGGATAGGGAATGCCGGACGGCAGTGGCGTATGGATTTCGGCCATGCCGAGCAACTTGAAGGCATCGAAGAGAACCGCGCCGCAATGGTTGAATGCAACGCCGGCGTGATGATGAAACCGTCCCAACAAGACGTGTCGATAGAACCGGCGGAAACCGGGAAGATAGGCCGTTCCTGTGCAACCAAACGTTTGCGGATCGAGATCGAGGAAGTCGCCCTCCGCGATGTAGGCGCGCATTTTATCGCCGATGCCATGGACTTGCACGACCGTGATGGGCGAGCCGATGATCTGTCCCTCAATGGTGCCCCGGGTGATGTCGGGCGCCGTGTCGGGTTCCATCAGGCGTTTCATGATCACCTGATGTTTCATCTCTGGATTTTTTAGGAGGCGCGTGGCGGTGTTGCCGCAATGGAACATGCCGACCATGTCTTCGAGGGGATACTCCTTAAGCTTGGCGTGGAGGTCTTTCGGAACGCTGTGGTTAATATCGAGAATGGTGACGGTTTGGTCGGACGCATACTGGCTGAGTAATTCCGCCACGAGCGAATAGGCATCGTTCTCGCACGCGATGGGAAAGCCCTTGTCCGCCATGCGTCCGTTGATGAAACAGGGCACATGCTTGAGACTGAATTCCTGCTCGGACCAGCATTGCGTTGCCGCGCCGGAAAGCTTCAGGCGTTCGCGAAAGTTATTGATCGCCTTCTCATAATCGGAAAGGCGCGAAACAAATTCCTCGTCCTTGGGAACTCCCGCCACAGCAGTCTTCATTTCCTCCGCGATGGCCTTGGCGCCGCCCTCGGCCTTGATTTTCTTGATCTCGTTTTGGAGATCGAAGAGGCCGAGTTCCTCGACTTCCATGCCGATGGACGTAATTGAAGCGACGTTGTAATTGCAGGTCTCGAAATCGCGCGGACGGGGGCCGAACAAACCCAGCGTTGCCTTTCTCGCGCCCTTGACCACCTTCATTACCTTGACGAAATGGGCGATCTCGGTCACGCCTTCCGCCGCGCTGACCACGGGTGATTCCGGGATGTGAATGCGATCGAGAAGACCGCGTTTACTTACGGCGAGAACCGCCGAGAGAAGGCCGCATAAAGCGTCACCGCGCTTTTGCAACAGACTGGCGGCGCTCTCTTCCGCGGCAGCCAGAATCATCGCGAAACCACCAAATTCCTTCAGAAAAACGGCGTCCTCGATTTCGGGTGAAAAATTGCCGAGATAAAAAACCACGGCATCCACGCCCGCAGCTTTGAGTTGTCCGGCTGCGTCGAAGGCATGCTCCTTGGTCTCGATGATGCGGCACTCGCCGCTCGGCATGATCAGGTTGATGCCCGCATCCGCGGCGGCCTTGAGCAGACGCTCCGTGCGCTCCTCCGACAGCGCGCGGGGAAAGCAATTTCGCGAGGCCGAGACGAGACCCAGAGTGATGGAGGGTGAATATTGGCCGAGAGGCAGGTACATAAGATTACAAAATGCGAGACTACATCATCGCAGTCTCAGGTCTTCCGATTCTGCTCTTCCTTGAGGCGAATGAGATCCTTCATGATGTGCTTCAAGTCGACCTGCGAGGAGACGCCGCCGAAGGCGTCGTGAAGCTCGCGATAGAGACCATAAAGTTGATCGTAAACTTTTTGGCGCGCGGGATCGGGTCGATAGGAGATGTCCTTGATGGATGTCATCTTGCGTTGCGCTTCGGGAAAGTTTTTGTGACCGCCGCGCACCTCACCCGCCAGCACGGATGCGGCCACGGCGCCTCCGAGCGCAGCTGCCTGGCTTGAACCGGATACCTGCATCGTGCGCCCAGTCACGTCCGCGTAAATCTGCATAAGCAGTCCGTTTTTCTCCGCGATGCCTCCGCAACAAACCACGCGGGTGATGGGCACGTCATGTTCCGCGATCCGTTCGATGATGGCGCGCGCGCCGAAGGCCGTCGCCTCGATCAATGCGCGATAAATTTCCGCTGGTGTGGTGTAGAGCGTTTGCCCCAGGAGCAGTCCGCTCAATCTCGGATCGACCAACACCGTTCGGTTGCCGTTGTTCCAATCGAGCGCCAGCAGTCCGCTCTGGCCGGGCAGGAGAGCTTCCGCTTCGCGGGAAAATTTCGCATGCGTTCCGGCGTCGCCCTGGCACACAACTTCGACGAACCATTTGAAAATATCGCCGACCGCCGATTGCCCCGCCTCAATGCCATAGTAGCCGGGCAGGATCGCGCCCTTGACGATGCCGCAGATGCCGGGGATGTCGGCGATCTTTTTGTCCGAGGAAACCACCGCGCAATCGCAGGTCGACGTGCCGATGGCCTTGACCAAAACACCTTCCTCGATCCCGCTGCCGATGGCGCCATAATGCACATCCAATTCGCCAATCGTAATCGGGATGCCTTCGGGCAGTCCAAGCTTGGCGGCCCACTCGGCGCAGAGCGTTCCAGCGGGCACTGTCGCGTCGTGGGCCTTTTCGTAAAGACGGTCGCGCAACGCGGCCATCTTGGGATCGAGCAGGGTCAGGAATTCCTTGTCCGGAAGGCCACCCCATTCGTCGCAATAAAGTCCTTTGTGACCTGCTGCGCAAACGCCGCGTTTCACCTGTCGCGGATCGGTTATACCCGCGAGCACCGCAGGAATGTAGTCGCAGAATTCCACCCAGCTATAGGCCGCGTCAAAAACGTCCGGCGCAGTTTTCAGGCAATGCCAGATCTTCGACCAGAACCATTCGGAGGAATAGATATTGCCGCACTTGGCGATGTAGTTGGGGCGATGCTTCGCGGCGAGACGGGTGATTTCGGCCGCTTCCTGGTAACTGGTGTGGTCCTTCCACAGCCAGCATTGCGCGGAAAGATTTTTGCTCCAGCGCGGATCATGCGCGAGCGGTACATTTTTGGCATCGACCGGAATCGGACTGGATCCCGTCGTATCGACACCGATGCCAATGATCTGGCTTGCCGAAAAACCGGCTTTTTGGCCGGCTTGCTCCAGGGCGGCGCGGACGCATTTTTCCAGTCCAATCAGGTAATCGGCCGGATTTTGTCGAGCGAGGTTGTGGTCGTTTTTATCGAGCAGCACACCTTGATGGCCACTGGGATAATCGAACACAGCTGTTGCCAGTTCCTCACCCGTCGCGCAATCGACGATCAAGGCACGCACGGAATTCGTTCCATAATCAACGCCTAAAACGGTAAACATGGTGTTAAGCATGAATCATCCCTTTGCGCTTGAAAAGCCTTGGTTCACGCCATTTGTTCGTCATGGCTTTGCAGGGGAGTGCTCTTAGACGGCAATGGAATTGCACTCAGTAAGTGCGTTCCCAACTTGAAAAGGGGGGAGCATTTAAGTCGGCGCGAAATGGAATTTCGCGAAGAACAGGGGGCGTTCCCAAATGGAGTTTGGGAACGAGGGAGCCATTACGAGGAAGTCCTTACTTTCGTGGCCCCAATCCTTTCCCTGCCGCTTCCAGTACGCGGGTCATTGCGGTCAGAGCGCGCCGGGTGTCCTGACTGCACAACTTTTTCAACAGTTGAAACAATCCCAACGGCTTCTGCTTTTTTGCTTCGGACAGACTTGCCGGCACGGCTTTCGCGAGGCTCTCCAGAAATTCCGGTTCAATGCTGTCAGCGATTTTCGCCAGGATGATGAGATTGCGCATCCCACGAATGGCTTCCGGCGTATTCGTCGCATCGACGAGCATTTGCAGCACCTTGTCGCCTGAGCCAAGGCCACTCCGCACAAGATCGAGCACACCGCGATCATGGAGTTTTTGCAGGACATCGTACGCGGCCAAGAGCGCTTCGGCATGTTCGTGCGGCGCGTTTTCCAGACGATGGAAAAGCGCTTCGCGCGGATCGCGCGGTGGGAGGTTCAAGGGAATCGGTTGTGCCATTTTATTTTTCTCCGTTCGACTTGGCCTCGGCGGGGGCGGCGCCATTTCCCGGCAGGCGATAATCGGCCCGCTTCCACTTGCGCTCCACGCCGACGTTGAGTTGCGGGGTCGGATGGCCGAAGCGCGAATTGACGCGTGGCAGCGGGCTCTCACCTTTTTCCGCCAGCACATTCATTCGCACGGACGACTCTTTATAAGCGGGTGTGTGCGTGGTCTTGTCGGTGTGGCTGCTGGTGAGAAGATTGACCGGACTCTCCGATGAATTCATCGGCATGTAGAGTTCCTTTCCTTTCACGCGATCGGTCACCAGCGCGCGGACGCGAACCTTTCCATAGCGCGAGATCAACTGCACCCAAGTGCCGTTTTGGATGCTCCGTTCCTCGGCGAGTTCCGGCGAAACTTCGACGAAGGTATCCGGTACCTTCTCGCGGATTCCGTCGCTGCAATAGGTCATGTTGCCCTCGTGAAAATGTTCAAGCATGCGCCCATTATTCAGATGCAGGTCGAATTCCTCGTTGACCGGATCGCTGGGCGTGGAGGGATGAAGCGGAAAAAGCCGCGCCTTGCCATCAGGAAAAGCGAAGCCCTTCGTGTAGAGTAGTGGCTGGTCTGTTCCGTCGGCGGCCACTGGCCAGTGCAGAGACTTGTAGCCTTCCAGTCGCTCGTAGGTCACGCCGGCAAATAGCGGCGTCACCGAAGCGATCTCGCGACAAATATCGGAGGGATGTTCGTAATTCCAGTTTGCGCCGAGACGATTGGCCACGTCCTGAATGATGCGCCAATCGGGGCGGCTTCCCTCCAGCGGCTCGAGCACCTGATAGAGCCGTTGAATGCGCCGCTCCGTGCTAGTGAACGTCCCCTCTTTTTCGAGGCTCGGACTGGCCGGGAAAACCACATCGGCAAAGCGGCAGGTGTCGCTGAAGAAAATGTCCTGCGCGACGAAAAATTCGAGTTTGGAAAGCCCGTCGCGCACGTGGTTGGCATTGGAATCGACCAGGCTGATTTCCTCCCCGAACAAATACATCGCCTTGAGCTTGCCGTCGTGAATCGCGTCGATCATCAGGTGGTTATCAAGGCCTTTGACCGTGGGCAATTTTACGTTCCACGCTGTTTCAAAACGCGTGCGCACTTCGGGATCATCGACCGATTGGTAACCGGTCAGGAAATTAGGCATGGCCCCGTGATCGCTCGCGCCCTGGACATTGTTATGACCGCGCAACGGATAGGCGCCCGTGCCTGTGCGCATGTAATTGCCGGTGACGAGCAGCAGATTGGAAATCGCCGTCGAGGTGTCCGAGCCCATGGTGTGCTGCGTGACGCCCATCGCCCAAAGAACACAGACGCCGCTGGCCTCCGCGATCATGTGCGCGACTTGCTTGAGTGTCTCGATAGAGAGCCCCGTTTTTTCTGCGGCGAACTCGATCGTGAATGGTTCCAGGCTCTTGCGATAATCCTCCATTCCGTTCACCCATTGATGGAGAAACTCGGTCTTGGCCAAGCCATTGTCCCAAATGTAGCGGGTGACGGCGCAGAGCCAGATCAGGTCAGTGCCCGGCTTCGGCTGGATGAAGAGGTCGGCACGCTCGGCCATCTCGTGCTTACGCAAATCGGCGACGATGAGTTTCTGGCCGCGCAACTTGTGCGCCTGCTTGACGCGAGTGGCGAGGACGGGATGGCTCTCTGCCGTGTTGCTGCCAATAATGAGAACGAGACCGGCATTCTCGATGTCCTTGATTGTCCCCGAATCGCCGCCATAGCCAACGGTGCGAAACAGCCCCATCGTTGCGGGCGCCTGGCAATAGCGGGAGCAATTATCCATGTTGTTCGTGCCGATGACCGCGCGCGCGAGCTTTTGCATGAGGTAACTTTCCTCGTTGGTGCATTTCGAGGACGAAATAAAGGCGAGCGAATCCGGGCCATTCTTCGCTTTGATTTCGGCGAAGCGGCGGCCGACCAAATCGAGGGCCTCGTCCCAACTCGCTTCGCGAAATGCCTCGCCTTCGCGGATGAGCGGCTTGGTCAACCGGTGTGGACTGTTCACGAAGTCCCAGCCGAACTTGCCCTTGATGCAGGTGGAGATGCCGTTCGTCGGGCCTTTTTCCGGGACGATTTTCAGGATGTGCCGGTCCTTGGTCCAGACATCGAAACTGCATCCGACGCCGCAATAGGTACAGACGGTCTTGGTCTTGCGAATGCGCGATTCACGCATCACCGATTCGGCCTCGGAGATTTCCAGGATCGCGCCGTAGCCGATCTCCGGTTCGATGCCCTTGATGACGTTGATCATGCCGTCGAGCGCCGTTCTGGGCATTCCGCTCAGGAAGCCGGCGCGGCCCAGCATCGTTTTTTCCATTAGCGCATTGCAGGGGCAAACGGTCACGCAATGGCCGCACGAGACGCAGCTCGATTCGCCGATGGATTTTCCCCCGTCCCACAAAACGCGCGGATGGGGATCGTCCCAATTGATGGAAAGCGTTTCGTTCACCTGCACGTTCTGGCAGGCCTCGACGCAACGCGCGCAGAGCACGCACTGGCTGGGATCGTATTGGTAAAACGGATTCGTGGAGTCAACTTGGTAAGGCTTGGGCTGGAAGGGAATATGCTGATGTTCCACCGCGAGCATTTTTGTCGTGTTGTGGATCGTGCAGTTTCCATTGTTGTTGTCGCAGACGGTGCAGTAGAGCAGATGGTTCTCGAGAAGACGGTCGAACGCCTCCCGTTGCGCTGCATCGGCCCGCGCCGATTTTGTTTCGACCTTCATATCTGCGACGACCGGCGTGGCGCAGGCGCGCACCAACTGTCCGTTGACCTCGACCATGCACGTATCGCACGTCTGAATTTCGCCTAACTGGGGATGGTAGCAAACGTGCGGAACTTGCGCGCTGCGCCGAAGAAGGAGATCGAGCAGGCGTTCCTCCGCGTTTGTTTCGACCAACTGGCCATCGAGTGTCAACCGAATCACGCCTTAAATTTGACTTGGGAATGAGATGTGGCAAGTCGCGATTCCACTATTTAACCGTGAAAGTGAACGTCCCGGAAGTCTTGTGCGTGCAGATGGCCACGGCCTTCCAGATCACCGTATAAGTTCCCGCTGGGAGCTTGGGCAGCGACACTATCATCGTGGCTGCGTTCACTTGGACATCCTTGCTGTCCACCTCGGTTCCTTTGGCGTTGAAAACCTGGAGCGTGCTGGAGGATTTCATTAAGTCCATCGTCATCCAAATTTTCACTTGGGTGGGCGCCGCAACGATGCTGCCTACCTTCGGATCGGCGTGGTCGAGAAAGGCGTGGGCTCGCGCCATGGAGATTGAGGTCAGCGTTAAGATAAGAACAAGAAGAGGTCGCATAATGGTTAGTTATCGTTGTTGAAGAAGATCGGGTGGCCGAAGACTTTTGGAAAAAGATCGTCGATGAAGAATTGCACCTGAAAGACAGCGCCGATATTTGGCCCCGTAGTTCCGTTGATGGGAATCTGCGCCTCCGCGCCGATCTGGCAGTATTTGCTTTCCCACAGGATGCCGGGATTAATCGTGCCCGTGGTGAATCCATTGCCGCGATTGACCGGCGTGTTCAGGGAAAACTCCACCAGTGGGATGAAGTTCTGGAACGGATGCAGCCACTCGATGTCCTCCACATGCTGCTGGAGATAGGGCAGGCTGTATTCGAGTGCGAAGTCCCACTGCAGGACATCGGGATTCAGCGAGCCATCGGCGTTGCCCGCTTCGCCGGGAATCGCATAACCGAGCGTTCCCGTTACTGCGAACGGCTTCAGATATTTGAGGACGTTGGGCAGGTCGCCAAATCCTTTGCCGTAGTAGAGCGTGGGTGTATAGGTGCTGTACGAATCGGAGCCGATCAGCTTGCTCCCGGTTCCACCGAGGTCGATTTCACCGCCCACTGACAGGATGAACTCGTGCGGTGCATTCTCGACGAGCTGATATTTGGCGCTCAAGGAAAGGTTATCAAAACCATTCATTCCCGTTTGGCCCTGAGGTTTCAGGAAAATCTCTGTTTCCGTCGCGCCTAGCGAGAACTTCGGGAAAATCTCCTTGTCGAATTCGGTGGAGACGTCGATCTCCCGCGTTTTGGGCGTCGTGCCATCGGCACTGGCCGGATTGTTGAAGAACGAAATCGTCGGCATCGCCAATTCGTCCGTGGCAAAGGGATCGTCCGTCGCAATCGTCGGCGGGAAGAAGCGGTCTCCCTCGAAGCCATGGGCCTGAAGTTTTATCGTGAAACTGTAAAGAGCGACGACCACCATCAAGACGGCCATCGCTGTTTTGCGAAACTGAAAATAGATCATAAATCATCCTCGTTTTGGTTAAGAGCGAAGGCATGGCCGGGCATTCCGGCAAGTCTCCGCAACTGATACTCGATGAGGTCCGCAACGTGCGGACGCGCTGAAGCCAGACGTGCTTAAGCGAAACGAGGAGGAGGCGTGGGAGGCGTTTCAGACCGGGTCTGAAGAAATTGCGACGAGGCAACAAAATCCTGCGGAGAAACCGTTATAGATCGAGCCGTCACCAAAAAAACAGAGGAAGAGAGTTTCTTCTCATGCTGAAAGAGCATCGCCACTTTGGTGTTCTCCGCTTGTTTCTTTTCCGCGATGACCTTGCACAACGCGCAGGGATATTGCCCGCTGAACGTCATCGTGATCGCCTGCGTCACGGGCGCCATTTCGGAATATTCGCGAATCATGTTCGCCCAGGCCACGCATTGCAGGACCGGCCACTGGCCGCCACAGGAAAAAGTAAACGCGATCAGAACCACAAGGAGCGTGATGCGTCGCATGCGCAACAGATAAGAGGCTTTGCTCCGGCCCGCAAGTGCAAACGCAATTAGAAGCGCGGCTTGGGACCTTATTAGTTAGGGAGTGTTTGTCCAACCCGCCTGTAAAATCAGGGCTTTTTTAGCGTCAATTTAAACCCTTCATGCGAGGCCTTGAATCCAAGGCGTTCATAGAATCGATGGGCTCTTTCTCGTTTTTTATCCGTGGTGAGTTCCAGTGCAGTACAGTTCGCTTCCAAGGACAGTTTAATGGCCTCTTGAACCAAAGCTGTGCCTACGCCTGCTCCCTGATGAGAAGGATGAATAAAGACGGCCTCGATCACGGCCCGGCGACGCGCCTGGGAAAGCAGGTGCTGAATGAAGGTGATTTGCAGGGACCCCATGATTTCTGCGTTCTCCTCGGCCACGAGCAATACTTGATTGGGATTGGCATCAATCGATTCAAACGCGTCAAAATACATCGTGGGAAGAGGATCCGCGATAAGCTCCTGGCTCCCCTTGAGGATATCCATGCCGTAGATCGCAATAATTTGAGGAACATCTTCCCTGCGCGCTGGTCGAATGATCATTTGTGTATCAAGACTATTTCTAATGATCATTTAAGCGAGTCGAATACGGCGGCAACGAGGATAAAGTTGAGGCTGGTGCTTAAGGAAGTCGTCCCCTTTGGAGATCGTGCAGGCGAGAGGCGTACCTTGTGCTTCGGGATTTTTTGACGCCATCCAGTCCGGTTCTCTCGTTGGGCTGGGTCTTTCGACTGCGGTTCGGGAAAAACTTTTGATCAAAGGATATGGATTGCCTCGCCTTCGCTCAAGATGACGAATTGTTTTGAGAACGACTTTCGCGGAGGCCTCCTTTTTGGGGAGGTCGATAGTAGATTGTATTCATGCCGTGATCACCATAGCTTCGATTGATGAACATGCGTTTCCTCGGACTTCTCCTTTTGGTCATTACCGGGCTCTTTTTTACGGTTCCGTCGGCCTTTGGCGATGATCCCATTGCCAGCACGCCTTCGCTGGAAGCCGTCCACAAACTCCTGCAACAGGCTGGAGGTTACCAGGCTGCTACCCCGCCGCCCATTCCCCAGCAAACGGAACTGCTTCATCAGGCGCTCAAAATGATTTCCGACATTACTCACGCTCCTCAGGTAGCTGCGCCTCCTCGCGGCTATTTACGCCAATTAAATGCTGCCACTCGCGCCATCAATGCCGCGCTTGCCGAGCTTGCCAGCGGCGATACCGCCCATAAAACAAAAGGGGACATCTTCGATGCGGATGACTTCATCAAGTCCCTGATGTAGAGCGGAGCCTTGGGGTCTAAAAGAGCCCGCTGAAAAAGGTTATTTTTAAATTCGGTCTTGCGATAAATTCAAGATGACGGATTGTCTCGAGAAAGGTTCGCCGAGGACTGTGTCATCAACGTGAATTGCAACGGTATTTTGTCTCTATGGTGTCAATCATCCCGATTCCAACTCGTTCGGCATCAAGTTGTCACACTATTTTTCTTGCTACCTCTATCACACCTCGGCTTAGTCTATTCCATCCGGTCGGTTTGTTTTACGACGGGATGATCTTACAAGATCAGATTGGGACGGGGTGGCCGGGGCCACTCCAATAAAAAACCTCGTTTGATCTTCTGAGAAACTGGCTCAGAACATGCTAAACTACCGCTGCTAAACCGAATTTATGGCCTCCAACAACAATCAACCTGCGCCTCGCAAAAAACCACCGCGTATCAACTCTGCCCCTTCGGTGAAAGCGGAGTCTTCCGCTTCATCGCCCGCGCCTGTTGTTCCGGCGCCTTCCACGGCTACCGTTGCCAAGCCCGCTCCGAAGGACCTTCCCGCGTACGAGTTCCTCGGCTATTTGCCCGAATCGTATGGCTCGAAGAAGCTGTTCTTGGTTGCGCGCGATCCGCATATCCTCTTTGCCTACTGGGACTTAAGCTCCATTCAGTATCAGGAAGCCGCCCGCGCAGCGCATGACGGCAAAATCTTCCTGGAACTCTATGTTCCCAATGAAGGTCGCGTCCAGCAGATCCATGTGTGGGACAGCCACAAGAATTGGTATCTTCAGGTCAATCGTCCTGACACCAGCTTTGTTGCCCAGCTTGGCTATTACCGGGCGGATGGCGGTTTTGAGGTGCTCACCCGTTCCAGCGAAGTTCGCACCCCGCCTCAAGGAAATATCTGCACGGTTCCAAAATAGTATCGATTCCAAAAAGTACGTTCGCCCATTTCGCACCTGCGAGAGGCATGCCTTTTACCTCGGTATTTTTTGACGCCCTCCACACCGGTTCTTTCATCGGACAAGGTCCTTCGACTGCGGCTCGGGTAGCTTTTCCGAAAAAAGAAAATGGGTTGCCTCGCCTTCGCTCAGCAAGGATGACGGAACTTTTAAATCGAAAGGCTCGCGAAGATCTCTTATCCCAACAGATTATATTTAAGGATCGAGAAAATCGCTTTGACCCCGTCGCGCCACCCGATCTTTTTTCCTTCTTCATAGGTGCGACCGTAATAAGAGACCGCAACTTCATAGATCCTTAACTTCGGGGTGAAACGGGCCAA
>Ga0206926_1068_pt1 | contig 21814 bp, 18 predicted proteins | sample Alteio_BWOrgHeat_59_FD_152955 | JGI IMG/M metagenome (GOLD analysis project Ga0206926, IMG submission 152955) | Enriched cells from forest soil in Barre Woods Harvard Forest LTER site, Petersham, Massachusetts, United States -... | ecosystem: Environmental > Terrestrial > Soil > Temperate forest >... | reverse complement strand
ATGGGCGGCCCGCCAAAAAAGCCATTGGCAAAGATGATATGGATGCCGCGACCGGTCTTGCCGTCGTAAAACTCCGCTCCATATTTTTCGACAAATCCGGCCGCGCTCACTTTCTCCCACGCGCCAATTTCCTGAAGGTATTGGTTGCCGGCGGGCAGCAGCGATTCGCCGATGCGAAAGCGCGGAAATTTTTCCTTTTCCACCATGAGCACTTTTTCGCCCGCCCGCGCGAGTCCGGCGCCGGCGCAACCGCCCGCCGGACCAGCCCCAATGACAATTGCATGGTAATGCATAATGCTCCGCATATTTTAGGCAGGGATTAATTGCGTTAGCAAATTAATTGCCCCGCACTGGCTGGGTCCCGGCCCCGGCTGCGGATAACTCTAGAGGAAAAGGTGGAAAACAACGTAGGGTAACACCCCATGCGGACTGGTCGTGCAAGCCTTGTCAGATTAATGGGATAATGGTACTTTTTTAAAGTCACCGGTATGAATTATCCTTTCAAAAGCCCTTCCCTGCGGCTTACTCCGGCGTTGCCATGGTGGACCGGCATCTTGCCCTGGCTGGTATTCGGAGTCATTCAGCAATCGTTCCCACTTTGGGCGGCCCCACTGGCCTTGATGGTTTTTATATTATTGTACTGGCGGACCCGGCTGGCACTGCCTCCACTCGATGCCGGCATCGCACTTTATTTTTTGCTTTATAGCGTCATTGGTTTCACCGGGCTGGCGCAGAAATTGCCGCCGCCGGTTCTCTTTGCTTTATGCCCCGCAGTACTGGCCATGACTTCAATCCTTTCGGTCGTCACGGGCCGGCCATTTACCCTGGCCTACGCCCATCGCTACGCACCAGAGCATATCCGGGAACGACATTCTTTTTTTCAGGCCAATCAAATCATCACGCTGCTGTGGTTCATCGGCTTTACGACTGCGGCGATTGCCATTAGCACTTTGCCGGCCCAAGGGAAGCCAGCGCAGGCGGCATTAATTTTTATCTCGGTCATGGGAGTCACCGTAACCGTATCGATCATCGTCGGCCGCTGGCTCCATGTTCGCTTAGTCCGGGTTGCCTCATGAATACATTACTGCCAATGCATCAGTCGGCTGCATCTGTAAACGATGCGTCTTCCTTGGAGGATATGCTGCAAACGCGCGGGCCGGAGCAGGCCTCGCTGCATGAACAAGCCGAGGCCCTGACTCTCGCCGAGTTCGGCAATCAGGTGTTTGTCCGCGGGGTGGTTGAAATATCCAATTTTTGCCGTCAGAACTGCCATTACTGTGGTATGCGACGCAGCCGAACTGAGCTGGAACGTTATCGCATCCCATTGGATGTCCTGTGTGAAACCCTCATTAATCGCCGTCCAGCGTACGTGACTGATATTAACCTGCAGGCGGGCGAGGATCCCAAGGCGGTCCGGGAAATTGTGCTGCCCCTGCTCAAGGAATTACGCAAGCACACCAAACTGGGTCTCAGTGTCGGGCTGGGGACACTCGACGCCAAACTGTGCGACGAATTGCGTGAGGCCGGCGCCACTTTTTATATTATCAAATTTGAAACCGCCGACGAAGAGAGCTATCGACGCTTGGAAGCACCCGGAAAGCTGGCGCTACGCCTGGATACCATTCGTCGTTTGGCTGCCACCGGCTGGCGGGTTTCCTCTGGTTTCATTGCTGGGTTGCCGGGCGAAACCGTGGAAAATTTGGCGGCCTCTCTCCGGCTAATTTCCGAATTGCCGCTGGCGGGATCCAGCGTGAGCCCCTTTATTCCAGGAAGTCATACCCCTCTGGCAAATTCGCCCGCTGGCGACCTCGAAACGGCCCTAAATTGCGTGGCCCTTCTGCGCCTGCGCAATCCCAAACATATTATCCCGGCGGTCAGCGCGTTTGGCAATGGCGACATTGCCGGCTACGTCAGGGCTTTGCGCTCCGGCGCAAACTTGACCACGGTTAATCTGACGCCCGATGAATGGCGCGGCAAATATCCGATCTATACGACCAAACGCTGGATTCTCGATGAAGAACGATTGACGCGGGCAATTGATTTAGCCGGCCGCCAGCCTTTCGCAACCAGCCTGAGCAACCATTTGACCGAAAATTACACCCAAACCTGAAACAACCGTGCATCTAAATTGCACAGTTGAGCTATTAATGAAAGCAAGCGCAGACATTAATACTGAATCTCCTGACCCGGCCCAGGATTCTAGCCGGGGTGGTCTGGTCTGTCGTGAATGTGGGTACGAACATACTACGGTTTCGCTCGCTCCCGGCGATAGAGCCCTCTGCGTGCGGTGCAACTCCGTGCTGGTGAAAAAGAGCTGGTTCGGTCATGACGCCACGCTCGCCTTTACCATCACCGGACTGCTGCTTATCTTGCCGTCCATCTTGCTGCCGTTTGTAACGGTCAGCAAATTGGGCAACGAACACACCAGTTTGCTTTTCACGGGCGTGAGAGTGCTATGGGGTGATGGGCTGCATCTGCTGGCGGTCTGGGTGTTGGTGTGTGGCGGCCTCGCGCCTATCTTTCTCCTGCTTTGCCTGTCGGGCCTGCTAATGCCGCAGCGGTTCGGCTGGAAACCTATCGAAGCACCCCGGTTGTTGTGGACCTCACGAGCAGTGGCACAGTGGGCACTACCCGAAGTACAGGTGCTGGCGGTGTTGGTAGCCCTGGCCAAGCTTGGCCATGTGGTTCAAGTGAAGATGGGCGCTGGCTTCTGGTGTTATGCAGCCCTGGCCGTGACGACCACGCTCGCCTGGCGCGATTTCGAATTGAATTTCCAGCTGGAGCAACCCAATCAGCGCAACTCGTAACCCCCGCCATGAACATCAGTCCACCAGCCTTCAGGGAACAAAATCTTTCTCAGGCCAGCGCCCTGGCTCTGGCCGCTGCCATTATGCTGGTGCCGGCCAACTTTCTGCCGGTTCTCTACACCCAAAATGCAGGCAAGATTCGCACCGATACGATCTTTAGCGGCATTGTCGGCCTGTGCCAGGAGGGCTGGTGGGGACTCGGCGTGATTGTGTTCATTGCCAGCATCCTTATCCCACTAATCAAAATCGCCGGTCTGGCGTGGCTGTTGATCGCGGCCCAGCGAGGGCCGAACGAAGATGCCCACCGCCTGACGCGCCTTTATGTGGTGCTTAACTTCATCGGTCGCTGGTCCATGCTCGATGTATTTCTCGTAGCTTTCCTTTCCGGCGTGGTCCAATTTGGCCTTTTCGCCAAAGCCGAACCACGCATAGGCATTGCCGCCTTTGCAGCGGCCGTGGTTCTGACGGTAATGGCAACCGAGGCCTTTGATCCGCGGGTCCTCTGGGAGCGACCGGTTACCACCACTCCACCTCTCCATCCGTGTCATGAAAGCTCCCGATAAACCCAAAGTGACCCGCGGCCCGGCGCTTCCACTGGTTTGGGTCGTGCCATTGCTGGCCCTGGCCATCGGCAGCTGGATGATTTTGCGTGAATACCTTAACCATGGCCCTGAAATTACCATCAAATTTGCCAGTGCGGCCGGTGTGGTGGCCGGCAAAACCGTGCTGGAATACAAAGGAGTGACGGTCGGCGAGGTGCAAAATGTGGAATTGGACAAAGACCTGAAGTTCGTGAACGTGCAGGTGCGACTGAACAAAAATGCCGCCAGCCTCGCTGGCGAAGGCACGCAATTCTGGATCGTTCATCCCGAGATTGGTTTGTCGGGAGTGAGCGGGCTCGAGACACTCGTCACCGGAGCGTACCTCGCCATTCAGCCGGGCCTGGGCCCGCCAGCGAGTGAATTCATCGGAATGGAACAAGCCCCACCGCCGCTTAACAAGGACTTGGGGCGGGCTTTTCTATTGCAGAGCAACAAACTGGGCGCCATTACCACGGGTGCTCCAGTCGAGTTTCGGGAAATGAAAGTAGGTGAAGTGGAAGCGAGCCAACTCAGCGACGATTCCACCCAGGTGCTGATCCGCATTCGCGTCTATACACCTTATGTCGATCTGGTCCGCACCAACACGCAATTTTGGAATGCCGGAGGCTTGTCTCTAAAACTGAGCTTGCTGGGGGCCAAGATCAATACGCCGTCAATTGAATCACTCTTCGAGGGCGGGGTGGCTTTTGCCACGCCCGACAGCGACTTGACCCCGCCAGCCATGGATGGCGCGCAATTTATCCTCAATGAAGAAGCCCCCAAAGACGCTGAAAAATGGCAGCCTAAAATACCCGTGCACACGCCGGAAAGCGCACCGCTATCGCCGGTTCGCAAAGGGCAGATTCCCTTCGTGCATTAGGTTAAGGTTGCCATCGGCAAACCAGACGAATCATTTGCCTGAATATAAAGCAGAGGGAGCCAGCGGGCTAATTCTTAGCCGATATTGGAGCAACTCCTGATGAGTTCTTCAATTTCCTGACGGGTGCGCCGCATGCGTTTTTGCAGACGGCCAAGCAACTCCTCCTCCTTGCCTTTGACATAGGTCAAATCGTTGTCGGTGAGTTCGCCATACTGCTGTTTGAGTTTGCCTCTAACGATGTGCCAATCTTCTTTCAAGATTTGGGCCATCGACGATTCAGTTATGGGGGTGGTTGAGGTTTTCATTTTTAATGATGGTTACTAGGTTATAAGCTGTCGTAGATTGATAAACCCGGTTTGGCCGGACAGAATTTAGCGGTGTTAACATTATTTCTGGGAGTTAATCGGCGCTGGTGGCACTGAAAAGCCCGCCTGCTTATTCAGTACGTCAAGCAGCGGCTTCGCGGGATCGGGAACCCCCACCCGACCATTGAAGATTTCTGCGGGCGTAAGCGTGGGATTATCGTAATATTTGCGATTGCTCTCGTCATCCACCGCCAGCTTGGTCCCGTTGACCGCTGCGCCGACATCCAAACCGGAAGATTGCTGATAAAGGATTACGTCCGCAATGTCGTTGGCTGAACTGTCGCTGGCGGAATGCGAACCGGCCACCGCACGGACATTCCCACTCCACATGAACTTGCTATCGGTCAGCGTTTGCAGCGCCTTGTCCGACATCAGAAAGGCGATGGTATTCGTCTTATTTCCACCTACCTGCAAGCCCAGGCTTGCGCCAGCCAGGGTATAAAAAGCCGGCGCACTGAACCTGCCATTGGTCGTTTTCTTCATGCCGATACCATAGCCACCCGTTGCGCCAATGCCGACTGCGCCCGACCAACGATTGATAATAATTACGCCTTTCGCCTGGCTGACCACCCAGTCGGGTACTGCGCTGCTGGCTTTGCTCTGCAGCGCAGAATAGGCATTGGCCGCGTCACTAATTTGTTCGTTTAACGCCTGCTTCGGGTCTTTGGCTGCTGGCATGGTAGAATCATCGGCGGCATGCAACAAGACACTGCCGACCATGGCGACCAGCACCAGCAAAGATAAAAAACGGAGATAATGCGTAGTTTTCATGTTTATTCAGAATTGAAGTTGCGTTCGGTAGTTGTTGTAGCTAACGATGCTACAATCAGCTTTTGCAGTCAAATTAGCGGAGGATATTTTACACTCGATTAACATTTTTAAAGTTTTCCTCCTACTCTCTGCAGAGGTGAATAGCTTATTCCCCGCCGGGGTGAAAAACTTACCTATGAGTCCCGAGCAAATAAACAAGCCGATCCAGCCCTTTGCTTACGACGAACTTTTGTTCACGGAGAACTTCTGTGCACGCTCGCCTTGCGCGTATGGGCCGCTTTGTGGGCAGCAAAAGAGAGATCCGCATGACCCCGGCGAAGTGCAACTCGATGGGCATGCTTGGACAGCGCCTCGTGTGACACGGTACTGGTTGGTTCGTGTTGCAGAGCTTTAATGCGCGCACGTGAACGCCGGAGTGATGGTTTCCCCGGCCGCCTTCCTTTTTTCCAATCAAGTTGGGCCTTATGGCGCGTTTTAAGAGAGGTCTTTTTTGCAGAGGGAGGGGGCAGTCTTACTCCGGCACGACGCGCCATGGAAAGGCCAATGGCAATGGCCTGTTCAGGAGAACGCACGCCATGCGCGCCCTTCCGCACCCGGTGTATTTCTTCACGGACAAATTCGCCGGCCTGGGTGGAGGGCGACTTGCCAGCAAGCTTGTCGCGATTGGCCAGATCAATGGTCCTTTGCACTGGCATAAAGATTCAATATTTAACGCCCTAGGGTGCGCCAGTCGATTGGCTGCTGCCGGGCACGGGCGCAGGTTTGGTCAACGCCTCAATCAGGGACTTGACGGGTTCGGAAGTTTGGACATCGCTGGTAAAGATTTGATCGGGAGTCAGATCTAATCCGTAGTAAATACGATTACTGGATTTATCGATGACCAGTTTGGCGGCGGCGAGAGCCACGCCGACATCCAAACCGCTTGCTTTTTGATAAAGCAAAAGATCAACATTCAGCGCAGTAGCTGTCGCCGAATGGGTTCCGGCGATGGCATGCAAATCGCCCCCCCAGATAAACTTATTATCCGTCAGCGTTTTTATGGACTTATCCGTCATCAGAAAGGCCACGGCTTCGATTTCACTGGCGCCAGCTTGGGCGCCTAAACTGGCGCCTTCCACCCGGTAAAAGGCCGGATTACTGAAACCACCCGCGATCCTCCTTAGTGCGATGCCCCAGCCGCCAGCGGTTCCGACCAGAACCGATCCACGCCAACTGCGCAGGATGAGCACACCCTTCGCCTGATTAATTACCCAGACTGGTATATGGGTATCGTTGCTATCTTGCAGGGTGCTTAGAAATTTAGCTGCCGTCGAAATCCGTTGGTCCAGGTCCGCCTTGGTGATGTTTTCTTCCGGCTTGGCGATGGCACTGGTATCCACATGCGCAGGATCGCGTGCGTACGGGGCTGTGTTTGAATCAACCGGCGACGGCGGGAAATTGGTGGGCTCCTCCATCGCCTGGCCGAGCGGGCCGACTATAAACGCAGTCAGTACTAATGCCTCGATTATGACTGATTTTTTCATGAACAAATTATGGAATTATAGTACAAAGTAGCTTTGAAATAATCTGCGTCAAACGCGCGCCCGTGTTTTACAAAGTTTTTAGGGTCTAAAAGTCATGACCGGGGTCTTTATCCCCAGGCTCAGACCGGAATGCCTCACCAGCAACTGGTGAAACTTTTTATACTACCAGTTATGAAAAAAGTATTAAATTCAGTCCGCTGTTTGCCAAAACCGTTGCGTTTAGGTTAAATTTGCCTGTCTATGCTGAAGCCCAATCCATTCCTGCGCAAAGTGTCGGCCAGTAACGCGTTTGCCGCCTTTTTTTATGCAATTGCCTTCCTCATAGTGGCTATTGCGGCCGGTCTTTTGGGTCAGGCGTTTTTGTCAGGCATTGCTGCAGTCATCGCCCAAATATGTTTATTGGCTTTTGTCTTTTTGATTATCGTGCCACTACTCAGCGAGCGGTCGGGCCAGGATGACTTTAAGTGACGCCGCCCGCAAAAGTCAGCCCTGAGACTAACCAAGGCCGGTACCCGGCCGTCCCAGCGTTTCCAATCGGATAAATCCCTTTTCGAGCGCGTAACGAATCAACTCGGCGGAAGTGCGTAGTCCAAGCTTGGCCATGGTTCGACAGCGATGGTTGCGCACGGTGAGTTCGCTCAGGTTTACCGCACCCGCAATTTCCTCATTGCTTAGTCCGCGCCCAAAAAGTGCGAGTAGTTGCTGTTCACGTTCGGAGAGTATTTTATTGAACGCCAGCGGATCGTTTCGCAAAGCCAGCCTGGCCTTGTCCGCGGTTGGCGAGAAATAGCGTTCACCGGCCAGAACGGCGTGGATGGCCGCGGCCAGTTGGTCCAGCGTTTGTCCCTTTTTATCCACAAAACCATGCAGCTTGGAATTGAGCACCCGGTGCATGGTGTATTCGTCACAATAGCCAGAGATGCCAATCACCTTGGAGTGACGGGAGACCGAAAACAGCTCTTCGAGCAGGTCAAGCCCATCGCGATCGGGCAAGCCCAGATCGAGAATGACCAATTCCGGCTGTTCTGCCCGACACAGAGTTAACCCAGTACTGGCTTTTTGGGCGCCGACGACGGTGGCACCCGGCAATGTTTCCCGGCAGGCGCGAACCAACAGGTCGAGCATCAGTGCATGATCATCAATCACGATAATTTTCATGGCTGTTTACCACGGCTGGGCTTTCGGCGAAAAAAGTCGTCTCGATACAACTGTAAACTATACTAAGCGTGCTGGTGTTTAAACACCAAAGACGCACTTTGACGATTTAACTTTCCCGAGGTGAAGTACCTCTGCCCTTTTGCGTTTGCCTCAGGTCCAGCACCTTGGCTGACTAACCTGCAAGTCGCCATCCCCCACGAGTACAGCGGCCTGACCACATTCATGGCTTTTGTGATGAAAAATACGTCTGTCTTTCTCATCCAGTTATCGGACAAGCTGCACAACGTCGCCAAACAAGCGGCAGAAGCAGTCTTTCCCCAGGTAACATTCATTTCCGCCAACACCGTGGCGGAGGCCAAAAAAAGCACTGCCCAGGGACGCCAACTCATGGTTTTGGGTGAGGTCGCCGAGGCAGATGTCAACGCAGCTGCACAAGCCACTGATGGCGAGGACCTTCCCCGCTGGGCCGTGGTAACCTTCGGGCGAAGTTCGACGGTTTTGGCTGAATCCCTGCTGCCCTATTCTGAATGCAACACGCAACTTTTAGGGCGAGTCTTTCGGTCCGTCGTCTTGCAGCATGAATTATTGCGCGAAAATCTTGGTCTGCGAGGCGACCTTAAAACAGTCGCTCATCGTTTTAGCCATGATCTGCGCTCACCGCTGAACTGCATTCACATCACCACTGAACTGATGAAAGAACTATCCGCCAAGAATGATCCGCAGCTTCTTGCTCAAATTCAAGTCATTCAAAATTCCATAGTTGAATCCTTCAAAATTATCGATCGCTTCTCTTATGTGCTCAATGCCTCCACTGAACCCATTCCGCCCGTCCCAATTTCCATGGATGGGGTGGTAAGCCGCGTACTGGCCAAACTGGAGGAAGAAATGCATCCAACCGCAATTGCCATCCAGACTCCCCCAAACTGGCCAGTGGTGGAGGGTGTGGCCCAGTGGCTGGAGCGGATATGGATGGATCTCATACTCAATGCCAGCCAGCATGGCAGGCCGTCCAAGCCAATTAAGCTGGGCTGGAGTCAACACGATGTAGCCTGGAGATTTTGGGTTGAAAATCAGGGCACCCCCGTTCCAGCCGACTTCCAAGCAAAACTTTTTAACCGATTTGAACAATTGCATACCCACTCCATATCAGGTCTGGGCCTGGCCATGGTCCAACGGCTGGTCGCACTGCAAGGCGGTCAATGTGGTTATGAACGGCCAGATCCCGAATTGTCGGTGTTTTACTTCACCCTTCCACGCAAAAATGGATTCGCTGAAACCGCGAACAAATCTAATTCTCGTTTCCGCTCAAACGACGACTAATCGCCGACAAGGCACCATCCAGCGCTTGCACGCTCACCGGCTTGGTCAACTGGGTCACGAAACCGGCCGTGTGGCTGCGTTTGATATCCTCCTCCATGCCATATCCAGTCAAGGCAATGCCTATGAGATTACCGCGTCCGCGCAGTTCCGCCATCAAATCACACCCGCTGCCGTCGGGCAGGCCAATATCGGAAATTAAAAGATCAAAGTTATTTTGGCTTACATAGGCACGTGCTTCAGCCAGGCAGCCCGCGACGACGACCTCAAATTTTCGCCGGATGAGCAACTGGCTAAGCGCGACGGCGGTCGGTTGATGGTCTTCCACCAATAAAATACGACGCAAACGATGGCCGGCGTCCGTTTTGGGGTGAGGCACAGTCGTCGTAGGCGAGCCATTCAAGACGGGTTGCCCATTTGACGGACTCTTCTGCAACGGCAACTTGATCAAAAATGTTGTTCCGCGATTTTTACCCGGACTGCTCGCCGTAATGGACCCTGCGTGGAGCTTTACCATCATGCGCGAAATGGCCAACCCCAAGCCCATGCCGCCGAACCGGTGGGAGCTTCCTTGCGTGGCATGGTCTCCTTGCGAAAAAGCCTCAAAGATACGATCGAGTTCCATCGGAGTCATGCCAATCCCGGTATCCGTAATCTTGACTACCAGGGTTTCCTGATCGTCTAGAATGTCGCTTTCGATATTAATTTGACCGAGTGTCGGTGTAAACTTGGCTGCGTTCTTAATCACATTCCAAAAGACCTGCTTTAGCCGCACATCATCACCCTTCACGATGGGTGGATTGCCTGTAAGATTGAGGGTGACCTTGATTTGCTTTTGGTCAATTTCTTCGCGCACCATGGCCAGGGCGTCCTGAAGAATCGCATGGGCATCCACCGGATGCAAATTGAGCGCCACCTTCCCATGGGCAATCCGGGTAATGTCCAGCAAATCGTCAATCAAGCGTGCTTCCAGCGCCACATTTTTGGCAATAGTTTCAAAATCAGCGCGCGCCTCTGCTGGCAGCGACGAGTTGCTGGCAGCCTCCGTGGCCAGGAGCAGCACCGGGTTCAATGGGGTCCGCAATTCATGGGAAAGCGTGGCCAAAAAATCGTCCTTGGCTTGCGACGCGGCCTTGGCGCGGGCCTCACTGACGCGCAAAGCAGCCTCGCTGGCCCGCAACTCCTCGTTAACTCGAATCAAATCAGCGGTGCGCGCCGCGACCCGCTCCTCCAATTCGTCATTGGCCTGTTTCAGTGCGGCCTCCGCATTCTGGCGTTGGGTGACCTCCAGTTCCATTGCAGCATTGCTGGCGGCCAATGCGCGGGTCTTGCAAAATAAGTCCACAAAAACGCCAATCTTGGATTTCAATATTTGTGGATTAACTGGCTTGGTCAGGTAGTCCACCGCACCCGTGCCATAACCCTCCAAAACATCCTTATCTTCCTGATAATAGGCAGTCAGAAAAATGATGGGAATGTGCTGAGTACGCTTGCGCTGCTTGATTAGATTCGCGAGCTCAATCCCGCTCATTCCCGGCATATTGATATCAAGAACGATGACGGCAAAATCTCCCTCCAGCAGCAACAGCAAGGCATCCTCCGCCGACTGGGCCCGAATGAGTCGGTAGCTCGATGATTGGAGAAAGCTCTCCAGAACATCGAGGTTTCGGCTTTCGTCATCAACCAGTAGGATGTTGACGACCGGGGGTTCTGTAACCGGAGGTGTCACACTATGGTTTGGCATATTCGGCCTTCAAAATGAGTTAATTGTGTTGGATAAATCATCGCTCACCGATAGAGCCAGACCCGCAGCAGTGAAAGCAGTTCATTGGTGTTTACCGGCTTGGCCACATAGTCAGAGGCACCCGCGGCGAGACATTTGTCACGGTCGCCCTTCATCGCTTTCGCCGTCAGCGCTAAAATAGGCAGGGCGGTGAATCGAGGATCTTTGCGAATTTCCTGCATGGTTTGATATCCATCCATCTCCGGCATCATGATATCCATGAGGACAACACCGATGCCGGTTTGTTGCTGAACAATCTCGATCGCCTGGCGGCCGTTCGTCGCGCTGACCACTTCCATTTCGTGATTTTCCAACATGGTGGTGAGCGCAAAAATATTTCGCGCGTCATCGTCCACCACCAACACCTTGCGGCCCCGCAGCACTTCGTTGGAGGCATGGAGGCGGTCGATCATTTTCTGTTTAGTGACTGGCAAATTTGTCACCACCCGGTGCAAAAACAACGCCGTTTCGTCAAAAAGCCGTTCGGGCGATTGCACGTCTTTGACGAGGACACTCTTGGCCACGGTGCGCAATTTTTGCTCTTCTTCGCGGCTAAGGTCCTTGCCGGTGAAAACTACCACGGGAATATCGCGCAAACTCGGTTCAGTTTGCAGTTTATCCAGCAGTTCGAAACCCGTCATATCCGGCAGTCGAAGATCCAATACGCAGCAATCAAAGGTCCGGTCCAGCAAGGCCTCAAAGGCCTCGGTCCCGGTCGCCACCGTCGTAATCTCGATGTCATCATGGCTTAAGAGTTCAACGATGCCCTTTCTTTCAATTTCATTGTCTTCCACAATCAACAAACGTTTCACGTGAGGTTCGACAAATTTCTTAATCCGTTCGAAGCATTTATCCAGATCCTCCGTCGTACTTGGCTTTACGGCGTAGGCAAAGGCCCCATGCGCCAGGGCGTTGGAGCGTTCCTCCTCGACAGAAATAATCTGCACCGGAATATGCCTGGTCGATGGATTGACTTTGAGGTTATTGAGCACTGTCCAACCCAGCATGTCTGGCAGAAATACATCCAGCGTAATGGCCGTGGGCTGATATTGCCGGGCCAGGGTGAGGGCGGCGTTGCCGCGCATGGCGATAATACCTTTAAATCCTTTGCCGCGGGCCAAACCGAGAAGCACCCGCGCATAATGCGGATCATCCTCAACAATGAGCAGACTTTGATCACCGGGCTGCAACTGATCGCGATCATCGGGGATGATTTCTTCGCGCGCAGCCGGCAACACCATCGGGAGCGGCGTATGGTTGCCCTGACTTTTGTCCTGATTCCGGGCCGTGTAGACGACCGGCAGGAAGAGCGTAAAGGTACTGCCCTCGCCGGCCGTGCTATGCAGCCGGATCTCTCCTCCCAGCAGCGTAGTCAGTTCGCGAGAAATCGAAAGACCCAGGCCGGTGCCGCCATATTTACGACTCGTTCCGGCATCCGCCTGCTGAAAAGCCTCGAAAATCAGTTTTTGCTTTTCCGCCGCAATGCCGATTCCCGTGTCACTGATGGCAAACGAAACAACCTGGCTGGCGCGGCTTAGCACTGGATGGCCGATGGTCCAGCCTTCGGTGGCTGGGCTAACTTTGACCGCCACCCGCCCATGGGCGGTGAACTTGAACGCATTGGAGAGCAGATTTTTCAAAATCTGCTGGAGACGCTTGGGATCCGTTGTGATGGTACGAGGCAGTTGCGGGCTGAACTCCACATCCAGCGGCAGGTTTTTCGCATCCGCAATATGGCGGAAATTTCGGTCGACTGACTCACTGAGCGACGCGAAGCTGATTTCTTCGGCGTCGACCGTCACCGTGCCTGATTCGATTTTCGACAAATCGAGAATGTCGGTGATGAGGTTTAGCAAATCCGAACCGGAGGAATGGATGTTTCGCGCGAATTCAATCTGTTTCACCGTGAGGTTGCCCCCGCTGTTTTCGGCCAGTTGCTGGCCCAGAATAAGGATTGAATTGAGCGGCGTGCGCAATTCATGCGACATGTTGGCGAGGAATTCCGATTTGTATTTCGAGGTGAGGGCCAATTCGGTGGCCTGTTCCTCAAGTGCCTTGCGCGCCTGCTCCACTTCGCTGTTCTTGCGTTCAACTTCGGCATTCTGTTCGGCCAATTGCCGGGCTTTTTGCGCCAGCTCTTCATTGGTTTGCTGCAATTCCTTTTGTTGGGACTGTAATTCGACAGTCAGTTGCTGGGATTGCTGCAACAGGCCTTCCGTTCGCATGGTGGCCTCAATGGTATTTAGCACCACGCCGATGGACTGGGTCAATTGCTCGAGAAAGGCAATGTGGGTAACGCTGAAGGGTTGTAGCGAAGCGAGCTCGATCACCGCCTTGGCGTGGCCTTCAAACAACACGGGCAGCACCACGATACTGACGGGCGCGGCCTCGCCGAGGCTTGAATTAACTCGGGTATAGCTGCCGGGGACGTCGTTAAGCAGAATTCGCTGTTTTTCAACCGCGCACTGCCCCACCAAACCTTCACCGGCAAAAATAGATTCCGGCAGATTGGATCGTTGGGCATACCCGGCCAACAGACGCAATACCGGTCGTTTGGGATCCGAGGCATCCATTTGATAAATCGTGCCCTGCTGCGCGTTGACCAGAGGCGAAAGTTCGGACAGCAGCATTTTACCGACGGTGAAGAGATCGCGTTGCCCTTGGAGCATGCGGGTAAACTTGGCCAAATTGGTCTTCAACCAGTCCTGCTCCTGATTGGTCTCCGTCGTGTTGCGGAGATTATAAATCATCGTGTTAATATTGTCCTTCAATTCCGCGACTTCGCCACGAGCCTCGACCTGAATTGAACGCGTGAGGTCACCTTTGGTCACGGCCGTGGCTACCTCGGCAATGGCGCGCACTTGCGTCGTAAGATTGGCGGCGAGCAAATTGACATTGCCCGTCAAGTCCTTCCAGGTTCCCGCAGCACCCGGCACGTGCGCCTGACCACCAAGGCGGCCTTCCACGCCAACTTCGCGAGCCACGTTGGTGACCTGCTCGGCGAAAATCGCCAAGGTATCTGTCATATTGTTAATGGTTTCGGCCAAACCCGCCACCTCGCCTTTGGCTTCGACAGTAAGCTTTTGCCGCAGGTTGCCATTGGCCACCGCGGTCACCACTTTCACGATACCGGAGACTTGGTCAGTCAGATTGGCGGCCATGACGTTAACCGAGTCCGTCAAGTCTTTCCAAGTGCCGGCCACCCCAGGCACCAGTGCCTGGCCGCCCAGTTTACCTTCGGTGCCGACTTCGCGCGCCACGCGCGTCACTTCCGCCGCAAAACCATTGAGCTGGTCCACCATGGTGTTAATCGTGTTTTTCAGCTCAAGGATTTCGCCCTTCACGTCCACCGTAATTTTGCGGGACAAGTCACCTTTGGCCACTGCGGTGGTAACTTCGGCAATATTTCGCACTTGGGCAGTAAGATTAGTACCCATGGCGTTAACCGAGTCGGTCAAGTCCTTCCAAGTACCGGCCACGCCAGGTACGACCGCTTGCACACCCAGTCGCCCTTCGGTGCCGACTTCGCGTGCCACACGCGTCACCTCAGAGGCAAAGGAACGCAATTGTTCCACCATGGTATTGATGGTTTCCTTGAGTTGCAAAATTTCGCCGCGCACGTCCACTGTGATTTTACGCGACAAGTCTCCATTGGCCACCGCGATGGTGACTTCCGCGATGTTGCGCACCTGGGTCGTAAGATTATTCGCCATGGAGTTGACGTTGTCCGTCAAGTCCTTCCACGTGCCCGCAACGCCCGACACCTGCGCCTGGCCGCCCAGCTTGCCTTCCGTACCGACTTCACGGGCCACGCGGCTGACTTCCGACGCAAAGCCGTTGAGCTGGTCCACCATCGTATTAATCGTGTTCTTCAATTCCAGAATTTCGCCCTTCACGTCCACTGTGATTTTACGGGACAAGTCGCCGCGGGCCACGGCGGTGGTTACGTCAGCGATGTTGCGCACCTGCGTGGTCAAATTGTTCGCCATGGAGTTGACGTTGTCCGTCAAGTCCTCCCAGGTGCCGGCCACGCCTTGCACCTGGGCCTGGCCGCCCAGTTTTCCTTCGGTACCGACTTCGCGCGCCACACGGCTGACTTCCGAAGCGAAACCGTTGAGCTGGTCCACCATCGTGTTAATCGTGTTCTTCAGCGCGAGAATTTCTCCCTTCACATCCACCGTGATCTTGCGCGACAAGTCACCGCGGGCTACCGCCGTAGTTACTTCCGCGATGTTGCGCACTTGCGCAGTAAGATTGGTCGCCATGGCGTTGACCGAGTCGGTCAAGTCCTTCCAAGTGCCGGCTACCCCCGGCACGACGGCCTGACCACCCAGCTCGCCTTCGGTGCCGACTTCGCGCGCCACACGGGTCACCTCCGCAGCGAAACCATTGAGTTGGTCCACCATCGTATTGATGGTGTTTTTCAATTCCAGAATTTCGCCCTTCACGTCCACCGTGATCTTGCGCGACAAGTCGCCGCGCGCCACGGCGGTGGCGACGTGCGCAATATTGCGCACCTGGCCCGTGAGATTGGCCGCCATCAAATTGACGTTGTCCGTCAAGTCCTTCCAGGTACCGGCCACGCCTGGCACCGTAGCTTGACCGCCGAGTTTGCCTTCCGTACCGACTTCGCGCGCCACGCGCGTCACTTCCGAGGCAAAGCCGTTGAGCTGGTCCACCATCGTATTGATGGTGTTTTTCAATTCCAGAATTTCGCCCTTCACGTCCACCGTGATTTTGCGCGACAAGTCACCCAGCGCGACGGCCGTGGTCACGTCGGCAATATTGCGCACCTGGGTCGTTAAATTGTTCGCCATGGAATTGACGTTGTCCGTCAAGTCCTTCCACGTGCCGGCCACGCCGGACACCTGGGCTTGGCCGCCGAGCTTGCCTTCGGTGCCGACTTCGCGCGCCACGCGGCTTACTTCCGATGCAAAGCCGTTGAGCTGGTCCACCATCGTGTTAATGGTGTTTTTCAATTCCAAAATTTCACCACGCACGTCCACTGTGATTTTGCGCGACAAGTCGCCTTTAGCCACCGCCGTGGTCACGTCGGCGATGTTGCGCACCTGGGTCGTCAAATTGTTGGCCATGGAATTGACGTTGTCGGTCAAGTCCTTCCACGTGCCGGCCACGCCCGGAACTTGGGCCTGACCGCCGAGTTTGCCCTCGGTACCGACTTCGCGCGCCACGCGCGTCACTTCCGAAGCAAAACCGTTGAGCTGGTCCACCATGGTGTTGATGGTGTCCTTTAACTCCAAAATTTCGCCTTTCACGTCCACCGTGATTTTGCGCGACAAGTCACCACGGGCCACCGCAGTCGTCACCTCGGCGATGTTTCGCACCTGGCCGGTAAGATTGGCTGCCATCAAATTGGTGTTGTCCGTCAAGTCCTTCCAGGTGCCGGCCACGCCCGGCACCACGGCTTGACCACCGAGTTTGCCTTCCGTACCGACTTCGCGGGCCACGCGGCTGACTTCGGAGGCGAAGGCATTGAGTCGGTCCACCATCGTATTGATGGTTTCTTTCAATTCCAGAATTTCGCCTTTCACGTCCACCGTGATTTTGCGCGACAAGTCGCCGCGCGCGACGGCCGTCGTCACCCCCGCGATATTGCGCACCTGAGCGGTCAGGTTGGACGCCATCGCATTCACGGAGTCAGTAAGATCCTTCCACGTGCCGGACACACCCGGCACTACCGCCTGCCCACCCAGCTTGCCTTCCGTGCCGACGTCGCGCGCCACGCGGGTTACTTCCGCAGCAAAGGAACGCAGTTGGTCCACCATGACGTTGATGGCCTCTTTGAGTTGAAGAATTTCCCCGCGAACGTCCACGGTAATTTTCTTGGAAAGATCGCCATTGGCCACCGCAATGGTCACATCGGCGATGTTACGCACTTGGGCTGTAAGATTACCCGCCATTTGATTGACCGACTCGGTCAATTCCTTCCACACGCCGGACACGCCTTTGACTTGGGCCTGGCCACCGAGTTTGCCTTCGGTGCCGACTTCGCGGGCCACGCGAATCACTTCAACCGAAAAAGCGCCCAATTGGCCCACCATTCCATTGACAAGCTTGGCGGTGCGAAGGTATTCGCCCTTGAGTGGACGACTGTTTAATTCCAAGGGCATGGACTGGGTAAGGTCACCCTTGGCCACGGCGCCAATCACGCGGCCCACCTCTACTGTTGGCTGGGAAAGCTCATCGACCACGGTGTTAATGGCCTCAATTCGTTCCGCCCAACCACCAATGGCGTCACCCATGGGTAAGCGCACATGGATTTTCCCCTGCTGGCCGACTTGATTTTGCAGATGCATGAGGCTTGCATTGGACCGCTCCATGCGGGATGAAATCGCATTAATGTGATCGGCCACGCGGCCCTCCAAGCCGGTCCAGTCGGCTGGCAGTCGCACACTAAAATCCCCTTTGTCCAATGCGCTCAGCGTCACCACCAATTGCTTCATGAATAGTTCGCTGTCTCGTGTCCCCCGCGAACTATCGAGCGGGTAATCCAAAGCAGAGTGGTTGTTTTTCATAAATTAGTTTTTCAATTTTGATGTTTTCAAAGTCAGCCTGCCCCTCGATCAATCTTTGGAAAAAATGGTGCGGTTAGCTGGCGACTCCCTTCGGCTGGAAAAAATTGTCGAGGACTCGTCCACGACTGCGAACTTTAAGTCGGCGCTGCATGGTTTTCCTCCTCATCATCATGGTCCAAAATAATTCCGGGAGCTATTGCTGAGGCAACTTAGGCGAAACAACTTATTCCATAACGATTATTACCGACCGTCAAAAGAGACGATTGGTGTTTAAACACCAAGACAACCCGAACTGGCTTGCTTCAGGCCTTTTCCAGTTGAGTTCATGGGAAACACCCCGATACCACAGTTAGTGTATTACCCTCATATGTTACCGAAAACAATATCGGGCCATAAATCCCTGCGCTAGCGGGTATTACCCCAATAGCTGAAGTGCTATTTTTACGGTATTCTAACCCCGCTCGCAAGACCGCAACCGCGGCCTTGCAGTATAATTACATCATGAACTCAACAAATCCCATCTTTCCCACTTTAGTGCCGTTAAATGCAGTTGGCGACTCGATCGATGAAACCGGAGTCTTCCAAACCGAAGCGGGCGAGGAAGCCAGTGAACATTACTGGTCTTCATTTGAAGTCACTCGATTACTCAAGGACGCAGTGAAATTTCGCAAAGCCGACCACGCGTCTTAAAATATCTGCCGATTTGGTCTTCTCTGTAATTTACGCCTCCCTTCAGCTTACCCCTTTTATGAAATCCTTCACACTTTCCACTGACAATATATCCATAGAAAATCAATCCGCCCAAGGCTTTCAACCGCGGGGCAGTCTGGGCTTCATGGCTGAAGCCCTGGCCCATGATCTCAACAATGTTTTTGCGCCGATTATGAATTCGATGGAGGTTTTGCAGCTCAAAATCAAGGATGAGTCCCTGCGCCCATTGCTAACGTTGATTCAACGCCAAACCATCCAGGGCTCCTGTCTGGCCCAGCAAATCCTTTCTTTTGCCAATGGAGTGGAAAGCTCCCATAGCTGCATTCAACCCCAAAGTCTGTTGCAAGCATTGGGAAAGTATTTGGAGAAAAATTCACCGCAGAATATCAAAATAAATCTCCAGATTCCCACCAACTTATGGGAGGTGTTCGGCTCCCTCTACGACCTTTACCAGGCCTTGCTCGACTTGTGCATCAACGCGATCCGGAGAATGCCGCAAGGGGGGACTCTCACCATCAAGGTCGAAAATATTCTCGTCGATAATGAGAGTCTGCACTTCCTGCCCAACTATGGCAACGCACGCTACGTTCTTTTTAGTGTGATCGACACCGGCCCAACGCTCTCGGAGCAAGAGCAGGAAGCTATTTTTAGCGCCGCCTATGTCAGGCAGGCCAGTCCGCTGGCCGGGGATTTTGGGCTTTTCTCAGCGGATATCATCGTCAAAACCCACGGTGGCCAGATCAAGGTCGCCAGCGAGAATGCTGGCGGAACGGCCTTCAAAGTTTACCTGCCGGCGGCACCCGGCAGCGAAATCGATGTGGCAACTGAGAAAGCGGCTCCCCAAGGTCACAATGAATGTATTTTGGTGGTGGATGATGAGAATGCCATCCTCACGATCACCCGGCAAATCCTGGAGGCCTCCGGTTATCAGGTTATAACTGCGGAAAATGGCGCTGACGCCTTATCTGCTTATATGCAGGACTACGACAAGATTGCCCTGGTTATTATGGACATGAACATGCCTTACCTGAACGGCGCGCTGGCCATTCATGCCCTGCTGAAAATGAATCCCGGCATTAAAATCATTGCCACGAGCGGACTTCATACCGAGAGCCAGGCAGCTCGCGCCATTCAAGCCGGTGCCGAGAGCTTTATTCCAAAGCCTCTCCAAACGTACGATCTGTTGCGCTCCATTGATGAGGCGCTTAAACTTGATGCCCTGGCGGTTTAAATGCGCTTCCTCGGCACAACCCAATCATCGATTCCGAATGGTTCAGCCAAGCAAATATTCATTAAATTAATTCGCCCGAAAAACTAACGGTTTTTTAAATAGCGTGACAACACGATCATTATGGCACCCATGTGACAAAATGGTGATGTCTTTCGTCTCATCTTCTCTAAAATGAAAAATTTTGGCTCTGAAACACCTCCCGTCTTCCCTCCTTCACACCGGATTTTGGTCGTTGATGACAAAATCGACGGTGCCCGCAGCTTGGCGATGATCCTGAGTATGCAAGGGCATCAGGTAGAAACCGCCTATGACGGCCCATCCGCAATTGAGGCTGTCAGAACCTTTGGCCCTGAAATCGTTTTGCTGGATATCGGCTTGCCGGGCATGAGCGGCTATGAAGTTGCCAAGCACCTGCAACTCGAACCCGGGCGGGATAAGATGATTGTAGTGGCACTGACTGGCTATGGCCAAGACGAAGACAAGCTGCGGGCCATTGAAGCTGGCTTTGACTCACATCTGGTCAAGCCGACCAGTTTGCAGGCTTTGGCTTCCGTTATTTCTCTCGCCCATTCAAAAAGCGCTTAAGCTAAAAATGGCCACGCCCTCCTGACTCCCCGGACACCAGACATTTTTCCGATTAAATTTGCGTCACGCGCACGCCATCTTCAATGACGCCATTGGTCAGGGCATAGCGGGTCAGGCCGGCGGTATTGTGAATTTTAAGTTTGTTCATCAAGCGTTGCCGGTGTTTTTCGACCGTCTTGATGCTCAAGTTGAGAATCGAGGCAATTTGTTTATTGGAGGCGCCTTCCGCAATAAGTTGCAGGATTTCCTCCTCCCGAGAGCTTAAGGACTTTTTGCTTTTGGGCTTACCCTGAACATCGGTATTTTTCGACGGCGACTGAACTGCACCGAGACAACCGACGATGGCCGGATCAAAATAAACCTCCCCTTTGGCCAATACCAGGATGGCTTTCCCCAAGAGCGCCACGGAACTTTGTTTAAGTAAATACCCGGAGGCGCCCGCGCTGATCACCCGGTCCACATAGTCGTCTCTGCTGTAAGCAGAAAGGATCAGCACCTTGGTGTTGGGCGCCGCGTCCAGAATCTGTCGGGTGGCTTCCATGCCATTGAGCAAGGGCATGGCAATGTCCATCACGACAATGTCTGGACGAAGCTGCTTGGTCATTTCGACCGCGATGCGTCCGGTGTCCGCCTCGCCCACCACTTCAATGTTTTTGTCCGCCTTTAAAAGTGAGCGGAAGCCTTCCCTCACAATGTGATGATCATCTGCGAGCAAAACAGAGATGGATTTCATAATATCACCCGATATTGCAGTGTATGAATATTCAGAACCGCCGAGTAGTAAGCGTTTCAATACCTTTACTACAGTGACACCAGTGTACCCCTGTTTACTAACGGTCTGCAATCCTGTTTTTTGTGCTAAAAAACACCGATGCCCGAGCCAGCCCCTTTATTTACCTAAACGGCCTGCAGGGTCTCTAGAACGGGTTTAGCGTCCAAGTGGAACGCCAGATCGGGTGTTCCACCCAGCGAAGCCAGCTCTACCTTCAGGTCAGCTTCTTCGGCCAGCGTGGCTTTTAATAGTTTGGCCACTTCCCAGTACTTCAAAAGTCTGGCTACCCCGCAAGCACTGGAATAGCCCACCAGCTTGTAATGGTTCATCTTTTGCGCACAACAAACCAGCTGAATATCCCTTATATCGGAGGCTTGGGAGCGGAGCATGATTTCCAGGTCCAAAATTACGCCCATCATGCCGTTGCAATGTTTTCCTTCCGGAGAAACCCCCAGCCTTTCAGCAATCTGTTCGAGGCGTCGCCCATGACTTTTGGTCAGTTCAAAATGCTTTTTGAATAGCCTTCGCAATGGTTCGTGAAAAGAAGCCATGACCATTTTGTCCAAGGCATCGGCCTGTCTGGATTCCGCGCTATAAAGATCCTGCACGCCATCGAACAGAATATCATTGAGCGTGACCGACTTGAACTTTGGCGTAAGAATTGAGGACATAAGCAGCGTAGTTTGCGGTTAAAAAAACGGGTTGTTTTGTGAATAGTCCCGCGCGCCTGGGTAATTTATTTTAGATGCAGAAGTATACCAAAAAAGCCGCTGACTGTATATTGGGGTGTTATA
>Ga0206926_1067_pt1 | contig 21947 bp, 10 predicted proteins | sample Alteio_BWOrgHeat_59_FD_152955 | JGI IMG/M metagenome (GOLD analysis project Ga0206926, IMG submission 152955) | Enriched cells from forest soil in Barre Woods Harvard Forest LTER site, Petersham, Massachusetts, United States -... | ecosystem: Environmental > Terrestrial > Soil > Temperate forest >... | reverse complement strand
CAACATCTGCTGCTCGTCCAGATTGGCGACCAGCGAATCCTCAAGCTGCATCGCGGCATGGATCACGCCGGCGATCGGCGGCATGGTCGACAGCACATTCTCGAACAGGCGCTCGATGGCGCGCTGGTCGGTCACATCGCAGGGATCGGCGATGACCTTGATGCCCCGGGCTGCAAAGTCGGCGAGTGCCGCCTTGTGCTCGGCGGTCGAAGGCCCGCGCCGACCGACAAGTACGAGGTAACGCGCGCCACGTTCGACCAGCCATTTCACGGCTTCAAAGCCGAAGCCGCCGAACGCGCCCGTTACGAAATGCGTGCGTTGCGGATCGACCACGAAGGCGTTTGGCGTCTGCGGAATGGACAGCGGCGCCGGCGGGCGCACGACGATCTTGCCGATATGACCCGATTGCTGCATCAGGTGGAACGCGTCCGACACATCGGCCGCCGGGAAGACGCAGTGGGGCAGAGGCCGCAACGTGCCCTCATCCATCTCGCGCAGCACGTCCATGTAGATGGCCCGGCCGAGCTCCGGCTTGGCCTGGATGAGTTGGTCGAGATCGACGCCGAAATAGCTCAGGTTCTTGCGGAAAGGCCGCAGACCGAGGTGGGTGTTGGCCAGGTAGTCGCGCTTACCCAGTTCGACGAAGCGACCGAACGGCTTCAGACAGGCGAGGCTGCGCTCCATTGCCTCGCCGGCGAGGCTATTGAGCACGATGTCGACGCCAGTGCCGGTGATCTCGCGCACCTGTTCCACGAAACGCATCGACCGCGAGTCCAGCACATGCGCGACGCCGAGGGCGCGCAACAGGTCGCGTTTTGCCTTGGCACCCGCGGTCGCGATGACACGCGCCCCGCGAGAATGAGCAATCTGGATCGCAGCCATACCGACGCCACCAGCACCACCATGCACAAGCACCCATTCGCCTTCGTGCAATTGTGCCAGCGTGATGAGCGAATAATAGGCGGTAAGGAACGCCACAGGAATCGTCGCAGCAGCCTCGATCGACATACCACGCGGCACGCGAGCCACAGCCGTGTCGGCCACCGTCACATGGGTTGAGAACGCCGATGGCGCCAACGCGAGGGCCGGATCACCGACCTTGAAACTCTTCACGCCCTTGCCGACCTGAGCAACACGACCGGCACACTCCAGACCGAGCGTCGGACCGGTGAAGCCGTCCTCAAGCATATCGTCGGGCAACAGCGACAAGGTCCACATCAGATCGCGGAAATTGAGACCGGTCGCCTCGACGGCGATCTCGACCTCATTTTGGCCCGGCGGCATGCGGTCGATGCCCTGCCAGTAGACGCGTGGGCCTGCACCCATGCGACGCTGTAGGCGTCCCGCAGGCGCGAAGGCGCGCGCGTTCTTGTCGATTGCGCGCCGGAGGTTTTCGATGCGATTGACCGAGGTACCGTTCACATCGATCAGTATTTCAGTTTCCGCCGTGCCGGACAGCATGACGTCATGGATGCGTTGCGCAGCAACGTCGGCCCGCAACTGCGGCGCGATATCGATACGACGGATGTCGAGTTGCGGCGACTCGTTTGCCAAGGTCCTCGAGAACATCCAAAGCCCGGCCTGCTCCGGCCTGATCTTGCCCGCACCGTGCTTCTGCGCGCCGGAGAAAACGAGCCAGAGCGTCGCGCGCGCCGAGCCGATGCGCTCGGTGCAAGCCTTGATCTCCATGCAGCCGCGGGCAAGCGCGACCGCGGGATCGACGGCGTCATCGGCCACCGGGGCAAACTGGACGACAGTCTCAAGCGGAAGATCGGGGAATTTGGCGTGAGCCACGTCGGTGTGGCTGACCGCTGCTTGCAATCCACTTGCCGACAGCTTCTGCGAGAGCGCAGCGGCAACGTGGCCGACAAGACCCGATGGGCTGAGGATGAAGGCCGGCCGAAGATCGGCCGAACGAGCGGAAGCCCTGATCTGTTCGGCGGCCGGCACTTTCGCGGCAATCAGGATCGCCTGCTCGCGACCGCAACGAACGGATTGTGCGTCGCAAGCAAATCCCGCCTGCTTTAGCGCCGAGCTCCAATCGCCGGTCGACATGCGTGCGATTTCGGGCGAGTGGTGGTGACCTTCGGGATAGGAGTACTGGTCGAGATCGAACACCAGCTCACGGAACAGCGTTGGAGCTGGCTCGATCGCCGCCAGCAAGCCATCGGAACTCAACGCTTGGCGCAGCGTCGCGAGCGATACCCCCTTCGGCAGACGGTGCAGGCTATCCACTGCGATGATCAGATCGAACGCGTTCTGCGCAATCGTGTAGCCGACATCGACCAGTTCGATGTTCGGGCGCCGCGACAGCGCCAGCTTGGCTCGCTCGTGACGCCGCCGGTCGGGTTCGAACAGCACGATCTGGGGCTCGCCAAATGCGTCACCCGTGGGGAAGTTCTGAAGCTGCGGATTGAACCCGACGATCAGGATGCGCAACACGCGGTCGGTCGCGGAAATTTGCGCCACCTTCTGCAGAAGCTCATGTAGCGCGCCGCCGGCGTCGTAACCGAACGCCTCGACGTTTTCGAAGAAATCGCATCCGGCGCGCGAGACATGCTCCGGCGAAAGGCGGACGTTCTCTTCGGAAAGTTGGCCGGCGAGACCTGTGATGGCGCCGGCCATCAGCAATTCGGGAGCGCGCTCGGGGTGCGCCGAAGCGAGTTCCTGAAGCACCGAGGCCGACGAAGGCAGCATCGTGTCTTCGATCAAGGTCCAGCGGCCGGACTGTTCCTTGGCGAGGCCTGCGCCCGAAAGCGCGAACAGGATGTTAGTCAGCCAGGGGCGCAACTCGGCGGACACGCGGCCGGTGGCCACCAGCGTGTCGACGCTGATCTGGCCGTTTTGCATAAGCGCCGACGCGATCTCATAGGCAACAGCGGTGGCCCAGCCATCGAGGATCAAGCTGTCATCGGAAACCGGATCAGGCTTCGCGGCGACAATACCGACCTCCTTCGCCGCCGCCATGATGTCGGCGGGTTGAGCCTCGACGCCGGAGCGGCGTGGCGCGCCACCGTCGACCAAGTGAAGCGCCTCGATAAGGCCAATCGAATCCAGTCCCGGCGTTCGCTGCGTCGGAATCGCCTGGAAGTGCGCGCCGCGAAGCACGGCGACAGGCTGGTTGGTCGCGTCGTAAAGCCGGAAGTCGGCGACGATCGAACGCTCGTTGGCGCTGCGGAGCTCGATCAGCGCCCTGTGTACCGGCGCACCCGCCGTCAACACCATGGTTTCGTCGAAACGCACCGGAATGTAGGCGACGGCGCGATCGCGGGTCTGCAGGTTCGGGAACATCACGAACAAGCCATGGAAGCAGGCGTCGAGCGTCCGCGGGTCGATCAGGAATGCCTCGGACGACGGGGCCGGCGCGAGTTCGACTGTGATGCGGCGACCGTCCAGGACCTTGACGTTCTCGGCCAGGCGGAACTGCGGCCCATAATTCAAGCCGCTCGTCGTCGCGAGCCGATAGATCGCTTCGTGGCCGGCCTGCTCGATCGTTGTGGCGTCGTGCGGGAAGGGAACGATCTCGGTTTCGGCAGAGCCATGGAACATCTTGCCGCGCGCGTTCAGCAGCCAACCGGACTGCGACAGCCGCGGACGGCTCAGAATTTCGAGGGTGTTCGAACCCGGCGAGACGCGAGTGAGAACCTCACGGGTTTCCTGGTCGGTCAGATCGAGCGGCTTGACGATCTCGAAGTCGGCGAGCGTCGCATTGCTCGAACGCAGCCATTGCTGCGCCACCGTGAGCGCCATCTCGACAAAGCCGGAACCGGGCAGGATCACCTGGTCGCTGACCACGTGATCCGCGAGCATGGGGATGGCCAGCGTGTCGAGTTGCACACGCCACTCAAGACCATCGGGCGTGGCACGAGCACCGCTGAGGAGATGCCGCTGCTGCTCGAACAGATGGCCGACGTATTCGGACGTTGGATGATAGCGGAACGGCGTATGTTGCCAGGGATAAGTCGGCAGCCGGATCCCGGGACCAGGATCGGGCCCGAACACGGCCGTCACATTGAACGCCGCACCACGGCCGATGGCGTTCGACATCGCCTTGCGGAACGGGTCCGCGCCTTGATCGTTGCGATCAAGAACTGAAGCAACCACCACCTTGTCGCGGTCATCCTCAAGGCTGTTGGAAATCGCCGTCTGCAGCATCGCGCGCGGACCGATCTCCAGGAACATCCGGCCGCCGGCCTTCGCCTCGCTTTGCAGCGCAGCCTGGAATTGCACCGGCTGACGGACGTTATGCCACCAATAGCTGGCGTCGAGGTCGGCGCCAGGAATCGCCTCGCCGTACACTGTCGACACGAAACGAATATCGGTCGGGCACGGTGCGAGGTCCTTCAGGCTTTCGATCAGCGGCTTCTCAACCGCGTCCATGAGCGGGCTGTGGAAGGGATAGTCGAGGTCAAGATCGCGGGCGACGATGCGCCGCCGACGAGCGGCATCGCAGAGTGCCGCAACGGCTTCTGCCGGGCCCGCGATGGTGATCGACGATGGACTGTTGTAGGCCGCGATCTCCACGCCGCCGACAAGCTCCATCAGATCGCGGGCAACATCCGGCGTCGTCAGCAGCGCCGCCATGCGGCCCTTGCCGTACACCAGTTCCTGGTACTTGCTGCGGAAGTGGATGACCTTGACGGCGGCGGGCAAACTCAAAATGCCGGCCGCCTCAGCGGCCGCGACCTCACCGACGCTGTGGCCCAGCGCCGCTGCGGGAACAAGACCCTGCCGGCGGAGCGCCATGGTCGCCGCGCTTTGAATGGCGAAGATCAGCGGCTGCGCGACACTGGTAAGTTTCAGTCGCTCCGCCAAGGTGTCGCTGAACAGCGTCTCGGCAATGGACCAGCCGCCCAGCGGCGCGAACAGGCTGTCGATGTACTCGATATGCTCACGGAAATCGTCGCTGCTGCGATAGGCAGCCTGCCCCATGCCGACCCATTGGCTGCCGTTTCCGGAATAAACGAAAACAACGGGAAGATGGTCGCCGACCGCGGTACCGGAGGCGACGCGTGCGTTCTCGCGGCCGCCGGCGAAAGCATCGAGAGCCTCGGTCAGGACCTCGCGGTCGGACGAGGCGACCACTAGCCGATTGGCCAGATGCGCGCGGCGATGCGCTGCGGCGCTTGCGATCTGCCGCACATCCCTTCTCGGCGCCTTTGCGATCTGCACCGAATAGTCCCGCGCCAGCGCGGCGAGCGCCGCCTTGGAATCGGCAGAGATCGTGAAGAACGAATGCGCGGTGGCCGGCGCGCTGGCGCTCACCGGCACGCGCTGCTCCGACCCGGCGGCCACGATGACGTGGGCATTGGTGCCGCCGAAGCCGAATGAATTGACGCCAGCGAAGCTTCGCTCGGTGAGCGACAACGCGAGCGGCTGGGCGCAGACCTGCAGATTGAGCCGATCGAAATCGATGTTCGGATTCGGCTCAGCGAAGTGGAGCGAGCGCGGCAGTTGCTTGTTGTTGAGCGAAAGCACTGCCTTGACCAAACCAGCAAGGCCCGAGGCAGGCTCGAGATGGCCGATGTTGGTCTTGATCGATCCAATCGGCAGCGGCTTCTGCCGGGCCTGGCCGACGCTCTGACCGATCGACCGGGCTTCGATCGGATCACCGACCGGAGTGCCAGTGCCATGCGCTTCCACGAACGCCAGATCGTTCAGATTGACATCGGCCTGCTTGTACACACGCCGTAGCAGATCCTCCTGCGCCCGCGCCGAAGGCAACGAGATGCCATTGGTCCGGCCGTCGGAATTCACATCCGAGGCGATGACCAGACCATGCACCGGATTGCGGCTCTTGCGCGCCGCGGCGAGGTTGCGCAGCACCACGACAACGCCACCCTCGGACCGCACATAGCCGTCGGCACGCGACGAAAACGCCTGGCACAGCCCGGTCGGCGACAGCATCGAGGCTTGCGAGAAGCTGATGAACGAATACGGGCTGGCGATCACGTTGATGCCGCCGACGATCGCGGTATCGACACGTCCGCTGCGTAGCGCGTCGACCGCCTGGTTCAGCGCCACCAGCGACGACGAGCACGCGGTGTCGATGGTGAAACTCGGCCCACGAAGATTGTAGATGTAGGAGATGCGGTTGGAGAGGATCGAGAGCGCGTTCCCGGTGGCGAAATGCGAGTCGCCGCGCGCCGGATCGCTCAGGTGAAGATTGCCGTATTCGGTCGAAGAGCCTCCGATATAGACGCCGACCTCCGAGCCCGCGAGCGTCGCGGGTGGAATGCCGGCGTCCTCAAGCGCCTCCCAGGTCAGTTCAAGGAGAATCCGCTGCTGCGGGTCCATCTGCTCGGCTTCACGCGGCGAAATGCCGAACACCGACGGGTCGAAGTCCCAGACATTGTCGAGAATGCCCGCGGCCCACGTGTAGCTCTTACCCTGCTCGTGTGGACGCGGATGACCGAAGCGATCCAACGACCAGCGATCGGGCGGAACGGTGCCGATCGCACAGCGGCCTTCGGACAGCATCGTCCAAAGATCGGCAATCGAGTTCGCGCCGGGGAGCCGGCACGACCAGCCGATAATCGAAATCTCGTCCTGAAGACGGTAGTAGCCCCTCAACTCCAAATCCCCCGAAGTACCAATCGCAATGGCGACGTAGACTTAATAACCCGTCGGGCTGTCCTTTGACGCGGCGGCGTAGAGAGACTAACCGGAACTGGCAAATAGCAGTCTTTGCTCGCTTTCTGCCTTTTAAGGCCGGCCCCGTGCTCTGACAAGCGAGAAGTCGGACAGTGGTTTAGGCGGCCCGGCAAGGTTCCCTATCGATCACGGAAATGAGGGATCGACGGTGGATATTGGGCGCGCCCGATCACGTCTGGAACTAACCCAGACATCCGGCAACGGGAACCATCAACCAAGCCCTGTGTTAATCGTCATGGAGGGGCCAGGAGAGCCCTAATGATCGACGAACGCGAGGTTTTGCACGTCCGGGTGCGTGATAAGCGAACCAATCTTGAAGTTTTCCGCACTCCGCTTCGAGCCATACGGCAGGATCCCCGTTATCCAAAGGAAAAGCGGATAGTAAATGTGCGGATTTTGGGGCTCGGCAGTAGCCGGAAAGCGACCCGCCGTCCGAACTCTTCCGCGGCCGCATAACTAGCTTTTAGGACTCGAAACCAGGCACAATCTCGAATTAATTCTTTAGTTCGGACGGTCCTGATCGGAGTCGGAACGAGTCCAATACCAGTCTGAACGCTGTCCAGTTTGGGGAGTATCAAAATCCACTCTCAATCCGGACTTGATACGCCCGCCATTGTTATCGATCGGTTGGAATCTACTGGGCAGTTCGTTGCCGAATTCAAGCATGGCGACATCTACAAAGCCTTCCGCCACCAAGAGGTCATTTATCTCGCTGTTGAAACTATAAAAATCCGCACCGATCGCATCCTCTTTCTCGATAGATCGGAAGACGGCTCCCGCAAGACTTTTCGCATTGGCTGGAGAGGCTGGAAGAAATTCAACGACTCGGATGAGCTTATCGACCGGGACGAACTCTCCGGCAACTCTCTTCCTGAGCGTTTCGACGCGCCAAACAACGAGCCCGAGTTTCTCTCCATCCGGCAAAACCATGCTCTTGTAGTCGAAAGTCGGGTGAAGCTGATAGCGCCAATTGAGATACGAGAAATTACGTTCACATCCGCGCGTAACGGACTCGAAAAAACGCCATCCCTTGTTGTCCCAATCGCCGTGGACGTCGTTCAGACTCAGATTCCCAGCGCCGATATCCCGCCCGGTGAAGGTCATTTTGCTTGTTGCCTTTGACAGATTCTCCGCGCTGACATTGGCTCCGCAGAGGTCGCATAGATGGCCAAGTCGAGCCAAATTGTGAGCCGGAATAAAAAGCAACCTCGGAATATTTTCCACAATCGACCATTTCATGGCAGCGTATAAACGCGCGATCGTGTCGTTGATCCCGAAAGATACCGGCGTGAAGTCCTTGAACCATCGAAAGAGCGAAAGGCCGGCACCGGTTTTTCGATACGTGCCGTCGACGATCCAATTGACCAGCCAGCAACCGGGCTGCTTTGCCCCTCGGTTATTAAGCAGAAATGGAATGATTCCTAAAATGCCGACAATTTTTCTCTCGTATTCGGCAATTGCGAAGCTAAAGGAATCCTTGAGCACCCAGTTCGGATTCGTATTGAATGTCCAATTGAACAAATCGACATCCCTGCAATAGACATGATTCCTTTGCCAGAGGTCGTCGATTGCTCGCACGGCTAGCGCATATTCGCCCACTCCCAGAAGGCGAATGCTGACCGTGGAAATGGCTAGATTCCCCCGATGTGGATGGTTTGCCCCGTAACCATCGCACTACCGTCGGAGAGCAGGAATTCGATCGGCGGCCACAAATCCTCCAGCGACGCTTGTTTCTGAATGATCTGTTGGCCAACGAGCGAATCGATCTGCTCCTGCGTGAGATGCTTGATCATCTCGGTTGGCACAGGACCGGGCGCCACACAGTTTACTGTAATCCCTCTCTCCGCAATCTCGCGGGCGAGCGCGCGGGAATACGTTTCCAGCCCTGCCTTTGACGCGGAATAGACACTATCTCCTTTCAATGCCACCGCCGCCGCGATAGACGAAATATTGATAATTCGCCCTTTGCGCATAGGAAGAAGCAAGCGAACCAGTCTCCGGCACATCAGAACGGGACCTGCGAGATTGGTACTCAAGAGCTGAGCGACCTCATCATCGCCATATTGAAGAGCAGACTTGGTAATGAGCACTCCCGCCGCATTCACGAGGGCGTAGAGACTCTTGTCACCCTTTAGCCTCTGACAGAAGACGTCAATTTGCGATGGCTCACGGACATCGCATTGAACAGTTTCAAACCCCTCGGTCCCGTCGAATTGCCGGGCGATACCAATCACCCGAAACCCCGCGGCCTGAGCTTTTTCGCACAAAAAGCGGCCGATCCCACGCGAGGCGCCAGTGATGATGATCGTTCGCTTCTGCTCTTCCACTGCGCCCATCTGAAGTTGTCCTTAAACGGGGTCAAAGTACCCGTCTTCCGCTGGCAAATCTCGCGTATCCAGGCGAGGCAGCATCAACGGGTTGTCAAATACAATATCTGCTGTTCTCACCTCGGTCGTAAAGGCGGCTATACAGCGTTGCTCGCGCAGAATACTGACCAGGGAAGCGTCGTATCCCCCATACGGATAGCACATCGACCAACCTTTGTTAACATCGACCCCAATGTTGGTCAGGAAGTCGAGCGTCTTACTGACCTCGTGGGCTTGCTCCTTGGCGTCGAGTTTGTCCATCCAAACATGCTGGACACCATGTCCACCGACCATCATTCCGGCCGATAGCATCTCCTTCCAATTCGCGACGCTAGCGTAAAGGTGCTCTGCGAATCCCAATTCGTCGGAAGATACGATTGATCGAAAGAGATCGTCAGTCACCTCGGAACTGACGTCGTCAGGAAGAGCAATCTGCAGCATGCGCTTCACGAATATGACATCAGCGGAATCGAAGCGATCGGCCACTGCATACTCCTTTAAGTACTCCGATACGCGCCTAACGTCGCTTCTCTCTGCATAGCGCTTCACAAGCTCGGCCACTTTGTGCGCGAGTGCGGCCTTGTCGGATGACGCGGCGAGAATGAAGTGGATTTTATTGACTTCAAGCAGTTTGGTCCGCGATGTGGCAATGGCCGGTGGAAAGAAGAGCCCGGAGAGCTTCCGATCCATCAAGATAGGAAAAACATTCTCATAGTGATCGCTGTAACCATCGTCGAAGGTGAGCATCGCCGCCCGCCTCGGCAATTCCGCGCCTTCGTGTAGCGCCGCTATGAGATGCGCAGGATCTATGATGTTGAAATGGCGGCTGAGAAAGTCCAATTGCCACTGAAAGCGCTTGATCGAGAGCGCCTTGATCTCGGGAAAAGGAGAGTTCGCTGTATCCCGCACATAGTGATACATGAAAAGAGAAACAAGCCGCTCGCGCGGCTCCGCGCCCACGCCCGCCACCTTTAGGTCAATTCGGCGTATCGTATCGTCATGTGACATTGCAGTGATAAGTTTGGTTGTTCCGCGCTTGACCTATGCCGTCCAAAAAGGCTCTCAAGCACGCCCTGTGGAGACGCGCCGATTCTTCATAAGTTGGAAGGTCCGATGACGCGTTCCGAATGATACGTTCAGCGATGCCCCCAGATACTTCGCTGATAAGCGGAATCCGGAAGCTTTCACTCGCGGGCGCGCAACGCGAAGCACGATCAAACGATACAATATTCTGATTTGCTTCGTCAATTACTGTGGTCTCTTTGGCCGATGCGATGACAATCTTTGATGGCGTCTCAATGTCGGGCCTTCCTCGAAAAAAAAATGTGTCGCCCCGCGCAGATTGTCCGATAAGCAATCCGCTGAACTCGAGATACCCTGACCGCCGTCCGGCATTTTGCTCAAGCTTCAAACCGCGGCCATCCAGCTCGATCTCGTCGGTGTTCGCGAGATAGGCAAAGAGATCGATCAAATGGATTGCACTAGTGGTCAGGGAGTTGATCTTGTTGGACTCTGCAATGAGCGTTATCGGCCCAGCGTCGGCTAATTTCTGCTTCAGATTTTTGTAAGCGGCGAAAACGCGGCGCGGCGTATTAACCCAGCAATGAATTCCTTTCTGGCTCAAGAGAGTGTCCACGACGTCGTAATCCGCCAAAGATTGAAATAGGAATTTCTCAAGAACCAAAGCTCCGACAGACCGCTCCGCAGCTAGGCTCTCGACCAAATCCTTTCGTCCGTCAGCAGCCGTAGCAACGATCACAAGATTGAAGGCCGGAGGCAAATCATCAATCGTCGACAAGAATTTGAATGACACCTCATTATTCAAGGTGACTTCGGCTATGCGTTGCTTCGCTACTTCAATAGCCTGTGGTCGAGGATCAACCGCATACACCTCCGTGACGTGGCCAATCTTTGCAAGTCCCTGCAAATGACGCGATCCAATATTGCCGCATCCAACAACGGCAACCTTCCAAACGTCTTTGTTAGACATCCCTTACTTTATCCGCTCCGGAAGCCTTCGCGAACCGCTCCATGAAGGCAACGATTCTTGCCGCACCATCTCCGAGTTTCTGGCCAGGATTTCGGTCCAGATAGGCTTGTTGTTCCACCTTGAGAGCATTACGCGCCTTTTCATCGAACAACAACAGGGGAACCCTATCTTTTAGAGCCGCCGCAGTTTCGACATTTTCGGCATAGCCGCACCGCTCGTGAATAATGGAAGAGTACATATCGAACTCGATGTACCGAATGACCGGCTTAAGCAGGGCCCCCGCCTCGAGCCCGACATTGCTGGTTCTTGTGATAACCAGGTCACTCAGATGAATGAGTCTCATAAGATCGACCTTGGCATCCACGATCTCGACACGATCCCCGCACCCGCTAGTAAGGACAATTTGGCGATAGCGATCGAGAACCGGTGCGCTCTCTCTCGGGTGCGGCTTCACAATAGCCCGCACGGCCGGATGCAGCGCGATACTCGATAATATATTCTCAAGACACAACTCGCTAACATTCTCGTAGCCCGGCTGCGTGCAAATGAGAACGAGGGGAGATACGAGAGCCGCTTGCCGATCGGAACTCTCAAAGGAGTCGCTTGCTTCGTCACGCCAAATATACCCAGCACGCAGGATTTGATCGAGACGGAATCCCCATCGGGTGCAAAGCAAATGCTCCTGCTGGTCGTCTACGACCGCCGCATAGCTATGAGGCGGCGGCAACTGGCGGGCATGACTGCTTGCCAGATAGCAATGAACATCAATACAACGGATGCTATGCCGCTCGAATTCTTCAGCAAATGTGGCCGTGTCGTATGACCGGCCAGTGGTGGTCACGACGTATGGAATGTTGGGAAATTCAACAACGAGAGCTTCCACGAATTTACAATAGGCGACGACACACAGGAGAAGCGGCGACTGTCCGAGGCCCATGGCGATATCGTTGACAAGACAGGCCTTGCCAGGATCGTGAAGGGCGCCACTCGCGCTCCGATCGATACCGGCCTTGATGGCCTCGGACACAGCAGGAAGACAAGCTGACAGAGAGGATTTTCCGGCTGCATCGAGTTCAGAGATATCCACGAAGCAAACAGCATGGCCTGTCGCTCGCGACCTGACCTGAAGATGGGCCTCAGCGGAAGAGAAAAGCTCTGATTTCGGCGTCGTCAAAAGAACTATGAGTGAATACTCCAGCAGCAACGCCTCAGCCATACGACAAAATCCCGTGAGGTAGTTGCGGTCTCGCAGCGCCCAGATAATGACTGCGGGCCCTTTATCGACTCCGCTTTGTTTGACGTTCTTTACGATCTCATAAATCTTGGATGCCAAGGTTCGCTCGGGCGAAGACAATTGCCCCTCGAATTCCTTCCGATGATGCGAACCAGGCCAGAACGGTATCGTCTCCTCTTTAAGAGGCAGAACATCGCCTTCCCAAAGCACGTTAAACCCGCGTGACGCACGATGACTTTGCGCCAGCATGCTGGCGAACGTCCGATAGTGCCAGTATCGTCTCGTCAGAAGAACGACCCGGTCGTAATGATTTTCCTGGATGAGACGATAGGCGGTTTCCACTTGCCAATAGTCATAGAGATACCGATCGATCAAAAATAGATAAGTCCCGTAGAAGACCTGTTTGAAGACTTCGAGTTTTCCAGCCAGCGATAAGGCGCCGGCGCGCGCGATGATTTCCAACCTTTCGTGGATTGTTCGCCCCTGATCGGAAAACCAGACAAAGGAATCGGGAGCTACGACACGCAGGTCTTGCCGCAGGGCGAGTCCTTTCGCTGCACCGACTTGTTGGTCGGAGAGCAGGGTCAGCCGATTTGTCTCGGAAATTTTGCCGAGCAGCGATAACAGCGTGTCCTGTTTGACGTCTGCGATCAGCAGAATCTTCTCATCCCGGAATGTCGATAGGTCTCGCGGGTCTACGCGCTCTTCGACAAGATGGGCTGCAACGAGTGGACGCTCGCGCAACCACTCCAAAATCTCGCGCGCAACATATGCCGGAGCGGACCTGGGAGCGTGTGCCTGAACGGCGCCAAGCTCCTTCGCCGCAATTGTAAACTTGTGATAACGGAGCGCGAGGGCCGCTTTTATCAAACCGAACTCTTTTCCCGCCAATTGCGGGTCATCCAGCGTAATGCCATGGGAGATCATCTCCCCCGTCCAAGAATCAATCACGTCCGGTTCAAAACAGTGTTCCTGAAAAATGGCGGGCAACATTGGCCAGCTTAACCGCCGGATTGTTCTTTCTTGTAAGAAGCTATCTCCTGAACGCTGAAGCGCTGCATGCTGATCTGAGCTTGTTTGTTGGGTTGTTTTTTCCTGTAAGGCCCTACAGGTCGAATAAAACTCCTCCCGAGGGCGCGAAGAGTCCCCAAGTCTACGGAGAAAGCCGAGTAACTGGTGGTAACGGCCCCTAAACAGCAACTACGTCGCCCCTAATCACCGTCAGCATAGTCGAGTTGTGCAATTAAATACAGAGGACCTGAGAAAGCAAAAGGCTCGAAACATCCTGACGTATCAGCGCTGCAGCAGATGGCTTCTAGGTCAAGCCTCAAACTTAGCCCATGGCCTGATAGGGGCCGATAGAACAAATGAGAGGAGGTTTCAAGCGGTTTTACAGTAGCTAACTGCGATACGGCGGCAGTACTTCAGCTTGTCGCATAGGCGCTCGATCAAATTGCGTCGATATTTTGCCTTACCGAACTCGCATATGTCGGCCGCCCGAGCAATATGGTCGTCACCCTCCCGAAACCATCGCTCGACTTCCGACATCACCCAACGGCAGTGCCTGCCCTTTTCGCCTCGCAAACCGTAGACCTCCGCGTAGGGGTAGGGAATGATGACTTCATCCGAGATCATATAGCGGATAAGCATCCGTGCACGGCGCCGCGTCTCTTCCGACACCTTAAAGGTTGCACTTGAAAGCAAGATATCGCGATGCCCCTCCCGATCTTTTGGCACAATGACCTCGATGGGATGGTCCCTCGCTCCAATTGCTGATGCCACGGTCACCGGCACACCCTGGGCCAGGAGCTCTAACGTCGAATTGCCATGCCACAGGCAAACCAAATCCAGAGCCGGAACAAGCTCGCTCAAATTAAACCATCGGTGTTCGAGCAGAATGCAGTTCGGCGGGATTTCAACATCGATCAGATCGGAAAACATCTCCATCGGATCAGCGATCTCCGGATAAATCTCATACGGATGAGGCTTGATCAGCAGCAATATATCGTCGCGTCCGCGAATGCTGTCGATGGTGTGGTTTAGCCAATCGACCATATCCTGGTGTGCGGGTCCACCTTCCTTTTCAACGCCGATGTCGTAAGTGATTTTCCCAAGAAGGCAGACGACGCTTCCACCCTTCACTTTGTGCTCGTGGATGCAATTTTGAACCATTTGAGCATCGGGCGATTTCACTATTCGAGACCGGTCGAGAGTCAGCAAGCTGTCGACCGCCGCAACGTCCGTTTCCGACACGGACTGTCCCGACATCCAACCCTCAAAAGCCTCGGCGGTCGTATGAATGGAATCACGCTGCTCAGGATGCCGAGTCAAATTCGCCAGCGCGATCGATGTAAAGAATTCATCCGTTCGATTGGACTTGTAATACTCGTATCCGAATGTGACCTCGATGTAGGCAGCGCCAATACTGTCAAAGGAGCGGCTGCAGAACTGCTTGAAAATCGAGCCCGGGACGTAATGGGTACTTGCACTCAGGATAAGGACATTGAATCCCCGCTTCTGAGCAAGGGTTTTCAACCGATCGCAATATTCGATCGCAACATCGGCCCTCAACACCGCATCGTGTCGGATGCTGTTGCCAAGCGAATTCTCGAGCGTTCGGTATCGGCGTTGGGCTGTTCCAATGCGCTCGATGATGGGTTGATAGATGTCGTATCCGTCGCGTTCAAAAGCCTTTCGCAACGGATCGCTGTGCCAAGCCGGGTTCGGCGCGCGATCCTCGCGCTCGTCGAGAAACCGCCGCCCGTACGGATCTATAATGCCGTCCAATGCCGCAATGTCCGCGTCGGGTGGTGGAGCTGACGACATCGCCGGCGCGTCAGGAAAGATTACCTCGTAACCTCGGCGCCGGAGTTCGCAGGCGATCAAGCCTGCCCACACCATCACACGCGGTGAGCGCTGAGATACGACCGCGACCACGCCCCTCACAGGTCGCGCCAAGGGCACACGGGCAATAATGTCGCCGGTCTCAATTTGAATCTGAAGCCAATCGAGCCGTGTCACGATTCGGTCCACCCGGCTGCGAGCGCGTTCGCTATCTATGGGCAATTCCTTGGTCAGTCTCCGGCATTCGCTGATGGCTCGACACATGTCTTCTCGTCGGCCGAGCGATGAAAAAATGTGAGCCTTCAAATCGCAAAGCTCGGGCAGCAGCCCGTACTTCTCGATCGCGGTATCAACCGTTTTCAAGGCTGGCACCGGTTCGCTATTCTGCATGAGATCGATCGCAAGTTCGAGATAGAGCGACGACGATTCGACGCCCTGGTTCAGGACCTTGCGACAGACTCGGATCGCCTCGTCGAACCGAAAATTGTTCGAGAGCTGACCTGCCCACAGTAGAGCCCAACGCTCGCTGTACGGGTCCTTTTCAAGTGCCGCCCGGCAGATCGCATCGATCTCGTCATGGCACATCGCTTGAACCAGCCTGAGGACGTAGGGCCGGCCAATCGAAAAATCTGTGGGATCCTTCTTGAGAAAATCGATGGCGCATGCGTCAGCATCTCCGTGCCGTCCTGCTTCCAAGGCAGCCGAAATGTAGACATCCCTCAATTTGGGGGGAAGCTCCTCACGACTCAGACGTTCTCTTAAGGAGCTCCAGAGCACCGGATCTCGCGTGACTTTTGCCCGCGAGATATCGCGACGAAAAGCTAATTCAATATATCGTCGCTCGACTTCCTCATTGCGGAGATCGGTGGCGGCTATCGCACGATCGAGCTCGGAGGCTGCGGCCTCAAAGTCTCCAACCGACGCTGACACATCGGCTGCCAGAAGTTTGCCGGGAACAGTCTGAAGAAAGCTGGACGGCAACTGCGCCATTTCGACTGCGGCATCCGTCCCACGATCTGCCTCGACCAAAGCGCGGATCAAGGCTTCGCGATTTCCGGCAGTCGGATGCAGCGCAACAGCCCTTTTCATGGCCGCAAGGACGATGGCAGCTTCCTTCGATGGCGTGATAAGACGACGAGCCAGCACCAAAAGGGACGTGCTGTCAGGAGCTTTGTCGATTCCACGGGCCAACAGGGTATAGGCCTCGGCAAGCTTTTCGGTCCGAACGAATGCTCTCGCGCGTTCGGTGAGCGTTTCCATAAAGACGGGCAGAATCGCTTCCTTTATCGTCGCTCGATCCAAGGCCCCTTCGAGAACCTCATAGATATCCGGTCCGACCTCAGTCTGAGGTATCGCCTTCAGCCAATTGTACCAAAGCGGTTCCGGGAAATTCCCGTTCAGCAGTTGCCGGCCCAACCGACCCAGTTCTCGGTCGCCTCCCTCAGATTGAGCGAGATAAAGATCGTGTCGAAACGTCATGCTCTCACGAAGCCGGACAAGATCATGTACGATGACTTGTTCCGGTTGTGCGAGCGCGAGCGCACAATCAATTGCGGCAACGACGACTTCGAAGTGATCTGTCGCCGCGGCTACTTCGGCCGCAAGAAGAGATCCCTCAAACGTCGTCGCGAACTTGGGTGGAAGGGAAGCAAAAAGAGCTTCGGCTTCCTGCCCGCGTCCAGCCTCAAGGAATATCCGAACAGCTGCCTCCAGATTTGGCGCATCGGAGGAAACCTTCAAAGCACGGCGCAAAGCCTCGAGCGCGATTTCGACGTGAGGTGACCGTGATATGACACGCGGGACACAATTGAGGAATGCCGCGTCGTCCGCAAGGCGATCAATTGCTTGCGCCAAAAGCCGATAGGCTTCGGAGTCTCGGCCTTCCCTCAACAATTCCCGCATTTTTCCGATCAGTCCGTCGACAAAAAACGGAAACGCGATCGGCTTCAACGCATCGTCGCGCAGCACTTTGTCGAAGAAGGGAAGGAGTTGCTCGACCGCCCCAGACGACTGCGCTGATTCGAAGAATTCCTGCCAAATCGGGGGCGAGGCGTGCATATCCTGGATTTTATGCCAGAGTTGAATCCAGGAATTTGCCTCTTTGCTTTCGGCCGCGGCAGCCAGCTCGCGCCGCACAATGGCAAGACCTTCCAAAGGCTGAATAGTCATCTGAAGCACTTATCGACGCAGCTCATAAACCGATAAAAGCCTTTCAAGATGATCGTCGTCATCAATCTATATAGCAAGTCATAATAACAAGCCAATCTCGGTACGCTACCAAGAACAAAGTAGCAAACAGCGGTCATAAATTGGTTCATGACACGGATCCGACAATCGGCAGGGTCGCGCACGAGCCAAGCAACTGGAAGTCTTGTCTGGCGCGCAGCGACGCAGGCGAAAGGCTTCCAGTCCCTAGTCGCTTGTAGGCGGCAATAATGGGTCGACGAATTGTAAAGACGGGCGCAATCGCTATGGCCCTCATGGCGCCGGGTATAGTCAACCAGCCATGAAGCATCCCTGGCAAATGGTCATGATCTGCCCCCTTTGAAGTGGTCCTCCCTGAAGTATGTTTTGACGGTGGAGGATGAGATCGATGGCGAGGAAGCGGCATACGGCTGAGGAGATCGTGGCGAAGCTTCGGCAGGTCGATGTGCTGATGGCACAAGGCCGGCCGGTTGCGGATGCGGTGCGAGGGATCGGCGTGACGGGGGTCACGTACTATCGGTGGCGGAATGAGTACGGCGGCCTAAGAGGCGATCAGGTGAAGCGGCTCAAGGAGCTGGAGACCGAGAACACGCGGCTCCGGCGGGCTGTGTCTGATCTGACGCTGGACAAGCTGATCCTGGCAGAGGCCGCAAAGGGAAACTTCCAAGCCCCTCTCACCGCCGCGCATGTGTCGATCATGTTACAGCCGAGCTTGGCATCTCCGAGACGGGCGTGCCGAGCCTTGGGGCAACATCGATCGACGCGCGGAAGATTCCGACGACGCCCGATGACGAGGCAGTCCTGACTGCCGACATCATCGAACTTGCCCGCCAATACGGCCGCTACGGGTATCGCCGGATCACGGCGATGCTGCGTGGTGCCGGGTGGACGGTGAACAAGAAGCGGGTTGAGCGGATCTGGCGATGTGAGGGGCTGAAAGTCCCGGCCAAACAGCCCAAACGCGGGCGGCTCTGGCTTAACGACGGGTCGTGCGTCCGTTTGCGGCCGCAGCGGCCCAACCATGTCTGGTCCTATGACTTCGTCACGGACCGCACGCACGATGGCAAGGCATTCCGGATGTTATGCATCATCGACGAGTTCACACGAGAGAGCCTGGCGATACGTGTCGCCCGAAAGCTCAAGGCAACCGACGTGATCGTGGCGCTTTGCGATCTGTTCGTATCGCGCGGCGTTCCCGCTCACATCCGTTCAGACAACGGCCCGGAGTTCGTCGCCCTTGCTCTCCGAGAATGGATCGCCGCTGTCAGTGCCAAGACGGCTTACATCGAGCCAGGCAGTCCGTGGGAAAGGCTATTGCGAAAGCTTCAACGGCAAGCTGCGGGATGAACTTCTGAACGGTGAAATCTTCTACACATTGAAGAGGCGCAGATCGTGATCGAATTCTGACGGCAACATTACAACAAGGTGCGGCCGCACTCGTCGCTGGGATACCGACCACCGGCACCGGAGGCACTCGTTTGGCCGGCAAAGCCCGTGGCGCAAATGCCCGCTCTAAACTAACATTCCAATCGGACCACCCGATGGGGGCCGGTCAGTCAACTCTAGAGAATGCACCGGGCTATTAAAGGTATCTCGCCGACAGCGCCTCAGCCTACAACTTCGACCGATATCCTTCCCCGGAGACGCGCTAAGCCGAACGGAGCTGTAAACACTGGCAAGAATAGCCAACAGGAAGACAAACAGCGGCACACACAATCGCGGTCCACCGCATCGCTCCAAGCTTCAGGTTACTGCGCACACGTAGGTTGCGTTGTCGCGCGATTGGCCAAGTGCTTGCAGAAACGCCTTGAGACACTCACGATGTAACCGCGCCGACGCCGCGAACGTCGGCAGTTCGCATCGCCCGTAATCAATGATGTTGCGCGCCATTGTTCCTGTCAAAGAACTTTGAAAGACGATAGGAAACTCCGATTGGGTGACTGAGTAGGGGCCCTCAGCCTTTTCGAAACGGACTTTCTGGTCGCCTTCGTCGATGGTTATCAACTCGGTATCGGTCATGATTGTCATCAAACGATCCGGCTCGCTATTCGGACGAGAACGGAGGACAAGACAATCTCCCTTCTCCGAACGACCGGTCATTACCCCATCGAATTCGATTACGCCGGAATGCCTGCTTTCCTTGTCGGAGACGCGAAGCTGACTGCCATCGAGTTCGAACGGCAAATCCGAACCGAATAAGAAACTCCCCATATCTACAAAGTGAATCACGCTCGTCGCAAGCCGATTGCGTCCGTCGCCGTCGGCAAGCAACGTGAACGGCCCCTGCCCTAAGATCCGTTTCTGCAAAGCTTGATAACCTGGCCACGCGCGGCGCGGGGTGTTGACCCATGTCGGAATACCGCGGCTCGTCAACAACCGTTCGACGTCATCGTAGTCGACCAGGCGCTGGAAAAGAAATTTTTCAAGGATGAGGGCCCGGACCGTTCGACCCGCGAGAACAGCGTGTAAAGCATCACGCCTCGTCGATGCGCCCGTAACCACGACAGCCAGGTCGATGCTCGGGGGCAATGCATCCAATGTTGCGTGATATTTGAACGACAAATTCTCTTGCGGCGGAATTTCGTCGACGCGCCCTTTTGCCTGCGTAAGGTGTGCCTCAATTGGTTCGATTCCATAGATGTCACTCGGGTGCTGTAGCCGGGCGAGACCTTGAAGGTGACGGGAACCGATGTTGCCGCAACCGATAACTGCTATTGTCCAACGCCGTGCCATTCTAGTTCCTGACTTGCGCGTTGCACCAATTCGCAAACAATTGTCATGATATTCTCGATCACGCTACCGTCGCGGAGAAATGGGTTGGTTTGAAAATAGGCCTCCTGTTGGGCAAGATATTTCTCAACGTTGTTATTGAAAAAATTCTTCATGAATATGTCGAGTTCGCGCAGACTTCTGGCGCTATGGCACAGGCCGATGTGGCCGAGGTCTACCGGAAATACCGTATCGTGTATGTTCGCCGCCAGCGCCAATTTTCCAACGGCAGCCGCTTCATATCCGACATTGCTGTACATTGTGATGAGCAAGTCGGCGCCGCGCAGAGCCTGATAAATACTGTAGCCCTTGACCACCACAGAACGGGCTTCAATGCCGTTTCTTCGAATCATGGCTTCATATTCATCGATCACCACCGGAAGCTCGCATGGGTGAACCTTCACAAGCAAGCGATAGTCGTCGCGCTTGCTGAGCCAGCTCATCACCGCTTCCAGATTGGCACGATTGCTCGCCGGTATGCCGCCCTGTGTCGCGAACAAAATGAGCTTTTCGCCGGCACTGCATGAGAAGTCGGTCCGTACCCTCCGCGGGTCGGCGTCATGAAACTCCAAGACTCCACGCCGCACTACGGTGGAGCCGACGCATCGTGTTTCAGCGGTGTTCGGAAATGTTCGGTGATAGAGGTCCGCCTGATCCTGACTGATCATGCAATAAAGATCGGCAAGCGACGCGGCATAACGCGGGTCCGCGGATTGATAGAGAACCTGAATGTCGACTGTCGGAATCCGCCGTTCTCGGGCGGCAGCGATCAGGAGCCGCGCATCGAGCGCCCGCCCCGAACACACTAACACGACAGCGGGGCGATAGTGCTCGATCCAACGACCGCACAGATGCTTGCGCAGGAACAACGAGGGCAGCACGGACACGAACAGATCGTCCCAGCTGTCCAGGACATAGCCCCCGGCAAAATGTCCGGCGAGTTGGAGTTCGCCACCTCGCTTCATTCGCTGATAGACAATCGCCGATAGGCGCCGCAATAGCGTCCGAAGTGACTTGTTCGTATCTTCGAATAACGCGGCGAAATCGATCGACATAATTTCGAAATCAGCCGATCTGCCCGCTTCGAGGAGCCCTTCTTGATAGGCTGCGATCTCCTTCCTCGCCCGATGGGGAACCATTGCAATGAGCCGGAATTTCTTGAGCAATTCCCGCGAAATCTCGACGCCATTCGGCAAATAGCTCGGATGATTGACCTCAACATAAGCCATGATGGCTGCAGCAGGTGTGGAGGCTCGAGATTTTGACACATAGCGGATCGATTTATTCTGGATGTCGGAAAACGACATCTCGATCGGCATGCCCGCAATCAATGCAGCGAGCGTCCGGCGCTCCTCCGGACCAAGTTCAATATCGCGCTCGATGCGCTCGCTTCCGAACACGCGGCCATCGCCATTTAACTGACCGCCTGGGCGAATCAGATCAGAAGAGACGCAGAGAACAGGATCAACGCCGGCATCTCGAATCAACGCCACGATATCGTCGACGGACTTGGCATCGCCGAAACACGCGACGGCAACGTCGGCAAATTTCCCGGACGTCAGATCAGAGAGGAACGACTGAACGAAACAAAGGTCGCCAAACAATGCATCCGCCCCTGCAACGCCGTAAGTCTCACAAGCGAGACGCAATTCCCCGGCTGAGGACGACAAGCCGGCCACGTTGTAGATCTCTCGTATTGCAGCGTCGCCAATCGTACGGGCCGCCACGGCTGCAGAGTGCCTCACCTCTGGCTTCAATTCGTCCGAGTTGTCGTAGATGGTGTTAATCTTGACTTTGCGGCGGCCGACCTTAATCTTCAGGCTCCGCCGCTGATTGAGGACCATCGGCTTGACTGGCAAACTCGGATCAAGCATCGACAAGCCGG
>Ga0206926_1065_pt1 | contig 22826 bp, 17 predicted proteins | sample Alteio_BWOrgHeat_59_FD_152955 | JGI IMG/M metagenome (GOLD analysis project Ga0206926, IMG submission 152955) | Enriched cells from forest soil in Barre Woods Harvard Forest LTER site, Petersham, Massachusetts, United States -... | ecosystem: Environmental > Terrestrial > Soil > Temperate forest >... | reverse complement strand
TTGTACCCCGACATGTATTGGGAAGAGGATTTGTCGCTCCCAGCGACAGGCTGGCCCATGCCGCTATCGGCGCCGGTGGAAAAGGCGGCGACGACCTCAATCATTTTTCCGGCAGCGGTAAAGTGGATGTCGTAGCGCTTTGTGATGTGGATGACAGGCAGGCAGCCGGTTCTGTTAAAAAATTCCCAAAGGCGAAATATTACAAGGACTGGCGGGAAATGCTGGAAAAAGAACATAAGAACATCGATTCCGTATCCGTTTCGGTTCCCGACAATGTCCACGCCATCGCAGCGCTTTCGGCTATGCAATTAGGTAAGCATGTCTATGTACAAAAACCTATGACACATGACATCTATGAGGCCCGTATGCTCACCGAGGCGGTAAAACGTTATAAGGTGGTCGCACAGATGGGGAACCAGGGTTCCTCCAGCGACGGGGTTCGCCAGATGCAGGAATGGTATAACGCCGGCATCATCGGGGATGCTACGGACATCCATGTATGGACGAATCGTCCCGTATGGCCACAAGGATTCGGCAGACCAAAAAGCACCGACGCGATCCCCACGGAGCTCAACTGGGACCTTTGGCTGGGACCTGCTAAATTCGAGGACTATCACAAAGAATATGTGCCTTTCAACTGGAGAGGTTTCTGGGCCTTTGGAACAGGCGCGCTGGGCGATATGGGTTGCCATCTCATAGACCCTGCCTTCAAGACCGTTGGACTGGGCTATCCCTCCGAAGTCGAGTGCAGCGTAGCCGATATATACGAAAAAATGTGGAACCCCGCCTGGTATCCCGAAAGCTGTCCCGTCGCCTCTTCCATAAAAATGAAATTCCCCGGTAAACCCGGCAAGCCGGATGTAAATCTCTACTGGATGGACGGCGGTCTTCGCCCGGAACGTCCGGCGGAATTAGGACCCAACGAAGAGATGGGCGGTGACGACGGTGGCGGCGCCATTATCACCGGTACAAAAGGTAAGATCATGTGCGGCACCTACGGCAGCAAGGCCACCTTATTGCCTACTTCCCGCACCAATGAGGTCAACGTGCCAAAAACACTGGCGCGCGTACCGGAAGGCCACTATGTACAATGGGTGAATGCCTGTATCGCCGGTTATGGCAAAAATCAGCTGAGCTCCCCCTTCGACTATGCCGGTCCGCTGACAGAGACCATCCTCATGGGTAACCTGGCGCTGCGCAGCTGGCTTATCAAGGATGGCAACAACTGGCCCGGCAGAAAAAAATTGCTATGGGATGCCCAGAATATGAAGATCACGAATTTTGACGAGGCCAACCAGTTCGTAAAACGCGAATACCGCGAAGGCTGGAAGCTGCCCGTATAAACAAAAGCCAAAGATAAAAAGGGGGGCTCATTTACTTTTTGAGCCCCCTTCTCTTTTATTTCTTTTTTCTCCTGATCAGAAGTATACTGCCGCAAAGAACAATGGCCGTACCATTATTATGGGCTGCCAGCTCCTGTCTTATACACCATTGTCCCCCCATAAAGCCAATGCCGATGGGAGAAAGCAGGGGTTTCAGCAAGGCTGTTCTGCCTGGCTCTCCCTCGATGAACGCATTTCCACCTTAAAAGTAAAAAGGTCGTCCTTTTTTTTTAACTTTACTGAGGCCTCATTGCACCGACATTTGCAAACGACCCCGTGAATAAGAGAAAATATACCAAATTAACTGATGAACAATGGCTGTTACAGCATACAGCAGAAGGAAGCCGGGATGCCTATGCCCGTCTATACGCACATTACTATCCCGGCCTGTACCGATTCGTTTCATTTATAATAGACTCCCATGAAGACACAGAAGAGATTATCCAGGACGTCTTCTTAAAGATCTGGGTAAAACGGGAAACCCTGCCCGGGATAAGATCATTTGATGATTACCTGTTCCGCATGGCCAAGAACCGCATTTTTGACGCATCCCGGCAATTAAAACATCGTTTAAGACTGGCCCGGCAGATCAGCCGGCAAACACAGGAGACAGAGGACTCCACCTATAACACCTTGCTCTTCCAGGAATATCATGCTATAGCACAGAAGGCCATTAACCTGCTTCCCCCACGTAAAAAGAAAATATTTCTCATGAATGCCGTCGACGAAATGACAGCACAGGAAATTGCCAATACCCTGGGGCTTTCCCGGACAGCCGTAAAAAAGCAATTGTATGAAGCCATTCACTTTATAAAAGATCACCTGCGCAGAAATGCTGAATGGCTCCCGCTCATTTTTTTACTCATCCTTTCTTCATTTTGACATTTTTTTAAAAAACTCAAAAAATGCGGCATCCTTTTTCCTTTTCGGCAGTCTTTATATATAGAGGAATAACATGAACCAGCCATCTATCATAACAATTATTGAAAGATACAGCGCCGGCACGCTGTCCGGGGAAGAAGTTCTTTTATTGAATGTCTGGTTAAAAGACGTGTCCCCGGAGGAGTTTCACCAAACACTGGATCAATGTGAAATATTACCCGCCAGGCTTAAAGATGATCCGGTAATGACCTCCGCATTCGCCTTCGCATTGGAAGCGTTGCTGAATAAGCAGGAAGAGGAGGATAAGAAAGATACAGCGCTTACAGTTAGTATGTTCCAATGGAAAAAATGGGCTGCTATCGCCGCTGCCATCATTCTTTTATTTACCATCGGCGGTTACTTCCTGCATGTCAGCAGATCAACTGCCCCGACTGTCGCTATTACCCATCCCATCCTCCAGGATGTACCCCCGGGTAGAAATAAGGCGATCCTGACGCTGGCCGATGGAAGCCATATTGTATTAGACAACGCTGCAAAAGGATCATTGGCCCAACAGGGATATACAAAGATCATAAAGCTGGATAGCGGCCGCCTGGCCTATAACACCAGCCCTGATCCCACGATGTCAGGACCAACACAACCTGCTGCCGCCTATAATACATTGACAACACCACGTGGCGGACAGTATCAGCTGGAATTACCCGATGGGACCAGGGTCTGGTTAAACGCGGAGTCATCCATCACCTACCCCGTTTCATTCACCGGTAAGGACAGAAGCGTTAGGATCAGCGGCGAAGTTTATTTTGAAGTAGCCAGGGATAAGAACAAACCTTTTCATGTAAAAGTGCCTGTCCGCGGAGACATTCCCGGAAAACCCAATGACATGGATATCACTGTGACCGGAACGCATTTTAATGTCAATGCATACCCGGATGAATTATTGGTCAGAACAACCCTGCTGGAAGGAGGGATAAAAGTGAGCAAAGGAAATAAGACGAGCCTTGTAAAACCCGGTGAACAAACCCGGTTAAATGCCGCCGGAGAGATGAATGTGATCGGGGATGTCGACGTAGAAGAGGCCGTGGCATGGAAAAATGGTCTCTTCCAGTTCAATCATGCCGATCTTGAATTAGTGATGCGGCAGCTATCCCGCTGGTACGACGTGGAAATAGTATATGAAAAAAATATTCCCAAAATGGACTTCGGCGGAAAGATGCAACGTGATCTGCATCTGGCGGATATACTGGAAATACTGGAGAAGACCGACGTTCATTTCAAAATCGTAGGAAAAAAGATCATCGTGATGCCATAAGCATCCTTGTATATTAAACCATCTTCTGAATTAAAAAGGCTGCCGATCCACCACCGCTGGCAACTGACCATTTCCTTTCCTGTTATCATTTTTTACAGAACCGATGCTTTGCCCCAAAACAAAAACCGCCTCGTGTGTAAGACGAAGCGGCGGATAGTTATGGGGTAAATAGAAATGTAAATAGTCCGGAAAGACTAACTATTCATTCAACCCAAAACTGCTGCAAAAGTATGCAAATTAAATTGCTTATGAAGTTGACCGCCATTTTTTTGACAATGGCTTTTCTTAATGTCAGCGCGGAAGGCTCTTCCCAGACAGTGACTTTTTCAGGCAGGAACGTGCCCCTGAAAAAAGTCTTTACCGCTATTGAGCGGCAAACAGGCTTTGTCGTCTTTTATAACTACGACCACCTGGAACAGGCTAACCCGGTGACCATCTCTGAAAAGGACCTGCCCCTTGTAAGTTTTCTACAGAAATTATTCAGGGACCAGCCGCTGGATTTTGTCATCAAGAACAAAACCATCGTCATCACACACAAATCTCCTGCTCCCGGTCTCCCGGGGCCGCAGGATAACGATGCCGGGCAATCCCAGCCTGTCACCGGTACGGTCACTGATTCTTCCGGCGTTCCCCTCGCCGGTGCTACCATTACGCTTAAAAGAACAAAAACCTTTGTGACCGCCAACCAGGACGGACAATTTACGGTGCAGGCAAATATGGGAGATGTGCTGGTCGTCTCGTTTGTCGGATTCCAGTCACGGGAGATCAGGATAGGCAGCGCAGCCCTGGGGCGCATCCTGTTAAAACGCTATGTTTCTTCCCTGTCCGGTGTCGAAGTGAGATCTTACAATACAGGATATCAGCAGATCCCAAAAGAAAGAGCCACCGGCGCTTTTGCCATCGTGGACAATGAGCTCATCAACAGGAGCGTATCCATCAATGTCCTGGACAGGCTGGAAAATGTCACCAGCGGCGTAGCTTTTAATAAGAACATTATTGTTAACAGGGCCTACCAGCAGATCAACCAGGCTACGATCGCCATCCGCGGCAGAAGCACCATTAACTCTAATCCCAATTCCCTCGTCATCCTTGACAACTTCCCCTATGATGGAGATCTCAGCACCATTAATCCTAATGACGTGGAGAGCATCACCGTACTAAAAGATGCCGCGGCCTCCTCCATCTGGGGCGCTTTCTCAGGTAATGGTGTCATCGTGATCACCACCAAAAAAGGAAAATATAACCAGCCCCTAAAGGTCTCTGTAAATGGCAACTTTACCATAGCCGCCAAGCCTGATCTGCATTATCAGCCCTGGATGAGCTCAGCTGATTATATCGAGATCGAACAGTTCCTCTATGGAAAGGGATTCTATAACAGCACACTTTCCGGTAATGCCTATTCCCAGGTGTCACCGGTGGTACAATTGCTGGCTGACCAAACGGCCGGTACGGTTACGGCTGACCAGGTGACTGCACAGCTCAATACATACCGCAACCAGGATGTAAGGGATGATGTCGGTAAATATTTTTTTCGGAAAGAGGATCGCCAGCAGTACTCGGTCAATCTTTCCGGTGGCGACAGTCACGACAAATATTATTTCTCCGGCGGCTATGATTATGATCTGCCCAACCTTACCTATAATAATTACAAACGAGTGACCGTCAAAGGCGGCAATGTTTTTTCCCTCTGGAAACAGAAGATAGAAATAACTACCGATGTCCAGTTTAATCAAAGTACCACCACCTTAAACAATACAGGCAGTTACGGAACGTCCCTGCCTTATATGAAGCTGGCCGACGCCAACGGTAATGCGCTGGCCGTTCCATATACTTACCGGCAGACCTATACCGACACCGCAGGACAGGGAAAATTACTGGACTGGACCTATCGCCCGCTGGATGAACTGCGCAATGCCAGCAATGTCACCCTGCTTACGGACTATCACATTAACCTGGGTTTAAAATACAGGATCATCAAAGGGCTGGAAGCCTCCTTCCTATACCAGTACAGCAAGGGAAATTCAGATGATGAGGTTTATAACAGCCTGGCAACCTGGTATACCCGCAACATGATCAACAGCTTTTCACAGATCAACTGGACGACGGGCGCCATTACCCGGCCCATCCCGCTGGGAGGCATACTGGACAAGACGCAGAATAATTATGAATCCAATAATGTGCGCGGGCTCCTGACATACGCCAATACCTTTGACGGAGGACACGCATTGACCGTGCTGGCCGGCGCCGAGGTCAGAAAGAACGATGCCTTTACCTCCTCCTACCGGCTCTATGGCTATGACCCCTCCACCACCACCAGCTTCAATATGGACTATGTGGATCTTTTCACACAGTATACAGCATCCTACTCACAGCAGATCCCTTCCAATATCTATAACCTGGGAACCGTCAATAACTATATTTCTTATTTTGCCAATGCCGGGTATACTTACAATGAACGATATACTATAACCGGAAGCGCCAGGCGGGATGAATCAAATCTATTCGGGGTAAATACAAATCAGAAAGGCGTGCCCTTATGGTCCGCCGGTGCCGCCTGGAATATTTCCCATGAAAATTTTTATCATGTTGACTGGCTTCCCAACCTGAAATTTCGGCTTACGGATGGATACCAGGGAAATGTGAACCCGGGTGTGGCGGCCCTGACCACCGCTACTTATGGCGGAGCAAACAATGTCTATGGAGCACAGCAGGCATCTATCAGCAATTTACCCAATCCTACCCTGCGCTGGGAAAAGGTCAACCAGGTGAATATGGCCATCGACTTTGCCTCCATCCACAATACCATCAGCGGCAGCATTGATTATTACATCAAAAAGGGGACGGACCTTATTGCTCCCAGCCCACTGGACCCCACCACCGGCGCCACCAGCTTTACAGGCAATACAGGGGATATGAAGGCACATGGCCTGGACGTGACCATCAACACCATTAATCTTAAAGGAAGGCTAAAATGGTATACTACTTTCCTGTTTAACTATGCACTGGACGAAGTGACTGTCTATAAGGCCAATAAAGGCAGCATCGGCATCTACACGGGTACGGGCTTTCTAAATCCCAATGTCGGCCATCCCCTTTATTCCTTATACAGCTTTAAGTGGGCTGGACTGGATAGTGTCGGCAACCCCAGGGCCATACTGGATGGAAAGACCAGCGAAGACTACGCCAACATCTATAACTCCACCAATTTCGATAACTTAAAATATGACGGCCCTATCAATCCCCCCATATTCGGGAGCATACGCAATACTTTCACCTGGAAACAGCTGTCTTTCTCTTTTCTGTTATCCTATAAATTCGGTTTTTATTTCAGAAGACCATCCATCAGCTACAGCACTTTATACAGCACAGCCGGTGGCTACGGCGGCACAGCCGATTATGAACGCCGCTGGCAGAAACCCGGTGATGAGCTGCGTACCATTGTACCCTCTATGGTCTACCCCCTGGATCCTTACCGGGATGGCTTTTATCTTAATTCTACCGCACTGGTGGAAAAAGGAGATTATATCCGCCTGCAGGACCTGCAGTTCAGCTATGATCTCACCAAAAAGCAGGTTACAGGTCTTCCATTCGAAACCGTACGGTTCTATGTATATGCCAATAATATCGGGCTGTTGTGGAAAGCCAATCACTCGGGGATAGACCCGGACTTCGTACCGCAAAACGCAGGGCTCACCTATCCCAACCCCCGGTCCATTTCCACCGGTATAAAACTGGATTTTTAAAAAAGATCAGAGAACCTAAAAGCATGAAAAAATGGAAAAAATAATTAATCGATACAACTATAGCTGGCTCTTCCTTTTGTGCGCGACGCTGATGACTGCATCCTGTAGAAAAGAGGCGCTCCTGAATGCAAAACCATCTACCTCTCTTGTCATTCCTTCCTCCATACAGGACTTCCAGGCCATTCTGGACGCGACGCTGACCATGAATGTCACCCCCAGCCTGGGGGAAGCATCAGCAGACAATTATTACCTGACGGATACCAAATTTCAGTCAGCGCAGCCCGTCGTCCAGAACACCTATCTCTGGGCGAAGGACATCTTTGGGGCCAGCACAAATATCGATGACTGGAATTATCCATACGAACAGGTCTTCAATGCCAATGTAGTATTGGAAGGCCTCGCAAAAATGCAGGCCACTGCCTCCAATCAGCAGGATATAAATACCCTAACCGGGTATGCTCTTTTTTACCGGGCTTACGCGTTTTTCAATGTTGCACAGGTCTTCGCCCCGCCCTATGACAGCACAACAGCTTCCTCAGACCTGGGCATCCCGCTTCGCCTGTCATCGGATATAACAGCGCCTTCCATCCGCGCCACAGTCAAGGATACCTATGCCCAGATCATTGATGACCTGAACCGGGCATGTAAACTGACACCCACAGCATTACCTACCGCTAACCGTAACCGCCCTTCAAGACCTGCTGTCTATGCCTGCCTTGCCCGCGTATACCAAAGCATGAGGGCATATAAAGAGGCCGGCGCCGCCGCAGACAGCGCCCTGCAGTTATACAGCTCGCTTATTGACTACAACACAGTTGCTGTTGCTACCCTGCCTTTTAAGAACAATAATGCGGAAACCATCTTCCAGTCCAATTTTTCAAGTTATGCCCAGACGCTGATACCCGTGATCGGTATTGCCATCATCGATTCCAATCTGTACAGGTCCTATGCCGCCAATGACCTGCGCCTCTCCCTGTATTTCAGGGTGGTCAGCGGCGTACCGGGCCCACGCGGTGGCTACAGCGGTTCCCTGTTCACTTTCAGCGGTCTGGCCACAGACGAGCTTTATCTCATACGGGCTGAAAGCTATGCCCGGGCAGGACAGGCAAGCCTCGCCATGGCTGACCTCAACACATTGCTTTCAAAACGCTTCACAACAGGAACATTTATCCCTTATACTGCCACCGATGCCGCTGATGCCCTGCAACAAATCCTGGCGGAAAGAAGAAAAGAGCTGGAGTTGAGAGGCGGCCTGCGCTGGATGGACCTCCGAAGACTGAACAAGGAAGGCTATAATATCACCCTTACCAGGGTCGTGAACGGCCAGACATATACCCTTCCACCCAATAGCCCCCTCTACACACTCCCCATCCCGCCGGATGTTATCACTTTAAGCGGGATCACACAAAATGCCCGGTAATAAATAATGTAAAATCAACTTTGTCATGAAAATAAAAAATCATCTGCTCCTGGCAGTAATGCTGTCATGCCTGCAAGCCGGCGCTCAAACCAGCTCTTCCGCCGTAATCAGCTGTTCTATCGGGGATCTGCAGCCCAATGATACCATCCGGCTGCTGGTATGGGATGAGAACCTGTCCGAAGGCTCCGCCCACAATCTTCCTTATCGCACCCTGACTACAGTAAATAATAAAGGAACGCTCCGATTCGTGATCGACGATCTGAAACATCCCGTTTACTTCTCCCTTGTAAAAGAAAAAGAAAAGACATTCGGCAACTGGCTCTCGTTCATTTCGCAGTATCTGCTGGAGCCTGGTGATGATCTGCACATTTATATGGATAGCCTGCGGCCTGCCTATACCCGTTTTTATGGGGAAACGGAAGACGCGCTGACAGGCTATCGGGTTGTGGGACCCCGTTTTACAGGTAAAGGCGCCGCAAAGGCCGAATTTACTTTCCTCCTGGACAGCAATACCAACCACTGGCTGCAGACCGCCTATACAAGAAAGAATCACCCGCACAATGATCTTCCCGGCACGAAATACGATTCGGCCTATTTCGCCAGTTATCCGGCTACCATGGAACATGTTTATGAAGACAATAAGGCCATCCTTGATTTTCAGCTGACCCTGTTGGACAGGTACCGGAAAAATATGTCGGAAGAAGCTTACCAGGTCATCCGGACTAATCTCATCGGGAGCATGGAATCAGCCGACGTCAGATTTTACTCTCTTTTCAAGCCTGATCCCAACGATACGCTGGTCAGCGCCGATTTTAAAAAACACCTGGGAGAACAGCTTCGCAGCATCTACGATAACAGGCAGCGGGCATCCATTTCGGAGACGCCGCCATCGGTACTCTGCCTGTCAAAGGACTATATTAATTTTCTCACGAATTATGCTTTTTACCTGGTTCCGAAAGGGGAGGAATATGCCTGGCTGAAGGAGCACTACACCAGTGTTTTCCGGGATAAGCTGATCACCGACTTCCTCATGAAATGGTTCTTTTATCTGAAAGACAGCCAGGAAGTGCTAAGTGACGCTGAGTTGGTGGTACAAAGTGAATTTTCCCGTCATAAGGTCAATGATATTTACAACGGCCAGAGTGTCGGCCGCCCGGCTTATAATTTTACATTGCCTTCTGTTAGCGGAGAGAACAGGAGTTTAAGCGATTTCAGGGGAAAGATTGTTTTTATAGACCTCTGGTATACCGGTTGTGGCGCCTGTAGTAAGTTCTATCGATACCAGCTTTCCCGACTGGAAGAAAAATATAAGAATGATCCGAACGTGGTTTTCATTACGATCAGCATTGATGTGGACAGACAGACCTGGTTGAAGAGCGTGCAGAGCGGATACTACACTTCCGCAGGTCTTGACAATGTAGTAAACCTCTATACTGCGGGCAGGGGGACGGAAGACCCCCTGATCAAAGCATATAATGTTACGGGGTATCCCCATCCTTTTATGATCGACCGTGCCGGGAAGATCTACCGGGTGAATAAATTGCAGGCGGCGGCAGAGGACCTGATCCCGGTCATCGACGAGGCCATCGCAAAAAACAACGCTGCCAAATAAAAGGACAATTCAAAACTCCTTACTAAACAAAACTCGTTATGAATTATATAAAGACCGTTTTTTTCTCGTTGCTATGGATCCTGTCATTGCAATTACGGGCTCAAAGGGAGCCGGCCACTGCGGTGATCGATTGTTATATCGGTGATGCCAGACCGGATGATTCCCTGCGTCTGCAGGTATGGTATGAAAATCTTTCTTCCCGTGGCTTCAGGGATATCCCCAGCCGCTGGTTTATATCCGCCAACAAAAAGGGGTCTTTCCGGTTTACCGTGGATTCACTTAGCCATCCTGTTTATTTTTCTCTCTCGAAAGACCGGAATACGGTTATATCCGGCTATTGTACATTTATTTCCAATTGCCTGCTGGAGCCCGGCGACGATATACATATTCGCTTTGACAGCCTTCCGCCTGTCCATACGCATTTCTTTGAATTCAAGGAGGATGTACTCATGGGTTACCGTTTTGTACATCCAGTGTTCAGCGGCCGCGGGTCGGCAAAAACAGCATTTGAGTTTCAGCTGGATAGCGCCACCATGCATTGGATCCAAAAGAACGTATCCCAGCAGGGTCCTTTGTTGCCGGACAAACCGGGCCCTGCCTATTATGCAATGCTGCCGGCCTTATTGGAGAAAGGGCTCAGGACCAATGAGGATATCCTCGAATTTCAGTTACGCCTGCTGGACAGCTATAAAACAAAAATGTCCCCGACAGCGTGGCAGATCATCAAAGTCAATGTGATCGGCAGCAGGGAGTCCATCGCGATCAGTCAGTTCGCCGGCCTCAGAAATGCACCCTGGCACGATTCAACAGTGTCCGATGACTATAAGAAGGCATTTGAAGACAGCCTCCGGAGAATATATGACAACAGGACAAGCGTAGACATTTCGGCCATCCCCGAAAACCTGCTCCTGTATTCAACAGGATATATAGGGTATATCGCAGACCAAGCCTCTTCGCTGCAGAAAGACAAATATTTCTGGCTGGTGCAACGGTATAAAGGTGTATTACGGGACAGGCTGATCACAGACTTCCTCTTGAAATCCATGTTCTATACAAAGAACAGTAATGAGATAATAACCGATGCGGTAACCATAGTAAAAGACCCGTTCTGTACACCCATCGTCACTAAATTGTATAATACCCAAAGCATCGGAAAAGAAGCTTATAATTTTTCCCTGCCTGATCAGGACGGGAAAACCGTACAGTTGAGTGATTTCAAGGGTAAGATCGTATTTATAGATCTTTGGTACACCGGCTGCGGCGCCTGTGCAGGATTCTATAAATACCAGCTTTCGAGAGTGGAAACGCATTATAAGAATAACCCCAACGTTGTATTCATCACCATCAGTATCGACACCAACAGGGAACGCTGGCTGAAAAGCCTCATGGAGAAAACTTATTCGACGCCTGATGAAGCAAATGTCGTTAACCTGTATACCGCAGGCCAGGGTACTGATCATCCGCTCATCAGTACATACAACGTAAGAGGCTATCCACATCCCTTTATGATAGACAGACAGGGGAAGATCTACAGGATCAATAATCTACAGACTTATGCAGAAGAACTGATACCCATTATAGACGAGGCAATAGCAAAAAAGTAGATCAGCCTTTGGGAAGGCTATGGCAACCGCTAATCATTCAACAGCTTCGCCAGGTCCATCAGCTCTCGTTGTTTATAGGCGTTCCTCTCATCATCAAAACACTTGCTGAACTCTTCCAGCGTCGTCTGGATAATACGATTGTGGGAGAGGGGTTTGAAATAGGAAGCTACAGACGGCACAGAAATGCGTTTGAAGTAACTTTCGACATCCTTGTGGGAAAATACCTGGCCGCTCATGGGGTCGATAAAGAACTCGATACGCTGCTGCGGACTCAGCTTTTCGGGATTCTCGTCATAATAAGGTTTGATATAAGCCAGCACAAACTGGCGGGGGATATTGATGGCTTTTACCGGTATGTCCAGCAATTCGCTCAACAACAGATATAGGAGACCGTTGGCAATGGCATTGCCCCGTTTTGTTTCGATCAGCTTATTGATAAGAAATTCCTCCGGATGCTGATAGGCCACTTCCGTTCCTTTCAATCCGTAATAGTTATAGAGGATGCTGGTGAGCACATTTACCTGCTCCAGGGGAGTGAGATAGCTGTTCAGCTCCAGCCATATATTACGGCGCAGCTTTTCCACTTCCTGTAATACGGGTGTCGTCACCAGATCAGGATACTGGAATTTGGACACCAGCAGGGCCGCGGTCAGCAGATCCTGGTAGCTGCTGCTCTTCCAATGCTGAAAGTCTTCCGTAAGATCATGATAATGCAGCTTATGGATGAGTAGTTCGATGCGTTCCTGTATATCTCCGCTGATGGTATTTTCCCATAAGTTCTCGAGGTTAGGGATAATACCCCTGCCATAGCTTACGATACGGGTACTCACAGAATCAAATACTTCCTGGTCGGGGTCGTCTATCAGGTGAAAAAGGGCTTGTATTTCTTTGGTCTCTTGCATGGAACGATTTTCTTCCGGTATCAATGATCGGGGAAGTTTAGATAATATTAGCAAATATCTTATCCACAAGAGCCTGGTAATTGTTGATTTCCTTATCGGCCATTTGCGGGTAAGGGGCTTTCTAAATAGATAACGAGTGATCCCCCTATAAAATTGTGAATACCAGCCATGCAGTCGGTGCTGCATAACTGCTCTGTAGAACAATGAAAAAAGCTAGCCACCCTTTTTCTTGCGGGGAACTCTTTTTGGCGGATTGGCCTTTACTTCCTCGATAATGGCCTTTACCTCTTCCAGGCTGAGATCAGCGGCATTATCCTGTTTTTCTTTTGGAAGCTTATAGTTGCGTAATCCCTGTTTGATATAGGGACCATAAGGGCCTCTCAGCAATTGGATCTTTTCCTTTTCGAAGATCTTGATCGTACGTTCTTCCTTGGCTGCTCTTTTTTCTACAACGATAGGAGTAGCCTGTTCAAAGGTGATGCTATAGGGGTCATATTCTTTACTAAGCGAATAGAATTTTTTATCATGGGCGATATACGGACCAAAACGCCCGATATTGACCACTACATCAGAACCCTCGAACTCACCCAGGTTCCGCGGCAGACGGAACAGCTCCATAGCTTCGTCAAAGCTGATGGTCTCGATGCTTTGTGTATTCTTCAGCTTGGCAAAGCGGGGCTTCTCCTCGTCGCTGACATCGCCTATCTGCACCATGGGACCATAACGGCCCATGCGCGCGACCACTTTCTTACCGCTTTGCGCATCCACACCCAGCTCTCTTTCCCCTTTGATCCTTTCTGCATTTTCGATGGTATTGTCAACATCCTTTTTAAAAGGATTGTAAAAATCATCGATCATTTTATTCCAGCGGAGCTTGCCATTGGCCACCTCGTCGAATTCCTCTTCGATACGGGCAGTGAAATGGTAGTCCATGATGTCATCAAAATATTGCTTCAGGAAGTCTGTTACGACAAGCCCAAGGTCAGTAGGAAATAATTTTGATTTTTCCGCGCCTGTATTTTCCTGTTCCATCAGCTTTTCAACAGCGTTATTCTTCAGCTGAAAGATCCTGAAATCTCTTTTTACACCTTCCTTATCACGCTTTTCCACATAACCGCGCTTAAGAATAGTAGAGATAGTAGGCGCATAGGTGGAAGGTCTGCCGATCCCCAGCTCTTCCAGCTTTTTTACAAGCGATGCTTCCGTATAACGGGGGAGGGGACGGGTAAAACGTTCGATGGCCTTCATCTCCTTCAGCGGCAGCTGCTGTTGTACGGTCAGCGGAGGCAAAATACCTTCTGCACCTTCTTCTTCATTCACTTCCTCTTCGTCCCTGTCTTCCATATATACTTTCAGAAAACCATCGAATTTCAGGACCTCGCCGCTGGCAGTCAGCTCCTCTTTATTCGTGGAGATCCTGATTTTTGCAATGGTCTTTTCCAGCTCCGCATCCGCCATCTGGCTGGCCATGGTGCGTTTCCATATCAATTCATACAGCCGGCGGCAGTCCGCATCCTCCACCGTCATACTATCCATATAGGTGGGACGGATGGCCTCATGCGCCTCCTGGGCTGACTCATTCTTATTCTTATACTTGCGGGACTGTATATATTTTTTTCCATATTGACTGCCTATCTGCTGTGTAATGGCTTCCATGGCCGTTTCACTGAGATTGACACTGTCCGTACGCATATAGGTGATCTTACCGCTTTCATACAGCTTCTGGGCCAGGAGCATGGTCCGGCTGACGCCATATCCCAGCTTACGGCTGGCTTCCTGCTGAAGGGTAGAAGTAGTAAAGGGGGCGGCTGGAGTCTTTTTCCCCGGTTTTACCTGGATGTCGGTAACAGTATAATCCGCTCCTATACACCCTTTTAAGAAGTTCTCTGCATTTTCTGCTGAAGATTGCTTTTTCCCTTCTGCTGTAAAGGTCACCTGTCTGCCGGCTACGTCTTTGGCCGTAAAATGGGCCTCTATCTTAAAGCTGCTGACGGGGACAAAGGCATTGATCTCCCTTTCCCGCTCAGCGATGATCCGCACGGCTACGCTTTGTACCCTTCCCGCGCTGAGATTGTTCTTCATGCTCATCTTACGCCAGAGCACAGGACTCAGCTCAAATCCCACGATCCTGTCTAATACCCGGCGTGCCTGCTGGGCATTCACCAGGTTCATATCCACCGTCCGGGGCTTGGTGACAGCCAGCTGGATGGCGGGTTTTGTTATTTCGTGAAAAACAATGCGTTTAGTGGTCTCAGGATCCAAACCCAATACCTCACACAGATGCCAGCTAATGGCTTCTCCTTCACGGTCCTCGTCCGTCGCGAGCCATACTTCGCCTGATTTCTTGGCGATGCTTTTAAGCTCCTTTACGACCTTTTCCTTGTCTTCGGGAACAATATAGCTGGGTTTGTAATTGTTCTTAATATCAATTCCCATATCGCCTTTCGCCAGATCCCGGATATGTCCATAACAGCTTTTCACCTCAAAGTCTTCCCCCAGGATTTTCTCGATGGTCTTGGCCTTCGCCGGAGACTCCACAATCAATAAGTTCTTAGCCATTTGTTCAATAAAACTGGTTTAAAATAGGATTGCACGCCTACTGTCCGCTTGCAATTTTACAGTATAACCGCCAAATTAAAAAATTAGTAGGGTGCTTCCAAGGTCATAAATAAAAAAAACATTAATTATTTAAAATTGTTTATCATTCAATTATGATGTACTGACGGGATAGATTATAAGTTTATGAACCCCATTAAGGGTAAATTTGTTTAAAAACTTTAATTTAACAGCTATTATCGGTCACTGAACCACCACTTTGCAGCAGCCATTTTCTATATTTCCGCTGGGCGATTCCGCCCTTACCATTGATTTGGGTAATTACATTGAGGAACAGCTCAATAGCAAGGCGCTTGCTATAAAAGCCTGGCTGGAGGACCAGGCTATTACAGGGGTAAAGGACATCATCGTGGCCTATAGCTCCGTTGCTGTTTTTTATGACCCGGAGATCATGAAAACAACCTTACCCGCCAGCCATTCCGGGAGTGTATATAATTATATGCGTCAAAAGCTGGAAGAGGCCTGGACTTTTTCAGGAGAAGGTACATCACATCTGTCTTCGGAGGGTATTATACGCATTCCTGTCTGTTATGGGCAGGAATACGGTCCTGATCTGGAAATGCTGGCCTTTGAGAAAGGCCTTAGCCAGGAAGAGATCGTCCGGATCCACAGCTCCGTCACTTACAGGGTCTATATGATCGGGTTCCTCCCTGGTTTTTCTTATCTGGGTAAGGTGGATGCACGGCTGGAGACAAAAAGAAAAGCGGTACCAGCGCCTGTTCGGGCCGGTGGCGTGGGGATTGCAGGGAATCAAACGGGGATCTATCCACTAAATAGCCCGGGGGGATGGCAGATCATCGGTCGTACACCCTTACAATTATTTGATCCCGCTGTTTCACCGCCTGTCCGGCTTTCCACGGGCAACCAGGTGTTATTCTTCCCCATTAGTCAAGAAGAGTTTATTGCCACAACTGCTGCTGCCGTTGTCCCGGCTAGTGTGTCTTTTAAAATAATCAATGATCAACGCCAAAAATGAAATTTGTAGCTTAGACTCTCCTGTTAAGCCGCCACCGGCAACCCGGTGTTTCTTCTATCCGTACTGTTCAATGGTCATAACCCTATCTATTACCCTTTACTTTACCCTGTGTTTCGTACTTCTTTACGCCTGACAAATTATTGCTGACATTAAATCATTAGCATGTCTTTCTCCATTATTAAACCAGGTATACTGGATACTATTCAGGATTTAGGAAGAATTGGCTATGGCAACTGGGGCATTAATCCCGGTGGGGTAATGGACCGGTACGCGGCACAGGTAGCCAACCTGCTGGTAGGTAATTGCGGCAATGAGGCCGTGATGGAAGTGCATTTTCCCGGCCCCCAGATCCTTTTTGAACAGAATACGCTTATCGCTATTACCGGGGCGGATTTTTCACCAACGGTCAATGATGAGAAAATACCCACCTGGCAGCCCATCGTGGTGCGTAAGAACACCGTATTGCAATTCCCTGCGCTCATACAGGGAGGACGTTGTTATATCAGCGTACACGGCGGTTATTGCGCCGATAAATGGCTGAACAGCTATAGCACCCATTTAAAGGCGGCGATAGGAGGCTGGCAGGGGAGGGCCCTGAAAAAAGGGGATGAATTGCCCTTTAAGGAAAATACCATTTACTTCGCAGGCTTGTTAAAAGAAGAAAGCAATTTTGAAGTATTACCCTGGCGTGTGAATGCAGAAAAGGTATATCGTTTCCCGCATGAAATAGGGTTTATTCCAGGTCATGAATGGGACCGGCTTTCTCCTGCCGCACAAAACAGCTTTCTTGAAAACAATTTCCTCATACATCCTTCTTCCGACAGAATGGGCTATCAGCTAAAAGGCGCCCCCCTGTCGCTGGAGGAACCTTTAGAGCTGGTGTCTTCCGCTGTCAGCTTTGGCACAGTCCAATTGTTGCCCGGTGGCCAGTTGATCGTGCTGATGGCGGATCATCAGACGACAGGAGGCTATCCCCGGCTGGCCCATGTCATTTCTGCCCATTTGCCAAAGCTGGCCCAACTGAGACCTTCTGACGTTGTCCAGTTCAGACGGATGGATACAACCTCGGCAGAGAACCTGCTGCTGGCCCAGCAGAAGGAATTGCATATCCTCCAACGGGCCTGCATGGATCATTTAAATGAACTGGTATGTTAGATGACGCTGCAACCCATGGCCGGCAGACCGTCTCTGTCGATCTGAATTGTGACATGGGAGAGGGGATGGACACCGACACAGCGATCTTTCCTTTTATCAGCTCCGCCAATATTGCCTGCGGCGCCCATGCCGGCGATGAAGACACTATGCGGCGTACCATAGCGCTGGCCCTTACACACAACGTTGCCATCGGCGCCCATCCTTCTTATCCCGACCGTGCCGGTTTTGGCAGAACGGACATGCTGGATAAAGGCCTCCGCCCGGAAGACCTCCCGGGGATCATCCATGATCAGCTGTTCACCTTACAAAAGATCTGTACTGAATTTGGGACACATCTCTCTCATGTAAAACCACATGGCGCATTGTATAACCGCGCTGCCAAAGATGCAGCCGTCAGTGATCTCATCTGCCAGACCATCGCAGCATTCGATCCCTCTCTTTTATTATACGGGCTCAGCGGTAGTCTTATGAAGCCTGCCGCTGAACAATATGAGCTGACCTTTATCAGCGAAGTATTTGCTGACCGCACTTATCAGCCCGATGGCAGCCTTACTCCCCGCACATCCCCTTACGCACTCATCGAAGACTCCACTGCAGCTATGGCGCAGGCAGTGAAAATGGTGCGTGATGGTAAGGTCATGGCCGTTTCCGGTGAGGAGATCTCTCTTACTGCCGATACCGTTTGCCTCCATGGCGACGGTGTGCATGCTGTTGAGTTCGCACACGCTATACGCAGTACATTGATGAAAAACGGAATTTGTATTTATTCACCTACAAAAGACAATTAACCGACACATTTATTGCCAAAATCGACGCGTCTGTAAAACGGACACGTCTGATATTCTTTTTTAGGGATAAAAGAATAATCTTTGAGTCTCTAATGTTTATTCGTACCTGTTGATCACTGCCAGTCCCTCCTCTATTTAACTTACTCCTAACCGATTTAACATTTAACTATGCTTAGAGCAGCTATTGCTTTTTTGTTATTATTTTCTTTTGCCATCCCCCGCGTTTTAATTGCACAGAACACCTTTCCATCCAGTGGGAATGTAGGTATTAACAATACCAGCCCCAAGGCGCTTCTTGATCTTGGTCCTGGCAACGGAGTGAAACAACTCTTTTACGGATCAGGAGGCTCCCTTGGATATTATTGGGGCGCCGGAGTTAACCTGGGGCAATCTCCCAATGAGGCCTCTATATTTATTGGAGGCGCTTCCGGAGCCTGCTGTGGGGCCGAAAATTTCGCCATTGTTTCAGCCGATCAAAGTGCGTGGCCTTATACCAGCTATACATCGAGGCTTGTTGTGAATTCTCAGACAGGATACACAGGCATAGGTACAGTATCCCCCCGTGGTAAATTAGATATATGGGGAGGCACAATGTATATAACAGGCTCCGGCCTTCAGGGTACGCTTGTCGGCGGATCGGCCACCGGTTTTGCTTATGTAGGCTGTAATACACTTACCAATGGAATTGCCATCGATCCCGGTGGTAATGTTGGCATAGGCACTACGAGTTTGGGAACCAACAAATTGGCCGTGGAAGGTACGATTGCAGCAAGAAAGGTGCTTGTAACGGTTTCCAATCCATTCCCGGACTATGTATTTGACAGCACGTATCAGCTGGCGCCTTTAAGCAGCTTAGCTCAATACATTCATCAACATCATCATTTGCCGGAAATGCCTTCTGCAGACAGCGTTGCGGCTGGCGGCCTTGATCTGGCAAATAACCAGGAGGCTTTACTGAAGAAAGTGGAAGAACTGACATTATACGTAATCCAGCAGCAGCAGACCATCGAAAAGCAGGCACAGGATATCGACGAATTAAAGAAGCGCATTCCTTCCACCGTTCCTTCCAGATAACGCAAGCTCAAATATCTATTTATGATAAAAAGTTTACTTCCTTTTTATAACGGTTTTGCTCGCCACTAGCCGCACATATGACCCTTCGGTAAATGGGATGTAAATCATTTTAAATTGAGTGGTGTAAATATCGATTCGTGGTTGCTGGATCTGGAATTTACCCCCAGGCCCCCGGAACTAACAATGGACAAACGGTTAAAGCTATATACCAACAAAAAGGAGCTGATCGACGCCATCCTTATCGTAGAAGACAAGATCCCGGTTTCCGTACAGCTGGTATCCCTGGAGTTCACCTCCGGAAAGATCACAGGCGAAAAGTTATTCTATTGTATGCAGACATTACATCAGCTGCTACATTCCCACGGTTTAAAACTGCTTTGCAACTGCTTTCGCTACGATGTTTATCCCTCCGGTATGTCCCTCGACATGGGGCACGGGATCAAAGCGTACAAAATGGAGATGGGCAGGTCCGCAAGACAGCTGGTCGATATTTTCGATCCCACGAATGACCCTGATGCCATCGTGACGCCGGAAGAACAAAAGGCGTTTCGCAGCGAATGGGTCAAAAGCCTGATGGACTGATCCCTCCCTGATCCATTTAGCATTTCCTTTGCAATTTCTCCCGTTTTTTCCCGTTCTTTGCTTGTTCCCACTTCAACTACACAGTAATAGCGCCCGGGCGCCGACTGGCTTCTTTGGCCTGTCCGCCCGTATCATCTATTTTATTCTGAACTGATACTTTATGGCCTCCAACGAAAAAGACCCTCGTGACACCGGACAGGCAGAAAACCTGTACACGTATGATTCATTCACCGGACAGGGCAGCGCCCGGAAAAAGCCCACTGACCGGCATTTCCTCTGGTGGTGCGCCGGCGCCTACCAGGACATCCTGAAGGACTGTCCCTCCGAACAGTCAAAATATGCAGGACTCGGCGGTGTGATCCTGGCCACCTTTGTCCTGGCCTCCCTCTCCGCCGGATGGGCGGTCTACAGCGTCTTCAATAACACCTTCTGGGCCGTTGGTTTTGCCCTTGTCTGGGGGCTTATCATCTTTAATTTTGACCGGTTCCTCGTATCCACCATGCGGAAATATGGAGTCTCCCGGACCAAACAGATCTGGATGGCCGTTCCCCGTATCGCCCTGGCCCTGCTCATCGGCGTCACCATCGCCCGGCCACTGGAGTTAAAGATCTTTGAGAAAGAAATTGACGTACAGGTCACAGAGAACAGACATAAAAAGATCCTGCAGAATGACAGTCTCCTGCTGGCAGAAGGCCAGAACAGCCTCTCCACAGCCCAACAGGAACGCCAGCGCCTCCTCAATCGGAAATCATCGCTGGAAGACACCTTACACCAGCTGCAACAGGCCTATGTACATGAGGCCGACGGAACAGGAGGGTCACAACGCAGAGGCATCGATAAGCTGACAAAGCTCAAAGAAGCAGCCTACCTGTCCGCCTTGCAGCAATACAGCCCCGAATTACAGCAATTACAAACAACCATTCACTACCAGGACAGTATTATAGCCGAAGTACATGCGGGAAAAGAAGCAAAAAGCCGGGGATATGAACAACAGGTCACGGCGGACGTCGGCTTCCTGGAAAAAAATAAGGCCCTTTCAGACCTTTCAGCAAAAGAGAGCAGCGTTTTCTGGGCCAATTGCCTGTTATCCCTCCTGATCATCCTGATAGAAATAGGCCCCATCCTGTCTAAGCTGATCATGAACGTCGGACCTTACGATGTGGCGCTGGCAAAAACGGAATTGCTGCAGATGGCCCGTGCAGAAGACGAGATGCGCAGCGAAAAAGAACAGATCCAGGATAAGGCCGCCCGCAGGAGAAAGGAACGCTATGATCACGCATCCTGATCCTGATCGGAACGATCCGGTCACTCCCGGCTTGCCGCCGTATTGATATAATTCTCCGCCAGAGAGGTCAGCAGGTCGTCCGTCTCCTTCTCTTCAAAGAGAGTGGTCTCCAGCAGATCCAGCACCTCGTCATATTCCAGGGTACGGGCCAGCTGCGCCAGGCTGCCATAGGCCGAGATCTCATAATGTTCCAGCTTCTGGGCGGCCAGGATCAGCCCCGCATCCCGGGTGGCCGTTCCCTTCTCCGTTTCACTGATGACCTGCTCTCCCTCATGCCCGATGCTTAAAATAGCTTCCGACTGCCTGGTCTGGGAAGCCTCTCCCAGGATCGTAAAGATCTCTTCCAGTCTTGTGATCTGATCCCGGGTATGATCCAGATGATTGGCCAGCACACTTTGCAGCTGCAGGGAAGAAGCCGCCTTTTTCAATAAAGGCAGGATCATGGTCTGATGCTGCTCAGCCCCATACAGCTCCTTTAGCTCATCCAGGAAGAGGGCCGCCAGCCCCGAATTTTTTTCTATTGACTTTTCCATATGACTTCAATTTAATGGTTTAGCGCTGACGATAGACAGGAACAGAATTATGCCACCTTATCCCGCGCCGGCCAGGACCATGCTCCACTCCGTGGATAACCCGCCCCACCATAGAAACACGAAGCAGCTATAAGCGCATGGCCCGGATTTAGCTCTCATACTATTAAAAATAATATATGGAAGATTTAAAGTCAGAATCCATCAAAATAAAGTTAGGAGACACAGAAACCGTCTATCAGGTGAAAGAAAAGGATCATGGAGACCTGGTAGTATACGATGTTTTGAAAAATGGTTATTACCTCCTGACGATTGCAAAAGACGGAAGCATCCTTTTTATGAACTTTAATGCGCCTGAACCTGAAAAAGAGATCTTCAAACTTTCTTTGTTAAATCAGTTTATACAAAAACTCCCGGATATTGCTTAGTATCCGGGAGTCTGTAAATCGTGGAAAATCATCCCTTATCAGAAGGGAAAATTTTCCACATTTTGTCATTACAGCGTATCGTGCCTTTTCGCTTTGTAATGACGACAAAAAGGTTTTTTGGAGGCCAACTCATTCATGGCTGCAATCGTTTCTTCTGTAGGAGGCTCGGGCGGCGATGGCAATAATTTAACCATTCCGGACCTTGGCCTGCGGGAATAGCTACTGCTGTAGGCTGTCAGGGAGTTTTCCGATAGTGTCATTGGCCACGCGGCCAGGCTATTCTTTTTCATCCGTCTTAGGTTTTTAATGGTTGAATGACGATGGTGCTTAATATAATCCCAGTCAGGTTCTGTTTTCAAGCCGGTACAGTTTTCTATATTCAAAAAGGATACCAGCACCCTGCCTTATCTGTTAATAATCAATTACCAAAATAGTATAACATTCCACTAACAATAGAAACCCGTAAATATTATTATCCTTATATTAGAAGCCTGGTCATCAGTTAACCAGTTAGACCCAATAATTGTTTGAGGAA
>Ga0206926_1064_pt1 | contig 22974 bp, 17 predicted proteins | sample Alteio_BWOrgHeat_59_FD_152955 | JGI IMG/M metagenome (GOLD analysis project Ga0206926, IMG submission 152955) | Enriched cells from forest soil in Barre Woods Harvard Forest LTER site, Petersham, Massachusetts, United States -... | ecosystem: Environmental > Terrestrial > Soil > Temperate forest >... | reverse complement strand
GTAGATGGTCCGCAGAGCCATCTCTATCTCCTCTTCTTCAGTCACTTGTGCAACAAATAGAGGATCCTGTTGCCGCAGCCATTCGTCCAAGGAAAGCTGCTCTTCCACATCCAGGTCATCGTTCAGCCTGCGAAAAAGCAGCTTACCGATGCGGTTCATAATATTTAACTGTTGTTCACTCATAACATAAATAGGATTGATGTTGTGATAAGCACCCAACAGTCAGTCTTGGTTATCAGTAGCATAGGAGTTCAGTTTAATGGCTGATGGGACACTGATTTAAAGGTTACAGGTAATAAAAACACTACATCCACAATTTGGTACTAGGCTAAAGACCCTTATGTTACCCCAATATTACCTCTCCGTATGCTCCCCCTTAGCTTATTCTGAGTAGAAACATATAAAAAAAAGAAAATACGTCCATGAACATATACATATTTTCATGTAAGTGATTATATTCATTCAGAACATTGGATTTTCTCATATTAAAACTATTAAACCATGAAACCCCTTTTCCTATGCAGGGCGCTTTGCGTCACGGCAGTCGTCCTTTTTTGCGCTGCTTTTACTACGGTTCAGTCTCCTTCCCACCTCAACAAAAGCACTTCGTATTACTGGTACCTTACGGACAACGACACCTTTGACAAATTTGGCACGCCCGGCGCCGAAGCCATCCGTCTGGAGGACTCCCTCGGTGTCCCTGTGGATAATAATCCATTCGGAGGAACGGAAGTGTCCGATGGCTATACCGATAATGCCTATCCGCATGACGAATGGCCTGCTGCCATCCTATATGCGCACTATTAAGACAGCTCCACTCACTTTGTTTTCGGTTGAGATCCCAAGTTTAATGACACCCCGATGACGATTGTCTTCAGCGGGGGCATGGTCAGAATGGTCCTTGTTTCTGGATCCACCCCTTTATAGCGTGTAAAAGTGAAAAGATTTTGCCCGGCGATATAAATATCACCGGAAGGCAGGTGTGTTTTCTCCCAGCTGTCCGGTAACCGATACGTCAGGGTAAGGGTCTTTACACGCACATAAGAGGCATTCCTAATAATACCTGTCGAGCCCAGGTAATTGGCCAGGGCTCTCCCGGCCGCACTCGAGGGAGAAGTGGTCAGTTTTTGATAGAGAGTATGATCCCCCGGCTTTCTCCAGTGGTCGTTGATATCTGTTGTTTCATTGCTATAGAACGTCTTCAGGGACCCCGGAGGATTAGCGCTATAAATGGCTGCCTGGTAGTCGATGCCTTTCTGTTGCCTGCCTTCAGTTAAAATGTCCAGTTTCCATTGGTGGAAAATGAGACAACTCCCGATGCCCCCGAAAATAGTCACATCCGCGCTGCCGCCGATAATGCGGTCTGCATCCGTAAAACGACCATCCCCGTTCCTATCCTCTTCATGGAAGAGTCCGTTCCCATCGATTCCGATATAATGAAAGGCCTTGAATACATTGGGGGATTGTCCCGTCACCAATAATTTGGAGAAAGGAGAGGAAGCAAGACCGGGAAATGCAATAAGCCTGCTCATGGGAAAATTTATATTAAAAGAAAGCTTCCATTGCAGTCCCTTCTGATCGATGATTGTTGGATGCAAGGATAGTTCCCATCCGCTGTTGCGGATCACCGCCCTGCTATTATACAGCGTGTCCGAGCTGAGGCTCACGGGTATCAGTAAATGGTCGCCCGTATGCTGATACCAACAGGCCTCGAAAGCAATGCGGTCATTATCAAATTGGGTCTCGAGCCCAAGCTCCAGCTTGCGCACCCGCTCCCAACGTTCTGTCCCGCTGGAGTGGCCTAAGTCTGTAGTAAAGGGGGTTGTCTGGTAAAACGAGCTGGCCACAGACGCCCAGGTGGGCATATAATGATACGCGCCCAATTGGTCATTGCCGCTGATCCCGTAGCTGGCCCGCAATTTACCCAGGCTCAACAGGGGAAAATGGTCCCGTAGGAATGGCTCATTGGAAAATACCCAGCCTGCAGCAGCCGTTCCGAAGATTCCGGATTGCCTGCCTGCCTCCCATCTGTTGGATTGGTCCAGCTGGCTCGTCAGGGTCAGAAGGTATTTGTTCTGCCACCGGAGGTTCAGCCTGCTATAATAATCCCTGTAAACATAGTCGAGGGGATCGCTTTGCTGATCGACACTGTCAGCCAGGGCCGGGTTGGACAATGCTTGATCATTGGTAAAACCCAGCGCAGAAATAGTCTGGGCGACGGAGTGAAGCCCCTGCCACGAAAAGCCTCCCAGCGCTACGATATGCCATTTTCGCCAGTCCCGCTGATATTCCAGCTGTGGCTCGATGATCCAGTTCTTATAATACACATCTCCCCAAAAACTGCTACCCGTGGGATTGCGGGAAGGGTCCTGAACTTCGATGGGGATCTGGCTGGATTCATTGGTCTGTAACAGATTGCCTCCCAGATTGATCCTGCAGGTCAGAGAAGGTTGCAGTTTGTAGGTAAGCTCCCCATTGACCAGCAAATTATAGGACAATGCCCGGTAGGGTTCGCTCAACGTGGTCAGGGGATTGTTGATGGAAACCCCGTTCTCGCTGAATACCAGTTGTCCATTCGGATATCGCAAAGAAGGCGCGTTCGGTGCCAGGAATTGTGTCGTCCATGGATTGTACGTCACCTGGTGCTCCAGATCATAGCTCGCCATGGTAGAAAAATGAAATTCCAGCTTATGATGAAAGGCCGATTGGTTAAAATGGCTGTTCAGGGTGGCCCTGTCATGAGCAGGCTCTCCTTCAAAGACGTTCTTTTCCCGCAGCCAGCCCACACTGGCAAGATAAGTGTGTCGGTCATTACCACCCGATAAGGATACATTGGCGGAAATAGTAGAGGCCAGATGGTCCACAAGGGTCTTCTGCCAGTTGGTATACCGGGTAGTATCCCATTTGGTGAGATCAGGCGCATTCACATCATTGGGCGTCGTGGCGTCATTTGTCAACGCCTCAGTACGCATCTGTACGTATTGCTGTGTATTTTCCAATTTTGGTGCACGGGTTATTTCACTATACCCTGTTTCGAACCCGATGTGCAGGCTGGGCTTCCCCTTTTTCGCCTGCCATGTATGGATAAGGATAACGCCATTGGCGCCGGTAGGTCCATAAATAGCCGTTGCCTCTGCATCCTTCAGAATTTCCATACTCGCAATATCCCACTTCGACAGAAATGAAAAAGGAGAAAGAGATCCTCCGGCATTACCGGTAATGATCGTGCTGACCGATGGATCAGCCCGAAAAGGGGTTCCATCGATGACGTACAATGCATTGGACCTATTCATAAAGGAAGGGGCGCCTCGGATAACGATATCATAGGCGCCACCCGTGATGCCTGTCCTGGCGGTCCCCAATACGCCTGCAACACTGCCGGATAAAATCGCCAAAGGATTGGATACAGGCTGGATACCTGCTACTTCACCTCCTACATTACAGGTATTACCTGTCATATATTTTTTGAGAGTAGGGATACCCGGTGTAATACAGTCTCCCAGCAGACAACATTTATAATGCATGATGATGTTCATCCTGCCCGATTGGGGAAGCTCCTTCCTGACAGTTTCCATTCCCATATACGTCACCACCAGCGTATCGGGCAGTATATGCAAGTTGAAGTTGGCAGTTCCATTGCTGTCGGTGATGACCTGGGGTTTGTTGCGGAGGAAGCTGATAGTGGCGCCGGGTAAGGGTGCACCATTCTCATCCGATACCAGTACTTTCACCTGCCAGCGGAAGGGATCAGCTGGCAGGGAAGGTTCACTCTCTTCTTTTCTCAATGTAAGGATATTACTATCTTTCATCTCCGGAATATATCCCGCCGCCCTGAAAAAATGTTCGCATTCGGAAAGGCTGTATTCCCTGTCTCCGTCGGTCCGCACCGTATAGGAAAGGTCACAGCTAACATCCTTGCACAGTAAGGTCACTCCCAGCTGCGCTTTCAGAGAGTCCCTAATCTCTTTCAATACCATCAGGCCGCCCCTGAGATGGACCGTACGGTGAATGACTTGTGCCTGTCCCATAAAGGACAGGGATAGCAGCCATAGCAGCAAGCAAAAACGCGAGACAATGGTTTTCCCGCAATACTGGTTATTCATCATACATACTGGTTCGTGAATAGCATCATGCCCGTCGGAATAATATCCGGCGACGCACAGTTTTGTTGTGTAAATAGGTAAGATTTACAATGACAAGAGGTAAGCTAATAAACAAACACTTATGTATTATGCGAAGGATAGGTTGTAGTAATGATTACTTTTTGTACACGCGTAAAACATTATCTTTAACAACAAAGTACAGCCTGTCATTCTCCAATTGCTTCAACAGATCGGATAATTTCATAGTCCTGGCAAAATGCCGGTCATCCAACTGATACCGGCTAGAAGGGTCCACACCAGGCCCATATACATCCCGCTCCAGTCCATACCACTCTATTACTTCCAGCATGGCGTCCCCCAGTGTTAACGATTTAAAATAAAAAGAGTCGGCCTGCCAGGACAATCTTTCCGTGGTGTCCGACTGCCTAACCCGAATAGAATCACTTGCGTTCATAATCACGCAGGCTTCCTGTCCCGGGGTTAATATTTTTGTCAATTTCCCCTTACTCACCTCCATGGACCCGCGCAGCAAAATAGTTCGGATGCTGTCGGTCCTTCCTAATTTTTTTACACAAAACGCTGTTCCCGTAGCCACGGCCTGAAACTTTCCGGCTGACACTTTAAAAGGCGCATGCGGATTGGGTGTCACATCAAAAAATACTTCTCCCCTGAAGGCTGCCTTCCTTTCTGCCCCGAGATTATTTACAGTATATTTTACCGCACTGCCGGCATTAAGTTGGATATCAGACCCGTCTGTCAACGTCACACGCCAACTTTGTCCATACGGGATGGAAAGAATATGTTGGTACGTGGTTTTCATCTCTGAGGGAGGACCATCAGCGTAAGAATACACAAGATGTCGCTCACCCACCACTTTTAATTGCAGGCCATTCTTTTTTATTTCCTTTCCGGCAGTCAATTTATTCAGATAAAGGCTGTCTCCGTTTTGAAAGATGATACAAGGGTCTTTGGGCACCCCTCCCAATTCAGCATTCGTTCTATGCACAGGATAAAGACACATACATATAATGAGTATGACTACAGCCGCTGCCACCCAATATTCTTTAATGATCCGGCGTATGCTCCGCGGTTCTGGCCATTGCAGGAGGGCCCTGATCTTCTGGTCGATGGACTGCTCATCCATTTCCAGCAGCACCGGCAGGTCCTGCTTCTCCCTATCCCATAAATAATCATCAATAAGATGCCGGTACGTTGGATCTTCATTGATCCACGCCTCCAGCTCCGCTTTTTCGGCTGCGGACATGTTTTGGTGCAATTGTTTGACTATCAAGTCTGCAATACGCAATTCATCGGCCATGTCAATGCCTTTTGTTATTTTTCAATCTTACTTTTCTATTGTCTGTGTGATCCCTGTCGAAGCTAATACAACAGGGCATAGCAGAATTCTTAAAGAAAGTATTTATTTTTTTCCATTATTTAATATTTTCTTGAGTTGCGCTTTCGCATTGCGCCAATGTACATAGACCGTTTTATCCTTTATATCTAATATGGCAGCGATGTCTTTAAAACGCTTCTTTTCAAAATACCGTAGTTGGAATACTTCTCTGGATCGTTCAGGCAACTGCGCTAGTGCGGTTTCCAACTGCTGCCGTTTCATACGATACTCCTCTCTTTCTTCCATTATATCAGCGGGTGTAACAGCTGCTGACCGATGATCTTCTTCCATCAATTCATTCATTTTCCATTTCCCCCTTCTTCGCCATAGGTTGATGCAATTGTTCCGTGCCACAATGCGTAAAAAAGGTTCTATATGTGCCTCCCCTTCTATATCTGACATACGCTTCCAGAAGGCCGCAAAAGTCTCTGCCGTTGCATCCTCCGCATCCTGTTTATCCTTCAGCATGCGGTAGCAAAAGAGATAAATGCGCTCTCTATATTGCTCACACACCTCCTCAAATTTTTCTTTATGGGGCTCGCCGGGTAACCAGGAGTTCGGGTCCATGTTTGCCTATGATTGTGATATGAAGAATATAGGATAGAAGGGAAGTTGCCTTACCCTTCTTTTTTTACAATAGGATCACAACAGCAAAACAGGAATGCAGACTTTTTAAAAACACGACCCCCCAATTTCTGTACTAGTGTCACCTGATAAATTCTCCTGTGAATGTTTTATCTTCGGGAGCATTAAACCACTACCTATGCCTTTCGATTCCTTCGGCAAAACATTCCGCCCCGATTATCGCATAGCCACCCTCTCCGCTCTGGGTATCCTGGGCTTCATCATGGGTGGCATTTTTCTCTTTTATCCTGATCTGATGACCATCACAAAAAAAGACTCCATCTTTCACGAGGTCCTGTACAGTCCCCAGCGCATCATGGGCGGCCCGCTGACATATACCATTGATTCGCTGACAAGGAAGAATGAACAACGAGACAGCCTGTCACTCCGGTTGGCTGCACTCGAAACAAAATTTAATATGCCGGCCTCGCCAACACCTCTTTTCGATTCGCTGCACAACGCTCATGCACACTTGCAAATGAAGATAGACCAGGACAATAACAACATCAAGGTCTTACAGTCCTATCACACCTATGCCTGGCATGGCGCCTGGTCAGACACCAATTCCTTCAAAAGACTCAACGCAGCCCTCCGCTTCGACATTTCCCCCGACACCATCGATGAATGGGAACGACGATACAAAAGAGGGGACACGGCCTTCCTCACCCGCTATTCCTTCCGGGACACGGGCCTCAGTTTCTCCATCGACGGCGCCTACACCTTTAAAGTGGTGAGGGCGAAGAACGATGTGGGCTTCATTTCCAAATATCCCGCGGCCGGCGTCTGGCTGCTTTCCATCATGATATTCTGCAGCTTCTGCCTCATCGCGGCCTCCACCTGCGCATACCTCAATAGCAAGACCATCAGCATATTCAGGAGCCATCAGATAGAAGGGCTCTCCCCCAGGAGCTATTATATTGGCGTCGGCATCATCCTCGTGGTGCTGCTCTTTCTCTACACTTTCTGGAAGCTTACGTACTACGACGAGGAAGTGATCAAGAACCTCTACTTCCTCCGCACCCTCCGCGTTTCGATGGACCTCGTCACTTTGCTCGGATACATCTGCGGCGCCTTCTGCCTCGCCGGCTTCATCCGGACCGCCTCCCTGCTGGGCTATTTTGCCGGCAGTATAAAAGACGCCACCCGGAAAATCCGGCTGGCGCCGGCGGACGACTCCGTGACAAAGGACGAAGAGGAGAGAAGACAGGCAAAGGCCATCTATGACAGACTCCTCGAGGTCTTCAACACCTATTTCCTCCTGACAGCCATCATCCTTACACTCCTCGTCCTTTGCACCGGCGGACTCTTTTCCACCACCAGCTCCTTCAACTTTATAAAGCTCCTGGCCGATGATTGGGGCCGCAGTCCCGCCCGCCCCGACTTCATCTATCTCTATGGTGGTATCCACACCATTTTGCTCTTGCTCTTTTATATCCCTGCAAAGATGCGCTTCAACGAGATCAACATTGCGGAACCCGCCGCTTCTCCAGCTCCCGGCGCCATCAACAGCAAGTGGCAGGACTTTTTTAAAGTCCCCCTCTCCCAGGTAAAAGAGCTCCTCGTCGTCGCTTCACCTGTACTAGCCGGATTGCTCCAGGCGTTCTTTGATATGTTTTTCAAATAATTCACCTGTTTATTTTTCTATTAAAGAAAAAGTGCTACTTTTATGCGGGCTTTTTAAACCACACATCCTGAACTGTCCTTTTTGTCCGATTGACTCGAACTGTGTCCTTGCTTTTCTCCAATCACCGTTCCCATGCAGGCTTATTCACGGTCTGTAGTAAGTTCCCTTGAGCGCAGCGGTTGCAGGATCAGGTGCAATCGGCTTCCGGGGCCATGGTCAGACATACTTTTCCCAGACCTGCCATCTCCAGGAAAAAGATGGGTCGTCCGTCGTACACGCCGACCATGCAATAGTCACCACAGACCTCAGCCATTTCCAACAGGGCCGCTAAGAACATGGCTTCTGCATGTTTCATATCCGCTCCCGACAATCCTGTTTTTAATGCCATCCAGTAGGCGATGGTGGGATAGTCGGTTATTTCCGGTTGCCGCATATAAAACCCTGGGCCGCCACGTAAAAAAAATGACGAGAGCAACATAGGTAAAGTTTTATTATTTCAATCTTGTCCGGAGCAGCATCCATAACAAGAGAATGAGAAGGACATAATGCACCCCTTTGAATAGAACTAGTTTCCGTCGGCAAGTAGTCACCTGTGCTGCCTGCCCTGCCTGCATCTTATGGAGCAGCAGGGGCCACATCTGTTCAGACGGCCCATCTCTCATCTTTTTCAATTCCTCGCGTACCCAACGGATGTCCCTGAACTTATCTGGTATAGCATTGTGATAGTGACTTCGGTTTCGCCATTGCCGTAGATATTCCTGTTCATCTTCCGTTAGTTCTTCCCGCCAGGCATACTTTAGGATAAGGTTCTCATAATAATTTTCATTTTCCATCATAATGGATGATTGCTGATAATTATTATTACGCCGGACCCTATTGATTTGACTATTCCCGCATCATCTTTTTTTAATTTTTTTTGAATAGCTCGACGATCATCTGATAAAAAAGAAGTGCATAGAACACCAGCACCTCTCTGGACGACATTATTTTCTTTAGCTTCTTTAAGCCCGCAGCCCGCTCACCACGGACGGTATGATAGCTAAGCCCTTTCATGGCAGCAATTTCCCTGCAGCTTTTATTATGCAGATAATACAGCCGCAATACATCTCCCTGTGCTTCGGGTAGCCGGTCCAGGCATTTCTTAAGGAAGATCAGTATTTCATCCTCCATCTTCCCTGCATCAGCATAACCTTCATCAAAAAGATATTTAAGCTCCTTCTTTTTCCGTTCTTTTCGCTCATACCATCGCAGCAGACTGAGCGCTGCCTTCTTCGCCACATCAAAAAGAAATCGTTTCAGATGCATGGGAGATTGGATCTTGTCCCTTTTCAACCATAGTTTGGCAAAGGCATCCGTGACAATATCCTCTATATCTTCCACCACCGCCGTAAATCGTTGGACGAAATAATACAGTCCTTCATGATACTGTTGGTAATAGTGTGACATCGCAGTCTGGTCACCTTCCTTGAACAGCATAAAATACTCGTCGCCTTCCATAGCCTGTTGAGGCTCGCTAAAAAAAGCCATGAATTTATTTTTTTTGGATAATAGCTAGACATCCTATTGTTTGGACACAATAGGGAAACACACATCCGTCAGAGATTGGTTAATTAGGAAAGGAAAATGGGTTTATGGTCTAATGCAAAAGTTTGGGATCATCTGCCATTCTAGAAACACGTGGATCACAAAGTGGTACTAGGCAGTTTATAAAAAACGCTCATTCGGCGGGGAGCCGATTGCTGATTTGGAGTAAAGTATATATCTATATATACTGGCATTTTTCTCAAATTCCTAATGCTCGCAGAAAAAAGATTAGAAAAGATGCCCGGTATTATAATACCCCGCTGTTTTGCAGCCCCTTCCGGAGCCGACGGATAGCGATAGCCCGGTGCTCATACACGGTCTTGCTATTGATCTTGAGCATATCCGCAATTTCAGCGACGGGTCTTTCCTCCAGGTATAACTTCATCACTTCCTTACATTGTTTAGAAAGGGTCTCTATCAACCGGGGAAGTTCCCCCAGAATGATGGCGTAAAGATTGGTGTCCTCTGCATTGCCATCCGCAAGGTCAAAGCCCAAGTCCGGCACGGTGATCACCCTATTCTTTTTCGCATTCTTTTTGGCCAGGTCAAAGATTTTTTGGCGGGCCACCAGGTAGAGAAAATTTCTGACATGCTCCTTTCCTCCCATTTTCTCCCAGCTCATCCAAAGCGTATGAAAGGTCTCGGCCACCACATCCTGCGCATCTTCCCGGTCCAGCCGTTGCTGACAGAAAGTATAAATAGCATGATAATATTGGTCATAGATCTCCCTGAAGGTCCGGGCATCTCCGTTGCACAACAAGCCTGTGGATCCGGCGTTTGAATGTAAGGGCATCTTTACTTGGTTAAGCTTGGATGGAGAAGACAGGAGCCAGGTTGTAATGGTGGGTATACCTTATTATAGTATAAAAACACATCATAAGTCGGTAGGTACTAAGGAAAAACCCTTAGTACCCCTCAATTCATATTCATTTTTCCAATATTATCTCCGTATTAATTCGCTTCCCCGCCCTACTAAATATTTACTATTACTCCTAGATTTACCCCGGCTATACATGTTATGACCTCATCTTGATCTGCCCTTGTCACCCTATTCATAAATCAATTCATAAGAATCGATATGCACGTTCTTTTCAACGTCATCACCCTCCCATTGATTGGAGAGGTTGATCTCAGCACGGGGTTACTGGCACTATTCTTCGTCTGTCTGCTGGCCGTCGTCGGCTTCGAATTCGTCAATGGGTTCCACGACACGGCCAACGCCGTAGCCACCGTCATTTATACAAAGGCGCTGAAACCGATGGTAGCCGTACCATGGTCCGGCACCTTCAACTTCCTGGGTGTATTTACGGGTGGGGTAGCCGTCGCCATGGGCATCCTGAAGTTGGTGCCGCTCAATGAGTTGATGAGCCTCCCGACAAAGGTCGGCGCCAGTATGGTGCTCGCCGTCCTGCTGGCCTCCATCATCTGGAACCTCGGCACCTGGTGGCTGGGCATCCCCTGCTCCAGCAGCCATACCCTCATCGGCGCTATGATCGGCGCGGGGCTGGCCTTCACCACCTATTATAAAGGCAGCGTCAACTGGGGAAAGGCCGGTGAGATCGGCATGTCCCTCATCCTCTCCCCCCTCTTTGGCTTTGGCGCCGCCTTGCTGCTTATGTATTTCCTGCGACACGTCATAAAGGCCAATAGCCTCTTCCATGTCCCTACAGGCGAGAACGACCGGCCCCCCATCCTCATCCGGCTCCTCCTCATCACCACCTGTACCCTCGTAAGCTTCTTTCACGGGAGCAACGATGGTCAAAAAGGGGTGGGGCTGCTCATGCTGATCCTCATCGCCTTCCTTCCGGCAAAGTTCGCGTTGGACCACACGGTGTCTGACGACAAAATATTACTATCTTTAAATGCCATTGAAAGCGCCACGACAAAAACAGGGCTGACCGCTCCCGACCAGGCTGCCGTCGCCCAGTTGGACTCCAGCATCACGGATGCAAAAAGCATCATCGCCAGCGGCGCTTCCCATGACAATGCCCATGTCTATAAATTGCGCAGTAAGATCCAGGCTGCGGTAAAAGAGACAAAGGCGCTGATGCTCAGCCCCACGCTCTCCCTTACTGCTGCGGATAAAGAAAGTTTGACAAAGGCCACCAGCTCATTGACAAAGACAACGGATTATGCGCCCATCTGGGTCATCGCCACCATCTCCCTTTCACTGGGCATCGGTACGATGATAGGGTGGAAACGCATCGTGCTCACCATCGGGGAGAAGATAGGAAAGGAACACCTGAACTATGCCCAGGGCGCCACGGCCGAGATCGTAGCCGCCGCCACCATCGGCCTCAGTACGGGATTCGGACTGCCCGTGAGCACCACCCACGTATTGTCCAGCGGCATCGCCGGGGCCATGGTCGCCTCCAACGGGTCAAAGAACTTAAACCCCACCACCCTGAAAGCTATCGGGATGGCCTGGATCCTGACCCTGCCCGTGTCCATCATCCTGGCATATGTCTTATTCATGGTCTTTCATTTATTTGTTTAATAGTTTCACATCTACGATATGAAGAAAATATTAGTCGCCACTGATTTTTCCGCCTGCGCCGCTAATGCAATGGAATACGCCATGGAGCTGGCCAGGGTCATCAACGCAGAAGTATGCGCCCTCCATGCCATCGGCTCTTTCGAAGGTATTTTCAACAACACGTACAACGCCCTCTACATCGAGGATTATCATAATAATAAAAGACAGGCCCTGGTAAAATGGGCGGGGAGTTTCAGCGCGAGGGAGAACTTCGTCAGCATTCCCGTCACCACCGTCTGTGAGGTAGGCTCCGTCAGCAGCGTCATCGCCAAATACGTGGATGCCAACCCCGTGGAATTACTGATCATGGGCACCATGGGCTCCACCGGCATCACCGGCCTCTTTGGCAGCAACACCAGCTCCATGGTGGAAAAGTCCAGGATCCCCATGCTGATCATCCCCCTCGAAAGTAAGTTCTCTACCCAGCCCACCATTACCCTGGCGACGGACTTTTCCTCCCAGCTTTCGGCAGAGGATGTCAATGCCCTGCATGAGCTGGCCATCGCCTTTGGTACAGAAAAGCTGAATGTGGTAAATGTCGTTGAAACACCCGAGTGGAAGACAAATGAGGCCGGGGAGGAAGCGTTAAAAGCATTACTGCCAAAAACAACGCTGGTTTTTAACTATATAAAGGAGAGCAGCCCCATCGAAGGCATCATCAATTTCATCGTCAGCAGCGAGACCGATATTCTCTGTCTCGTAAAACGGCATCATGGGCTGGTCTATCGTATTTTCAATACCAGCACGGTGAACAAGGTGATGAACCGCAGCATCAAGGCCATCCTCGTGCTGCATGAATAAGCTACTTCTTTCTTGCCACTTTAGCTTTAAACCCCTCAGGAAGATTCGCGAGGTTATTCAGGTCCAGTTCCAACGACGTCAGGTTATTGTCACAGGTGGCGCCCACGATAAAGGGGTCATAGCTATAAAGGTCCGATAGCTCCGCCACGCCGTCCCTGACGTTTACGGTAAATTTACTGGGTGTAAAGCTCTCCGGTAAATAAAAAGTAACCTTGCCAGTCAACGGGTTCGTTTCTTTTGTAGAGACGACACTCAGCTGGATATTAAACAGGTCCTTCTCTTCTTTTATTATCGATGCCCTGAGCCTTCGTCCTTTGACTTCGGTCTTACCCCCCCATTTACCCTTTCTGTTATGATCCGGAACGCTGATGCTCCCTTTTGTAACGCCAGGCTTCATAATGGGAGAGATGGGATAGCTGGCGATGGATTGACGCAACGCTGTCAGCTGCTGCGTCAGCCCTTCATAGAAGGACATGTGGATAATAAAATATCGCACCTTCCCATCCAGCCGTTCATTTATATTTTGCACCAATTGATGCGCAGTCAGCGATAATTTTTGACCATTGGAAGGATTGCCGGATTTATAAAAAATAATGTTCACATAATAATTTCCGATGCCTGTTTCCTGGTTATAGTCATCCAGGATGCCCACCGCCCTGCTCACCTCTTCCGGTGTGATAGCCACCTTTCCATTGATAAATTTATAGTTAAATAAGAGGCCCACTTTCCCCTCCGCCGTATTGACATAGGCCATGTAGGAGGCTACTTCCCGTTCAAAGCGCGCAAAATCATTTTTATTAATGCGTGATAAATTGATGGCATTCTGAAAAACATGGCTCAATTGACGGCCGACGTAATAGTCAAATAATTGTTGCAGGAGATAGCTAATGGAAATATTATTTTTGACAAAGCCGTCATACACTGCGAAAAGCCCCTCCGGCCTCGCCGCCTGTCCCTGGAAAGTCGAAAGAGATTGATTGGATAATATTTTTGTCATGTCGGGTACATCCAATATGTGTCTGCTGGTGTAGTGCTCAAGAACAGTTATTACAGCGGAGGAGGAGTTAACATGAATACCTCCCACCGGGCTTAATTTGATGAGAAGATTAACAAAGGCAAGAAAGTCTTCCGAGAACTCCCATAATACATGTGTATCCGCCGTTACAGGAGCTTTCTTCCCTGCAGGTGATACCCCCTCTCCTTCCCCTTCTTCTGATACCATAGCCTCGTCCATCTCTTCAGATGGGGCTTCCAGTCCATTGACAGCTGTCAAAGATTCTTCCACATTCTTCAATTCTTTACGCTGACTGGCTACACCGTTTTCAACGCTCACCTGTTTCGGCTGCTGTATAAGACCCTCTCTCAGGGCATCCTGGTAGAACAGATCCAAACATTCCCGCAGCACCGGCAGGGTGTCCGCATAAGGATAGTCCTCCGCCTTCCAGGGGGTAATGACATAGCTCATCAATCCATCCACCGTGATATGCGTATCCCCCTCATGGACACGGGAGGCCGCCCTGAACAGCTGCATGATCAGATGGCCCCTCACCGTCTCTGCTATATCCGCATTAAACGCCAGGCTGTCGAACAGCCCCTTCAGGATCCTCATCTTTATCTGTTCATGATGGTAGCTTCCGGGAAGCAGCGGCAAGTATGCTTTATTACTGTCCCATAGCAGGTCCTGGCGCAACATGTTCATAAAGGTCCGGGGAATACGTTTACTCCGATAGATCAGGCTATTGCAGAGTTCATAGGCCATGGCTGCTTCCTGCTTTGGCAGCTCATTCATCAGCATTTCCTCCGTCGTCTTATCATCCCGGGAGATCCCCTGAAACAAAAGGTCCCTGAAAATGCGTATAAATTTCTCCTCCTGTAAGAAGTCGATATGATACACTTTGGAGAAAAGGCTGGCCAGTATCTCATCATCCCGCTCCTTCACCTGGTAGTACTGCATGGTCAGCTTCTGCCCGGCCACCAGGATAAAGTCAGCTTTCCCCCGCACCAGCCAGGGTTTCATTTCTTTTAGCAGCATTGTCAGCTCGTCGTCCTCTACTTTATCCAGCTCATCCAGCACAAACACCAGCTTCACCTGCTGTTTCCTGAACTTATCCAGGGTCCTTTCCAGGTCATACTCCGTTATGTCGTCATCAGAAAGACTGGTTTCCTTTACTATAGAGGACCGCCCCCTTTTGATAGCATATTTCATACTGAATGTAACGGTGTTGAGCACCCCCCAGATAGTACCTCCGAGGTTGATCAGCCATTTTAAGAGCACATGCTCTCCCCTGGTGGAAGAAGGAATAACAGTCGAGGCCAGCTCACCCAGGTAAGGCGTCAGTAAAGGCGTCAGCAAAGGCAACATCGATAATATTCCCTTCAATAACGTTTTCGCTCCCACCTCCATGCTCCAGCTGCTTTCCAGGCTGGAAGCCTGTTCCCGCTTTACTTCATTGAACGTCGCATTATACAGTTTGCGCAAGTCCCTCCGCAGCTGTCCATCTCCCGGCGCCTCCAGGTATTCCTTCTCCACCGTCTCCCCCAGGTCCCGTATGATCTTACGCAAAAAGACCGTTTTGTTTTCAAATCTGGAGAAAGAAGAATATACAAACAACACTCGCTTATATTCCTCCTCCCCGGTTTCAGGAGCCTTTCTACGTTTGGCATTCACCTCCCCACATTTTTCGCAGACACGACGGATAAAGGAGGTCTTCCCCGCGCCCCGGTATCCCGATACAAGATAACAGCTGGGGGAAGTATATAAGATCTCGGAAACAAAACTATTGACTTTCTCGTCGTCGAAAGAGAACAGGTTCTGGAGACGGGTCTGACCCGAATCATATGGGAAGTCGACAAGGTTCGTATGTCTGATAAGCAGTCGCATGTCCAAATCTATTAAAATCACTCAATATCGCCAACCACCCCACCCGTCATCACGCATCCTCAGCCCCTCTTCCACTCACGCTGGCCTCACCGCCCACGCCACCAACCCCGCCAATACTTCCCGTGTTACCGCTCTCTCCCCCCAGTATCAACCCCTCCCCATCCCAGTACGTAACGGCCAGCTGCCGCTCCGCCAACAACATCCCCACACCTTTATAAGATAGTTTCCCGCTGATGATCCATTCCAGGTAATAATGATTTCCTCTTGCCTCTATCTTCAGTGTTCCTGACACGGGGCCGCCACGGTCCTCTATCCAGGACACATAATATTCCCCCGGGATCTCCTGCCGGTTACCCTCACCCTTCTTACGGGCAATTTCGCTCATCACCTTTTTACTACCGGTAAATGTATTCGTCCACAGCCCATTTAAAGTCCCATCACCCGTCATCTCATATAATATCATGCCCCATAATTGTCCGGAGCCTTTCTTATTTTTCATAATCCCATTCGCGTTAGATAGTACAATATATAGCTACCACTGCAATTAAACAACCGTGAAAACACCCCATCTCCTCCTATCGTATACACCAATACGCAACACGTATGCACCCGTATAGTCTGGTCCTTTATTTTAATTTAATATTCACAAACCAACAGAGCTTCGCTCCAGAACTTCGTACCTCGCTTACATCCCGGGTTTAAAATCCTCGCACGAACACAAATACATATAATGGAGCCCCGACTTCTCCTTATGCACCGTCTCCTTTAAACATCCCAGCCTTTCCAGCGCCACCACCTCCGCCTTATTCCCCGCATGTACATTGATCCGCACCTCCGGCAGCTTTGCCTGGAGAAAAAGATAGACCAGCGCCGCCTGCCAGGCCAGCATCAGCCGGCGGGGATTGGTGGCGATCGAAGGGGAAGTAAGCAGGTAAGCCTGCCCGGCAGTCAGCTCCAGGAGGAAGACGGGCCGCTTCCCCGCTACCATCACATGCGCGTTGGTTCTCCAGGGGTCATCCGGGTCCCTGAATTGTTCCTGGTATTGTTGAAGAATAAGACTCCATTCGCTGCGGGGCAGCCCTGCATATTTTCCATACCACCTTGTGGTATAAGGCAAATCCTTTTCCTCCAAAGGTCTAACGAAGTATTGCTGCAGTAGGTAGCTAACAGGTGACATATAGGATTCGATTAGTGTAAACCTTTATTTTTTAGGAAATAGCTATACCCGTGAGTACAGCTTTCCATTTAACGGTTTATATTTATTCGCCACATCTTATTAAACCTCCTTATTCTCCACACGCCTTCCTATTCCAATTTTTTCCTGCCCCCAAAAAATTGCAGCCATCAGGGTTCCTGATCACAGGCCATTATTTTCCTCACATACAAACAAACACACGCATGAAACCACTCTTTCAACGTTTCATCCTGCTATCATTTGCATGGATGTTACTGGGCAGCGCAACTATTGCAAAGAAACCATCCGCCCCCGCAGCCAAACAGGCAATGTATTATTTTTACTGGACGGACACCGATGAGTTCTTCGAGTACACGACGGTGGCAGGCGCCTGTACCGACATTGGCAATCTCCTGGGCTCAGGCATCAGCACCAACTCATCAGGAGGTACATTAGTTAGCGATGGCTATACCAATAGTGTACAGCCACACAATACCCAGCCGGCCGTCCTGTTATACCAACATTGATCCCTATACGATTGCTTGCAATGGCGGGACCGGGTCCCGCCATTTTTATTTATACCCCAGGTTCTGGGTAATATTCTTATTGCGCTGGATCTCTCTCAAGGGCATGGGATATAATGCATCCGTGGCTACCCATCCTGGTTTTATCCCACCCAATACAGCATCCGCCATGCCTGTCCTCCGCAGGTCTGACCAGCGGTGTCCCCATTCCGCAAACAGCTCTATCCGGCGTTCCTGCGCCACAGCCGCCAGCACAGCAGACTGCCCCAGGGTATCAGGTAAAGAAGAAAGCCCCGCCCGGTTACGGATCACATTGAGGTCCTTGATTGCATCGGTCAGATCACCCTCCCGCGCCCGGGCCTCCCCCCGGATCAAATATACTTCCGCCAGCCGCAGCGCCATTTCATATTCCACATAAGGAGGTCCCGTATGTACCTTATATTTCGCTGGGTAACGATAGCTGATCGTGCCGATCGTCTTAGTACCCACCCAATGTTGCTTACGCAGATCGCCCGGCTCAAATGCATTCAAAAGCCAGCTGCTAAGCGTATCAGTCGGTTTTGAAAACGCATTATCCAGTGGCAGGAAAATATACCCATCTCCACTGTTCATCAGCGTCGTCACGGGCTGTAATTGCCAGATGGCCTCCCGGCTGCCCGCACGAAAGACGCTGTCCAGCGAAGGCTCCAACAGGTAATACCCGCTATTGATCACCTCCGTGGCGGCCTGCTCAGCCGCCGCCCATTCCCCATTGTATAAATAAAATCTTGCCAGCAGGGCGCTGGCCGCCCAACGGTTAGGTCTCGTCCTGCTTCCCTGACTTTGGACAGTAGCGCTTGCATAAGCCGTGTCCAGCAAGGTGTCCGCCGCATCCAGGTCACTCAGCACCTGCGCATAAACACTGGTGCTGGGCGTCCGGCCCATGGTTGCATTGACATCCGCGTTGGTGCTCGTTTCGAGGGGCACATCCCCATAAAGGTCCACCAGCTTAAAATAGAGCAGCGCACGCATGAATCGGGCCTCCCCATTGATCTGCCGCCGCACGGCCAGCGAGACCGGGCTCTTCGCGGTCAGCGATAAGTTCTCCACCAGGGTATTGGCGTCATACAGCGTGCTATAGGCCGAAGAATAAAGGATCGAGATATAATTATTGGCGCTCTCGAGGTTATTATTGCTAAACTCCAGCAACACCGCAACTGGCGAGGCCGGTACACACTCATCAGCAGACAGCGACGGGTAGACCGAGCTGCCTCCATTCAGGATAAGACCTGAGCTACCCACCGCCTTGCTATACATCCCCATCAGCGCTCCGATGGCCGTCTCATCATTGGAGAAGATCACCTCCGTGCTCAGCTGGGTATCCGGCGTACCCACCTGGACAAGCTTTTTACAACCGGCAAGACCGGTAATAAGCAGCAGGTATATGATAAAGGCTGGTCTCATGCTTAGGGTCATTTAAGGGGTCATTTAAAATTGACTTGTATCCCGGCCTCCACTGTCCGCAAAGGAGGCAATACCAAACGCTGTGTCTCCGGGTCCGTCCCCTGGTAAGGGGTAAAAGTGAGCAGGTTCTCCGCCGCCAGATAAACCCTGCCACCCGCCACGGCCATCCCCTTAAGAAAATGCTCCGGTAATGACCAGGAGACAGATAAGGTTTTGATCCGGACAAAAGAAGCATCCGCTAAAAAGGCGCTGGAATAGGGATAATAGTTATAGGCCTGACCAGCCACCGTACCGCCACTCGACGTGAACTGCTGGTACACGGCATGATCCCCCGCCTTTTGCCAGCGGTTGAGCACGGCAGTGGTCTGGTTTGTCAAGCCCGAACCGGACCACATACCCGGTGGTGTCAACGTAGAGAGCAGGGTCTGATAATTCACACCCGTCTGATCCCTTACTTCGACAAAAAGATCGATGACCACCCGCCCGATCCGCAGGTTGCTGGAAAAACCGCCATACCAGTGCGTGTCAAAATTACCCACCGCCGTCCTGTCCGAATCCACAGGCATTCCACCCTTCGATGCAAACTGGTAGATCCCGCTGTTCTTATCTACCCCTAAATACCGGTAACCCCTGTATACATTGAGCGACTGCCCCACGATCAGGGAGCCGGCATAAGGCGTATTACTAAGATTTGGAAAAGCCACCAGCCTATTCGTGGGGACCGAGACATTCAGGCTGATGCTCCAGTCCACCTTTTGCCCATCCAGTAATTTTGCACGCAGGGTAAGCTCCCAGCCCTTTTCCACCACCACCGCGCCCGAATTTTTTATCTCCGTGGAAAACCCGGTTTGCAATGGCAAAGAGAAAAGGATCAGCTGGTTGCTGCTGCGATTGTCATAATAGGCCGCGGTAGTAAAGATCCGGTCACGAAGGAACCCCAGCTCCATAGCCACCTCCCTTTTCTCCACTTTCTCCCAGGCCAGGTTGGGATTGGCGACATTGGTGGGATAAAAGCCGGGGGTTCCCTGGTAAGGAGCCGTGGTAGTGGGCGCCCAGATCGTCCGGTATCTGTAATCACCTATCTGGTCATTCCCCGTGACCCCGATACTGCCGCGTAATTTGCCAAAGCTCAGCAGGGGCAGCTTATTGCGAAAGAGATCCAGCTTTGTAAAGATCCATGCCCCGCCAATAGCGCCAAAATTACCAAACTGTTTGCCGGCTCCAAATCGGCTGCTCCCATCACGCCTGGCGGTCAGATTGACGATATAGGCATTGTCATAATTAAAATGTGCGCGCCCATACACGGCCGCGTAACGATATTCCGTGAGATTATCCGTGGCCGTTAGTGACCCGGCGCCGGAAGGCTGCCCCAGCACAGCATCACTGGTATAGCCCGTTGCGGCTAACGTGTTGATATCCGATTCCTGCCGCTGGATGCTGCCACCCGCCAGGAAGTTCAGGGCCAGCCTGCCCAGCGTATCCATTCTTTCCAGCTGTGGTTCGACTATCCAGCTCCGGAAATTTGTTCCCGCATAATAGCTGCTGCCGGTAGGAACATTGGCCGGGTCCTGCGCGGCAATGGGGATCCGGCTTGTTTCATCAAGCCCGATATGATTGTACCCTATATTGGCCCGGATAGCAAAGTGATTCCAGAAACGGTATCGGATAAAGGCATTTCCGAGGATATTCTCCGAAACTGCCTCATAAGGTTCCAGCATGGCCGCATAGGGATTGCTAAAGGAGATCCCCTTCGATTCAAATACCGGGTTACCGCCGGCATCCAGCAGGGCCGGCGTATTGGGGATCAGCAGCTGAAAGGAAGTGAGATCATTGACATATTGATGATTCCAGTCCTTACAATAGAGCCCGGATAATTCAATGTCCAGTTGATCACCGGGCGAATGGAACGTGACATTCGCCTGTCCGGAGAGCTGGTCATCGGGAAGATGTCCCGGGAATACATTGGTCTCATGAAGATAATGAGTGCTAAGCCGGTAGTCCAGGTACTTGCCTGCGTCCGAAAGCGAGGCATTCAGGTTGCTGCGATGGGCGACGCCACCGGTGAGTAATTTTGGAAAATTGGTGGAATGCAGGGTATCCCAGTTGATCAGCTCCGGGACATTGGAACTGTCCGCCTTAAGCCCATCATTTTTCAGGGCCTCGAGTCGCATGAGCGAATATTGTTGGGTATTCAGCGTAGGCGTGATCCTGGTGACGCCCATTGCTCCCGAAGAGACCTGCAGGTTCCATCTCGGCTCATTGAGATGCGCCTTCCGGGTAGTGATGAGCAATACCCCATTGGCGCCTCTTGACCCATAGATGGCGGTGGCATCCGCATCCTTCAGCAGCTCCACACTTTCTACATCCGCAATATTTAATAGGACAAAAGGACTCAATGATCCCGCAGCATTGTTGGAAGCGATATTGGTAATGGATGTATTATTAGGAGAGTAGGGTACCCGGTCGATGAGGATGAATGGGTCGGTACCGCTGGCTATGGAAATAGGTCCCCGCACCTGCATATGCACACCCGCGCCCTGCACACCGCTGGTTTGTGTGATCAGCAGACCGGGCATACGGCCGGACAATGCCAGGGGAAGATTCGACACGGGTTGCTCGTTGATGGCAAGCCCGCTCACCTGGGAGACATTCCCTGTTTGAAGCCGGTCCTTACCGCTATAGTAGTTGATGATAACGGTCTCACCCAGCTGATCCGGTTCAGTAGACAGGACCACCTTGATGCTGCTGTTCTTCTCAACGGATTGTACAACGCTTCGGAAACCGATGTGAGAGATGTGCAGCGAGTCGCCGTCCTTTATATGATACAACACAGCCGATCCATCCTTGCGGCTATGGGCGCCCTTACCGGTTCGTTTGACAGACACCGTTGTGCCCGGCAGGGGTTCGCCCTTATCAGATAACACCCATACAGAGACAGAATCCCTGTTGCGGACCATGACAGAGGGGCGAGCGCCATGCGCGGAAGAGTCAGGGGAAAGGTTTTTAATAAAAATGGTCCTCGTTTCAGCGATGAGCATCAGGCCGTAAGGAGCAAGCTTGACATTGAGATCCGCAAAGCTTCCATTGGTGACATCCAGGGTAAGACGATCCGTAAATCCAATGTTGGGGATGATGTGGACACTTCGGCCCGGGACCTGTTTATTAAGCAATACACGCAGTTTCTCCAGCGATATGTCCTTTACATGCACAGTAAACCTGATCATGTTTAAGTCCGGCTGGGCAAATGCCGTTGCTGACATAAACAAGAAGAACATAAGGAACAGACTTCGTAAACCGCATCTGGGCGACAGGTTGAGCAAGGCCGGCATCAGTAGACCCATTTTAATGAAAATAAAAAAACATACTACCAAACACAAGCTAAAAGGAAGGTTTCGCACGATAATAATCAAATGCGAGGACACCCTGCCCCGGATGATCCCCGCAATTGGTAGTAAAAAGGAAGGTTTAATGGTAAATGGCACTTTGAGTAGTACAGCCCGCTTCGAAAAAAACAGTTTATCTATCTTGTTTGACGATGATCGTATCATTCCTGAGCACAAAATGGAGATGTGGTAATTCCAGATCTTTCAACAGGATGCCCAAAGGCAGGTCCCGCTGCATATCCCCGACACCAAGGGTTCCTCCCTGCAGGTCTTTAGCGAAAGATACACTCACACCATACCACTGGGCAATATGCTGAATAGCCTCCCGCATATCCCGTTTGTCAAAGTTGAAGTATCCTCGCTTCCAGGCCAGCAACGTCTCCACATCCGCATGCTCATTCACTTGTATACCCGACTGATCATTATTTGTCACCGCACTCTGGTGCGGCAATAAGGTCACACTTTTTTTATCCTTGTCCTGTACGATCAGCTTGCCCGATTGCAGGACAGCCTGCTGCCGGGGTTCATTCCGGTAGTCCCGCACATCAAAGGCTGTTCCCAATGCTTCTACTTCCCACCGGTTCGTCCGTACACGAAAGGGATGCGCTTCGTCTTTCGCCACGTCAAAATAGCCCTCTCCTTCCAGCTCCACCATCCGCTGCCCTCCGTTGTAGGCGGCCGTCCATCGTAAGGTGGATCCTGCATTGAGCACAGTTTTCGTACCATCCGGCAACACTACATGATACATGGCCCGGGCAGGAACTGATACGGTGGCTCCACTGCTCTGTCCCAGCACAATAGTATTACTGTCTTTCTTCCATACCGCCGGATCATCGGCCAGACGGCTGCCCACCGCTAAAGTGTCCAGCTGGATAACCGTCCTGTCCGCCAGCAGCAGCAT
>Ga0206926_1063_pt1 | contig 23010 bp, 16 predicted proteins | sample Alteio_BWOrgHeat_59_FD_152955 | JGI IMG/M metagenome (GOLD analysis project Ga0206926, IMG submission 152955) | Enriched cells from forest soil in Barre Woods Harvard Forest LTER site, Petersham, Massachusetts, United States -... | ecosystem: Environmental > Terrestrial > Soil > Temperate forest >... | reverse complement strand
TGTTTTGCAGCGCAATTGCCCGGCCACGCTCATCCCTGCCGGGGACGCCGTGGTCTTGCGCGAAGGTTCCACGGTTACCGTGACGCAGGCCCTGGGCGGTTCGCTTACCGTGCGCGATGCCTTGGGACTCTACCGTATTGCGCCGCGTGATTTGGATGCGCTGGGGCCCCGCGGGGCGGAGTGGGCGGCCACCCAGGCTAAAACACAGTTGCAGCCAACGGCGGTGGGAAAGTTTTCCGAAGAACAGGTCTGGGATGCCTTGCGCGCGTGTTTCGATCCGGAGATACCGGTCAATATTGTCGACTTGGGGCTGATTTACGACTTGCGGATGGAACCGGGTGAAAATGACCGGCAAAAAATTTTCGTGAGGATGACTTTGACGGCCGTGGGGTGCGGCATGGGTCCGGTGATTGCCGAAGACGCCCGCACCCGCCTGGCCGCCTTGCCGGGAGTGGAACACGCGCAAGTGGATATTGTTTGGGATCCACCCTGGTCCCCCCACATGATTTCACCCGCCGGCCGACTGCAGCTGGGCTTGGAATAAAGCCGCTAGTTTATACCGGGATTAAATATCATCCGCTGACAACCAGCGAATCGAGACAATGCGGAAACGGCGGCCGAAATAGGCGTTGACCGGGTGGAGTGGTCCACCTTTCGAAGCACTGGGATTGGGGGCGCCGAACCCGGTGGTGGCCGAGGGGTCGTCCATGCTTTTGGGGTCGGTGGCCACATAATCCGGCATGCGTTGCACCACGAGTTCACACCAGGCCCGGCTCAGCACGGAGCTGGGATCGCTGACAATGGGGTTGCTGAGGTTGCTGGGGGGCAATTGGAGATTGGCTTGATTAATGGCGGGGCTCAGCACTTCGCCATAGCTGCGGATGGTAAAAGTATCCGAGCGGGCCGTCAAAATGGGCGCCAGCACTTGCAGCAAATCCGCCTGCGTCAGCCAACCGGGGATGCCAGCCAGCAAGCTGTAAGGATTCGCGGAAGGATGGCCATTCTGGGCGTCATACTGACTGTCATACGCCCGCGTGCCAGGGATAAAAAGTCCCCCATCCGGATAGATCGAGGTGGCACTGTTAGAGTTGGATTTGGCGCCGTTAACCCACGGCGTAAAGACACCAGGGGTGGTATCACCCGGGGCGTTGGAGGTTAGCCCGGCCAGAAAGCTATTGAAGGAGGGGAAGGCTGCCCCCGTGGTCATGTCAATGGCTGCCTGTAAAGGCCCCGAAACGGAATAGATCAGCGTGTGCTGCTGCGTGCCGCCATTGTAAGGATAGACGAGCGAACGATTCACGAATTGCGCCAGCGAGAGGAAGGGTCCGCGCTGATGGACCTGCTGCACAATTTTAGCAGCCAGAATATCAATTTGGTCGTCGCTCAAGGCCCGGAATCCGGCATAAGACTGTGGGTCTTTTACGCCCAAGCTGGTATTGCCGGTGCTGAGTTGATTGTCAATCATCGGCGAGTTAATCGGGGTGCCGCTGCTCGCCAGCGTTGTCAAATTGGCCGAGGCCATCGCCCGCGGAAAATAAGCCACCGGGCCACCACTGCCCACACCCGAAGCATTGCTGTTATAAGGAACTTTGCGCAGGGCGGAAAGCACCGAGCGCCAGGCTTCAAAGGAAGTGGAATTTATGTTGAAGGCGCCATCAACCATGAGGTAGCGCGCGGGAATGTAGGCCTTAAAAGTGGGTTTGCCGGTGACGGGGTCCAACGGGTTGGGGCTGCTTTGCATCGAGGCGGCCACCGCCGAGGCTGAATAGCCGGCGGCAAAAGCCATGCGGCTGTTGGCCGGATAGGGTGCGCTAACCGGGGCGCTGGGGACATAAGTGGAAAAGAAGAAGCGGTCCCAGAGGGCGACGTTCATCAGGTAACTGATGTCATAGGCGTTGACCGTGGTGGGCAAGGTGAACGGGGCAGTACTGCTGCCGCCGCCCAGCCAGCTTAATGGGCTCAAGGTTAGCAGGACTTTTTTAGCGCTCTGATTCGGGTGCGCCTGGATGACCGAGCCACGGGTGACGTAAGGCGAAAAGTACGAATTGCCAAATGCATTGCCCGGCTGGTAGCCAACGGAGGCCCAAATGTCGTCCTGCGTAAAGTCGGCATGGGTAAGCTGACCAAGGGACATCATTGGCACATCGGGAACCACGGTACCGTTACTGAGGGTTTCCGCAGGGTTGGCGCCTTTCTGGGGCAAGCTGTAGAGAGCTACATATTCCTTGCCGTTGCCTTTGACGCTGTTGGCGTAGCCCCAGGCGGCGTCGTTGGGATTACTGCTAAATCCGCTGCCGCTCGAGACCGGACTGCGGCCCAGAGCGTTTTGTGAGAATGACACTTCTTCCTGGCCGCTGATGGTATTGTCATCCTGGCCGGGGCCTTCGTCAAACACGCGTCCGTAGGGCGGGGTGGTCATGTAGTTGACGATATTGTTGACCAGGCCCGAGGGTGAATAAGTCGGCGTCGTGGCGTTGCCGGCCCAAGGCGAGTTAAAGCTGGCAAAGGGGGGCAGCGCCATATTGGTGGCCCGCAGATTGAAGTCCTTATAAAGACTGAACGTGAGGTATTGGCTGGGGTCAAACCAGCCGCGGGGGCTTTGGATGGTAACCCCGGAATCCACCCAAAAGGCCACCATGTTTTGGGATGCCGACGTGCCAACGCTCGGGCCATCGCCCAAGTTGCCGGGAAAAGCGAGCATGTGTTCGTAGGCGGAGAGAAAGACCGGCATGGAGCCGCCAGTTGTGCCGGTGCCTAAATAGCCGCGGCGATAACCCTGCCCCAAAGCGAAGGGAGGTACATAGCCCTTGGGGTCGGGCTGGGTGTTCTTGTTACCCGCGACCATGCCTGCTCCGGTCAAGTCCATGTTCGTAATGCTTTGCAGTACGTTTTGGCCCGGGCCGGCCACTCCAGTGGACACGGTGAGATTCGGATTGCGGATGGAATACACCGTTTGCTGGGTGTCGGAATTGCTGGTTTGAATGTGGGGTTCGGTCACGTCCGAGCGCAGTTCCAAGGTAAAGGCGACGCCCGGATCCATGGTGGAGATGTAACCATATTTATGCCCCGGCCAGAGTCCGGTAATACCCTGGCTGGCCGGATCGGCCGCACCGGCGGTTATTTGTTTATATTTGCCCGCGGCGGTATTAATACCCGTGTCACGAACCAGATAGTAGGGACTGGGCAAACCGAGGCTGGCGTTATAAGTGGGCTGGAGCCAGGCCAGGCTCACCGCCGCAATGCTGCCATTGGCAATCGCGGAACTGCCGGAACTGCTGAGTAATGGCGCCCCGATCACGGCCGAGACAATGCCTTCGGGAGTCGAGTAACCGGTTGCCACATTGAACGTAACGCCAGGATTGGGATTCAGTGAATAGACTTTGGCTTCGCCGGGGGCGAAGGTGGAATTGGCCCCCTTGGAAATATGGAAGGCAATGTTATCAAGCACGGAATTGAAGCCACCAGAGTAGCCACCCGGGTAGTCCACCGGATCCTTCAAGAATGGATAATAGCCAGGGACGGCAGAATTGGCACCACCGGAGGTGGAGGAAAAATTGGCGCCAAAGGCATCCGCCCCCGAGGCTTTGCCACCAAAACCAAAGGATTGGGTGGTGTCATAACCCAAGGCAATACTCTCACCGGAAGGCGTTGGGGCAACACGGACGTCGTTGCGGGAGTTAAGGCCGCCGGCCCATTCCCATCCGTCGTTAGCTGGATAACCAGGTGGTACCGTGCTGGTATTAATGCGAAAACCCAAATCCATGCCGCCACCGGCATCGGTGATGGGGAAAGTATACGGATTGGCGAGGACGAATTCGGGTTCAACCGAAACGTACTGCTCGGAAATGTTATCCGCCATTTGCCCGAAACGCAGACGAAACTGGGTAATTAGCGGAGTGATCCCGGCCTTGATCGTGCTGCCGGCCTGAACCGGCACCGGGGCGCCACTGGAATTGTTCGCCGCGATATTGTAGAAGTTTTCAATGGCGTCCCAGCGCAACCCGCCGACAGTGGACAGGTTGCCCCCGGGTGGGGGTGGGGCATTAGGACCGTGAAAAGTTATGTTGGCGCTGCCACCGGGACCGACCAGGGCTTGAAGCAGCGTGCCATGGACACCTGATTTAACGATATTGGGCTCCGTGGTGGCGGCGGTGGATGCCGCGGTGTTATTATCGGCGCCGGGCAGGATCGCGCGGTTCACCAAACCGTTGGTGGAATCCAAAAAGGTGCTCGATTGCGTGCCTTTGGAGGGTTCTTGAAAAGCGGTGGTTAAATCATAGCGCAGACCGCCACGCAGTGAGTCCGCCAGGAGCCCATAAGAATAAGTCGTGAAATCAAAATAGTTCTGCCCGAGGGTTTGTTCTGGATCGGTGGTATTTCCTGCCGGACTATTGGTGGGGCCAGAGCCCACCAAAGTGGACTCCACAAAGAATATTTGGGAAGGATCGAGCAGTTGTTTAAACAAGGAGGCGCCGGTGCTATTGCCGGGTGTGACGCCGTTGAGTTTCTCGTAGGAGTTGTTAATGCTGAAGCCGGACATCCGCTCCAGTGCATTGCGCAATGGCGCCCAGAACCGGTAACGCGCAAGTTGCCCGGCGTCCGTTGCCACGGTGGGGGTGGACTGGGAGACATAGGGATCCGAGGGCGTGTACTTGGCTTTCACCCCTTCGTCGCCCACCCACCAGGCATAGCGGCCGCTGGTGATGCCGATTTTGGTGGCATCAATATAGTCCGGGGTGGCGTCATGAATGTTCACAATCGGCGCAACAATTATGTTCTTAGAATGCGCGCGGGGACCGATCATGGTGTTACTTGGCTCGGTATTTCCGGCCGCCGACATGATTGAGTAGTTATCCCTCGAACCCGTGTAAGCGGTATTGGGGCCCACCAGCAATGCGGCGGCTTGAGCGCCTTTGATTCCCGCCGGTGGGTTGGTGGGCAGGATCGTAATGTCGTTGGTCGTGGACGTCCAATCGTACTGGTTTTGAATCGTATTGGACGAAATGCCACCGCCTGGATCACTCGTGGCGGGGGTGAACGCCACTTCACCATTTTGGCCCGGAGGCGGACCCACTACGCCGTTTGCCGTAAAATTACTGGAGAGCGGCGTGCCTTCATCTCCGCTGACCAGCCAGTTGAGCAAGATGGGCATCGGAGCTTTTTCATTAGGCGTGCCGTTATAAGCGGTGCCTTGACCCGTATAGAGCGCAAGTGGGTTAACCCCCGGCCCCCACACGCCGGTCCAAAACCAGGTGCCGCCGGTTTTAATCGGCGCCTCATTGATGGTTGGCGTATTGTTGTTCCCGATGGTTTGCACGCCATAAATCGAATCGAGGAAAGGTTGCAGGGCGTCCGTGTTGTCATTCTCCATGGGGAACTGGCCACCGGCACAAAGGTAGGCGTTGGCCGTGGCGCGTTGGTCGGGACCGGCAAATTTTTGCAATTGGCCCATGCCGATATACGCGGCGAGCAAGGCGTTTTGCCGGGCTTGGGCGGAGACCAGGTTCGAGGTGGCGGTGACCATGTTGATGCGCACCAAGGTCGTGAGGGTGAGCACGAGCAACAACAAGAGGGTCATCAAACCAAGCGTGACAATGAGGGCGAAACCGCGACGCGCGCGCTGGGCCAGGGGTGCGCGGGACGGCCAACCGCGGCGGGAGAATACAGGGCTAAAATCAGAATGCATGGCGGGAAATGAGAGCGGCAAATCCACGACCTAAAGCAGCCCAAATTGGGCGGGGTGCTTGAGGGGGTGTTCTTGCATGTAGCTTTTGTATGGCTTCAGCAAGGTTTTTCCACCCTGCCCAACGAGGGTTTTTTGAATTTAAGGCCAAGTCTAAAACAGGGCGTGGCCGAATTTTTTGGGATTCTGGACGGCTTTGTCGTGTATGACCTAATTATTTGTTACCCAGGAGTTTCTTAAAGGCATCCTCATCCAACACCGGAATGCCGAGGGCCCGCGCCTTGTCCAGTTTTGAGCCCGCGGCTTCCCCGGCGATGACATAATGGGTCTTTTTGCTGACACTGCCCGAAACGTGGCCACCCGCCAGCTCAATCATTTTCGTGGCTTCTTCTCGCGAGAGGGTGGGCAGTGTACCGGTTAGGACCAGGGTCTGTCCGGCAAACCGTCCGGTAGACTGGCCCTTGGTTTGTAGATTGTCACTTTGGGGGTCGATGCCCAAGCCGGTCAGGCCTTTTAAGAAAGCCAAACCCTCTTTGGATTCAAAATAGTCAACCAGACTTCGGCTGACCACTGGACCGATTTCTGGGGAAATCCGGCTGGTTGCCAATGTCCGTTCAATGTCGCGCAGCTCGATATCAATTTTTTCGCAGGCCTCTTCACGTTGTTGGCGCTCCGCCTCCGACTTGGGCGGGTTTTTTCGCGAGCGCGGGGCAAGTTCGGCGCGCTGGGCGTCCAATTCGCCTTCACGGGCAATGAGGCGCAAGAGCTTCGAGTCGTGTACGGCGGCAAAATTGTCGTGAAACCGGGCCACTTCTTTGGCCGTCACATCCCCTACGTTGGCGATGCCCAGCGCATAAAGCCAGCGCGACAGGGGTAAGGCGCGTGCGCGTTGCAGGGCTTCAACCACCTTGGCGGCATTCTTTTCACCAAAGACCCGCGGGTTTTCCTCGTCGCCCAGATTTAATTTTCCGAGGCTGGCCACCGTAAGTTTGAACAGGTCGAGCGGGTCTTTCACCAGACCTTGTTTGGTTAAGCTGTCGGCGACGATTTCACCCAGATCCTCGATATCCATCGCTTTGCGGGTGCAAAAAAACTGCAGACGGCGGGCCACCTGGGGCGGGCAGGCTGAGTTGGGACAACGCCAAGCAACTTCGCCTTCGAGCCGCACGGCCTTGGTTCCACAAGCGGGACATTTTTCCGGAAAATTCCACGGATGGCTGCGCGGAGGGCGTTTGTCTGGGACGATGCGCACCACGGCGGGAATAACCTCGCCGGCCTTTTCAATCACCACGGTGTCGCCGACGCGGATATCTTTGCGCGCAATCTCGTCGGCGTTGTGCAAAGTCGCTCGACTGATATTGGAGCCGGCGAGGAAGACAGGTTCGAGGTCAGCGACCGGCGCGAGAATCCCGGTGCGGCCAACTTGAATGATAATATTGAGTAGTTTGGTCTCGGCTTGTTCGGGAGCAAATTTGTAGGCCATCGCCCAGCGGGGAGCTTTGGCGGTGGCTTCGGCAGCGTGCTGGCCGGCAAAAGAGTCAAGTTTTACGACCGCCCCATCGGTGGCGTACTCAAAGTCGTGGCGCAGTCGATCAAGTTTTTGGATGCCGGCCCAGACTTCATCTGGCCCGTGTGCGCGCCACACATTCTCGGCCGGATGCGCGGGCAAACCCCATTGGCGCAAATGCCCATGCAGTTCGTGTTGGGTGGCACACGGGAGCGGTTCGCAAAAACCGAGACTGTAGAGCACCAGGTGCAGGCGCCGCGCGGCTGCTTCGCGCGGATCGAGCAACTTGGCCGTGCCCGCGGCAAGGTTGCGCGGGTTGGCATACAGGGGCAGTCCGGCTTCTTCGCGTTCGGCGTTGATGCGCTGGAATTCGGCCGTGGTGAGATATATTTCGCCGCGCAATTCCATGATGGCCGGATGCCCGTGACCCGTCAGGGTGAGAGGCAACCCGCGAATGGTGCGTACATTTGCGGAAATATCGTCGCCTTCCACACCGTTTCCACGTGTGACGGCGCGGACAAATTTGCCTTTTTCGTAAGTGAGGCAAACCGCGAGGCCATCCACTTTGGGTTCGACCACGTAAGCCAAATCCTGATCGAGTTTGGCCAGGTTTTTTTCCTTCAACACGCGACGCAAGCGGGCGTCAAACTCGCGCAACTCCGTTTCATTATAGGTGTTGTCGAGACTGAGCATCGGCGTGCGATGGCGTACGGTGGTAAAACCATCGGAACGGTCATCGCCGACGGTCTGGGTGGGTGACGGCCCGGCCAGTTCCGGATGCGCTTTCTCAAGTGCTTCGAGTTCTTTCTTCAGCAAATCGTAGTCGAAGTCAGAAATTTCCGGCCGGGACTGGCGATGGTACAGCTCGTCGTGGCGTGCGATTTCCTTGCGCAAGCGGGCAATGCGATCTGCAGGCGAGGCGGACATGGCGGCGACTTAGGGCTGGTTGGGCATGGAAAAACTTGAAAGCGGAATTTTTTGCGAATCGTCTGGAGCGGGCGCTGGCGCGACCTTGCGCGGCTCTGGCGCCGGCTGGCCGGTGGCGCGCCATAGACGCAACGGCATTTCGGTGTCGCCATCGTCCTTGATGTCGTAGCGACCGGCCGCACCGACGTAATTGCGCAAGGCGATGAAGCCTTCACGAATTTTTTTGGGCTCGCTTGATCCGGCTTGGGCGGCGGCAGCGGCGAGCGCGCGAATATTGTCGTAGGCATAAGCCGCCGGCAGGCCGGGGTCTTCACCATACTGGGCTTTATATTTGTCCGCAAAAGCACGGCTGGTTTCGGTCGAGCGCGGATTGGAGGCAAATTCCGGCAAGGGGTACATGGCCGTTAGCGCCAGCCCGCGATTGTTTACCAGCGGGGTCAGACCACTTTCACCCGCGTAGCCAAAAACCGTTCCGGTCCAGCCCGCTGCATCAAAGGCCGATAGAATATTAGGATATTCGAACCCGTTGCCGGCGAGGATGAGCGCATCATTGTCCGAATGATACAATGCTTTGGCCAGCAGGGTAAAATTGTTTTCAGTGGTGGAGTAGGCTTCGGCCACTGTCGCCACGCTATGGTTGGCGCTGATCAGATAGAGCATGTATTGCTGATGGCTTTGACCCAGCAGGTTGTTGATATACACAATGGATACGCGCTCAATCCCCGCTGTTTCCAGATAGCTTTCCATCGCGCGCGCTTCCTGGTCGCCGTTCAAATAAATGCGAATACCGTTTTGGGGCGTCAGTTTGGGCACCGAGACATAATCGCAAAGGAAGCCAATCAGCTGCGGGAAGCTCGCCAACTGGGGTGCCGTGGAAATTGCCAGCGATGCGTCACCCACCAGAATAACCGCTTCGCCATGGTCACGCAAAGATTCGAGCGCCCCTGGCGTACTGTCGACCACATCGAGTTGGATGGGCTGGCCATTGAGGCCACCGGCGGCATTCACTTCGGCGACTGCCAGCGTCAAACCCTGGCGGAGCGACTGCGCGACCTTCGCGTGCTTTTCATTCGTCGGCAAAATCGCGCCAATGGTAAAGGCATGGGCGTCTTTAGCCGGGAGTTTTACCCGGGGCGCAATTTCCGCCTGGATGGGTGACCCGGGGGCATCGTCAATGACAGGCTGGTCACTGCTTCCGCCGGCTTCATGCAATTTGGAGAGCTGGTCCAAGCCGGGCACGGACGAACAGCCGGCGTTAAACGCCAAGACGAACGCGCCCAGGGTGAGACCGGCAATTTTAGCTATTTTCAAAAGTGTCATTATAATCTGGAGGTTAGGTAAGAGAAAAAAATTAGGCAGCCTGCTTGGTTGGTACTCGGCGCTTGCTCCATATAATAATTCCAACGCCGAGCAGAATCATAAACAAGGAATAGAACGTGCCGCGACTGAGTCCAAAAAACAGGGATGCATCCGGCTCGCGAAACAATTCGCAAAAGATGCGCACGAATGCATACAGGATGAGAAATTCGCCGCCAAGCTGTCCAGCGGGAAGCGCGCCGGGTTGGCCCGGGGGCGGGCGGCTCCACCAGCGCCATTGGGTGTAAATCATTAACAACAGTCCTTCGGTGGCTGCTTCGTAAAGTTGGGAAGGGTGCACTGGGCCCGTGTAGCCAACAATTGTTTCGCCGTCGCGAATTGGAAAAATCATGGCCCACGACACGGTGGTGGCCTTGCCCCATAACTCGCCATTCACAAAGTTGGCCAGGCGACCCAGCAACAGCCCGGGCGGAGCCAGGGTCGCCACGACATCACCCAGACGAGGGAAACTTAGCTTGCTATGGCGCGAAAACCACCACGCCGCGAGCACGACGCCGATAATTCCGCCGTGGCTGGCCATGCCGCCTTTCCAAACTTCGAGAATTAATAATGGATTGGCCAGAAACTCTGTCCGGCGCGAAGGGTCGCTAAAATCGTAGAGAATGAGATGCCCCAGGCGGCCACCCACCAACACGCCCAGCACGAGTGCGGAGAATAGAATGGAACGGTCATCGCCATTGAGTGGCAGACGGCCGCGTTTGGCATAAAGCCACATCAACCACGAGGCGATCAGGAATCCCGCTACGTAAGCGAGGCCGTACCAGCGAATGCCGCCCAACGGCCAGCCTGCGGGAAAATGCAGCAGGATGGGGTCGAATTGCGCCACGTAGTAGGGCCCTGCCGGCGGCACCGCGTCTCCGGTGGCGGCCGATAAAGTCAGCGGCGCCACCAGCGCAAGCAGGGCGAGTCCCGGGATTAACAAACGACGCATCAACACAGCCAAACCAACCGCGACGCTGCGCGCAAGCCTAGGAAAATTCTCGCTCCCGGTTATTGGCAGAATTTATATGTCGTTATGCCCGAACGCTACATGCCCGGCTATACACCGCCCATCGTCTCCTTCATGACGCGGCGTTCGGCGGAAACCCATGCGGCGTTTTTCCTGCCGCAGCTAAAGCCAGGTATGCGCTTGCTGGACTGCGGTTGCGGGCCGGGCACCATCAGCCGCGGGCTGGCCGCGCGGGTGGCGCCGGGTGAAGTCATCGGTGTGGATGTGGAAGTTTCGCAACTCGAGCTCGCCCGACAAGACCCGGCTAATCCGTCGAATTTGCGTTATATACAGGCGGGCGTCTATGAACTGCCTTTTCTTAATGCGGAATTTGACGCGGTGTTTTCGCACGCGTTGTTTGAGCATCTCGCCGAGCCGGTGCGGGCGGCCCAGGAAATCCGCCGGGTGTTGAAACCGGGTGGCCTGGTCGGACTGTGCAGTCCGGATTGGGACGGCTTTATTTTTGCTCCGCATGACCCGGAGGTGGAAGCTGCCGCGAAGTTATTCCGCCGTTTGCAGGAAGCCCAGGGTGGCAACACGGCAGCTGGCCGCAAGCTGGGCACCTGGCTGGAAGAAGCGGGGTTTAAAAATATCAAACTCTCTGCGCGCTACGAGTGCCCGGATGACTTGGCGGTGATGGGAAGTTTTTTGTGCGACCGCCTCAAACGCGCGCCGCAACAGGATGATGTGTTTGGCCGAGGCTGGACGGATCCAGAGTCACTTCAGCGCATGTTGCAAGCGGTACAGGCCTGGGAAAAACGCTCCGATGGTCTGTTTGCGCTGGCGTGGGTGGGCGCAGTGGCGCATGCTTGATGATTCAAATCTCGTTCTGCACGATTTGATCGAGCGACTGGCGTTTGCGGATGAGGCGGAGTTTGCCGTTTTCCTCGAGCAAGACTTCCGGAGCCTCGGGGAAGGAATTGTAATTCTTCGCGCTCATGCCTGCGCAATACGCGCCGGCGCCTTCAATCACGCACAGGTCGCCGATTTCCGCACGGGTGAGCAGACGCGGCGCGAGGGTTTCCGCTTGGCCGGGGGCGGGAGTGAGCAAGTCGCCCGACTCGCAGCAATGGCCGACAACGAGATATTTTTTAGTCTCTTTCTTTTTGATCGTGCGACCCATGGGCACCACGACAATGGCGTGTTGCGACCCGTAAAGACTGGGGCGCAGAATTTCGGTCATGCCCGCGTCGAGCTTGAGGAATTCGTAACCGCCGGAGCCAGTTGAAACCAGATCCTGCACAGTGGCCACCAGCGCGCCAGCTTGAGCAACCAGGTAGGTGCCCGGTTCGATTTCGAGGCGTAATTCGCTGCCGGTTTCTTTCGCGTGGTTCTGAAAGAGAGCTTTGACCGCTTTGCCGATTTTTTGCAAATCGGTGGTTTTTTCACCGGCGACGCGACCAACTTTGAAACCGCCGCCGAGGTTGACGGTCGTAACGGCAGGAAATTCCCGGGTCAGCCGCAAGGTCATTTTGGCCACTCGTTCCCACACCGCCGGGTCGGTACCGGAACCAATGTGGGTGTGGACTTTTACCACCTGCAGACGATGCGCCGAAACAATTTGATGAACATGGCTGAGCCATTCGTGCCAGATGCCAAAACTCGAACCGGGGCCGCCGACATTCGTCTTGCCGGAATGGCCGGAACCCAAGCCGGGATTCAGCCGCACGCCGACTTTTTCTCCCGGAAACTGCCGTCCAAAACGATCGAGTTGTTGCAGCGAGCAGGCAGTGAACAAAATGCCCCGCCGATGCAAATCGGAAAAGTTTTCCGGCATCTCCTGGGTAGCCAGCGAAATTTTTTGAGCCGACAGGCCGGCGCGGAGGGCGCGTTCGGCTTCCCAGCCAGAACTGGCGTCAAAATGCAGGCCGAGGCTTTCAAAAAATTGCAGCACGGAAGCGTTGGGGCAGGCCTTCATCGCAAAGCGCACGGTCAGGCCAAAGGCATTCGGAAAGGCGAGGCAGGCCTCGGCATTATGGCGCAAGGTCGCCTGGTCATAGACATACACCGGCGTGCCGTGGCGGGCGCGCACCGTGGCGGCTTGGGCCGGGGTCAGGAAGCGCAAGGATTCAAGTTTGGTGGCTGGTGCAGGAGCAGGCATGGAGGAAATAAAGGATGAAATTGCCGCAAGCAGGCAGAAGAGGACAGACCTGAGACGGATAAAAAGGAACGGTCATTCAATCATTTAGCGAACCATTCGTCACTTAATTTTTCGCTGTCCAGTGGCGAAGTGAGCGGAGTAGAAAAAACTCCAGGGCCGCGGCTTCATTCAAATTCACTTCGAGTAAACCGGAGATTTTTTCCAGGTCGCCCACGGCGCGGCCCAAACGGACGGAGCGCGCTACAATCGCGGGGTCGGATGGCGAGGCGAGGGCAAAGTCGCGGGTGGCTTGCTCGATTTCCACGAGCAAGCTCGTGCGCATGCCTTTGTGAAGGCCGGATTGGGCGGCGTCCATTTCCTCGTCTTCGAGATGCTCGGGTAGCGCGGCCTTGGCTTTTTCCCAGGCGGCGTCGGCCAGCCGTTGCAGGATGCCCTCAAAGCGCGCACCCAAACCGTAGGCGCCGAGGACTAAATCGCTGGGCTTGGGTTTGTCGTCGCTGATCAATCGCCCCAGCCACGCCGAATAATCGGTGCGCCAACTGAGCCAGTCCGCATCGGTGAGCGCGGCGGACGCGGCGGGTAGTTTTAAATGAAAACAACGGCTGCGGATGGTCGCCAGCAAATCATTGGGGCGGGTTGTCAGTAAAAAGAGGGTGGTGTCCGCCGGCGGTTCTTCGAGGGTTTTTAAAAACGCATTAGCCGTGGCGACGGGCATGCGGTCGGCTTCGTAGACAACCCCAACTTTGCGTGGGCCGGCGGAAGCGGTGAGCTGGATTTTGCGCAGGAAATCACGCAGCGTATCGACCTTGATGAGGCGCGCTTTGCCGCTGGGGCGCAGCGCGAAAAAATCGGGATGTTTGGTGGTTTCCCCGGCATTGAGCAACCGGCCCGCCAGTTCCAGGCAGGCGGATTCCAGCGCGGGCGGATGGTCGCCATGAATCAAGATGGCATGGGCCAGCCGGCCTTGCTTCAACGCGGAAGTGAAAGCACGCAGCGAGCGGGGGGCGTTGTCCCCGGCGGGGGCAAGTTTAGGAATGGCGGCGTTGGAACTCATGCCAAATAAGGTCCGTAATCTGCGCGGTGGGCAGGTTGCCGTCCACGACGAGAAAGCGTTGAGGAAAAGATTGAGCGAGGGATAAATAGCCCTCCCGCACGCGCTGGTAAAAGTCGAGGCTCTCCTGTTCCATGCGGTCGGGTTGTTCGCCAGTGCGTTTGCGGGCGCGGGCCAGGCCGAGGTCGGCGGGCAAATCGAGCACGACGGTGAGATTGGGCAAAACTTCGCCCACGGCGAAACGGTTGATGGCTGCGACGGCGTCCGCGGATAATTTGCGCGCCACGCCTTGGTAAACGGTGGTCGAATCCAGAAAACGGTCGCAGAGGACAACTTTGTTTTGACGCAACGCAGGAGTAATGATCTCGCGCACAAGTTGGGCGCGGCTGGCGGCAAAGAGCAAAAGTTCTGTTTCGGGACACATGTCTTGGCCGCTATGGGAATGTTTGAGCAGGTGGCGGATTTCCTCGCCAAGTTTAGTGCCGCCTGGCTCGCGCGTGACCACTACTTCATGGCCAGCGGTTTGCAGGCGCGCGGCCAGCAGGTCAATTTGCGTGCTCTTGCCACTGCCTTCGGAGCCCTCGAAGGAGAGGAAGAAAGGTTTGTTTGCGCGCGAAGCAGACATGGGCCTATCGAATCAATCAAAATGCGGCGGCGGGACAATGCAATTTTTGAGAAAACACAAGGAGCACAGGGATTCAATCTTTGACTAGACGCGGCTTGGAAAAGAAAGCAAGCTGAGTTGAATTTGCTGTAAATAATATGAAAACGGTTACCAAGCTGAATATCGCAGGTGACATAACTATTGCGATCATGACGTTAAACACCTTTTCCCATCTGCTGGGCATTCCCGAAAACTATCAACTGCTCCTGTCGCTGGTGCTTTTTATTCCACTCGGTCTGTGCTTTGTTTACATCAAACAACTCAAAACTGAAAAAGCTGCACTGATAAGTGGAAGACTGCTTTTATTGCTGGGGTAGCTTACATATTTATTTCGATAATTTGCACTCTGCTGGTGCCAGTGGATAAAAGCAAATCTTTGATACTTACTTATGACAAGAATGGCATGGATAAGGTTAGCCATGGTGACTTTGACGGGGCCATTTCAGATTATAATCAGGCCTTAGAATTAGATTCTAATAACTCAGTCATTTACAATAACCGGGGCTACGCGAAGGCCAAGAAAGGCAGCCGGGATGCAGCGCTGATCGATTATGACCAAGCCATCAAACTCAATCCAAATTACGCAATTGCCTATGATAATAGAGGTATTGCCAAATACAAAAAAGGTGATGTGGATGGTGCCTTAGCTGATTGGAATCGAACCATAGAAATTGATCCAGCATTTGCTCAAGCCTATTACAATCGCAGTATTGTTGAATCAAAAAGTAGTGATCTAACCAAGGCAAATGCTGATCTTGCCGTTGCGCGTCAGTTTAATCCAGCTATCGGAAAATAAATTTCACCACTCCTTCAAAAACTGAATAAGTTCCGCCAGACTCGGGCTATGCGCGTTGCGCACATAAAAACCCGAAACGGAGACAGCGGTGGTCAAGCAGCAGGGTGGGGGTAAGCCCAGCAAATGAGCGGTCATGTAGCCGGCGTTGAAATTGTCGCCGCCGCCGGTGGTGATGGCGGGTTTTTCGCAATGCGGGCCGTCGACCCACCAAGTGCCGTCGGGCGTGGCGCAGGCCGCGCCATCGAGGGGATGAATGACGACGGTATTAATTCCAAGTTTTTCGCGAATGGCAGCGGCCGATTGCCGGATGCCTTCGGGGGTGACGTCCATAAACGGCACGCCGAGCACCGCCGCGGTTTGCTGGCCTTCGGAGAGATTGAGGCCGAGGATGGCGTCGCCAAATTTTTGGAATTTGGACATCGCGGCCAGACCGTCGCGCAATTCATCCCGCAGGCGCTTGGCGGGGTCGGCGAGGTCGAAGAAAAAACGGCGCGGACGCACCGGCAGTTTGGGCAACGCTTGCTCAAGCAGGCCGTTGAATATCTCCGTCATGCGCGGCGTTTGGGTCCAATTAACAAGCGCAATGAGGTCGGACTGTCTCAGCAAATCGAGCAAGGCGGCTTCGCCGACGGTTTCGACCAGCCGGGCATAGGTCAATTCCTCCATCGAGGCAGGTTCGCCGAGCATGAGTTTGCCGTCGGAAAACTCCAGACAGTGGGTGATGCCCGGGTTGGCGAGGCTGAGAGCCGCGGTCTTTTGGGCGAAGTCGGCAAAGATGGGGTGGATGGCCGGGCGGCCGAGTGCGCCGACGTAGCGCATGGGGACTCCGGCAGCGAGCATGGCTCGCGCCATGAGCGGGCCATTGCCGCCGAGTTGCTCGCGCAAAAGGAAAAGTTCGACGTTGGTGCTCTTACCAGAAGCAGCAAGGATGCGCTCGCCAAAGGCTTTTAAGGTGTCAAAGGGAACAAAATTATCGCCGAAGCCATGGCGTTCGCGCACAGCGTGCATGATGCGGTCGATGAAGCCGTCGAAGCCGACCAGCACAAATTTCGACTGCAAATCGGCTCCCGGGCGAGAGAGTCCATCGAGCGTGGCTGCTTTGAAGTCCGTGGGCATCGGGGAAACTTTGGCAGGGCGGCGGCACACGGCAATCCGAAATGGCAGTGCAGAAAAATGGGTGGTTTTTTGCGCATTTTCGGTTGCGCCGACCGCCAAGTTCACCCAGCATTCGTGATTGAACGTTTTCCGTTCCCAATCCCTCTAATCCACAACACTTTCGACCGATATGCTGACACATTCCCTGGAGCATCTGCATGGCTGGCTGGCGCCGGTATTCCTGACGCAGGCCGACGGAGCAGGCTTCAACGTCTGGGCGACCTTTATGCGCGCGGAGTTGTTTGGCAAAGGCATCGTTATCTTGCTGGTGATGTTCAGTGTCGTGGCGTGGACGGTGATGATCGGCAAGGGGCTGGATCTCTCGCGGTGGCGTCAATTGAACCTGTCGTTTCAGGAACGTTTGCGCGAACACGAGGTTTTGATGAAGCAGACCATTTCGCCCAGCCTGCGCCAAAGCACGCCCTATGCGCGGTTGTGCCACGCGGCGATTGAGGCCGGGCAACTGTACGCTGCCGACCGCGAATCATCGATGCGGATGGGATTTATTGAAAATGCCCTGCAACGCGGCGTCGCCGATGAATGTGTGCGGTACGAGACGAAGATGGTGCTGTTGGGATCGCTGGTATCGGGCGCACCGTTCATGGGATTGTTGGGGACGGTCGTGGGCATCATGGTGGCGTTTAATGGCATGGGCGGGGAAGGCGGGGCTTCACTGCAAAATCTGGCGCCCGGCGTGGCGTCGGCCTTGCTGGCTACGGTCTGCGGACTGTTGGTGGCGATTCCATCCGTTTTTGGTTACAATTTTTTGCTCTCGCAGACCAAGTTGATGATTACCGAGCTGGAAAATTATGCGAGCTGGCTGGCCGACCGGATGGAATTGGAAATTGAAAAGCAAAGCACTCTTTACCAGCCCAGCCCGGTGGCCGCCGCGCCTGCTTATGTTGCACCGGCCCCGGCGGCGTATGCGCCCGTTGCGCCAACGCCGGTGCCATTGGCGCGTCCCGCCCCGGTGAAGCCCACGCCACCCGTGCCCGAAGTACAGCCTTCACCCACGGAGCGCTATTTGCGCATGGATGTTTCCGATCAGGATTAACCGTAACTTTTTGCAGCCATGGCCCGAGTATTCAAACGCAAGGACCGCCTCAGCGCGATGTCGGAGATCAACATCACGTCGCTGCTGGACCTGGTTTTTTGTCTGCTGATTATTTTCATGATCACCACGCCGTTGATGGAGCAGACCATTCCGGTGAATCTCCCTTCGCAGGCGCGCAACCAATCAGCCGAGAAAAATCCGAAATTAAAATATGTGACCGTGACCTTCACGAAAACGGGCTTGTACTATATTGACAAATCCCCGGTGACGCTGGAGGAGCTGCAAGCCAAATTCAAAGACTTCGCAGCCCAGCCCGAACCGCCGGCGCTGTCCATCCGCGGGGATGAGAGCGCGCTGTATGGCGCGGGCATGAAAGTGCTGGATGCCGCGCAGAAGGCCGGATTGACCAAACTGAACTTTGATACCCAGGTGAAATAAATGACCGCCGCCATGTCATATCGCGAGGACTCGCGCACTTCGCTGGCCTTCATCCTGTCTGTGTTGCTGCATGTCATGCTCGGGATGGCAATTGTCGGCTTCTTTGTTTTCCGGCCCGCCACACCGCCAGCGCCCAGCAAGTTTTTCGAACTGGTGGCCGCGCCGCCCTCGGATTCCCCGTCCAATGAAGAAGCTGCGCCGGGCTCGCCGAGTTTGTCGATGCCCAATCTCCCCACGTCTGTCGTGCCTACGCCACCGCAACCGGCTGAAGTAACTCCGCAACCTACCCCAGCCGTGGCCCAGCCACCCACGCCGGCACCAGCCCTTTCGCATGCAGCGACGGTGGTACCGAAACCGCCGACCAACCAAGCCCCGCTCACCGATCATGAGAAATTCTTAAAGGCGCATAACCTGACTAATACGCCGGCCCCAGCCCATGCCACCGGTCGCCCGGTGCCCAACGTGGGCGTCAACGTTAACAGTATTGTCAAAAATCTCCAGAATGCCAGCAGCGGAGCAAACGGCCAGGGACGTGGGCGGGCGAACGCAGCGTCCTCGTCCGAAACCCAGGATTACATCTCCATGCTGGTGGCGCGATTGCGCGATGCCTTTGTGCCACCCGGTGGCATTTCCGGACAGAGTGCAGAAATTTACCTTGAGATTGGCCCCAATGGCGAATTGGCGAAAAAATATATATCGCGTTCTTCCGGCAACGCGGAATTCGATGCGGCGGTGAATGACGCGCTCCAACGATTGACGAATGTCGATCCACCACCTGGTGGGGTACAAGTGGGCCACAATTTTGTATTCACCCCGTCAGACTAACGTTACATGGATTTTGTAAGACTTTTATAATCAAAGAGATGGTTTATTTAAATATAGGGTGTTTAGCTTAAATTGGCTGCTTGAATATCAGCCAATAAAGGTTAAGTATAATAGGTAGATTACCGATAGTAGCTGGGTCGTTAAAAAACGACGAAGGAAGATTGCGTATTTGATACCTATGGACAACCCCGCCATGGACAACCCAACACCAACGACGACTCGAAAACGGTCGGACTTATTGCTGCGTGTCGGCTATGCCGTGGTTGTAATCGTGTTGTTGAGTTCCGGATTTGTTTCCTGGTCAAATATTCAGAATCTAATTCATGCGCGGCAGGACCAATCGGGCACGAATTCGATGCTCGATCATCTTTCTACCCTGCAGATGGATATCTCGGATTGCACCACAGCCGCCTATGCCTATTTCTCGCTGGGCAATACAGCGGATTTGGCGCAGTGCAATAACAGCCTGAAGGCTATCAAAACTGAGGAGACGCGATTGGAGGATCTGTTTTCCTACTCGCCGCTGCAAGCGCAGCGCTACGGGGAAATCAAACCGCTGGTTGATAAGCGAATTGGGCTCATGGAGGACGCCTTAAAGCTCAGCAGTCAAAAAGGTTTTTTTTCGGGCACGGATGTGCTCAAGAGTGATGATTTTCTGCAGAACCGGGAGAATATCCGTCGGCAATTTGCCAATTTAAAGGAGTTGGAAGAGAACTCCCTGAAACAGGATCAAGAAAACAATGAGCGCAGCGCCAACTGGGTAGAGCTGGCGACGGACGTGATTACCGTGCTAGGCATGATGTTTTTGATCGGCGTTTCTTTGCGGTTGTTTCGGGATCTGCGAATCCACAAGGAATCCGAGCGGCAATTGCGCGAAGCGCGGGATCAGTTGGAAATTCGCGTCCAGGAACGCACAGCGGAACTCCAACACGCCAAAGAGCGGGCGGAGCGGGCCGACGGCGCCAAGAGCAATTTTCTCGCGGTCATGAGCCATGAAATCCGCACGCCGATGAATTCCATCATTGGCTTTGCCGATTTGCTGGCCGACACGGCGATGACCTCCGAACAGCATGAATACGCGCGGGCGATTTCCTCCAACAGCGACCAGTTGTTGAGTTTGATTAACGACATTCTCGATTTTTCCAAAATCGAATCCGGGCGGGTCGATGTTGAACCGCTGCCCATGGATTTGCGCGGTTGCGTGGAGGAAGTCATCGAAACCATTCTGCCCCGCTCTGGTCAGCGTTCGATAGAAATGCTGTGTGATATCGCACCCAATGCGCCGGCGGCGGTGCTGGCCGACAGCGGCCTGCTTCGCCAGGTGCTCACCAATCTCGTGGGCAACGCCATGAAATTCACCGAAAAGGGTGAAATCGTGGTCGCGGTGCAAATGGCGGAACCGGTGGCAGCGGACACCAAACGGGTGCAATTGGAATTTCGGGTTACGGATACCGGTATTGGCATACCGGCGGACAAAGTGGATCGCCTGTTCAAGCCTTTTTCACAGGTCGATTCCACCACAACGCGCCGGTACGGCGGCACTGGTTTGGGTTTGGCCATCAGTAAGCGCCTTGTGGAAGCCATGGGTGGACAGCTGGGCGTCCGGAGTCTGGAAGGCAAGGGTTCGACCTTCTTTTTCTCTTTGCCCGTGGAATTGGTCGAAGATGTCGCCCCGACTTCCTGGCGATTGCCCGAGCATCTGGTGGCAAATCGCAAGTTGCTGCTTGTTGATGAAAAGCCGGTTCGTGCCCGCATCCTGCAGGATTTCGCGCGGCAGTTTGGCTTGACCGTCGAAGCAGAGGTTTCCAGCGAACGGGCCATTGAACGCCTGGAAGCGGGCGAGAAATATGACCTCGTGTTGTTCGACAGCACGGTCCTGGCCAAAGATCAGCGTCGGATGCAAACGATCACCAGCCAGTGGGCTTTGCCCCCGGCTTTTCTGGTCTGCGATCACGATTGCAACACCAACAAGCCGGAAAACGCCTGGCTGGCCGGCTCGGTACGCAAGCCCATCCGCCTTTCCCAGTTCTACGACACCACGTTGGAAGTGCTCAAGGAACGCAATCAGGTGCAGACGACTGGACCCTCGGTGGTATCGTCGCCTTTCCCGGTGGCGAACTTCCATCCGCTCCGCATCCTTTTGGTGGAAGACAATTACGGCAACCGCCAGATCACCCAGTTGTTATTGCGCAAACTTGGCTATCATCCGGTTTCCGTTGAACATGGCACGGGTTGCCTCGAGTTGGTCAGCCTGCAGGTTTTTGACCTTATCCTGCTCGATGTGCAAATGCCTGGCATTGACGGTTTGGAAACGTGCCGACGCTTACGCGTTTGGGAGCGTGAGCATGGACGCGATAGCCACCAAAACGGCGCCGCCTACGTTTGTGCACTCACGGCCAATGCCATCAAAGGCGATCGGGAAGTCTGTCTTGAATCGGGCATGGATGATTACCTGGCCAAACCCGTGCATAGCGCGGATTTTCGCGCTCTAGTCGAACGGGCCTGGGCCCGCAAGGCTCCTCCCTATGGCACGCAGCAAAGCAATGATGCGGCGCAGGCAGGCTAAGTTTGGCGATCAACCGGCTGCCAGGCATTGGCCAAGGATCAGGCATTTGCGCCAGAGAGGCACATAGCGGCGGGCCGTGAACACATCGCCTTGTGCTCGCTCGATTTCAGTTAAAATACCGGCATAGACGCGCTCCATGACCCGTGCCGTCATCCGGGAGCCATCGTTATCCAATCCGGGCAAGCCCAATTCAGCGCCGGCATACCATTCGCGGGCGCGGGTGGTTTCGAAGCGCATCAAGGCACGCCAGTTATTATCCACCCGACCAGCGCGCAACTGGTCTTCGCTGATATTGAACCGCGCGAGGTCCTCGACAGGCAGGTAGATGCGGTCGCGCTGAAAATCCTCCCGCACATCGCGCAGAATGTTGGTCAACTGCATCGCGAGGCCCATCTCGACGGCATGGGGAAGCAAGGCGGCGTCTTGCAGACCAAAGATCCGGCTTATCATGATGCCAACCACGGAAGCGACATAATAACAATAGACCTCAAGCTCCGCCAAATCAGCGATTCGCAGCGGCAGGCGGTCGCGCGCGCAGCCTTCGATCAGGTCGCGGCACCAGGCTCGCTCAATGCCGTATTCATGGCAGGCCGTGGCAAAAGCCGGCGCAAAGAGCAGGGTGGAGCGACCGGCTAAAATTTCATCGAGCGTGGCAAACAATGCCGTGGACTCGGGGGCGGCCTGTCCGGCTTCCATTTCATCAAAAGAATCATCCACCCAGCGACAAAAAGCGTAGAGCGCGTAGGCGGCGCATTTTTTTTGCGCAGGCAGGAGACGCGAGGCAAAGAAAAAACTGGTGGCGTGGGCCCTGGTTGATTCACGGCATGCAACCAGTGAGGCGGATAATGCCGTCGAGCGATGCCACTGCGGCGAAGGCCGGACAGGTGGCCAGCTCCGGGGTAGTTTTTCCAGCAGGGCAGGCGTCACGCAGAGGGGTCGTGGCTGGGCCGTAATCGAAAAGGTGGCCAGAAGGATTATAAAAGGGTGCTCGGGAAGGGACTTGAACCCTTACACCTTGCGGCATACGCACCTCAAGCGTACGTGTCTGCCAATTCCACCACCCGAGCAAAAACCGAACTGTTAAGCTAGCAAATGCCAGGGTGCTGGCAACAAAAAAGCGTGTCAGGCCCGGCGAGCCGAGAGGATTTGAAATTTCTGCCCGAGGTGGGCCGGGTGTAGCAATTCAAGCAGTGTCTGCCGATCAGGAGAAAACTGCCCTGGCTTTTCAGCCAGGATTTGCTCAATTTCCGTGGGCGCGTAGCGCATAAAAAACGCTTCCTGCCGTTCGACCCGCACATCAGCAAAGCCGGCCCGCGTCAACACGGCTTCGAGCCGATTCCAGCAGACGTGGCAGGTGAGGTCTTGTTCACCGGGCTGGGCGAGCAAATCTCCGGACACGGCATGATTTGAATAGGCACGCGCGGCGCCGGCCGGGCGGTGGTGGATAAGCTCATCCCAATCGTAGCCGTAGTCGGCGAGTATTAGGCAGCCTTGCCACGGCGTCGCCGCGAGTTCTCGCAATAACTTTTCCGCATCAAGCGAAAGGTCGAGATGGTAATCTTCGGGCGCCTCAGGTGGAAGCGTTTCGCTCAAGAGTAAAGCCCCAGTAGAAAACTCCGGGAGTTCGACTTCTGCGAGGCTGGTTGCATTAATCCGCACCCCCAGTTCCCGCCACCCACCACGCCGGAATACGAAGCGGTGGAAGGGCTGGGCGTCGAGCCATTCATTCGCAAATACCACGGCGTGCAATGGCGGGGTAAGCGGGTCGCCCAGGCGGCGGGTTTCCATCTGCGCAAAAGGAAAAGATTTATCCCCGAAAACTCCGCTGCCAGGCTCGGCCGCCAATTCTAAAAGAGTGTAGGCCGCAGGTTGTTCCGG
>Ga0206926_1062_pt1 | contig 23103 bp, 20 predicted proteins | sample Alteio_BWOrgHeat_59_FD_152955 | JGI IMG/M metagenome (GOLD analysis project Ga0206926, IMG submission 152955) | Enriched cells from forest soil in Barre Woods Harvard Forest LTER site, Petersham, Massachusetts, United States -... | ecosystem: Environmental > Terrestrial > Soil > Temperate forest >... | reverse complement strand
TCGGTCATTGCCCGGGAAAAGGGGCAGTTTATGCGGCCATGAAGACGGAACCCCGGTGGGGTTCCGGATATTAAGAAGAGTTGGGCATGTGCGGTGGCAGGCTGGCGCTATGAACCCCGGTGGGGTTCCGGATACTAAGAAGAGTTGGGCGTGGGAAGATGCCTAGGGCGCAACCGGAACAGAATGTACGGCTGCAGCCATTTCCTTTATAAGCCCGGCGTCTTTTTCGATGGCATTGCCTACGACAATGACATTAGCGCCTGCCTTGCAGTTGCGATAAGCCTTTTCCGGATCACGGATACCACCACCGATGACCAGCGGCACGTCAATGTGTGCGGCGACGGCTGCAATCATTTCTTCACGGATGGGATGGCGGGCGCCGCTGCCGGCGTCCATATAGATGAGTTTCATGCCCAGCATCTCTCCGGCCATGGCCGTGCACAGGGCTATTTCATTTTTATCTGCCGGGATAGGGGTCGCATTGCTGATATAAGAGACCGTGGTGGGCGCTCCTCCATCGATGACCATATAACCGGTGGAAATGATCTCCAGCCCGCTGCTGCGTACGGCAGGCGCCGAGATGACATGCTGGCCTATCAGTAGTTCCGGGTTTCTTCCGGAGATGAGGGACAGGTATAACAAGCCATCGGCATAACGGGATACCTGGGAGGGGGTGCCGGGAAAAAGAATAACGGGAATGGAACAGTTGCGCTTAATATGCTGGACGACCTCATCCAGGTGATTAGAGATGACGAGGCTACCGCCTACCAACAAATAATCTACGCTGGCATCTGTAGCCAGGGTGGTCAGCTCGTCAATTTTCGCAGCGTTCACATTGTCCGGATCGATAAGAACGGCGAATGACCGCTGTCCCTTCTCTTTTTTTCCCAACAAGGATTCGTAAATAAATTGCTTCATTCGCTATTGCCGTTGGTAGTAATGCAAAAATGCGAAAAGTTTTCGGCTTTAAGGGTGTAATTCCGTGTCATTGTGAATTTTACGTGCTTCGTATGACGAATATTTACGTATTATTCACGTATATTTCTCCGGGTAAGACAAAAATAACAGTTTTTCATCATCTGTAAAGAATAATAACAAATAACATTTGGTATGGATGCGATTTCTATTGTCAATAATGAAAAAGAACAGCAATTCCAGGTAATGGTGGAGGGGGAGAAGGCCTTTCTGGAATATCGGATGCATGATGGGGTTATAGTGCTTATGCATACCGAAGTACCGGCAAAACTCGCTGGCCGGGGCATTGCCTCGGCCCTTGCGACCTTTGCCATGGATCATGCGCGGCGGTATAATTTGCCTGTTAAGGTATATTGTCCTTTTGTGGTGACCTGGCTGCAGAAACATCCGGAGTATATGGACATGGTGGTGCCGTCGTCCGGCACGCACTGACGGGAAGGGAGGATGATGCGCAGCCGCTTTTACAGCCGCAGATAAGTGGCTACCTGCAGGATGTGGTTATTCGTTGAATTGCTGCCTGTTCCGCTGATATATTGATTCATATATCCCATTTCCACATCGAACTGGCTGTTGCAGCGATAGCCTGCGGCGGCATAGGCACGATTCTGATCAAATAATTTCCCATTTACAGCCGGCTGGTTAGCCGTATTGAAAAAGACCTCGTTCTGAAGGGCGGCAAAGAATCCCTTTGTAAATTTTGTTTTTGATGGACCGGATGTTCTGGCGGTAGATAGGGGTATGACCCCACGGGTGAAATACCGGAGCCTGCCGGCATAGTGATGGCCATCATGGACAAGGGCATTGCCCGCTGCATGGTGACGGGGAATGAACCGTTGCTCCAGCCGCAGCCGATGGCTCACCTGGACAGCATGGGACAGGTGGGCCGCCCTCACAGGATGGGTATAGACCAGTTGCTGCCAGCTTCGATGTTCCGGAATATATCCTGTAACGTCGGAGGATATGCGCTGTTGCGGAATAAAGGCATACCCGACAGTACCGGTAAGAGCAGGGGTGAAATAAAGATTGACACCGGGACGCAGCAGAAGAGCGTGCATCTGCTGCACCTGCGCAGTGGAGCGCCACTGGCCGTCGAAATACAGCCCGAATTTATCAGACAATTTATAATGCTGGAAAGTGGCGGCCCAGCCGGCGAATTGTGTTTGCGCGGTGGTACGCTGCATGAAGATCAGCGCGATGATCACATAGGTCAGATGGAGTGAGTGTTTCATGCTTCAAAATGAAGGAATAAAAATTTAAAGAAATGATAAAATTGGCTGGGTTATTTATTTAAGGATTTTTTACCAACCGGACAAATAATTTTTGGTGTGATTTTGGCTTAAAAATGTGTATAAATCGTATGGGCCTTTGTCCGCATGTGATTTATGCTTTTTTCGCACACATGGTGGAAAAGATGGGGATTGGAATTTCGAAATCAAAAAATACATTCGTTACCCAATTATCCGCTACCCGCAACCTGCTGAAAAACTTTTCTAAAAATCTTTAAATCTGGCACTGACTTAGGGCAACCAAAAAGCACTCTACAAAGGGCATGCAGTTCTCCCGCCGCAACACCAAAGAAGGCGTAAACGTTTTTGATCAGTTCACTTATGACTATCGTACCTCCATCATCCGTAACCCCACTGGTGAAGTTGTTTTCGAAATGAATAATGTAGAAGTGCCCGCCGGCTGGAGCCAGATAGCGACGGACATTCTTGCACAGAAATATTTCCGCAAAGCCGGGGTGCCGCAGCCAGATGGCAGCCTGGGAAGGGAAACCTCGGTTAAACAGGTGGCCCATCGCATGGCCAACTGCTGGCGGGTGTGGGGAGAGCGGTATGGATATTTTGACAGTGAGAAGGCTGCGCAGGTGTTTTATGAAGAGCTGGTCTTCAGTATATTGGACCAGGCTTGTGTGCCCAATTCCCCCCAATGGTTCAATACGGGACTGCATGAAAGCTACGGTATCACGGGTAAACCGCAGGGACATTATTTTGTAGATCCGGCGGATGGGGAGCTGAAGCGCTCTACGTCGGCTTACGAAAGACCTCAGCCGCATGCGTGTTTCATCCTCAGCGTAAGCGACGATCTTGTCAATGATGGCGGCATCATGGACCTCTGGGTCCGCGAAGCGCGCATTTTTAAATATGGTTCCGGGGTAGGCACCAATTTCTCCTATGTCCGGGGTGAAGGAGAGAAGCTGAGTGGTGGCGGCACTTCCAGCGGACTGATGAGCTTCCTGAAAATAGGGGACCGTGCGGCGGGGGCCATCAAATCGGGGGGCACCACCCGTCGGGCCGCCAAAATGGTCTGCCTGGACCTGGATCACCCGGAGATCATGGAGTTCATCAACTGGAAAGTAGAGGAAGAAAAGAAGGTGGGCGCTCTTATCGCTGCGGGTTATCCCAGTGATTATGAAGGAGAAGCCTATCGTACGGTGTCCGGTCAGAATTCGAATAATTCCATCCGTATAAGCAATGAGTTCTTTGACAAATTGTCGAAGGGCGAAGACTGGGAATTAAAAGCGCGCAGTGACGGAAGGATCATGAAACGTATACCCGCTACCGAAGTGTGGAACCAGGTGGCGTATGCAGCATGGCGTTGTGCTGACCCGGGTACCCAATACGATACCACTATCAATGAATGGCATACGTGCCCGACTGGTGGCCGTATCCGGGCTTCCAACCCCTGCAGTGAATACATGTTCCTCGATAACACCGCGTGTAACCTGGCCTCCGCCAACCTCCGCCGTTTCTACAATGAGGACACCAACACTTTCGACGTAGAAGGTTTTGAGTACTGCTGCCGCCTCTGGACAACGGTCCTGGAGGTGTCCGTCCTTATGGCGCAGTTCCCTTCCAAAGAAGTAGCCCGTCTTTCTTACGACTACCGGACACTGGGACTGGGCTATGCCAATCTGGGTTCCATGCTTATGATCATGGGCATTCCCTATGACAGCGAAGAGGCCCGAGGGATTGCCGGCGCTATCACAGCTATTATGACGGGGGTGGCTTACCGTACCTCAGCCGAACTGGCCTCCGTGCTGGGCGCATTCCCCAAATACGAAGAGAATAAAGAACATATGCTGCGGGTCATGCGTAATCACCGGCTGGCGGCCTATGATGCCGACGAATATGAGGGGCTGGAGATCAAACCCCAGGGCATCAAGGCAAAGTACTGTCCGGACTATCTGCTGAAGGCTGCTACCAAGGCCTGGGACGAGGCAGTACAGCTGGGTGAGAAATATGGCTACCGCAACGCGCAATCTACGGTTATCGCACCCACCGGCACCATCGGGCTGGTCATGGACTGTGACACGACAGGGGTAGAGCCTGATTTTGCCCTCGTGAAATTCAAAAAGCTGTCGGGCGGCGGTTATTTCAAGATCATTAACCAGTCCGTTCCCACCGCATTGAAACACCTGCGCTATACAGACAAACAAATAGATGCGATCATTAAATATGCGGTAGGCGCCGGAACTTTCGCGGGTGCACCGCATATCAATCACCAGTCCCTCAGCGAAAAAGGCTTTATCGCTGAAGAGATCAAAAAGCTGGATGCCGCCGTAGGCGCAGCCTTTGAGATAGGCTTTGTATTCAATGTTTATAATCTGGGTGAAGAATGCCTGCAAAGGCTGGGATTCAAGCCTGAACAATATTATAATTTCGAATGGAGCCTCCTGGAAGCCCTGGGCTTTTCTGAGAAAGAGATAGAGGCCGCCGGCAATTATGTTTGTGGTACGATGACGGTGGAGGGCGCTCCTCACCTGAAGGAGGAACACCTGGCGGTCTTCGACTGCGCCAATAAGAACGGCAAGATCGGCCAGCGCTATATCCATGCACACGGACATATCCGGATGATGGCTGCCGCACAGCCCTTTATCAGCGGCGCTATTTCAAAGACCATCAATCTGCCAAACGAAGCCCCTGTAGAGGATATTGCCGACGCCTATATGCTTAGCTGGCAGCTGGGACTAAAAGCCTGTGCGCTCTATCGCGATGGCAGTAAGCTGTCCCAGCCATTGAGCACGAAATCCGATAAGAAAAAGAAAGAGTCCGAAGCTGATAAGGATGCAGCTGCCGCACCCCTTGAGTCCGCGGCTGTACAGCCTGTTGCCGAATCCAACATAGTGGACATGAGCAAGCTGACCGTACAGGAACTGCTGGAAGAAGTACAGAAGAGGGTACAGGCCTCTCCCGACACGAAATTGAAACGGGCCCTGGCCACCATCGTGGAACGCCGGACCCTGCCTGCCAAACGCCGCGGGTTTACACAGAAGGCGAAGATCAATGGCCAGGCTATCTTTTTAAGGACGGGCGAATACAGCGATGGTACGGTGGGCGAGATCTTTATCGATATGGCAAAAGAAGGCGCGACCATGCGCAGCATGCTGAATTGTTTTGCCATTTCCATCTCCATCGGGCTGCAATACGGGGTGCCGCTGGAAGAATTTGTAGAAAAATTCGTCTTCACCAGATTCGAGCCATCGGGCATGGTGGACCATCCGAATATCAAGAGCACCACCTCCATTGTGGACTTCATTTTCCGTAGCCTGGCCTATGAATACCTGCACCGGACGGACCTGGTGCATGTGCTGGACCGGCCGGAAATAGCCAATACGGGCACCGACGCCTGGGACGAGATCCCCACCTCTCTCGAATATGATAAAACAGCGACTCCTGAACTAAGTGATGTCCGGATCGTGGCCAAGGCAGGCGGACCCGCTACATCCCCTGCAGGACAACCACTGCATAACCAGGGCGCACAGCCGGCAAAGGCTGCCAGGACAGCAACGGCTGTTAAGACGGATAACGGATTGGACGCCTTTAACGCGGCAGCCCGGAGCATGCAAAGTGATGCGCCGGCCTGTAACACCTGTGGGCATATCACCATCCGGAGCGGCACCTGCTATAAATGTCTGAATTGCGGCAACAGCATGGGATGCAGCTGATTAGGTGGTGATCAACATTGTTTCGACGGTAACTTAATCATAAACATTTAACCCCTTCCATTTCCATGGAAGGGGTTCGCGCTTAAAGGGGGGAATGGGTATTGTCCTCTTATAGTGGGTGGCTGCAATAAGGGTTATTTTGTATAATATTTAGTAGCTATATTCGTTTTAATAATCCACAATCACATTACTCAATCCACAACCTAAATCGAAAAACAATGAGACGTATCCTGGCAGCTGTCGTAATTATTTCTTTTTTAGCCTCCTGCAGTCGTAGTGTAACCCCTGGCGAAGCCGCCTCCCATCATTATGGGCATTGCAGGGACGTGCGCTAAGGATAATAGAGCATAGGCAAATAACTTTTTAATGGACTATAGGTCCATTTTTTTATGCCTGATAGCGGAGGCTGAGGGGTGAATTAATTTTTGCTTTACTTTTGGTCAATGACGATCCACTTCGGGTATAAGAAAAAGCAGGTTTTGGATGGCCTGAGAGGGCATTTTTTTGGACGGCCTGAGATCAGGATATTAGTGATCATTATCAACGCTTTTGCCCTCCTTTCAGCCATTTTGCTGGCTTTTAAGGTGATCCAGCCCTTACCTTTCCTTCTTTTCTCTGTTCTCTGGCTTTTTTTATGGGTGTCCATCCAAAGGCTGTTGCCATTGAGCATTTACCGGCGCAGCAGTACTTTCCAGGATACTTTTATTCTGAGCTTTGAAGAACGGGGCATCCTCCTGGAAACAGCAAGAGGTAGCCAGCTCTGGGGCTGGGAAGACTTTAGCTCCTTTAAGGAGACCTTGTATTTCTTTCACCTGTATTTCGACGCAAGATCATTTTTCCTTATACCAAAGGATTCCTTTAATGACCTCACAGATGTACAGGCGGCGAGACAGATGTTGAAAGATCGTATAAAATGATAATATGAAGAAGCCTGAGTCACGGGCTGGTAAGTAAAAGCCAAGGTCCGGTAAGTCAAATGAAGGGAAATCATGTTTTAACAGATTTCTGCACAAATTAATATGGATGCCCGGATAAGTTGCCTATCTTGCTTGCGCCGGAGGAACAGCCAACCTAAATCCAAATTTCCTTTATGACCAAGTTATCTTTTTCCAATAAGCAGAATTCTTTTTACACCTCGCTGAAAACGTCCGTAGATCAGTATTTTCAATCCCGGCAGTTGCGGAAGACGGGTAACTGGAAGTTATATACCAAGACAGGGGTGCTCATACCGGGTGCGATCCTCATTTATAGTACTTTATTATTCCTCTTTCATCCGGCCGGCGCTCATCATGCAGCCATCACCATCATTACGGGTATCGCGCTCAGTGCATTACTGGGGCTGGTACAGGCCAGTATCGGGTTTAATGTCATGCACGATGCCTGTCACGGCAGTTATTCCACCCGTGGCTGGATCAATGATCTCATGGGGCTTTCGCTCAATGTGCTGGGGGGGAATGCCTTTATCTGGAAGTTCAAACACAATATCATTCATCATACGTATACCAATGTGGATGGCATGGATGACGACATTGCCAAAAGCCCTGTCATGCGTAGCTGTGCTTCGCAGGAATGGAAACCCGCGCATCGGTTCCAGCATATTTACGTAGTGCTCATTTATGCCTTGTCCTCTTTTCTCTGGGTGGCAATGATGGATTTTAATAAATATTTTTCAAAGAAAATAGTGAACACGCCGTTGCAGAAGATGGATACGCGCGAACACGTTGTTTTCTGGCTCAGCAAATTATTATATGTCGCCCTTTTTGTTGCTGTTCCTGTGTACAGTGTGGGCTGGGGCGTATGGCTCGTCGGTTTTGTCAGCATGCATGTCACTATGGGATTCACGCTGGCCATTGTGTTCCAGCTGGCGCACGTGGTGGAGCACACAGACTTTGTGTATATAGAGGCAGGTGATACGAAGAAGCTGGAAGAAGAGTGGGCTATCCACCAGGTGAAGACGACGGCCAATTTCGCACCCCGTAATAAAATAGTTTCCTGGTTTGTAGGTGGGCTGAATTACCAGGTAGAGCATCATCTTTTCCCCCGGATCAGTCATATTCATTACCCGGCTATCAGCAGGATCGTAAAACAGACCTGCCGGGAGTTTGGGATCATGTACAATGAATTTCCGACCATGCGGAAGGCGGTGCGGTCCCACTTCAAAATGATGCGGGATCTGGGAAGAAAGCCCGTGGTGGCTTGATTTTACGCACTTCGCTCCAGTTCAACCAGCACAGCATCCTTGTAGCTCCTGCCGATCGGGATCTCCTTATTATTGATCTCCACATCAGTGGCGGTGAAGGAGCTGATCTTGTCCTTCGCAACGATAAAGCTGCGATGGATGCGAATAAAGTTATTCCTGGACAATAATTCTTCGATGGCGCTGAGCTGAAATTTAGTAAGCACACTTTTATCTTTCATGGTGATACGTACATATTCGCGCATACTTTCTATATATAAGATCTCGTCGAGAAATACTTTCACTTTCTTTTTTCCTACGGTGAAGAAAAAATAAGTCCTGTCTCCCGAACCCGCAGGGGGGAGGGTGTGATGAGCCGGATGCGGAAGGGGCGGCTGCGCCAGGTGGGCCTGCTGCTGGTCCCCTTGTATAGGTAGCTTATTCACGGCTTTCAGGAAACGGCTCAGGCGGATGGGCTTTAGCAAATAATCCACAACATTGAGCTCAAACGCCTGTAAGGCATATTCTTTATAGGCGGAGACAATGATAACCCGGGGTGGGTTATGAAGGGATTCCAGGAATTCCATGCCTTTTAGCCTGGGCAGGTGAATATCGAGGAAGAGCAGGTCTATCTTTTCTTTCTGCAACACATCTATTGCATAAATGGCATCGGTGCAGACGCCCTTCAGCTCCAGGAAGGGCACCTGGTGTACATAGTCGGTGAGCATTTCGGCAGAGAGCGGCTCATCTTCAATGATCAGACAGTTATATTTCAACATAGCTATTCAGATTAAGGAAAAGATGTACGATGAATGTATTGTCATTGCTGTGTGTGTCCAGCGTGTATTCACGATAAGTGAGTTCCAGTCTTCTGCGTACGTTGGCAAGCCCGATATTACTACAGTGGGTGGCAGCCGGTGCATCCTCGCGGGTATTTTCAATGGTGAAATACAGCTGTCCTTCCGTGGCACGGATCTCGATGCGTATAAAAGATTCAAATCGGGTCTCGCTAATGCCGTGCTTAAAGGCGTTCTCGATAAAAGGTAGTAGCAAGAGTGGCGTGATCCGGTAAGCAGGATGGTCAATGGACTTGTGAAAGCTGACGGAAAGCCTGTCATTATACCGGATGGTCTCCAGCTCCAGGTAGTCCTCTACTATTTTAATCTCCTCGGCGAGGGTGATGGCATGGCCGTCCGACTCGTATAACATAAAACGGAGCAATTCCGACAATTTCATCACCACTTCGGCGGTGTCTTCGGATCTTTTGCGTGCCAGCGCATAAATATTGTTAAGGGTATTGAGGAGAAAATGCGGATTTGTCTGGTGACGGAGGAATTTAAGCTCGGCCTCCAGCTTTTCCTTTATAAGGGCCTTCTCTTTTTCTTTTCCCGCCAGCTGGATGCGGGCGAACTTAATGGTAGCGGCAAGCCCTGCGATAAAACCGATGTCTATCATCGCGACCAGCACATTGGGGATGGCCAGCATGGGGCCATCTTTTAGCAGGCCTTTGTATAAGTGAGGAAAGGTGTAGTAATGAGAGAGACCCCGGTATATAAAAATGGAAAGGGCAAAAACAAAGATGGCGGAAAGCGCGACGCGCAGCAGGCGGGGTTTGGCGGAGCGGATCTCCGGTATGGAGACGCCCAGCAGAAAGTAAGTGATAAGCAGCTTGGGAGGAATATTGATGAGGGCTGCGATGGCGGCAATGATGAGCAGGTGGTCCCCGAAAGTGGACCGCAGGGAAGGGCCAAACCAGGTGTAGGCCAGGAGTGTATCCTGCAGAATATACAGGAGCCAGAAAACGATGTGAAGCGAAACCCTTCTCATGAATATTAAAAGTCGTAAAAAAAAGTCAACGAATGGGGGAAAAATCACCAGCAGCAGATGGGTAGGCATCAATTACTTTTTGCAACGGACGGATGGCAACGGGCCGGGCAAGGCGCTGTATATAGGCTGGAAGGGGTTGTTGGTAGTATTCCGGGGAAAGAATTTTTTTTTATAAGGATATTAGGAAATATAAAATCGGAACAACAAACATGAAAGCGCTTACACCAGAACAAAGAAGCTACCGGCGGACAAGTGGCGGGATGGCCCGTATATTATTCGGCATACCCTGGATCATCGTGGGTATCCAGCATTACCTCTATGCTGATTTTGTGCGTACGCTGGTCCCGGCCTATATGCCCTGGCGGCTGGCCTGGGTGTATATCACGGGTACGGCGATGATCCTGGCGGGGCTTGCCCTGCTGATAGACTGGCATCGGCGGCTGATAGGGTTGTTGCTGGGCACGATGATGTTACTCTTTTTGCTGATGGTCCATCCCTCCATATTGACTTCGGGGAAGGCCGGCCCGCTGAACTGGACACGTTTCTTTCAGGACATAGCCATTATGGGGGCGGCCTTCTCTCTTTCAGGCGACCAGCGTGTAACGCAGGTGGCGCGTTATGTATATGCGCTGCCGCTGTTGTTCCTGGGGGCGCAGCATTTTGCTCACGAAGACTTTGTGACGGGGAAGATCCCGGCGTGGCTTCCCCTGCGGATGTGCTGGGACGATGCAATGGGTGTTGTCCTGATCCTGGCGGGTGTAATGATGGCCCTTTTTCCGGTGTGGGTGCGTAAGGCGGGCCGGATCCTGGGCTTTGTACTGCTGGCCCTGGCTGTATTGTTATATGTTCCGCAGCTGGCTGTCCATGCACATAACGGACAGTCGTGGACGGCTGCTATGCTGGATCTGATGATAGCATCAGGGGCATTGATCGTTGCTCAGACAATGCCGTCTTTTCACGTTGTTCAACCAAACCATAAAAAACCCCGGCTGTGATCACAGCCGGGGTTTTTGTCAGGGGAGGGAGCCGGAAGGTCATCCCCCGAAATCGTCTTTATGCCTGGTATCGAATTTTTTATAGGCCCATGCAAAAATGAGGGGGAAAACCAGTAGAGAGAATAACATGGCGCAAAGGATACCACCGATGACGACACGGGCAAGGGGACGGGAACTTTCCGACCCGATGCCGGTGGAGATGGCTGCCGGGAAGAGGCCGATGGCTGCCATGAGGGCGGTCATCATCACGGGTCTGATCCGGGAGCTTACGCCCAGCCGGACAGCGGAGTACAGCGAATTACCTTGTCCTTTGATGGCTTCCAGGTTATGTTTAAATACGGTGATCAGCAGCACGCCATCCTGGATACAAATGCCGAAGAGAGCGATAAAGCCGATGCCGGCGGAAATGCTGAAATGCGTGCCGGTGATCAGCAGGGCGAAGAGACCCCCTACAATGGCGAAGGGTACATTGAGAAAGACAAGACCGGCATCCTTCAGATTACCAAACATGACAAAGAGCAAGAGGAAGATGAGGACAAGGGCAATGGGAACCACCTGGGCCAGTCTTTTTTCGGCCCTTCGCTGATTTTCAAAATCTCCCTGCCACACCATATCATACCCTTTTCTGAGCACCACTTTTTTGTCTACGAGGGCCTGGGCTTCTGCGATGGTGCTGCCCATATCCCTTCCTCTTACGGAGAACTTAAGGGCGGAATAACGTTCGTTGTCATCGCGGAAAATAAGACAGGGCGCTGTCTTTTTGCCAATGGTGGCTATCTCACGGATGGGTACTTTGGATCCATTCTGTGTGGGGACGAGGATATCACCGATATCCTTGGCCGATTTACGGAAGTCTTCGGGAAACCGGATGCGGATATCGAATTTTTTTATGCCTTCATACAGTTGTGTCGCGGCCTTTCCGCCGATGGCCATTTCGATGACGGCATTGGCATCAGCGGTGGCTACACCATAGAGGGCCATTTTTGTCTGATCAAGGTCTATATCCAGCTCCGGTTGCCCTGTGTTCTTGATGACGCCAAGGTCTTCAATGCCCCGGACATTTTTTAATATGTTACAGACTTCCGTCACCTTACCTTCCATATATTCCAGGGAGTCGCCAAAGACCTTTACACAGATGGAGCCTTTGACACCGGAAACGGCCTCTTCGACATTGTCCATGATCGGCTGGGAGAAGTTAAGGTCAATACCTGGAATGATCTTAAGCCTGTCCTGCATTTTGTCTATGAGCTGTTCCTTGCTGATCTCGTTCTTCCATTCGGATTCGGGCCGAAGGATGACATCGAACTCGTTGTTGTAGAATCCCGTGACATCTGTGCCGTCATCAGGTCGTCCCGTCTGTGAGGCGACGCTTTTCACCTGCGGAAACTCCATGATCATGCTCCGGATCTCATCGGCTACTTCGGTGGACTTCTGCAGGGAGACGCTATAAGGTAGCTGCGCCCTGATCCATATGGAACCTTCATCCAACTCCGGCAGGAACTCGCTGCCTAAAAAATTAAAGGAATAAAGACCCGCTACGACGATGATGGCGGAAAGGGCGATGGCAGCCTTGCGATGGCGGAAGGTGTAATGGAATGCCTTTAATACGCAGGCCGTGAGGAAGTGTACGATAGGGTTATGTTTTTCATGCACGTTCCTGCGCAGCAGCAGATTGATCAGTACGGGTACAAGCGTCAGAGTGGTGATCAGGGCGCCCAGCAGCGCAAAACCCAGTGTATAGGCCAGGGGGGAGAACATTTTTCCTTCTACTTTCTGGAAGGCGAAGATGGGCAGGAGGCCGGTGATGATGATGGCTTTAGCAAAGAAAATGGCCTTACCAAGGTCTGCGCCCTTATTTTTGATGAGCCCCATTTTGCTGAGCTTATTAAATCTTTCCATGCCCACTTCTACGGCTTTATGATGCAAGACCACAAAGAGACCTTCGACCATGACGACGGCGCCATCGATGATGATACCGAAGTCCACGGCACCCAGCGAGAGAAGATTTGCAGACATGCCCATGAGGTGCAGACAAATAAAGGAGAAAAGCAGGGCGATGGGAATGATGATGGAGACGATAAGGGTGGTCCGCCAGTTGAACATGAAAATGGAGACCAGCAGCGTCACCAGGAGGATCCCTTCCACGAGGTTATGTAATACGGTGTGGGTGGCATAACCAATAAGGTCTTCCCGGTCATAATAAGGGACGATCTTTGTGTCGAAAGGAAGGACGCGTTTGTTTATTTTTTCAATTCTTTCTTTCAGCGCATGGATGACGTCGCCTGCATTTTCTCCCTTGCGCATAAGCACGATGGCTTCCACCACATCATTCTTATCGGCACTGACTCTTTTCCCGTTGATGATAGCAGCAGTAGCGCTGCCCACCTGACCGAGACGGGGTTGATTGGAGATGTCTACATCGGCAATGTCCTTTACGAGGACGGGTATGCCATTGATGTTCTGGATGATGATATTGCGGATCTCGTTAATGTCGTTAAGCAGCCCGATACCCCGGACCACATATGCCTGGGAATTGTCTACGACCACGTCCCCCCCAATGTTGATATTGCTGCGGCTAACGGCGTTGTATACGTCCAGGGCGGAAATGCCCAGGTCAGCCAGCTTCTGTGGATTAGCCTTGATCTCATAGGCTTTTACCATGCCGCCAAAGCTGACGATATCGGCCACGCCGGGTACGGAACGTAGTTCCCTGTCGATGGTCCAGTCCTGGATGGTCTTCAATTCCCGGGGATCCCGGACATTGCTCACGAGGGTATAACGGAATATTTCTCCTGTAGGACCGGTGGGAGGCTGCACCTGGGGACTGATATTATCGGGTAGGGATACGTTCACCAGCATATTGTTAACCTGGGTACGTGCGTAGTTGTCAATAACGCCGTCCTCGAATATGAGCTTCACCATGGAGAGCCCGAATATGCTGGTGCTACGCAGGCTGATCTTTTTCTGTACGGGGTTTAGTCCTATCTCGATGGGGATGGTGACGAATTTTTCTATCTCCTCCGCACTTCTGCCCGGCCATTGGGTAATAATGGTGATCTCGGTGTTGGTGACATCGGGGAATGCCTCGATGGACATATCCTGGAACACGATGATGCCGGTGATGACGAGCAGCGCAGTGGCGAAGAAGATAAAATACTTATTCTTCAGCGAGAAAGAAAGGATACGTTTTAACGCTTTGTTCATATAAAATTTGTGAATGGGATAGACAATATTGGACCGGGCGGCATCCCGAATGGATGTCGCCTAAACCCGCCGGAATAATTGGCGAGGCACGTCAGGGGATCAGATGGTGTGAAGAAGTTCCGGTGGCGGGGAAATAATGTCCACTTCAGCAGGGGAAGGTTTGTCGTTGGTGTTTTCCGGCGCGTCAGCAACGGCGCGCGTGGGGGTGGCTGTCAGCAGGGGGAACGCATGACAGGGATCTATATGCCATGAGAAGTTCTTATTAAGGCCTTTCATATCAAGAGCGCCTGTATAACTGAATGCGTCCTGGTTGCCTTTTCTCCATTCTACCACCCATTCTACGACCGTTTCTGTGGGGTCAAATTTATTTTCCTGGCTGGAATAATTATAGTACTCCCAATAGGGTTCGCTGCAGATGCTGAGATTGATCAGCTGCAGTAATATAAGTGCGGTTAGCGATTGCCGGGCTATGAATAAAATCTTTTTCATCCCTGGCCCGCAAGATACTTTTTATCCCTCCGGGGTCTTGTTAATATGACACTAATAGGATGTTAATAGATCATTGTGGCTTGTATTTGGCCTCGTCAAAGATCTGCCGGGCGGAAGTATGCATCAATACGGTAGGACTGATGCCACTGTGTTCATCCACATACTTTTGTACGATACGCCAGCCTATCCATGCGCCGATATTACCGGGCTCGGCATCGGGCATGCCCTGTGTTTTGGGGGCGTCTCCGATGTAATTTTTTATGATCTCGGGGTCCCTGGTATAAAGATCGGTATTCTGCAGAAAGAAGTTATAAACGGATCTTTCATTAGTGGAGCACCAGTTGAGCTGTGCCTGGGTGAAACCCGTACGCAGACTGTCAGCTGTCTCCGGCAGGAGCTTGCCGGCCAGCCAGAAATATTTCCCTTTGATGATCATTTGTTCTATAAGCGGCCTGTTCTCACTGCTGTCGGGGAAAAGATCCTGCGCCAGCGCGGTCATACAATTAGGGACAATATATTCGGGTTCAAATCGCCGGGAGATGTATTGAGGGTACATGTCCTGCCCCTGCCCGGAGAGATAAGGCGAGAAGTTGCGACCTCCATATGCCTGTAGACCAATGGCCAGGGTATAGGTGGTGATGGCTACACCGGGTCCGTCGATGGGACCGATATAGGCCACCACTTTTGGCGGCAGGTTATATTTCGGAAAGTAATATTTAAAGAAGTGAAAGGCGTGGGTAAGATCCTTTGCAAGTCCGTGTAAGTCCGGATATTTCATTTCCAGGGAGTCCTTCAGGGGCAGATAGCTCACGAGAAAGTCCCGGGTGGCCTGCAGGGCCAGTCTATTGGTGTCATTAAGGGGCCCTGCGCCCAATATATTACCGACAAAGTCGGGTGTGAAATAAGGATATTCCCGTAACAGCCGATAAAGCCCGGTAGGGATATTGTTGGAATCCAGCGCAAAAAAAGCCGTGTCGAAACGCTGGATCTCTACGGGTTTTACATCGACGCCGGAGACATCGGGGATCTTATCTCCATGGTGGCAGGAGGCCAGCAGACATACCACGGACAAAGCAGCCCCCATCAGGGGTCCGGATAATAGAAAGCGTTGGAGAGAACAGTTCTTCATACTGCGAAATAACGCGAATGCAGTGATATTAGTGTAAATTTGTTATATGAAGATCGTTCTTGCGCAACAGAATTATCACATCGGCAATTTTGAGGAAAATACCCGGAAAATGCTGGATGCGATCCGGCAGGCTAAAGAGGCCGGAGCTGACCTTATTGTCTTCTCGGAGTTGTGTGTATGTGGTTATCCTCCCCGGGATTTCCTTGAATTTGAAGACTTCATAACAAAGTGTTATACGGCGGTGGACAGGATCCGGGAAGAGGCGGATTCCATCGGGGTCATATTGGGATCACCGGCCCGCAATACAGCGCCCCAGGGTAAGAGCCTTTACAATGCCGCATGGTTATTATATGAGAAGGAAATAAAAGGGATAGCCCACAAGACCTGTCTGCCTACCTATGATGTATTTGATGAATACCGGTATTTTGAACCGGGGTATGAATGGAACGTGATCCCCTTTAAAGGAAAGAAGATCGCGCTGACCATTTGTGAGGACATCTGGAACCTCGGAGATAATCCCCTGTACCGCATTTGCCCCATGGATGAGCTCATAGGACAGGGGCCTGATCTGATGATCAATATTTCCGCCTCTCCTTTTGATTATGATCATGAAGAGGACCGTAAGGAAGTGGTGCGGCAGAATGTGCTGAAGTATAAGCTGCCCATGTTCTATTGTAATGCCGTGGGTTCTCAGACAGAGATAGTCTTTGACGGGGGTAGTCTCGTCTATGATGCGAAAGGGACGCTCACAAAGGAATTAAAATATTTTGAAGAGGACATTGCTATGGTGGAGCTGCCGGCTCCTGTACCACCCCTGTTTGAAGAGCTGTTGCCGGGTCTTTCCATTCCCATTCACCCGGAAGCCACGGATGAAAGTCTGTCAACGCCTACGGTGGGACATGCGGGGGGATTAACTTTGGAAGCAAGCCCGGTATTGGGATCTGTCCAGTCGGTGCGGGCATCCAGACAAAAAGATCCTGATAAGGTGATCGAATACCTGGTAAACGAAGAGAATATCCGGGAGATCCACCAGGCTTTGATCCTGGGGATCCGGGATTATTTTTCCAAGATGGGTTTTAAAAAAGCCATCCTTGGCAGCAGTGGCGGTATTGACAGCGCTGTGACGCTGGCGCTGGCCTGCGAAGCGCTGGGAAAAGAAAATGTACGGGCCATCCTGCTGCCTTCTCCTTATTCTACTTCCCACTCTGTGAGTGACGCGGAACAATTGTCCCGTACACTGGGAAATCCCTATGACATCATTGCTATAAAAGATATATATGAGACGCTGCTGCGGACGCTGGGGCCCGTGTTTGGAGATGCTCCGTTCGGGCTGGCGGAAGAGAATTTACAGAGTCGTACGCGGGGAAATATCCTCATGGGCATCGCCAATAAATTTGGATACATCCTGTTGAATACTTCCAACAAGAGCGAGCTGTCGACGGGTTATGGCACTTTATACGGGGATATGGCGGGCGGGCTCAGTGTGCTGGGCGATGTCTACAAAGTGCAGGTGTATGCGCTGGCGCGGTATATAAACCGGAACGGTGAGATCATCCCGGGGAATATCATTATCAAGGCGCCGTCGGCGGAGCTGCGCCCGGACCAGAAGGACAGTGACAGCCTGCCTGAGTACGATCTGCTGGATAAAGTCCTGTATCAGTATATCGAACGGCGGCAGGGTCCCCGTGAGATCATCGCCCTCGGTATTGACGAGGCGCTGGTGAGCCGGGTCCTACGGATGGTGAATACCAATGAATATAAGCGTAATCAGTTCTGTCCCATTATCCGGGTCAGCAGCAAGGCCTTTGGTGTCGGCCGGCGTGTACCGATAGTGGGCAAATACCTTTCTTAGTGTTTCAATGAAAGAATATAATAGAAGCTGACGCCCAGCACCGTGGTGTCTTTGTATAATTTCCATTGCGTACTGCTGATGGAATAGATGCCGATCCCGCTTTCCAGCAGCGTGTCCGCGTTGGACTTCAGCACTTGCGGATTGCTGCCGGTGATGCTCCAGGTGAAATTGACGGTCTGAGGATCCGATACATTACATTTTGTGGCGCCTTCGTTCATGACGCCCGTACTATCCTTATTAAACGTATACGTATTGTCCTTAAAACAGGCGGTGATGGTGGTGTCTCCCACATCTATGATACCGTCCTTATTCAGATCGATCCCGGCGGTGTCGTATTTCCATGGAGCCTGGGTGATAAGGGTAACGGAATTGCTGTTGGAGGAGCTGCTGGTGTCTTTATGACAGGCTGCCATAAAGGTGGAAAAGGCTATTACAGCCGCGGCAATAAGGAACGAGGGGTTTCTTTTCATATTGAATTGGAATGATCCAGGATTGATTTGCAATTTTCAGGCCAAGGTAGGTAACCGGAGCGTATTAGCGGCATATTCAGGGCTAAAGAATTGTTAATCAATGCTTCAGTATGATGATATACCGGGAACTTACGCCGCCGAGCGTTTGGTCGGCATAGATGATGAACTTGCTGTTTGTCAGCGTTTTTATCTTATAATACTGATCCTGGAAGTAGAAAGTGCTATCATTATTCTGGAAGGACCAGAGAAAGGGCAGACTGTCCGGGTTACCGCTGTGTTTTGCTTTTGCTTTGCCTTCTCCCTGGAAGCCTGTGCCATCGGGCCGGAATACAATGGAATAGTCCCGTTCTGCCCCGGCAATACGGGGGTCCAGGGCATCGAAGTTGACCTCATCATCATCGTCGTCATCTGTACGGAATCCTGCCTTTTCATATTTCCAGGGGGAGCTGGTGAGCAGGTCAAGGTTATGGCGTGAAGCATTGCCTTTGTAGCTGCAGGAGGCTAAAAGAAAGCCGGCAGATAGGGTTAATATAGTCCATTTCAAAAGCATGCTACACATTGTTCCGGTTAGAAGGACGGAATGCCTCCTGGTTTAAAACTGAACCCGGAAATATTTATTGCCAGTGGTTATTAAAATAATATTAAAACGGCCTGTTTAAGGCACATCTTTTCAATGGCAAGTGTAGTTAGCTGATCTATTGTCGCGTAAACGTATCTGTCGTCGTAATGATCTCAGGGTAATAAGTGCTGTCCGCGCTGGAAAGAACAAGGGTAGTGGATGTCAAAGATTTTATAGTGGCGGTGCTGGTACCGTTGGTTTGAATGATAAGCGTATTTCCGGTGACGCTCCAGTTGGTAGTAAAGCTGCCATTGGGAGTGCAGGCAACACCGGCGTCCTCGTAAAAGAGGGTAGAGTCCTTATTGAAATGGAACAGATCATCTTTCTGGCATTGATCGATGCTGTCAGTTAGATTTTCAGAGATCTGTCCGTTGGAGACCTCTACCTTTGAGATCTTATAAGTCCCGACAATATTCTGGAAAGTAACAGCCTCCTGTCCGTTGTTATTATTTTTGTGACAGGCGCCGGCAATGAGCACGACGACGAAACAAAGGAGTGTCGGATAAAGGATCTTTTTCATGACAGGGGTTGTTTTACGAAAGATAATACCGGAAGCCGACAAATCAAAGGCCAGCGAAAAAAACGTTATTGTAATTTTCTGGCAAGCAAGTTGTCATGTAGATTCGTATTTTGCAAACTAATTTCAGATTTATGCTCTATACGGCGGAGGATATCAGACAATTAAACAATAAGATACAGTATCAGGCTGCCTTTATTGACCGGCTGCGGGATGAGGTGGGAAGGGTGATCGTAGGGCAGCAGCATATGCTGGACCGGCTCCTCATGGGGCTGCTTAGTAATGGTCATGTCTTGCTGGAAGGGGTGCCCGGCCTGGCCAAAACGCTGGCCATCAAGTCTCTGGCACAGGCCATCCATGCGCAATTCAGCCGCATCCAGTTCACTCCTGATCTTTTACCTGCCGATGTCATCGGCACTATGATCTATAACCAGCAGAAACACGAGTTTGTCGTACGAAAGGGGCCTATTTTCGCCAATTTCGTCCTCGCTGATGAAATTAACCGGGCGCCGGCCAAGGTGCAAAGCGCCCTGCTGGAGGCGATGCAGGAACGGCAGGTGACTATCGGGGATACCAGCTATAAGCTGGAAGAGCCTTTTCTTGTCCTGGCCACACAAAATCCCCTGGAGCAGGAAGGCACGTACCCCCTGCCGGAGGCGCAACAAGACCGGTTTATCATGAAAGTCATCGTTGACTATCCCACAAAACAGGAGGAACAGCTGATCATCCGGCAGAATGTACAGGGACTGCAGTCACCCAAAGTGGAGCAGGTGGTGTCCATGCAGGAGATCAAGGAGGCGCGTGACCTGGCCCGGCAGGTATATATGGATGAAAAGGTGGAACATTATATCCTGGATATTGTCTTTGCCACCCGGACCCCGGAAAAATATAAGCTGGAGAAGCTTAAGCCCCTTATCGCCTATGGCGGAAGTCCCCGTGCCAGTATAAACCTGGCCCTGGCAGCAAAGGCCAATGCCTTTCTCAACAAACGGGGTTATGTCATTCCAGAAGATGTACGGACGATCTCCAAAGATGTGTTACGGCATCGTATCGGGCTGACCTATGAGGCGGAAGCGGAAAGCGTAAATGTGGAGCAGGTGATAGACGATGTGCTGAAAGCTATTCCCATACCATAATGGAGAGGATGGACACATAAAAAACTATGCTGACGACAGCCGAAATATTAAAGAAGGTACGGGAGCTGGAGATCAAAAGTAAACGGCTCACCCGCCATCTCTTTACGGGAGAATACCACAGCGCCTTTAAAGGCCGGGGTATGAGCTTCCGCGAAGTGCGGGAGTATGCGGCGGGGGATGATATTCGTTTTATTGACTGGAATGTTTCAGCCCGGTTCAACCATCCTTTTAGTAAGCTCTTTGAAGAAGAACGGGAGCTGAGCGTGATGTTGCTGGTGGACGTAAGCGCCAGCTCATTGTTTGGCACGGTCCATGCCCGTAAGAAAGATCTTATCACGGAGATCTGTGCGGTGCTGGCCTTTTCCGCAGTCAATAATAATGATAAAGTGGGGGTGATCTTTTTTAGCGATAAGATCGAGGCCTATATTGCGCCGAAGAAGGGGCGGGAACATGTGTTGTATATTGTACGGCAGCTGCTGACAATAGAGCCAAAACAACGGGGGACTAATCTCAGCGAGGCCATCCGTTTCCTCAACCGCAGCGCCCGGCAGAAGAGCATCGTTTTTTTCCTGAGCGATTTTATCGAGGAACGGGATGCAGAGATAGCCGGAGGGGGCGAAAGAAAAGGTTCCGATGAACGATTTGAGGACGCATTAAAAGTGGCGGGCAAAAAGCATGACCTCATCGGTATAAAAATATATGACAGGATGGATATGCAGCTGCCGGCCATCGGGTTAATGGAGGCGGAGGATGCGGAGACGGGAAGAAGATATTGGGTGGATACGAATGATTACCTTGTGCGCAGCAATTATCAAAAATTCTTTTTTAACCAGACAGAGCAGTGTAAGAGTTTCTTTCACAAAGCCGGTTGTGACCTGCTGCATTTACGTACCGACGAAGATTATGTCAAAATATTGCAACGATTTTTCGTCGGCAGGCACCGGCCGGGCTAGTTCATGAGAACATCTATACTAACTATATCGTGTATCTTTTTTACCCTCCTCCTGAGCCGGGAACTTTCCGCACAAACGGGTGGCAGGAAGGGGCATGTAAGCAAGACCGCTGTTCCTTCCACGGGCGGCATGGTAGTAAAAGCCACGGTTGACAAGCAAAAGATCCTTATCGGGGAGCCCATCCAGCTGATGCTGGAATGTACGGTGCCGGCAGATGCGCCGTCCCTTGTCTGGCCTTCATCAGACAGCCTGGCCCATTTTGACTGGGTGGAAAAAAAGACCCTGGACTCCGTGATCAAGCCTGACCAGCGGTATTACAAGCAGGTGATGACGGTGACCAGCTTTGACTCCGGTGCCTGGTCCATTCCGCAATTTTCCTTTCTTTCCGGTAATAACAGGGCGCTGAGCGACTCGATCAGGATCGAAGTGTCATTTGCACCCTCCAATTCAAAAGATTTCCATGATATAAAGGACATCATCGACGACCCGAACCCTTTTGCCAAATGGATCGGCTGGCTGGTGGCGGCCTTTACTTTGTTGTCCCTGGCGCTGGTGATCTGGCTGGTACGTAAAAAGAAGCTGTTGAAATTCGCCGTCCGGACAGAGACGGGACCAAGGCTTACGCCGTATGAGGAGGCTGTCAAACAGCTGGAGGAACTGGAGAAACAGGGGCTGGCGGAAGGACAGGTAAAAGTATATTATACGCGGCTGAATGATATCCTGCGGCTTTTTGTCCTGCGTAAGCTGAATATCAGCAGTCTGGCGGAGACGAATGAGGAGCTGATCGGCCAGCTGAGACAGCTGCCGCTCGACCGGACTGTATATAATGAGCTGGCCGATACCCTCCGGATGAGTGACTTTGTGAAATTCGCGAAATATCAGCCGGGGCTGACCGATAAGGAGCATGGCCTGCGGGTGATCCGTCAGTCGGTGGACAGGTTAAATGCGCTTGGTCAGGAGGAGCAGGGGCCCCAGCCGCAACGGGCGAATGTAAGCAGTGATAAGAGTAATAGTCCGAAGGCGCCGGAAGAGGATGTTCATAAAAAAGTCTAAGTAAATAATATAAAGAAATAAGTGCTGTACGACTGGTACCAACATATTCAATTTAGCCAACCGGCATTCTTCTGGCTTTTTGTCCTGGTGCCGCTGCTGATCTATTGGGATCTTCGCAGGGCAGGGCAGAGTAGTGGGACGGTGCTGATGTCTTCGGTACGGCCTTTTACAGGATTGCGATCCTGGAGGAATTTTCTTCGTCCGGCGCCTTTTGTGCTGCGGATCCTGGCTGTTTGCTGTCTGATCATTGCCCTGGCGCGCCCACAGACGCGTTATGATGAGCAGATGGTGAATGGCGAAGGGATCGACATCGTATTATGCCTGGATATCAGCGGAAGTATGCTGGCACAGGACTTTACACCCAACAGGATGGAGGCGGCCAAGAATGTGGCGGCGGAATTCATCGACCATCGGCCTACGGACCGGATAGGGATTGTCATTTTCGCAGGCGAGAGCTTTACGATGTGCCCGCTGACGACGGACCGGCAGGTGTTGTTAGCGCAGCTGTCCAAGGTGCAGAGTGGCTACCTGGTGGATGGTACGGCCATCGGGTCCGGGCTTGCCACGGGGGTTGACAGGCTGCGGAGCTCCCCTTCAAAAAGCAAGGTGATCATCCTGCTGACGGATGGGGAGAATAATGGCGGGCTTATTGATCCCAATACGGCCAAGGAGCTGGCCAAGGCCCTGGGCGTACGGGTATATACGATAGGGATGGGGACGGAAGGATATGCACTGATGCCCATGCAGGGGCCGGCGGGAG
>Ga0206926_1061_pt1 | contig 23336 bp, 19 predicted proteins | sample Alteio_BWOrgHeat_59_FD_152955 | JGI IMG/M metagenome (GOLD analysis project Ga0206926, IMG submission 152955) | Enriched cells from forest soil in Barre Woods Harvard Forest LTER site, Petersham, Massachusetts, United States -... | ecosystem: Environmental > Terrestrial > Soil > Temperate forest >... | reverse complement strand
TTTTAGTCGGCCGCAATGCCGAGAAGATCGCGGAAATTGCCAAGCTCCACGATATCACTCGGTACACGACCGATTTGGAAGCGGCCCTCGCCAACCCGAGCGACAGCATTTTCTTCGATTCCGGATCCACGCAGATGCGCGTGGATCTGCTCAAGCGCGCGATCGCGGCGGGCAAGCATATTTATTGTGAGAAACCCATTTCGGAAACTTTGGTGGAGGCCTTGGACGTCGCTCGCCTCGCCAAGGCGCGGGGAATCAAGCACGGAGTCGTACAGGACAAGCTGTTTCTTCCTGGATTACGCAAGCTTCGCATGTTGCGCGAGGCCGGCTTCTTCGGCCGAATTCTTTCGGTCAGGGGAGAATTTGGATATTGGGTGTTCGAAGGTGACCTGCAGCCTGCGCAGCGTCCGTCCTGGAATTACCGCAAGGCCGACGGCGGTGGAGTCATACTCGACATGCTGCCTCACTGGCGTTACGTGCTCGACAACCTGTTCGGCAAAGTCCAAGCAGTCAGCTGCCGTGGCGCGACTCACATCAATGAACGCATCGATGAGCGAGGGCGGCGCTATCAGTCCGATGCCGACGATGCCGCCTATGCGACCTTTGAGCTCGAAGGCGGCATCATCGCGCAAATCAATTCATCTTGGACCACCCGGGTCAATCGGGACGACCTGGTCACCTTCCACGTCGACGGCACTCATGGCTCGGCGGTGGCCGGGCTGACCCGCTGCGTAACCCAGCACCGGGTCAATACGCCGCGCCCGGTGTGGAATCCCGATGAGCCACAGACCATGCAGTTTATGGAGCAATGGGACGCAGTGCCCGACACTCAAGTATTCGGCAATGGTTTTCGCCTGCAATGGGAAGACTTCATTCGCCACGTGATGGCGGACACGCCCTGGCACCATGACCTCTTGGAGGGCGCGAAGGGGGTTCAGCTCGCCGAGTTGGCGCTGAAAAGCTGGGCCGAACGTCGCTGGGTGGACGTTCCCGCGCTCGCCCAGTCCGGTTCTTGAGCGGCAGGTTAAGTCATGACCAGTCTGCTTCTTCCGGTGGACGGCGGCCGTGTCGAACGCTACACGCTCAAGAATGCGGCATTGCCGGCGGCCGGCGGCAGCACCAGGGCTCGCCCCTTCAATCGAATCGCTTACGCGGCCGCCCATGTCGTCGTTGATCCGCTAGCTGAAAGCGATCCGCACCTCGATGCCGCGGTGGATTGGGACGCAACTCTGAAATTTCGCCACTACCTATGGGATCTGGGCTTCGGCATCGCGGAGGCGATGGATACGGCGCAACGCGGCATGGGACTTGACTGGCCGGGTGCGCTGGAACTGATCCGGCGCACTCTGCTCGAGGCCAAGAGCCGTCCCGGGGCCGTGGTCGGCTGCGGCGCCGGCACAGATCATCTGCAGCCCGGCGCCGCACGCACGCTGGATGATGTGATCGCCGCTTACGAGACCCAAATCGAAGCCATCGAGTCGCAGGGTGGCCGCATCATTCTGATGGCGAGCCGTGCCTTGGCCTCGATTGCCAAGGGGCCGGACGACTACCGCCGGGTTTACGACCGAATTCTGCGGCAAGTTCGGCATCCCGTGATTATCCACTGGCTGGGTGAAATGTTCGATCCCGCGCTCCTGAGTTACTGGGGTGCAGGCGATCATATGCAGGCGATGGAGACGGCGCTATCCGTCATCGCCGGCAACGCCGCGAAAGTCGACGGCGTGAAGATCTCGCTCCTATCCAAGGAAAAAGAGATTCTCATGCGTCGTCGTCTGCCGTCCGGTGTGCGCATGTATACGGGTGACGATTTCAACTATGCCGAGCTTATTGAGGGAGATGATCGCGGTTACTCCGACGCGCTGCTGGGAATCTTCGACGCCATTGCACCGGCGGCATCATTGGCGCTCGGCCGGCTTGCATCTGGCGACACTCCTGGGTTTCGCGACCTGCTCGCGCCTACCGTTCCGTTGTCCCGCCACATCTTCAAGGCGCCGACTCGCTTCTACAAAACGGGCATCGTGTTTCTCGCCTACTTGAATGGACATCAGAATCACTTTCACATGATCGGCGGTCAGCAGAGTTGCCGTTCGCTGCTGCATTTCGCGGAGCTGTTTCGGCTCGCCGACGCGGCGCGTGTGTTGCGCAATCCGGAATTGGCCGCTGAACGGATCGGCATCGTGATGGCGCTGGGTGGCATCGGCGGGGGTGCCGCGTGAGCGTTCCGGGATTGTCCCTCAATCTCGCCACGGTGCGCCCGCAGTTTGGCTTTGCCGCCGCCGTCGATGCCTGCCTCGCGCAAGGCATCACCGCGATCGCGCCCTGGCGCGATCAGGTTCAAGCAATCGGCCTCGTCGAAGCGGCAAGGATCGTCAAAATAAACGGCCTTCAAGTGACCGGCCTTTGTAGAGGCGGCATGTTTCCGGCCACGAATTACGCCGGATTGACTGCTGCCACCGACGACAACAGGCGCGCCATCGATGAGGCCGCCGCGCTCGGAGCCGACTGTCTGGTGATGGTAGTGGGCGGCCTACCTGGGGCGTCCAAGGATATTGCCGCAGCCCGCGGCATGGTTGCCGACGGCCTTGCAGCCGTGTTGCCTCATGCGCGATCTTGTCGGGTACCGCTGGCCATCGAACCACTGCATCCGATGTACGCAGCCGATCGTGCCTGTGTGAACACTCTCGAACAGGCGCTCGATTTGTGCGATGCGCTCGGCGCCGGTGTCGGCGTCGCCATCGATGTGTATCACACCTGGTGGGATCCGAAAATCCGTGCGCAGATCGCGCGCGCCGGACGCAATGGCCAAATTCTCGCGCATCATATTTGCGATTGGCTGGTCCCGACCCGCGACTTGCTGCTCGACCGGGGCATGATGGGAGACGGCGTCATCGACCTTAAGCAAATTCGCGGGGACATCGAGCGGGCCGGTTTCCACGGGCCGCAGGAAGTGGAAATTTTCTCATCCGACAACTGGTGGAAACGGTCCGGCGAGGAGGTCATTGCCACTTGCATCGAACGCTATCGCACCGTTTGCTGAGATACCCTTCGCAAGGTAGGTATGGAGGAATAGGCATGAGCTTCGAGTCACGTAATCCGACGACGGGTGAGATCATCGCTCAGTATCCGGAACACTCGGCCGCCGAGGTCGAAACCTGCCTGGTGCGAGCTTGGTCCGGCTGGAAGAGCTGGTCGGTCACTCCGCTGGCGGCCCGCACCGGGTTTCTGCACCGGCTTGCAGACGTGCTCGAGGGACGGGTCGATGAGTTTGCCCGCCTCATTACCCAGGAGATGGGTAAGCCCATCGCGGAAGCCCGGGCCGAGGTAAAGAAAGCCGCGTCCGGAGCGCGGCATTTCGCTGCAGCAGGCGCGCACTACCTTGAGCCCGAGGCCATCCCCGGCACGCCTGCCAAAGTCATCTATCAGCCGCTCGGACCGATACTCGGCATCATGCCCTGGAATCTGCCTTTCTGGCAGGTGCTGCGTTTCTTCATTCCGGCTGCGCTGGTCGGCAACACCGTTCTGGTCAAGCATGCCGAAAACGTCAAGGGCTGTGCGGTCGCGCTCGAGCAACTGGTGAAAGATGCCGGTGGCCCCGACGGGCTTTACGTCAATTTGATGGTCGATCGTGAAGCCGTACCCAGCATCGTTGCGGATGATCGTATTCGTGCCGTCACTGTGACGGCGAGTGTGGCAGCAGGCCGATCGATGGCCGCTCTTGCCGGACGTTACGGCAAGAAAGTAGTGCTCGAACTCGGCGGCTCCGATCCTTTGATCGTGCTCGACGATGCGGATCTTGCCAAGGCTGTACAGTTCGGCGTTACCTCGCGGTTCTCAAACAACGCGCAGAGCTGCATCGCGGCGAAACGCTTTTTGATCGCGGAATCGTTGTTCGAGGATTATTCATCTCGGTTCGTCGAGGCGGTGCGACAAATCGTGGTCGGCGATCCCATGCTTGCGACGACCAAGTTTGGCCCCCTGGCACGCAGCGATCTGCGCGACACCGTCCATCGGCAGGTCAAGGATGCGGTCAATCAGGGCGCCCGCATTCTCACCGGCGGTAAGTTCGTGGCGGGGCCGGGATATTTCTATGAGCCGACGGTTCTCAGCGGACTTCAGCACGATGCACCCATTGTCGCTGAGGAATGCTTCGGCCCTGTGGCCATGCTATTTTCGTTCAAAGACGATGCGGAGGCAGTGCGTCTCGCCAACGCCACCGAGTACGGACTCGGTGCGGCAGTGTGGAGCCAAGACCTGGACCGCGCACAGCAAATCGCGGCTCAGATCGAGGCGGGCGCCGTGTTTATCAACGACTTCGTGCGCTCCGATCCTCGCGCCCCCTTCGGCGGGGTGAAGAATTCGGGGTTTGGGCGTGAGCTCGGCGCGCTCGGCGCCCGTGAACTCACCAACGCCAAATTGATTTGGGCTGGCGTCTGAGCGAGCATTTCGGATGCTAGTCAAACAACAACAATACCATGTCGTCATCGCCAGCTTTTTGGGCTGGACCATCGACGCCTTTGACTTCTTCCTGCTCATCTTCGTGATGGGCGACATCGCCAAGGAGTACGGTTCGACCGTCAAGGTCGTAAGCTGGGCAATCACTTTGACGTTGGGCTTGCGCGTTGTGGGTGCATTTCTGTTTGGGCGATTGGCTGACCGTTATGGCCGAAAACCCATGCTGATTGTCAACGTCCTGCTGTTCTCGGTGCTCGAGTGTGCGTCGGGATTTGCGCCAACCTTGACCGCCTTCCTGGTGCTGCGTGCGCTGTTCGGCATCGCCATGGGCGGAGAATGGGGCATTGGCGCCAGCCTCACCATGGAATCGATTCCGGCCCACTGGCGCGGCTTTGTATCGGGACTCCTACAGTCGGGGTATTCCTTCGGCTATTTGCTGGCAGCCTTGGCTTTCGGCGTGGGCTTCGATTTCTTGGGGTGGCGAGGCCTGTTTATTATCGCCATCTTGCCCGCTTTTTTGGTGCTGTACATCCGACGCAAGGTATCGGAGAGCCCGGCGTGGACGCCGGCGCGCGTCGATTCGACGGATGACACCGCGCGCAGGCCGGCGAGTGGCACAAATCTGCGGCGCTACCTGTATGCCATCGCATTGATGGCGGCTGCGGCGACCTTTAGCCATGGGACCCAGGATCTGTATCCGACCTTTCTGCGCATCCAACATGGCTTTTCAGTGCATGAAGTTTCCTCGATCGCGATCATCTACAACATAGGCGCGATCCTCGGCTGTCTGAGCGGCGGCACCTTGTCGCAGTGGTTGGGTCGGCGGCGAGAAGTGGTGCTGGCCGCTGTGCTGGCCCTGGCACTGATGCCGTTCTGGGCGACCGCCTCGGGTGCGCTCTCCCTGGCGGGAACGGCATTTTGTATGCAGTTCCTCGTGCAGAGTATGTTTGGAGCCATGCCCGCTCACCTTAACGAAATATCACCACGCGAGTCGAGGGCGACTTTCCCCGGATTTACCTATCAGTTCGGCAATTTCCTGGCCGCCGGCAACGCAACCATTCAAGTGATGCTTGCGGGGAGATTGAACGGCAACTACGGAGTGGCCATGGCACTGTTGGCCGGCGCGGGCGCCCTCGTTTTTGCGCTGCTCGCGGCGTTCGGGCCGGAAGCCAAGGAAGTACGCATGACCTCGACCCGTGGAGCATGAACTGAGGTGACGTTCACGGCCGGCGTGTCTTGGAAGTGCGCAGCCTGGCAGATCACCCACTGGCGGGAATCGAACCGCGCCCTCTAGATGGGCACCAGCCGCAGTCAACCCGGTAGTCTTCAAGTCCAGGCCGCCCCCCCATCGATCGAAACGGTTCTTTGACTTTCGCGTCAAAGACTTCAATGTGCCATTACACGTCTGTCAATACATATGTATTGACAGTTTGGTAGTATCCGGGACATACTCAACGAATGGCCGCTCGACCGAAAACCGATCAATTGCAGATCAGGGTGTCGCCTTCGGAAAAGGCCGCTATTCAACGGGCGGCCAAGCGATGCGGACTCGACATGTCTAGCTATGTGCTCAGCAGGGTCATTTCCGTTCCCGCGATTCGATTTCAGGAATGTATTGCAGCTGCCGCCGGATCAAACTTCTCCTACGGACTCGCCGAACTAAATGCGATGCTTACGAAGCTCTCCTCGTTCGAATTGAAGGACGCGGTAGCCGCTGCCCCCGCCTTGTCGCTTTCGCCGTTCGTCGCAAATTATGTCGCCGCGATGGTAGAACACGCCTGCGCATTGCAGGCTATACCCATCCCCCACTGGACCCGCGCAATCGTGCCACTGGTAGATCCCTGGTTTGCAAGTTCGGCTCCACGCTTGCGTCATTATCGATTCGAGCCTCGGATCCCGGGTCTAAAGGTCGTGCAGCTGACTCGCAACGATATCCTTCGATTGTTCGAATTTCTCAACGTTGAATTGCGCGAGACTAGCACTCGAGGTGAACTATTCTTGGTTGGCGGCGCCGTAATGTGTCTCGCCTATAGGGCTCGCGCGTCCACACGAGACGTGGACGCAGCTTTCCGTCCGAGCGCCGCAGTACGTCAGGCCGCCGTTCGCGTAGCGCAACGAGTCGGCTTTGAGCCTGACTGGCTGAACGACGGAGTGAAGGGATTCATGAGTGGTCAGGGTGACTTTGCTCCCTTCCTGGAGCTCGATCATCTCAGTGTCATGCTGGCCGAGCCCGCCTACCTACTGGCGATGAAATGCATGGCGATGAGACTTGGCGCAGAATCTCGAGATCAAGACGACGTCCGATTTCTACTGCGGCTGTTGGATGTCCGCAATGTCGACGAAGCGATCGCCATCATCACCAAATATTATCCGCTCGAGCAAATTCCGCAGAAGACCCTATATTTGATCCCCGAGTTGTTGCCGGTGCAAGACTAGTCGTTCGACCTAGACCACGCGCTTGAACAGAATGCTGTTCTTGCCTCGCAAGTAAATAAAGCCCGTGATCCTACCGTCATTGCCGCGCTGAAATACCTTAGGTGTCGTCCCGTGTCCCGGCGTAAAGAAGATGTCGCGTGCCTGCGCCTTCTGCGCCGTCTCGGCGGCGCCATTGAGCGATGCGACGAGGTCGCCGCCCTTGTGCGCGAAGGTAAATTTCATGTTCGCACCGGCTTCATAGATACCCGCATACTCGTCCAGTGCCTTGGCATCCAGCACCACAGGATCCGGATCCTGCTGCAGGGTAAGCGTTTCGCTGCCGATCATTCTCCAGGCACCGCCCTCCTTCCTCCAAGCCTCGACCGAGCGGAATTTCATCTCGCTTTGGCTTCCTTGCTCCAACACGTCGATGAAGCTCGTAACCGCCACATCGCCATGGACCTTGCAGTCCCAGTCGGTTGTCGTGATCTTACGGGTAGGTGCGCCCGCTGCCGGCGGCGTGGCGCCCGCCATGTCGGCGCGGGTCGCCTTCTCGCCCGTCTCGTTGAAGAAGATCACGTCGGGATCGAGCATCTTCGCCATTGCCACGCCGTCGCCGCGCTGACCGGCTTCCGAAAATGCCTGCGTCTGCTTAAGCAGAAAGCCGCAGCTATCCTGAGCAAAGGCAGGAACGGAGCAAACGCAGATAAGCAGCGCAAACGGAAACAGACGCATTGAAATCCTCCCAACGCCAAACGCCGTGATGTTAACCGCAATGCGCCCCATGTGGAATCCGTTTCATTCCCAACGGTACCCGTGATAGTCCGCGATCGCCAGGCCGCCGGCGACACTGGTGAAAGGATCGTGCTCGGTGACCTTGTTGGGAAACAACCCTTCCAACAATTGCCGGACCGCAACGATTTGCGAGGAGCCTCCGGTCCGCACCACCAGGTCGATCCCTTTCATGGGCAGATTCGCGCGCCCGACCACCTGGTTAACGAGTTCGGCCAACCGATTCATCACGGGGACCAAGATTTCGTTTAGTTGCGCTCGTGTGAAGGTGACGGTCAGGTTCAATTCCGGGATATCGATCAATGATGTTTCCCGGGTCGACAGCTCAGCTTTCGCTCTCTTGATGGCGCTGAACACACTGTAGCTGTAGTTGTAGTTGATGAGATCTTTGAGACGTTGAAACTTGACGGATGCTGCGTCGCCGACGGCGATGAGTTCCGTGAGGCGCGTCTTGTACTTGTTTTGATTGAGGGTGTGGTTAATGGCCCAATTGAGAATTCCTTCTTCATACTCGCTGAAGGGAAATAAAGTTTCCACAGCATGGCCGTCAATCTGGCGCGACCAGGTTTCACCCTCACCCAAGAGCGGGAACAACAATCGGCGAAATATCAACTGATCGATGCGGTCGCCGCCCAGGTCTGCGCCCGCGGTCGAAAGCACATCAAACTTTGCACCGGAATAGCGGATTACGCTCAAGTCGAGCGTACCACCGCCAAAATCCACGGTCAGAACCGTGCCATTGCCGGTCAGGCGCCGCTGCCAAAGGAAGCTCAAGGTGGCTGCGATGGGTTCCGGATAGAATTCAACGCTGCGAAAGCCGGCATGGGCGTAGGCTTCCGTGAGTCGGCTGACGGCGAGGGAGTTCCGCGAGGCATCGCTGCCTTCGAAGTTTACCGGGCGCCCGACATGGGCCCGCGAAACCGGCGCACGCAGCTCCTTTTCAACCGCCTGGTGCAATCGCAGTAACACGGGAGTCAATAGCGCCACCAGCCGATAGGGCCGGTTGAAGACGAAGATCCGCGCGATGGCCGGATTGCCGAGCAGGCGCTTTAGCCCAAGAAACAATCGACCGGGCAGACCATGATCGATGAGCGGCCCGAGCACCACATTCCTGGACATGGTCAATTCGGCCATTTCGTGTTCCGGGCTGTTATCTTCGATTGATCCGGCTGCCTGCCCCAGAATCTCCGGTACTAGGTGCACCAGACGGGCGGCGTTCTCTTGCACGTATCGTTCTATGGCTGCAGCACCCGTGGTGCCTTCGTACTCTTTACTCAGATGTATGGCGGTGGGAAGAATCGGACTGTCTGTCTCGACGCTCACGAAGCGCAATTGACGCCCGTCGAACCAGGCCACCGTCGAATTGGATGTGCCGAAATCCACCCCTACGCCGATCATTACCAAGTCTGTCTTTTGCCTGTCATGCGTCCAGCTAACACTGGCCGGATCCACACTGCAAGATGAATCGAGGTTTGGCGCTCGCGGCGTAATGCACTACGCGCGGATGGCCTATGGCTGGAACGACACTTCCCGCTGGGAATTATTCGAAATAATTAGCAATCCTAGTGCGGCGGCGGCTCCGGTACTTCCATGGGCTGCTGCATTATGACATCGAGCGCGACCACGTAGCCGAAAACGACCGTAAAGAAATCGATCGCCAAGCCCGTGATATAGACCGCAGCGCTGTAGGGGAGACCGGATAAGACATAGCCAAGCATCGCGAGTGTCACGGTGGAACCGAGTACCACGTAGACCGCGAATATGGCGGGCGGCGGGCCTTCGCCGACCACCTTGCGGCGCCGGCTCGGATAGGTAACCTGAAGGGACAGCATGGGCAGTGCGAATAGCACAGCAGAGGCACGCCAGATCCACTTGTCCTCCATGTTATAGAGCGCAAATAACGCCGGCAACAGTGCTGCCGCCGTCAATACGAAAACGTAGGTCATGACCGTTTTTGCAAGGTACCTGTCAAGCAGTGACAACTTCGCGCCAGCGGCCGGCCGGAGGGTCAGCAACAGTACCGAGAACCCCGCGAACGTGATCATCAAGCCGGCCAATGTGTACAAAAAGGTTGCACCTTTGACTTCCATGTTTTGCTCCACCTAAGAACTAAGGTCGTTTGGCCGCGTCCTTATTCTTACGACAAATCCACCTGAAGGCCATGGTTTTACTGAAATCTCGCGTGCGCGTTGTCAGCAGCTCAGAACCACGTGGCGGACGGATGGCTCACCGGGCCGATGCCCTTGCCGCCCGTTCGATCAAGCGAGCTACATTAACCAAGCGGGCTAAGTATCTGGCGGCCACGCCACTGCCAAGTTGCGGCTCGTGGGTTTCTCGTACCGTGCGCATCCACCGTGGTTTTTTCCTCATCGCGTCGTCGGGCGGCGGCGTCCGACAAGATAGCCCGCGACGAAAGGCAAGCTGAGCAATACGATTGCCAGCAGGATGGTCAGCAACAACGCTTCGCGGACCAAGTGACGCAGCTCGCGCCACGATGTGTCGACGGCCTGTGCGGTTATTTGCGCGGCGTCCGCGGAAATGAGCGCGCGCTGGGTATCGAACGCCGCCGTGACGCTCGCCCGTTCGGTCGCAATGTTTGCCGCCAACTCTTCGCGCTCGCCGCGCAGCGTTCGAATCAGCTGCATCCAGGACACATCGAGGCGGTCGGAAGTGGCGCGAAGACTGTTGCGCAGCTCTCCGATCGCCTCGTGCGCCAATTGAGGACTGGTGTCCGCCAGCTTGGAAATTCGCTCCAGCTGCGCGTCGATGTTTCGAAACGCGGTTCGATAGGCCGCGCCGTCGAATCCAGCGCGGTCGAGCGCAATCTCGGCTTGCCACAGGCTCATTGATGGGATTCGCTCGCTGTAGATGCGCACACGGTCCGCTACGTCGCCAAGCGCTTGAGCCACCGTACCGTCTCCTCGCAAAGGATACTTATCGTGTGCTTGAATAATCCATGTCGATAGCACCGACGGCCGCACCAAGTCCGGGCTCTGCAGAGGGTAGCGCTGGGCGTAGTTCATCACCAAGGCACGGTATCGGTCATAGTCGTCGGTTTCCTTCCGGGCGAGTTCGTCAGCCGCCTCTGCCAGGCGCTCTGCGCCCAGGCGCACGTCGAGTTGCGCACTGCCCAAGAGTTCCGCACCCGCACCCGTGGTAAGAAAATCGCGAAACTGCACCGAAAATGCCCAGGTATCGATCAGGCTGCCGATCGGCGATAGGCCGGTTGACGCGCGGGTGACTTCGGTGACTGCGCCCAGCTTCAGCCGCAGCGCCTGCGCCTTGATCGCAGGGTCGGAGTCTTCTCGCAGGGCATCGTCGATCAGGTGCGTGATGGTGGTTGTGAAGTTCGCCGCGTAGTCGCGCGTCAGCAACCTCACTTCTTGTTCGCGCGCCGTGAGCGGTATTTCAGGCGATTTGATCGTCAACAACGAGCAACCGGTCAACGTGAAGCCAACCAACAGCGCGGCCGAATGGCGCGCGGCCCTGTCGAAGCCAGACCTGGGTTCGCACATCATCGGTTGAACCTAAGAAACTGCGGCGATAGCCTGACTGTAACCTACCGCCGCTGATCTTTCATCTTCACTGATGGGGCGGCGGCTGCGGCGGTTGCATCTGCTGAGGCTGCGGCGGTTGCATCTGCTGAGCTTGCGGTGGCTGCATTTGCTGAGGCTGTGGCGGCTGCATCTGCGCTTGCGGTGGGGCGGCGGCCTTGGGAGGCGCAAATCCAGACAGCAAGTCTTTCCAACCCTTGGCCACGTTCATCTTATCTTGGACATTGCAAAGCGCCGCGCCACTGTATCCCGGACTGCCGACAACGCAATTCGTCGTCTGTGCCGCCGGAGCCGGAGTCGGAGCCGGTGATCCGACTGGCGCCGGCGTCCCCGTCATGGCGAGTTGCGGCGCGCCTGCGGGTACCCCCTGACCATTCGGTTGAGAGAATACGATGCCACCGACGATCTGATTGCCCATGTGGAATTCTCCATTGGTCACGGATGCATCCACATTCGGGAATTCCATCGCGACCCACACCTGTGTGCCCCGTTGAATGAACAGCACCGGCTGGTGTGTTCCGGAGCCGTCGATGAAATAGGCCGCGTCCGGTCCATGCGGCACATGGAAGTTATCGACAAGTTGAACATTCATGGTCCACTGACCGTAATACCCTGCCCAAGCATTGACGTTTCCCGACGGCGCCCCCGAGTACGTCACGAAAAAGTTGCAGATCGCTCGATTGCCGTTGTGCGCACATCCCTGTGGAGCGAACTGGTATTCCCCTTTGGCCAGCGATAATGTACCCCCAGAGGCCATTGCGGATTGCGTATTGGCCGGTGGAGCTGCAGTTGCTGGCGGGGTTGGCCCCGCTGGGTGCGGCTTGGCGGGCGGCACCGCCGCCCATGCGGCTGCCGTGGCAGCTGTGCACAACAGCAGCGTTGCAAGCCAGGGTCGAAGGTTTTTGAGCGAATCCTTAGCGTTCATCGTGAATTCTCCTTAAGTCTTCCGTTGAGGAACTGGCGAGTTCTGAAATTAGGTACATCCCGAATATCATTCGAACGATTCCAATTCGATGTGCTGGCTGCAATGCTCGGTGCGTCCAGGTTCGCGAACCGCACCGTCCGGGCGACTTGGCCGCCGCCGTTAGCGCAAGCGATAGCCTTCTCCACGTAGCCGCGAACAGTTGCTCAGCAGCGTAGGCGCAGATCGTTGAAAGCAGGCGACGTGACAATGAATTTTTATGAGGAATTATGAATTTCGATGAAGAGACGCCCCTTGGTCTGCGCTGAGGAGTGACGGAGCCGCCACCCGCTTCCGCTGACCGTTGTCTGCTCCTTGATTTATTGATACGGTCGCATCGAACGCCCACCTTCCGCCGCTCGTTTAGGCATGGATATGAAACGCCGCATTGCTCTGGTCGAGGACGACCCCGTTATCTTGGAGAACTACGCGGATTTTCTGTGCGGCCTCGGATTCGAGGTAGAGCGATATGGTTCGAAGGTGACAGCGCTTCGTGGACTGCTAGAACATCCCCCCGAGCTCGTCTTGCTTGATATTTCGCTTAACGGTGAACGTGATGCCGGTTTTGTCATCTGCGCCCAGATCCGCCGCGACACACCATTGTTACCGGTCATTTTCCTCACGTCGCACGACGCCGAGGTGGACAAGATTTCGGGGCTGAGATTGGACGCTGATGACTACATCACCAAGGATGTCTCGCTGGACTTCATCGGAGTACGGATCGAAGCGCTCTTTCGCCGTCGCGACGCCTATGTGGCCGTCCAGGCTGCCATCACCGACCCGAAAGCTACTTTAAACGGTGCCGCAGCCGAGATCGAATTCGATTCGCAACGCTCCATTGCCACCTGGCGGTCGCAGCCACTCAATCTGACTCTGACTCAGTTCTGGATATTGCAAGAACTCTGCCGGGCGCCGGCGCGACTCAAGTCGACCAGCGAACTGATGCGCAGCGCGAAACTCACGGTCGCACCGAACACCATTGCTGCGCACATCGGCGCGATACGTGGGGCGTTTATGCGACTCGATGCGGGTTTTGACCAGATTCGTACTGAACGCGGTCGGGGATATCGCTGGATAGGGAGATAGGAGGTACGGCACTATCGTCCTCTACTCTCGAACGCACTTCTCGCCTCTATTGCCGCCTGCCTTCAGCACCCGGAGGGCGTATGTGCGGTAGTTCGACAATGAAACGCGCGCCTACCGGATCGATGAGGGCTTCCGCACGTAGGGAGCCGCCATGATTGGCGGCGATTTCCCGTGCCACAAAAAGGCCCAAACCTAAATTGGCAGCGCCGGGTAGCATGGTCTTGTGCGTCACGAAGGGCTCAAAAATCTGTGTAGTACTTGACGGTAACGCATCGCCGGTGTCGCTCACCGTGACATAACAAGAATCTATGCGGTTCTGCAGGGCGATGTGAATGGGAAATTGGGGATGCCCATGCTCAAGCGCGTTGTTTATCAGCTTATCCAGCATTTGAATGAGGCTGTCGCCGTGCCCGACAAGCTGGACGCCATCCTGAATATCGGTGGAAAACACCCGACCCGGCACATCGTCACGAAACTCATCGACTCGATCCCTGATCAGGCTGGAGAGATCGACTGAATCAAATTCGTGCTGCGCAAGAGCCGCCTCCAGATTGGTCGCATCCGCGACTTTACTCAGGAGTAGATGCATGTATTGAACACTGCGACGTCCGCGATCCAGATACTTGCTGGCATTCGACTGCGGTGCGGCTCGGTCGGCCATATCGATCGATGTGCTGATAGCGGTTATCGAGTTCTTAAGTTCATGCCGAAGAAAGGCCGCGATGACTTCCAGCCATCGCCGTCGCTCCGCATCCGTGGCAATGCGCTCCGTGTAATTCTTCCGCGATTGCGCCTGCGCGACGAATTCACGCCGCGCGCTGACTTCATAGCGGTAGGCGACAGCAATCGCCAAGCAAACGTAAACGGCAAAATCGGCGCAAAAATCAACGAATGGCCCAATATCTTGTTCGACGCGTAAAGTGGCCGCGCCGAATGTTGCGCCAAACAAAAAGATAATCGGCACCGACCATCGGATGGGTAGACCGGCCACCAAGGAGACCCCCAGGATGGCCTCCATGATGCCAATCTCCTCGTACTTGATTACGCGTGGACCGCCTACCAACACCAAGGCGGAGTGTGCGAGCCCGTAGATGGCAATTAGCGCGGCAGACTGGCGCATCCACAGAATTGGATCCTTGGTCCAGAGCACGTTTGCAGCCATGAGCACGCACGATGGCAGCATCAGATAAATCCGTGCGGTCCGAACTATGGCGCGAAGGTCGGGCGGCAATAACCATTGATCTAGCCATAAAAAACTCGCAACCAACAGGCAAATTATCGAAATGCTAATGGCGAAATACTTTCGGCCACGTTTATGTTCGGCGCGCAAATAGGCGCGCTCCAGCAAAGGCTCCTGAAAACCCAGCATCTTGCCCTGAGGCGGCAAGCGCGCGCTGGCGCTAGCTTCCGAGCCCTCCGCCCAACCGAGTATCTCGGCAGACAGCCTGTCAATTGTTCGCTGCGGCTTCGCATCGCTTGCTGCGCCACGCTTCATGTTTGGGTCTGCTGCTGAGAGCGTCGGAAGTGCCACATAAGGAGATTTTACTTTTAGGCGGATTTTTGATCCAAATGATCAGCCGGATGCGAGGTCGCCGCAGTCATATCTTAGCGTTGCTCCTACAAGGGTGCCGATACTTGCATGCAGCTGCGCTGCTCTTTTTATAAGAACGCGATGGCTGCTATTCCTAACGACTATATAACGAGTCTATAACGAGTCGTGCATCCACAATGCGGTCGGCAGCCTGGCTGTCTCATTTTTGTGCCGCTCGTTGGAGTCGAGCCGCAATCGCGAGCAGATGAGGTCGAAGGTCTTCCGGTTCCATCAGTTCGAAGTCCACTCCGCACAGCATCACCTGAAATACCAAGGCCTCCGGAGTCTCCGCTCCGGTACTGAGCAGACTATACTTTGCATCCAGCGTCTCGAGCACACCGAGCCAGGGCGGCACCCGTTCGGCTATCGTCTTGGCGGAGCCGGCGAGTTTGAACTTTGCGCGACAGCGGTATGGGGCGTGTGAGATCGCTTCCGCTACATAGCGAGCGAGGTCGGCGGGCGGAGGCCGAGGGATGAACGGGGCACCTGTGGCTGGGATACCGATGATCCGGTCCACACGCAAGGTGCGCCACGCATCACGGCTGAGGTCCCACACCACCGCGTACCAACGCCGATTCCCCGTGTGCGCCAGTTGCAGGGGCTCCACGGTGCGAGTGCTTGCCCTACCCTTGCGATCCTCGTATCGCAGGGTAATTTGCCGATGATCCCGACAAGCCGCCGCCAACGTGGTCAGGGTGTCTAAGTTCAGAACCGGCGCGGCGCCGGCAACCGAGATCGTAACGGCATGAATTGCGCCCACCCGCTTGCGCAAACGTACCGGCAACAACTGATTCAGTTTGACCAATGCACCCACAACCGTTTGGCTCATGCCGGCGATGGTATCCATTGCACTTCGGAGGGAGACCGCTACGGCCACCGCCTCATCGTCATCGAGTAGCAGCGGAGGTAGCGCTGAACCCTGACCCAATTGATAGCCACCCCCCGGTCCCGCGGCCGCAGAGACGGTGTAGCCCAGGCTGCGCAGCTTGTCGATGTCCCGCCGCAACGTCCGCGGCGTGATTTCAAGGCGCTCAGCGAGCCCTGCGCCCTCCCAATATCGACGCGATTGAAGCAAAGAGAGCAGACGGAGCAATCGGGCTGAAGTTTCGAGCATGGGCCCAGCATACAAAAAATTGCGGACAGAAGGTGTCCGCAATGACGTTTATGCTGCAGCTCTCTATCAATCCGCCGAATCGAAACAAAGGAGATCTGCGATGCTGAAGACCTACTCCGGAACCTGCCACTGCGGCGCTGTTCGCTACGAGGCCGACCTTGATTTGAGCAAGGGCACCACCAGGTGTAACTGCACGTTCTGCCTCAAGGCGCGCTTGTGGGGCGCAATCATAAAGCCAGATGCGTTCCGGCTGCTGACAGGCCAGGCTCACCTCGAGGACTACTACAGGCCCGGCGGTGCAGTCCATCACCTCTTTTGCAGGAATTGCGGCGTCCGATCATTCGAACGGGGTCACTTGGATGTGTTGGGCGGAGACTACGTGACGATCAACGTAGCTTGTCTGGACGAGCTCGAAACTGCGGAATTGGCATCCGCACCGGTCAATTACTTGGACGGGCGCAACAATAATTGGTTCTCCCCTCCATCGGTAACCGGCTACCTATAGGTCTTCCCGAGGGGGCGGCATTGGACAGGCGGTGCCGGAATTTACGCAACAGCCATTGAATACTTGGAGAATGAGATGATCAGCAAGGGTACTCGAGTAGGTATTGGCGGCTTCGTCTATGCGACGTTGCTGCTGTCTCATGCGGCTGCCGCCGCGGCGCAATCGCCGGCGACGTCAGGTGAGGCGACATCCGTGCATGATGGGCAACGCGATTTCGACTACCTCTTAGGATCGTGGAAGATCCATTTGAAGAAGCGACTGCATCCCCTGACAGGCTCCGATGAATGGATTGAGTTTGACGGTACCGTCGTTTGCCGAAGCGTCTGGAACGGTCTTGCGGAGGTCGAGGAATTTGTTGTCGACAGTCCCGAGAAAAATATCTTCATCAAAGGTTTGGCGATTCGCCTGTACAACCCGCAAACGCATCAGTGGAGCATTTATTGGGCGAATAGCAAGAACGGCGCCGTTGATCCTGCACCGCAGGTGGGTCAGTTTGCGGGCGGGCGCGGCGAATTCTACGGTCAGGACACGCTTGACGGTCGGTCGATCTACGTCCGCTTCGTGTGGACCAATACAACATCAAGCGCCCCCCACTTTGAGCAATCATACTCGGAGGACGGCGGTAAGACGTGGCAGGTCAATTGGATCACAGAGCAAACGCGCTCTGCCAAATAGTCCTCGCCCTGCGACGTACTGTAAGTATCGATAACGGGTGGCATTTGCTCACGGCGGGAAATATTGAACCCGGCAACTGGATGATTAACGGCTCCTGCTGACACCAGCGAATAGTACGCCCGCAATTGCGCCAACCGCCATTTGCGCCGCAAGGCCGGCGGGGCCGCGCGCGCCGAAAACTCCCACAGTCCCAAGTGCGCTCTTCATGATTGTAAATAGCGCGAATAGCGCCAACGCGCCGGCGAGGCCAAATACAATCACCCGAAAACCGCTGAAACGGGCCAGCGCGCCCGCAATCAAGAACGCGACCAGCAAGGCAATAGCGGTCAGGGCGCTGTACGGCAGAATCATGCCGAAAAGATCATGTGCGGCCCATGAGATGCGATCGGCGAATGGAATGGCAGCGGGCAGCGTTCCGTGCGCCAGGCCTGCCGCACTCGACCACGCCCGTTGAACGAAATACGAGTGCGCGGCCGAGCCCAAAACCACCATGGCCGCAACGGCAACGACAAATGCGCCGACGCGGCGTAGCATCCGATGTTTCCAGGTCTGTGCCATGGGCCGGTCCATTGCCGAGGAGATTTCAATCATAGCGGATGATCGTTCCGATCAGAAGATTGGCAAGCGTGTTTCAATTCTCATCGCCGCAGTAGCTGTGGCGATTTGTGCAGATGCGATCGCCAAGGCAGGCGAGCCTGTGCGCGGGATACCGCCGCTGCCGCAGCCTGCGAAAGTGATCAAAGCCGGTTATAAGTTCACTGAGATCGCCAAGGGTCTCGATCATCCCTGGTCGATGGCGTTCCTTCCGGACGGTTCGATTTTGGTGACAGAGCGAGTAGGCCGATTGCGCTTGATCAAGGGAGGCTCGTTGCTTCCTGAGGCCATAAAAGGTGTTCCAGCGGTGCATACCGGCAGCCAGGCAGGACTGTTCGACATCGTCCTGCATCCGAACTTCGCGCGCAATAATATAGTCTATTTGACCTACGCCGCCGGTACGGCTGCGGCCAACGGAACGCAAGTCGCGCGCGCCCGCTTCGACGGCACGGCGCTCCGAGATCTTAAGGTGATCTTCAAGGCAACGCCCTTGAAGGACACGGACAATCATTACGGTGGGCGCATGGCGTTCCTTCCGGACGGCACGTTCGCGCTTACCGTCGGCGAAGGATTCGAATATCGGGAGAAAGCCCAGGACTTGACTTCCGATCTCGGGAAGATTGTCCGCCTGCAGGAAGACGGCAGCGTGCCGTCGGACAATCCCTTCGTCGGCCAAGCCACGGTCCGTCCGGAAATCTACACCTGGGGCCATCGCAACGAGCAGGGCTTGATCTTCGATGCTCAAAGCGGCCTTCTTTACGAGACAGAGCATGGACCGCGCGGCGGCGATGAGCTGAATATCATCGTGGCCGGAAGGAACTATGGTTGGCCGGTAATCACGTATGGCATGGACTATTCGGGCGCCTATGTTTCCCCTTATACAGAGAGCCCGGGACTCGAGCAGCCGGTAATCTATTGGACGCCATCGATCGCCCCTTCAGGGCTCGCCATGTATCGCGGTGATAAGTTTCCGGCGTGGCGGGGCGATCTATTCGTGGGGGCCTTGGCGTTCAAGCACTTGCGCCGTGTTCATTTGAATGAGCGCGGCGAAGTCGTAGATCAAGAGCAATTGTTGAACGACTTGAACTGGCGCATTCGCGACGTGCGAGCTCCAGCGGATGGCTATCTCTATGTCTGCACGGACGAGGTCGATGGACGCGTGTTGCGGCTCGAGCCGGCGAATTGATGGATGCGTAGAGCCTTACCGCAAGCATCAGTCCTTATCCCTCGCAGTCTCAACCCACATATACTGCCTGCTTTTCTTCGAAGCACCATGCGTCGTAGTGATAGCTTATGAGCCAAACATCCCTGCAACCTTTCCTTCCATTTACCAGGCCTAGCATTGACGAAGCCACCATCGCTGCAGTCGGCGATGTGCTGCGATCCGGGTGGTTGACCAGCAATGGGCTAAAGGTAAAGGCTTTCGAATCGCAACTGTCCGACTACTTTGGCGGCCGACCGGTCCGTACTTACAACTCGGGCACCTGCACCATGGAAATCGCACTGCGGATTGCCGGTATCGGACCGGGCGACGAGGTGATCACCACTCCCAATTCATGGGTCGCTACCGCGAACGTGATCATCGAAGTCGGCGCGACCCCTGTATTCGCCGACATTGACCCGCGCACTCACAATATCGATCTCGATAAGGTAGCGGCGGTCATCACTCCCCGCAGCAAAGCAATCATTCCTGTTCATATGTGCGGGTTGCCTTGTGACATGGACAAACTGTATACGCTCGCCAAAGTCCATTCGCTGCGCGTAGTCGAGGATGCGGCGCAGGCCATCGGATCGATGTGGAAAGGCAGGCGCATCGGTGCATTCGGCGATTTTGCGTCGTTTAGTTTCCAGGTAAACAAAAACATCACAACTGCCGAAGGTGGTTGCTTGGTGGTCAACAACGCCGAAGAAGCGCTATTGGCCGAGAAGTATCGCCTGCAAGGCGTCACGCGCACGGGTCTCGATGGTATCGACGTCGACGTATTGGGCGGAAAATACAACATGACGGAGATTGCCGCCGCCATCGGACTCGGGCAAATGGCACACCTGGAGGCATTCAATGTCAAACGGCTGGCGCTAGCCAGGCACTACTTCCACTGTTTCGGCGAACACTTCGAAGCAACCTACGGCGCCGAATTGCCCGTGGCCGATTTCCAGCACAGCAATTGGCATATGTTTCATCTGGTCTTGCCTGACCGCATTGTGCGTGCAGCTTTCATGCAGCAAATGCTCGACCAAAACATCGGACTTGGCTACCACTACGCCGCAATTCACTTGTTCAGCCTGTATCGCAAGCGCGGCTTTAAGATCGGTATGTTTCCCGTGGCCGAACGAATCTGTCGCCAGATTGTTACCTTGCCTCTCTTTCCGTCCATGAATGAATCTGATGTCGAACGGGTGGTGGCAGCGACAAAATCGATTCTCCGCTCTCGCTAGCTCCGCGAGTCGAGCCGTTCCGGCCCGGTGCACCTCGGCAGGTCCGATTGGAGCGCGAGTTTGACCTGCGAGAATCGCAGTGGACTCATTCGCAGGCGAATGACTGACCCGGGACGCACCGTGGCCGCGCTCGCAAGGCATCAGTCCCTGATCTCGCAGCTACGCCCGCCACCCTCCCACGACGATGATGCCGACACCAACCAATGCAACCGCTGCGCCGGCAACATCCCATCGCGTCAGAGAGACCCCATCGACCTTCCAAAGCCAGAGCGTGGCGGTCGCAATGTATACGCCCCCGTAGGCGGCGTACACCCTTCCAGTAGCAGCCGGGTGCAGTGTCAGCAACCACGCAAAAATGGCCAAACTTAAGGCCCCGGGTATGAGCAGCCACATAGAGCCTGCCTTTCGCAGCCAAAGATAAACCAAGTAACAGCCGACGATCTCAGCGACGGCGGTCATCACAAACAAGGCGAAGACGCGAATTATCAGCAACACAGATGCTCCCTAGGGGCTGCTGCGGAGAATCGACCGCCCCTGATGAGGGTGGCAATCGCGCAGTCGGCCGATGTCCCCCTTTATACAGGCGACACCAATTCTCCTTCTGCGGCATCCGCAGGCGGGCTGCCCAGAGGCAGGGTAAAGGTGAATATCGCTCCTCCACCCGGCAGATTGCCGCCCACAATTTTGCCATGGTGGGATTCCACGATGGCGCGGCAGATGGTGAGTCCCAGCCCCACCCCCCGAGTGCTCGATTCGCGAACTCCGCGGGTAAATTTTTCGAAAATCTCATCCTCCCGCCCCGCGGGCAATCCGGGGCCGTTATCGGACACCGAAACACTGAGCTGGTCCCCGACCACCTGCGCCGAGAGGGTAACTTGGCTGCCGGGAGGCGTGTACTTCGAGGCGTTTTCCAACAAGTTCACCAATACCCGGGTAATCAGCGTCGCATCGATTTCCACCAATGGTAAATCGTGGGCAATACGAAGCTGGACTAGGTGCCTCTTCAGTATCTGCTCCGTGGCGTTCAACGCGACTCCCACCACCTCTTCCAGGGGCTGCCATTCGAGATGGAGTTTCACCTCACCGCGTTCGATGCGCGCCATATCCAGCAGATTATTCACCAGCGCGCTCATGCGTCTTGCCTCCTCCTGCATGAGCTCGGCTGCTTCTAGTTGCGCGGCCGAGAGTGGCGGATGGTTCATCGCCAGTAGTTCGGCCAATCCCTGCAGTACGGTGAGCGGAGTGCGTAGATCATGGGAAACCGCCGCCAACAGCGAGTTACGAAGTCGCTCGGACTCCATTTTTAACAGGGCCTCTTGAGCCACGCCGACGTAATGTACGCGCTCCAAAGCAATTGCGATCAAGGCGGCAAACGTGTCCAGCAGCTGGCGTTGCTCTGGAATCCGCAGCAGGCGCCGACTGTATGCTTTCACCGCCAATACGCCCCGCGCCATTGAGGGCGCACGCAATGGGATATACAACACCTCGCTACCAGGCAGCGTATCGGTACTAAAGCCCGCGGGCTGACCTTTTTCAAACGCCCATTGCGCAATCTCCATTTGCACATCTAACGCGGCTTTGAGGCGTGCGCCGCTTGGTTGCAATTTATCGTTCTGGTCCGGCAACAGAATTGCGGCACTGGCCCGAAAAGTCCGCTCGATGCACAAGGCGCTGATGCTCACCACCTGATCGATTTCCATCGCCGCCGACAATTCGCGCGCTATCTCGTAGAGAGAACCGGCGCGTTCCTCGCGATGCGACGCCACCCGCGCTTGGAAGCGCAGACCCGCCGTGAGCTGTCCGGTGATCAAGCCCACCGCCAACATGATAAAAAATGTGAACAGATACTGAACGTCGCTCACCGCAAAGGAAAAGCGCGGCGGCACGAAGAAATAGTCGAATGCGCCAACGCTCAACACGGCTGCGAGCGCCGAGGGACCCCGGCCGAACCGCACTGCCACCAGCACGACGACCAAAAGAAAAATAGACACAATATTGGACCGATCGAAGCGCTCAGCCAGCGGCATGCTAATTCCGGTCACGGCGGCACAGGCCAAGGCAGTCCATAAGTATCGAAGGTGCTTGAGGTGCCGCCGTTCGCTCAATTCCGACTCTGGCACCGGCGGTGACCGGGTGCCCGCGTCGATGGAGTCTCTCGGCGGCTGAGGATCACGCGCAATTTCCACCAGATCGACGTCCGGTGCCAGCAGCGCCAATTTTTGCCCGCTCGAGCGCTGCCACGGCCAGAGCCTGCGCGAGGGGTCGCGGCCAATGACCAACTTCGAGAGATTGTGTTTGCGCGCATAGGCAATCAGGCTTTCCGCCACTTGCGAATCAGGAATGACGGCCGTGGTGGCGCCCAAGTCCTTGGCCAGATTTAGGAAACCCAAGATCCGCTCGCGCCGGGCGGCGGGCAGGCGTTGCAGCGCCGGGGTTTCTACGTAGACGGCATGCCAGTCCGCGTTTAGCTGACTTGCCAGGCGCGCCGCGGCGCGCACGACCCGTTCCGCCCCTTGGTCAGGTCCGACGCACGTCAATAACGCCGCCGCTGTCTTCCAGACCGAGCCGATCGAACGATCCACGCGGTAGGCCTGGACGTCTCCCTCGACGCGATCGGCGGTACGTCGCAATGCCAATTCGCGCAGGGCCATGAGATTTCCTCTGCGGAAAAAGTTATTGGCCGCGTGCTCTACCTGCTGAGGAAGGTATACCTTTCCCGCCTTGAGTCGAGCCAGCAACTCATCCACGGGGATGTCCACCAGCACCAATTCATTTGCATGATCAAATACGGTGTCGGGTACCGTCTCCCACACCGGGACGTTCGTGATGCCGCCCACCACATCGTTCAAGCTTTCCAGATGTTGCACATTCAACGTCGTGAAAACATCTATTCCGGCCGCCAACATCTCCTCTACGTCTTGCCAACGTTTAGGATGGCGCAGCCCTTGAAGGTTCGAATGCGCGAGCTCATCGACTAGGATCAGTTGCGGTCGCCGCGCGAGTGCCGCGTCAAGATCGAATTCGGCGACCGCGGTCTCTCGATGCGATACGGACTTTCGCGGCAGCACCTCGAGGCCGTCGAGTAGCGCAGCCGTCTCGGCGCGTCCGTGCGTCTCCACCACGCCCGCGATGACATCGCACCCTTCGCTCTTTAGTTTTTG
>Ga0206926_1055_pt1 | contig 23385 bp, 22 predicted proteins | sample Alteio_BWOrgHeat_59_FD_152955 | JGI IMG/M metagenome (GOLD analysis project Ga0206926, IMG submission 152955) | Enriched cells from forest soil in Barre Woods Harvard Forest LTER site, Petersham, Massachusetts, United States -... | ecosystem: Environmental > Terrestrial > Soil > Temperate forest >... | reverse complement strand
AGAATTGCAAGGACTTCATGACGCCGGATGAAGCGGCGGCGAAGAACGGTGCAGTGGGGGTCGTCAATATCGCGAGCTTCACTCAGCTGACGACGCTGGTTCCGGCTGGACGAGGAGCAGCGCCGATCAACGGGCCAACGTTTACGGTGCCGAAGATTGTGCAACCTCCGGTCTGCCCGGCTGTGCCTACGGTTACCGCCGGACCTGCCCTGGCCACAGCAATTTTCCAGGGCGAAAAACGGGACGCGGCCCAGATCTTTTATGCGGGCGGTGCGAACACCAAACAGGATTCGTTTGCGCTCGGCGCGGAGAAGAAGCTGGCTTTCCATCTCGGAGTGCATACTGAACCGGGGCATGGCGAGGATGTGATCGGCATTGTGGAGGGTGGCGATCCGGTCCTGAAGAATGAATACGTCGTGCTCAGCGCGCATCTGGATCACATCGGGTTCAGCGCGCCCTTACCCGATGGCCACAACATCAATAACGGCGCGGATGACGATGGTTCGGGATCGAGCGGGCTCATGGCTCTCGCACGTGTGTATGCGGAAGGCGCGGCGAAGGGGATGCGGCCGCGTCGAACCATGATTTTTCTGTGGAACGCCGGCGAGGAGAAGGGCCTTTGGGGATCGCAATATTTCAACGAATATCCGCCGGTCGATCTCACTAAGGTCGTCGCGGATTTGAATATCGATATGATCGGGCGCACGAAGGGGCCGGGTTTCACAGATCCCGATCCGACTCACACGCTGGTGAAGCACGGAGAGGTTTTCGTCGTGGGCCCCGATATCAGCAGTAAGGATATGGAGAAGACCCTCGAGACGGTCAACAACAGCTACCAGAAGCTGGAGATCAATCATTTCTACGACACGACCGCGCCCGATGCGACACACGACAATCTGGGTCCGCAACCGAGAGGCCAGCGGATTTTCTATCGCAGCGACCACTACAATTTCGCCAAGATGGGCATTCCGATCATATTCTTCACTGAAGGGCTGCATCCGGATTACCATCGGCCGACGGATACGCCGGACAAGATCGATTACAAGCAAATCGAGATTGTGTCGAAGACTGTAGGAGCGGTGGCGTGGGTGCTGGGGAATCAGGATGGGCGGCCGGAGATCAACGCGACGTTGCCCGATCAGTTGATAAAGGACATGAAAACGGTGAAAGATCAGGGCTGGGGGGCAGTTACTCCTGTCCTTCCACCGTTGCCACACGAACCGTTCTAATCAGGGTTTGGCGTTAAGGCTTAGCGCTGACGGACTTATAATTCGACCGGAGCACGCTGTCGGCTTTGCCGATTTGCTCCGCGGTGCCTCGAATGATTACCGCGGGCGGCACGCTTTTGAAGAATACATGGATGTTGGGCAGTTCGATGCGCACGAGCCTCATCATTTGGCTGAGTTCGTTGCCCATGGTGTTCACAGGCGGATAGAATACTCTGATCGCGCCGCCGTCCTGCATATTGAACTCGCGAATTCCCGATGGCTGGATGTTTGTGTAGGCTACGGTATCCAGCGACTGTATGATCCATTCGGCAGCCGTAATATCGGCGGCGGAACCACGAACTGCCAGAGCCGGCAGCGAATTGACGTTAAACACTCTCTGGATTTCGGTCACTGTGCGAAGCGTTGTCAGAATCTCCTGAAGCCCCTGCTGATTTGCGGTGTGGGCGAGGTAGAAGATATGCGCTGTATCAGTTCGCAAAATGGTTTGGCGAAATACTCCCGTGCGGACGGCAAAATGAAATTCCGCACTGGATGTTACAGCGCCAGGCACAATGTCCAGCGCGTTGACGAGATATTCGGCGAAAGCGATCTCATCGGAAGTGCCTCGAACCACCAGGTCGGTCAGTGCTGTGTAGTTGAAGACTTTTTGTATGTCCGCTATGGTTCTGACTGCCGTCAGAATCGCCTGAATACCCTGCGGGGATGAGTCAGAGATGTGAGTGAGATGAAATATGCGGATGATGTCTTCGTTCTTGCCGGAAACGAGAAAAGGTGCGGGAGATGCGGCGGGCGCGTTGGCTGGTTGATCCAGGTTGTGGACAATCCAGCCGGACATCGACAGTTCGTCGGGAGTGCCCTGAACGTTGATCGTCGAGAACGTCGAGTCGATGGATACCTGGCGAATTCCGCAGACTGTGCGCAGGATTGCCGCAATCTCCTGAAGACCCTGTGGGCTCGGCTTGTTCGTGAAATCGAAAGTCTGGCTTTGAGCTGAGCCGATCCCGACGGTGATCAGGGTTAGTGCGAAGAATCGGGCGAGCATACTCTTACGGCGTGGTCATCGCCAGCTGATCCTGGGCGTTAATCATCTGTTCCGCTTTTGTGATCTGATCCGCCGTGCCGCGAACTACCAGTGCCGGGAGGGTGGAGTAATTGAAAACCTTTTGGATAGACAATTTCGTTCGAAGCATGGTCAGGGTTTCCTGAATTCCCTTAGGCGTATTGATGTGGGCCAAATAGAACACGCGGACGCTGTTGCCAATGCCGTTGGGAGGAACAGGCATGATGAACTCCCGGGGGCCAGCAGACGGGGCGGGCTTCGCGGCGGGAAGGATATCCAGAGACTGAATGATCCACGCGGCTGTCGCCATGTCGCCGGCTGAGGCACGGATCGCGAGCGCGTTGTTGGCTGTTGAATTGAAAATCTTCTGGACATCGACTACCGTCCGCAGCACAGTGAGAATCTCCTGGATTTGCTGCGGGGCTTTCGTGGTGGTCAGATAGAACACCCGTGTCACCTGACTGGGAGCACCTACCGGCTGGTCCTGAAATTCGGGGGCGGTTGTCACCGAACCGGGCGCGACGTCGAGCGCGTTGATGAGATACGCGGACAGCGCTATCTGAGCTGCTGGCCCCCGCACGATCAGATCCTGGAGCGCAGTGTAGGTGTATGCCTTCTGGTCATTGGCAACTGTCCGTAACGTAGTCAGGAGTTCCTGAATGACCTGCGGAGTCTTAGGCAGGTTCGCGACATGAAACACGCGAATGACGTCGTCGCTCTTACCCGCCACCGGATACTGCAGCGGGGAAGCCGTGGCGCTCGGCGGATCTGTGACCGGCTGGTCAAGTTGGCGGATGATCCAGCCGCTCATTGCCAGTTCATCGGTGGTGCCCTGGATCGTTATCGTTGAAGCCGAGTCAATGGATAGCTGGCGGATGTCACCTACTGTCCGGAGCACGGTGGCGATTTCCTGCAGGCCCTGCTGGCCCGGATTGTTCTTGAAGTCGAAGGTTTGCGACTGGGTTGCGGGCGCCGACTGGGCTGCGGCGAAGGACGCAAACAGCAGTGTTGTAAGGGTCAAAGCTTTGAAATTCATAAATACTCCTGGACCAGCTGATTCGAAATATACGACGGCGGCAACTTCTCAAACGTGCATGGCAATCTCATGATTTGGCGATCTCCACAGCGAAAACGTAGGTCGGGCCGAGCATATTGGAGCGGAATACAATCCACTTTTCATCCGGAGTAAAGCTGACGTTGGGTTCGAGCTTGTATTCGTGTTTCGACATGTTCACCAGCTTCTCGGAGTGCAGGACGCCGGGATTTACGAAATTCTTGTCCTCGATGCCGCGATTCGGAATCAGCTCCGGGCGGAACAAGTAGATCCATTCGCCGTCTTTGGCGCGGGCCACCTGACCGGGATCGCCGCCATCGCCGCAGAACAATTTTCCATCCTTCGTGACATTGAAGTGAATGGACCACTCATCTCGCTGGAGGTGATACCAGGTGCGCTCTTTCGTTTCCACGTTGTAACCGGCCAGCCAGAAGACTTCGCCGCGCGGCGTTTGCAGATCGTACCAAATGGTCTTGCCATCCGGTGCCCAGAATTCGTGGCCAAAGATTTCCATCGCCATTGTGCGGGTATGGATTTGTGTGATGTGGCTGCCATCGGCGCGGATGGTCCAGATGCGATCGACTTTGTGCCAGGGGCCTTCATGGCAGAACATCAGCAGCGTGGGATCTGTCGGTGAGAACTCCAGATGATTGAGCCAGTCGGTGCTCTTATGGATGGTCTTCACTTCGCCGGTCTTCACGTTGACGGTGAACATGCCCATCGGGATACGGGCGGCGAGGCGTTCTTCCATCATCTGGCCTTTGTTCTGTGCCTGAATCAGTTGCTGCGGCTGGCCTGGCGCGGTAACGTTAACGGCGGGAGCGTCGCGCTCGGTATAGGTGCCGGCCATCAGGGTTTCATCGGCATTGACCGTGACCACCGAACTGCGGGGAGGTACTTTCGCAATCTCGCGGGTGACGCCCGTATCGGCATCGGTGGAAAAAACCGCGTCGCCTTTGAGGTAGTAGACGTTCTGGGTTTTGCGCCCCGTGACGATTACCCGAACGTTGCCGGTCACCACGGCTTTGGTGGTGTGCGTCTCCAGATTGAGTACGGAAATCCCGGTCGGCGTCGTGTAGATCAGTTTCTTGCCGTCGGCCGTGTAGCCATTCTGATTGAAGTAAAGGCTGGCGCTGCCGGGTTCATCGGTGAGACGGACGATGCGATGCCCGGTGTCGGGATCGATCCAGGTTTTCGGCGGGGGTGCTGTGAGGGGAAGGCTCTGCGCGAACAACAGACCAGAGAGTGCCATGCCACAGAGCAGGGAGTAACAAAAACGCATGATTCATTATGTCGCTTTTTGGCGCTACGAACACCGGTCAAGGGTATTGGGATACTAGGCAGTTAATGTCCGTCGGGGAGTTTCCAGAATCGCGACTTCGATCAGCCCTGGCGGTGTTCGCGATGCTGTTCCTGACCGAGGCTGTCTACATGCGGCCGGAAATCCTGCTCGGAACGAGTTCTCTGCTGGGCAGTGACTACGAAATGCTGCATCGCTGGCGGCTGGCTTTTGCCCGCGAGAACCTTTTTGGAGCACGGCACGCGCTTCCGGCGTGGAATCCGCACGAGGTCCTGGGTGCGCCGTTCGCCGCAAATTTGCAGGCATTTCCGTGGATTCCGACGCGCCTGGTCTTACTGCTGCTCGATCCGGCGGTAGCGTTCGGAGCCGGTGTTGCTATCGCCGCGGCGCTGGCAGCACTCTTTGCGTATCTGTTTTGCCGGAGAGTGGGGCTATCGCGGATTGGTTCGGCAGTGGCGGGATGGACGTTTGCCTGTGCCGGTTATTTCTCGTCGCGTGTGATGGCGGGCCATCTTCCATTGCTCGAAGCCTATCCGGCGCTGCCGCTGTTGCTCTGGCTGGTGGATCGGGCTTTGTCACCTGAACGGGAACGGAAGCAGCGATTTGATCTTGTCGTTCTCGCTTTGAGCTGTACATGCGTAGCTGTGGCTGGCCATCCACAAGTCCCGGTGTATGCATTGGCGTCGGGATTTCTTTATCTGGTGTGGCGTGGGCGGGATGTCGGGATTTGGGCCCGGGTTCGTGCCGGCGCCGCGATGGTTCTGGGTATCGGACTGGCGCTCGCCGCCTGGTGGCCGATGCTTTTGTTGATCGGTCGGAGCACGCGACTCCTGCATTTGGCGACGCCGGATAACGATGTCGTGATGCCGTACAGCCGTTTGCTTGGGCTGATTGTGCCTGGCATGCAGGGTTGGGCCGATCCGGTCGAACTGGCGGACAAGTACCCATTCACAGGATTTCCGAACAACTCCTATTTCTGGGATACGGCGTCGTACATCGGCCTCCTGCCGTTAATAGCCATTGGGGGACTGCTGATTTTCTGCGTTGTTCGCAAGAGAATCCCGGAGTGGCGCTGGCGATTCCTGATATCGTTGGGCGTGGGTGCGCTCGTCTTATCTCTGCCGCTGGCGGAGCCGCTGCTGCACCTGCTGCCGGGAACGCTGCTGCGAAGTCCGGCACGGATGCTCTACCTTTCGACATTCTGTGTGGCGGTCGCATTGGGGGTCGCGGTAGACACCTTTCGGGGTATTGAGCTACCCCGCCGGGCGTGGATCGTCAACGCAGCGCTGGGGATACTCCTGGCGTTGCATTTTGCCGATCTCTGGCGATTCGCCCACTGGTTTATCCAGACTTATCCGCGGGAAACCGATGCTCCGGCCTTCAAAGCAACGCTGGATCGCGAAGTGGGAGACGGGCGGATCGCGGTAGCTCGTGAGGACGTATTGTCTTCCTATCCAGTGCTTTACGACGATGCAGGCGGTTTCGATTCGATATTTTCGGCCAGGTTCAATCGTGGTTATATGGCCCTGGCGGGCCTCCCCGCCGATACCAACGAGCAGGTTTTCGACGCTTCGACGCTGCCAGTCACAGCACTGGAGGCTATGGGGGTTCGTTTTGTAATTTCGGCTGATGCCAGGGATGATCTGCCCCTGGTCGAATCTAGCGACGACGCAAAACTCTACAAGGTGCCAAATCCAGCACCCAGGGTGCAGTTCTTTTCCTTCGACCAGGCCGAGTTTACATCTGGCGCTCGGATTCCGGTCATGTTTGCGGCGGGACCGTGGAATCGGCTCATGCTGGAACCAGCGGCAAAACGAGAATTGTTGCCCTTTCTCCTGGATGGCCCTGCATGGCCCAACCGCGTGGAGTATCGACGCCCTTCGAGCGATGAAATCGCAGTGCAGTCGTCGAATATTGGGCCAGCCTGTATCTACGTGCTGGAGTCGTGGGATCCCGGCTGGTCTGCGACCGTGGATGGCGCGAACGCCATGGTTTTACCGGCCAACGGATTTGCTATGGCTGTGCCTGTCCAAAGGGGCCAGCGAACAGTACGTTTGCACTACAGTACCCCCGGACGTGCGACCGGTGAAACACTCTCGCTGCTGAGCCTCACGATGCTCACGGTGTTGGTCTTATCCACAAAACCGGCCGCAAGCGGGACTTCTGTATGAGGCTGCTCTCCCTTTGCGTCCTTTTGGCCGGATCGCTCGGCGCACAAACAGCTGCCGATCTCAAGACTCTCGAAGATCGCGGCGAGGCCGAATTCTCCGCACACGATTACGCGTCCGCTGAGAAATCATACGGCGAAGCTCTGCGGGTAGCCCAGGTCGTCGGCGATCTGAGCCACGCGGGACTTTATTACCTGCGCATTGGCAACTGCCGCACGCGGTTTGGTGATTTTGCAGCCTCCCTGGATGCTTACCAACACACTGTCGCGGTCAGCGAAGCCAGCGGTGATTTCGAACAATTGGCCAGTGGACTCCACGGCTCCGCGCTGCAACTCGCAAAGATGGGACGTCTCGATGAAGCCCTTCCCCTGGGGCAGCGCGAGTATGAACTGGCCCTGAAGTGCGGGCATCCTCCTCACCTGATGCGCGCAATGTGGTTGGTAGGGACACAATACGGCTCGACAGGCAGGATTCGCGAGGAACTCACGATGCTGAATCGCGCGCTCGCTGTCAGTCGAAACATCGGCGACTCTTCCTCGGTCGCGATCATGCTGGGAACTCTCGCAATCGCATACATAGGTCTGGGGGATCTTGAAGCGGCATCGCGCCTCGAGCAGGAAATTCTCACGATGCCTGAGAAGGATGTGGTCTCGACGGGCTCCACTTATTCAGCCGCCATCACCTATAACAATCTGGGCGAAATTCAATTGAGGACTGGCCATAAGGCCGAAGCGCGAAAGTCGTTCGAAAAGTCGGTGGCGGGCAGCAATGCCCCCGAGGATTGGCGCGTGCACATGATGGCGCTGCTGAATCTGGCAGACCTGCAGAACACGGCCGGTGAATACGCGGCGGCCGATGCGGGCTACCGTCGCGGCATCGAAATCGCGGAAAGCGTCAATTTTCCCGATTTGCAGAGTGCCGCGCGCCAGTTTCGGTCCGAGGCTCTGCGGGTACGGGGAGACATCAAGGGCGCGCTGGAAGACGGCACCGAAGCGCTGCGGATCGCGCGTTTATGGTCGGCGCCGGATCGGGTCTACAAAGCGCTCCTGTCGCTCGGCGCCGCGAAAGCCGCAGCCGGGGAACAGGCTGCTGCGCGGGCAGACTTCGACGAAGGCTTGAGGATTGCCGAAACTTTGAGGGCGCAGTCGCCTGGAGACGTTTCCGATCTCAACGGTACGTTCGCAAACCTGATTCCCCTCTACCAGGCGTCGGTTCGAAATCTAATCGATCTGCATGTGCCGGCTGAAGCCCTGCAACGCGCCGAGCAGGCTAAAGCAAGAGTTCTGATGGACATATTGCTGCGCGGTGGCGTGGATGAGCGCAGGGTCATGACACCGGCGGAGAAGGTCGAGCAGGACAAACTACGCAAAAGGGTTGCCGCAGCCAACGCCGCGGTTTCCGGAACTCCATCGCCTGCCGCAACCAAGGCACTGGCGGACGTCATGGTGGAGTTCCGCCAGGCCCGGCGCATTCTCTACTCGAATCACCCGGAACTAGCAGTGCAGGCGGCGGATTTCGAGCCCGCTAAGGTGGAACAGCTCTCGGCAATGATTCCGGGGCCGAAAACGGCCTTGCTGGATTACTTTTTCGTGCCTTCGGGCGTGGCGCTGTTCGTGGTTCGGCAGCCGGTCGCGGGGAAGAGCGAGCCTCAGATCTCGGCATACCTGTTACCCGATCCCAAAGGCACTCTGGCGGCGGAGGCACGAAGCTTTCGCGAGCAACTAGCCAACCGGGAACTCGGGTATAAGAACGCTGCGCAGCATCTGTTCAATCGGCTTCTGGCTCCCGCCCTGGCTGGTCTTCAGGGCACAACTGACTGGGTCGTTTCTCCGGACGGTGCGCTGTGGGACATCCCATTCGGAGCGCTGGTCGATCCGATTGGCAAACACGTGATCGAAAGCCGATCGATCGCGCTGACGCCATCGCTGACAGCCTCGCTTGCAATCCGCCATCGCACTGAACAACAGGACGGGCAATCTGCCCCGGTCGGCAAGATCCAGCTCCTGGCGATGGGGAATCCACTGCCCTCGCCCGCTCCGCTGCCGGACGCGGCCCGCGAGGTTGCTGAGATCGGCGCTGGCTATACGCATGGGGCTTCGCTCGTTCTGACGGGCGCATCGGCCACTGCCGCGGCTTTTCGCGAGAAGGCGCCTTCGGCAAGTGTGATTCATCTGGCCGCGCACGCCGGCCTCAATAACAGCGATCCGCTTTCGTCCTATGTGCAACTGGGCAGCGGCGGAAAGGAGTCGGGTGAAGACGGCACTCTGACGGCGCTCGACATCATGGCACTTCACCTCCGGGCCGATCTGGTCGTGCTTTCCGCGTGCGAAACCGCCCTGGGCAGCACCGGGCCGGGAGAAGGCATGATCGGCATGGGGTGGGCGCTCTCCGCAGCCGGCGCGTCGTCATCAGTGCTCAGTTTCTGGAAGGTGGATTCCGCGGCGTCGAAGGAGTTTATGACTTCGTTCTACCGGAACCTGGCGATGGATGGCGGCGCCGCGTCGCGGTCTGCCGCGCTTCGCCAGACGGAACTCCGGATGCTGCAATCGCCTGCTTACCGGCACCCGTTCTATTGGGCCGCGTTTGCGCTTTGGGGCGACAGCCACTAATTCCCGGCGCCCTTACACCCGGCGCGACCGATTGGTTTAGTATAGTTGCAGGCCGGAAGAGGGGTTGTATTTCCGGAAACGGTCGATCGGCCGCCAAGCGGCCAAAAAGGAGAATTACCGCGATGAAAAAAATTACCGTATTGGCTGCCCTCGCGCTCGGAATCTCGGGTCTCGCAATGGCTGCCGAATTCAAGGGTTTTGTCGAAGATACAGCTTGCTCGACCAAGGCTGAAATGAAGGCCGATTCCGAGTGCGCCAAGAAGTGCATCAAGGGCGGTTCACCGGCAGTGTTGGTAACGGCCGACGGCAAGGTCTACAAGATCGCCAATCAGGATAAGATTGTCGCTCACGCCGGCGAAAATGTCACCGTGACCGGTACGGCCAAGGACGACACAATCACCGTTGCCAGCGTTAAATAGTCTGTTTCTGATGTAGCCCTGCGGGGTGACCCAAAAATGTGATGGTTGCGTCGGCGATTCTTTCGCTGGCGTGACCATCCCCATACGGGTTGTGTATCCGCGACATCTCATCGCGCAACGCCTTATCATCCAGTAGGCGGTTCACTTCCCGAATAATCAATTCCTCATCCGTTCCCACCAGTTTCACAGTTCCTGCTTCCACTGCCTCGGGGCGCTCGGTTTTTTCTCTCATTACGATCACAGGTTTGCCCAGCGACGGCCCTTCTTCCTGAATGCCGCCCGAATCCGTCAGGAGAATCGTGGCGCGACGCATGAGATCGACGAACGGAACGTAACTCAGTGGCTCGATGAGGTGGATGTTCGGCACGCCGGTCAGGTGGCATTCAACCGGACCCATGACATTCGGATTCCGGTGCACGGGGTAAACGATAGTTACGTCGGGCCGCGCCGCGATTGCACGGAGGGCCCGGCAGATGTTTTCGAATCCGCTGCCAAAACTTTCGCGACGATGAGCCGTGATCAGTATGAGCTTCCTCGAAGGCTCGATAAAACTCCAGTCGGATGCCTGCCGCTCACCGGATTCCAGCTGTCCTGCAATTGTCAAAACTGCGTCGATGCCCGAATTGCCGGTGACGTGGATGGTCGCGGGGGAGACGCCTTCTGCCACAAGGTTCCGGCGCGCGCCCTCCGTTGCAGCAAAGTGAATTGCGGCCAGACGTGCGGCAAGAACGCGGTTCATTTCCTCAGGGAAAGGCTGAGTCAGATCGCCAGTCCGGAGACCCGCTTCGATGTGGCCGACTGGTATCCGGCCGTAGAACGCCGCAAGTGCGCCGTAGAGCGTGGTCGTTGTGTCTCCCTGAACGAAGACGATATCTGGTTGAGTTTCCGAATATACAGGTTCCAGACCAGCCAGCATTCGGGATCCGGAGGCGGCCAGCGATTGGCCAGCGGTCATCGTGTTCAGGTCGTAATCAGGGGTAATGCGAAAGTCGGCGAGGGCCCTGTCCAGCATCTCGCGGTGTTGCGCGGTAACCGCCACCCGGACACGGAATTCCCGAGGCCGCGATTGCATGTGGAGAATGACCGGAGCGAGCTTGATGGCCTCCGGCCGGGTGCCGAAGACAAAAAGGACGTTCAGCATGATTGCTGACCAGAACTATTTGAGGTGTTAGCGATGGCGGAACGTGATCCGACCCTTTGTGAGGTCGTAGGGGGAAAGTTCGAGGGTGACTTTATCGCCAGCCAGAACGCGGATGCGGTTGCGGCGGAGGCGGCCTGCAAGGTGGGCAAGTACAAGCCGTTCGTGCTCAAGCTGCACACTGAATTTTCCGCTGGGGAATTTCTCGACGACCGTACCCTGTACTTCTATGCTGTCTTCTTTACTCATTCTTATTTTTTTTACTTTATATCGTAGCGGAGCCGGCCGGTTCAGCGCATTTGCTTATCAAGCAAACTGGCTTATCAACAACCAGGCCGGCTCCGCACGGGGAACTAGCCCGCGATCGGCTGGACGTTCGACGCCTGCAAGCCCTTGGGGCCGCGGGTTACTTCGAACTCGACACGTGCTCCTTCGTCGAGCGAACGATAACCGCTCGCCTCAATCGCCGAAAAGTGGACGAAAACATCTTCGCCCGACTCGCGCTGGATGAAGCCGAAACCCTTGGCTGCATTGAACCACTTCACTGTACCTTTTTCTTTCATTACAAAACCTCTTTAAAAAAATCACAGCTGAGTCGGTCTCAGGTTTTGTCCCGTCACAAAAAAACAGGGCTACCGCAGTTTCGCCGCGCAGCCCCAAGGATCAATGCGATTTAAGGACAAGCACCAAAGAAACGACCAGCTATGAAAACAAGTATAGCCTACGACAGGCGTGGGGATACAAGTCCGCTGTTTGGAGCACTTACCGCGCCGGATCAGGCCTTGATACAGACGGCCGTCACGAACCGGCCATCGGCGCTGGGAATTTCGGCCACAATTCGCAATCCGGCATGTTCGGTCAGCAACCAGCGGAACGACTCGGCCGTGAAAAGGTAGCGGAAATTGAGCAGAATCCGTTCGCCCCGGGCTAAAGGTATCTCACGGGCGGCTGCGCGAATTGTCAGATCGCGTGCGGCTTGAAAGCGCCGGGTGATAATGTGCAGGCCGTCCAGACGGTCATCCGCACGCGCGGTGAACTGCAGTTCTCCATCGTCCGGAGCGACGCCTGCCGCTGCCAGCGGTGCGAATACGAACCGTTTCTGTTCTTCACTCGGTTCTATAGCCCCCGCGTGAATGTTGGCGTCGAGGATCAGGATGTCGCCCTTATGAACGCAGGCAGCGACGTGCTTGATCTGATCCAGCGGATCAAAACCGCCCAGCGTGTTGCCAACCATAAGGTAGAGCCGAGGCGCCTCGCTGACATCGGCCGCCAGCAGGAGGTGCATCGGGCTTGAGATATCGGCCTTGATGCCGAGAGCTTCGCAATCGTCATCTTCCGCGCCGGCGCAGGCCATTTCGAGCAGGGCCTGGCTCGAATCCACTGGGAAATATTTTGATTCACGGCCTGCCGCTTTGAGCGCTTTCAGGACTTCACGGTCTTTGAGGCCTTCTCCAGCGCCGAAACTGATGACGGGAACTACGCCGGGGAAGGCGCGGGTGAGATCGGGTGCCTTGGCGGCCAGACCTTCCCAGGTTTCGCGCAAGGCTTCTTCGGAACGGGAGGAGAGCGCCTTCCAGGATTGGATGGAGAGCGGTGTCCAGTAGAAGAACTTTTCGGGCAGATCGCGCGCCTGAATGGATTCGGCGAATTCGTCGGCGATTTCGGTTTCGGTTAACAGGACTTCAATGTTCATTTGCTATCCAATCCAGCGTTATCCAAATTCACGCGCGGGCAAAAGAAAACAGCGCGGCCCTGAGAGCCGCGCTGTCAAAAATAACTCCCAAGTATCTTATTTGACGACTTTGACGACGTCGCCAATAGCCACTTTGACGCGCTTGTGAATACGGCTCTTGTAACGCGCCGCAGTGCCGCTCTTGATATAGCCTTTGCGCGCAGCCCGGTCGATCAGCGAGAAAGTGCCGTTCATGACCGTCTTGAGGTCGCCCGGCTCTTTGGCCGCGAGCGCCCGGCGCATGGTGCGGATCTGGTGGCGGAGTCTGGTCCGCGCGAAACGATTAAATGCAGTGCGCCGCTCGGCCTGACGGACCCTTTTCAGCGCTTGAACACGATTTGCCATCTACTTCTTGTATCCTCTTGATTGAATTCGATCTTTCAGAATAGCACAGCGCTACTCGGCGGTCTTGGTGGCGTGCTCGAACAGATAGTTCAGAGTCTTTTCCGTCTGGATATGGGAGGCGATGCGCCCTAACTCCCCGTTTTCCGTAAGCTTACGGCGCATTGCGGCAACCGGCTGCTTTTCCTGACGGGCGATCCGGTCGAGTTCGCGGTCTACTTCCTCATTCGTTGCGTGGATGGATTCACGTTCCGCCACCTTGCCCAGGACCAGCGACGCCTTGACTTCGCGCAGTGCCGCATCCTTCTGGGCCGCCTTCACTTTTTCCCAATCGAGCTTGAATGACTTCGGATCCACGCCCTCCGACTGAAGTGCGCGTAAACGCTGTTCGACCCGATTTTCGATCTGGCGATCCACGAAAATCTCAGGCACGGGGAACTCGTTGGTGTCCACCAGCTTATCGACGATCTTATCCTTCGCCTCGCGCTGCGCATCGTTCTGCCGCTGGGCGAGAATTGACTTGCGGACGGCGTCTTTCACTTCATCGAGCGTCCGGAAATCACCAAGATCCTGAGCGAATTCGTCGTTCAGTTCGGGCAGTTCCTTGCGGCGCAGGCCTTTCACGCCTACCTTGAAGCGCACGGTTTTCCCGGCCAGCGTCTCACGACCGTAATCGCCAGGGTAAGTGACGTCGAATTCCTTTTCGTCGCCCGGGGAGGAGCCGGTCAGGTTTTCGGTGAAGCCGGGCAGCGTTTCGGGACCGCCAATCAGCACCTGAACTTCATCGGCCTTGATGCCTTCATCGGTGCCGGAAAGGCTTTCGAGCGAGACTACCGCGTAATCGCCGTCAGCCAGCGGACGGGGATCCTCATTAGCGTAGGTCGCCTTGGTTTCCCGGATTTCGTCGATGCGTTTCGTGACGTCTTCGTCGGTGACTTCGGGCTCCTTGTAAACCACTTCGACGCCGTTGTAATTGGGGATTTCGAACTGCGGGAAAACCTCGAAGTTGGCCTTGAAATGCAGGTCTTTGCCATCGTGGAAGTGCAGATCGGTTACGTTCGGACGGGAAACCGCTCGCAACTGCTCGGCGGCCACGCGGGCGTCAACAGCCTTCGGAACCAGATTTTCGAGCACCTTCTGCCGGATATCACTGTCGTAGTTCTTACGGATCAGCGACATGGGCGCCTTGCCGGCGCGGAAACCCTTGAGATGAACGCGCTCGCGGAATTGTTCCGCGACTTTCGCGGTTTCCTTCTCGACGTCCTCGACGGGAATCGAGATTTCAAGCTCGTGCTTGCAGCCTTCTAACAATGCCAATTTGGATCTACCTCGGAGAGAAAAGGATTGGAACGGAAATACCAGAATATCAGAGGTTAAGCCGGGAAGCCGGACCACCGGCGTCGCCGGGACCGTCTGAACTTATGGCGGTTAGATCCGCCTGGGTTTAAATTGCAGGGCAACGACGGCCGCCACAATGAGCACGAAGTCTGGAAGATACCTGACGAATAAGGCCATCACTGGAGCTGGCCCGGCCGAACCAGGCCAAGCCCAGAAGATCCGGATGACAAGGTTTAGAACAGAGGCAATGACTGCGATGGCTGGCAATCGCCACATGATCAGCAGTGACAAGAACAGGCCCCACCATGTGAGGATCGCAGTATTGACGGGGACATCATTGCCACTCGAGAAGAAATCCGCTCCGGCGATCCAAAAACCCTCGAAGAGAACGGCGGAGAGATACACGATTATGGCCGTGACACGCCATCTGGATCGCCAGTCACTATTTATTGGGATGTCTGCTCAATTTGTGCCGCTCGAATTTAATGAGCCAGCGTCTGGTCGAGGACTCGCGCAATATCGTCGTAAACGATGGTTTCCGCGAACGTTTTGCCCGCGACGATGACGGTGGGAATCTTCTTGATGCCGCGCACGGTCGCCACCTGGACGTCCTGATCGACCATGACCCCAAGCTGCGGATCGGTCATCGCTGCCACGATCCCGTGTTCATCGAGCTTGTTGCGGACAGCGAACTCCACTAACCAGGGTTTGAGGGTGGCCGCCGTGATGTGCTCCTGTTCATCCAGAAGCTCGCGTTGGAAAATGATTCCCGCGCGTGGACTCTGCTCGTAAACCCAGCGCCCAACCATGGCACCAGTTCGTGCCCAGTCGTGCCGCCCCAAGGGCAGGTCGCGATGCACGAACGCGACCTGCTTCCCGTAGCGCGGCAATAACTTCTCATCCAGCATGGTCCGCAGGGTCTGGCAGTAATTGCACTGCAAATCGCCGTAAATAGTCACTTTGACTGCTGCGGACGGATTCCCTTCGACGACATCAACGGTGGCGGCCGACGCGCACGCGATGGCGCCCAGCAATCCGACTGTCAGCATTCGCTTTCTCAATGTCATACTGCTGAACATCATAAGCGGGCGGGGTTCTGTAATTTGAATGTGAGACGGGTTTCTGACGGGATAACGACCTTTTCACCGCTGGTCATCACGGCTGCGCCGGTGCCGACCGCAGCGCCGGATCCTGCGCCGATCGCGGCCCCTTTGCCGCCACCCGCGATGCCGCCGATGATCGCGCCAAGAGCTGCGGTGCCGCCGACGATCTTGCTCGACTTCGCGCCCTGCGACCCGCTTTCGGTCCTGACGTCATAGCTCGAAAGCTCGACCCAGCGGCCTTCATACTTGATGGAAACGAGTGCCAGGGTCTGAACTGTCCGGCCGGTCAGTTTACCCGCTTGTTGGTCAGCGACGAGCTTCGTGGTCACGTCGGCTCCGCGGGGTATCAGCGTGTTGCCGTTCACAACAATCGGCTCATCCAGACTGGCCATGTAGGTTTGACCCAGTCGCGAGGTCTCCGAATTCACCGCATCCACCAGCCGGACGGTGATCATTGTGTCGGCCGGAATTGTGATTCCACCATACTCAGGCGGAGCAGGCGCGGGACGCGGCGCTGCAGTCATTTGCGGTGGCGGGCTATCCGCCGATTCGGAAAATGTGAGCGACCGAATCAGGCTCACGTCGTAATTCCGGACTTCACCGTTGATTTCAATCCGAACCTGGCGGGAAGTCCCACCGAGAAATGTGCCCTGAATGGTTTGACCGTCCCGTAGCGTGAGGCGGTCGGCGGCCAGAATTCCCGCTCCCGCGCAGAACAAGATGGCAACTGCTGACAGACGGCTGGAAATACGTTGCATTGATATCCTCCTAATCCCTTTACTAATTCTAAATGAACGGACGGGCATCGTCACCCGCCGGTTTCTCAAACCATCGGGCGGGATCACAAACGGTACTCTGTAGGTGATGGAGTTGACGCCCCTCCGGGTTTTCATGACCGTGGCTAACGAACGCAGTTTCTCGCGCGCGGCGGAGAGACTCGGCCGGACGCAGCCCGCGGTGTCGCTGGCGTTGCAGCGTCTTGAAAGCGAGCTTGGAGAAAAGCTGTTCGACCGTTCGGCGCGTGACGTTGTGCTGACGGATGCAGGGCGCACGGTGCTTGAATTCGCGCGCCGCTTCCAGAATCTGGAATCTGAACTGGGCAACGCGATTGCGGAATTGCGCGATCACTCGGCAGGCCGGCTCGTGATCGGCGCGAACGAATCGACGGGTTTGTATCTGCTGAAATATATCGAAAAGTACCGGAAGCTCTACCCAAGGGTGAAGGTGCAGGTCCGGCGTGGTTTCTCGAGCCGTATCCCGGGCGAAATTGTGGATGGCAATCTGGAACTCGGTGTCATCAGTTACGAGCCTCGGGACGAACGGCTGGTGGCGACTGTTATCTATACGGATGCGCTGGTCTTCGTAGTGTCACCGAAGCACAGGCTGGCAGGGCGTAAGGACGTTCCGATAACGGAGTTGGGCGAGGAGGTATTTGTCGCCCATAATGTACTTTCCCCGTATCGCGAGATTGTGTTGAGAAGCTTTCAGGAACGGGGTGTACGGTTGAATATGGACGTGGAGATGCCGACGGTGGAAACGATTCGGTGGATGGTGGAACGGAACCTCGGCGTAGCGTTTCTGCCCCGCATGTGCGTGGAACAGGAGATTGCCGAGGACAGACTGGTTTCCGTACGTGTGCCTGAAATTGACGTGGAACGAAAGATATACCTGATACAGCCCTCGCGCCGCGCAGTCAGCTACGCGGCGGAAGCTTTCCTGCGGCTGGTGCTCGAATAATGCTTTCAAAAAAGAAGTGGATCTGGATCGGCTCACTGGTTGCCGTCGCAGCGGTGGTGTACGGGTTGGACGATCTCTCAGTGCGGATCGGAGTACCATCGCGACCCGAGTATTCAACCTACAAAATCAACCGGTTTTATTACATTAACGAAAACTACGGCAAGTTCAGTCTGGAGTCGATTCCACCGGTGCAGGAACGCTGTATCAATGCGATGCTGCCTCACTCAGGGATGCGGCCGTGCTGGTATGTGCAGCGGCACACCATGCAGACGATTCACGTAAACTGAGGCTCAGCTAATCGCCGAGGAAGCGTCCGAAAGATTTCAGGCCCGCAACGTTGTCGCAGATCGCTTTAATTCCGGCAGTGATTGGAATGGCGAGCACAAGGCCAGCAGCGTCCCAGAGGAACCCCCAGAACATCAGCGAGAAAGTGACTACCAGCGGGTTCAAGTGGACGCGGGCGCCTACCAGTTTCGGGTAAAACACATTCATCGCTGTCAGGTGCAGACCGAGGACAATGACGAAAGAGAGCAGGATCGTCGTACTGTCGGAACCCGCCGCCAGAGCCGCGAACAGTGGCGGCATCATTCCAAGTGGCAGACCGATGTATGGCACCAGGCTGAGAAATCCGCTGATCGATCCGATCATGAAAGCCCACTGGATGTGCACGAGAGAAAAAAGGATCGAGCTGAGGGCGGCCAGGAGAATCCCGATCATGAAATTGCCAACCACAAATGCGCGCGCCATGGTGGACACTCCGCTCACGCTGCGCGCAACCACCAGCCGGTCCGGGCCTTCGAAGAACCTAAGAAAACTCTTGTAGATGTGATCACGCCAGCTCAACATGAAGTAGACGAGAAACGGAATAAACGACGACATCAGCACAAACTCATACACCGTACCGAGTCTCGATACCACGTAATCGGCTACGGGATTGCGGTCATCGTGTATGCGGACTTCCTGAATCGCACCCGGCAGTACGACCGTTTGCGGTGGCGCTGCTTTCCTTCGGTTTTGCTTTGCGTTGTCCGATCCGCCCGAAGCACCACTGGCGCCCGCGGGTTTGGGCCCTACGCCGAGAATCTGTGCGGTGGAATCTCCCAGTTTCTGGATTCTGGTAGTCGTGCCTTCCAGTGTTTTTGTCAGGTTCTTTTGCAGTTCGGGTGCATCGCGCGCGATGCCCGAGAGCTGATTCCACAGAGACAGGCCCGCGAAATAAATTGCGAGCACGGCGACCACGCAAACCAGAAATGTCGCCAGAGAGCGTGGAATGCGGATTCGGGTCAGCATCCCAACCACAGGCTCCAGCAGGAAAGCGATAATGACGGAAACGAGCGCGGTGATTAATACAGGCCGTGCCCAATAAAGAAAGGCGACGACAACTCCGGCGGCAATGATCGAGAGGGCGTAATTGTGCACAACGCTGACTTCGTGCGTAGTACCCTTCTGATTTCGCAGTCCCAGTGGCATTACCGTTGACACCAGTGTAGTGTGTCAATTGGCCCGGAACGTTACCAGGGAAATTCGGGACACTACAATCGAAGTGTGGAAGCAACAGGGCGAATTCTGGCGCTCGATCTCGGCAGGAAACGGATTGGCCTCGCCATCAGCGACGAGCTGGGGGTCACGGCGCAGGGTCTCGAAACCGTGGAACGGCGGGGTCGCCGCGACGATATCGAGGATCTGCGCAAGCTCGCAACTCTGCGGGGAGTCACGAAGTTCCTGGTGGGCGATCCGTTGCATATGAGTGGGGATGCCAGCCGCCAGGGCGACTATACACGCGAGTTTGCCAGCGAACTTCAGCGCAAGACGGGACTGCCGGTTGAGTTTCGCGACGAGCGTTGGACGAGCAAGGAAGCCGAGCGAACCCTGCGCGGCTCTGGCGTCGCCAACGGCAACCGCAAGGCAACCATCGATAAATTATCCGCCGTGATCCTGTTGCAAAGTTATCTGGATTCCATCCGGCCGGGGCCGACGCCTCAATGAGAAACAGAAAAAGCGGCATAACTCGGTTCCTTGTTGTGGTCATTGGCCTCGCCCTCGCCGGGGCCGGCATATACATGATCGATCAGCTCATGCAACCCTGGAAGGGTTTCAGCGAACCAGTGATCGTGGAATTTCCGCGCGGCACCAGCACCAGCCAGATGGCATCGATTCTGGCGGAGCACGGAGTCATTCAGCAACCGTGGCAGTTTCTGGCGGCACGTTTGGCCCGGCGCGGTCAGCGGCTGCAGGCCGGCGAGTACCAGTTTTCGACAGCAGCTTCACCGCTCGATGTCTACAGCCGGATTGCCCGGGGCGACGTGTACTACATGGAACTGCTGGTGCCCGAGGGCTTCAACATGTTCGACGTCGCAGGGGCGGTCGCTCAGCTGGGCACCATGTCCGCCGAAACTTTTCTTGCAGCCGCGAGAGATCCCGGCCTGATACAGGATCTGGATCCGAAGGCTGAGAGCCTCGAAGGCTATCTATTTCCCAATACCTATCGGGTGCAGCGGAAAACTACTGCTCACGAAATCTGCCGCATGATGACTGCTGCTTTCCGGGCGCGCTGGCAGGCGCTCCCGGAAGCCGTCAAATCCTCGATGGCGCTGCATGACGCGGTAACGTTGGCCTCGCTCGTGGAACGTGAAGCTCGTCTGCCGGAAGAAAGACCTCTCGTCGCGTCTGTATTCCAGAACCGGCTCCGCATCGGCATGAAACTGGACTGCGATCCAACGACTGTTTACGCTGCTCTCCTCGAGGGCCGTTACCGCGGCGTCATTCATCAGTCCGATCTCGCCAGCGACAATCCGTACAACACTTACCGCCATGCCGGGCTGCCGCCGGGTCCGATTGCAAATCCGGGATTAAGCTCCATCAAGGCCGCACTGTCACCGGAAGCTACAGAGCATTTGTATTTCGTCGCGAAGGCGGATGGATCCGGCGGACATACGTTCACTGATTCACTGGAACAACACGCGGCCGCTGTCGCCCAGTATCACCGTGCCACCAAAAACCGCTAAGAGCGCCGGTCGCATGCGGGTAACGAAGAAACAACGCCTGCTGATGTTTGTCGCGGAGTGTGGCTGGACCCGGATCGGCGAAGCTGAGTGGCATCGACTACGCGCTGCGCTTCCCGATGTTTCCGCAGTGATGATCCAACAGGTCATGCACCAGGCTGGCGTTCCCGTCGATGCGCCGTGGTGCGGGATCCGCCAACATACCTTTGAGGAGCTCGAAGGTTCGCTTTGTGAATTCAGCAGAGTTTACGCGGAGCGCCCCGACTTGCACACCGCCTGCCGGGAGCAGGTGATTGCAGCTAAGGATCGGGCTAAATGGTTATCGATCCGCGCCACAGCCGATGAGGAACTGCGGCAGCGAAAAGCGACCATGGCCGACTGGATGCTCATTTGGCTGGGCGACCCTTGGCTGTTCCCCACCTGGGCTGAAGCTTTCCGCGCCGCAAAGGTGAGGGACGATCAGCCGGCCGAGTGAGCCGTTGCCGCATCGCCCCTGATAACGCAAAACCTCGCCGCTTCCGACGCTGTGATTCCACCGGCAAGTCGGCATGGAAGTGCGTGAGGAAGACGTGACGGATCTCGACACGATCAGATATGACGCATGCGCAAGGCAGCCCAGGTAGTACAGTTTGAAAAACACGTCCCCTGATTCTGGAACGGAGCCCGCATTAATGCGAGTGCCGCGGAACGATCTCCCGCAGATCGTGGTAACTCACGGCAAACTCCAAACAGGCGCCTGTGTCGAGCTGTCCGACGTGAGCGCGGTAAAGTTCCTGCCACGGTGAATCGTGTCTTAGCTGTACCGGGGGCAGGCTCCGCCGCCGGATCTCGATCTCTTCATCGCTCACCAGAAGATCAACCCGTCGATTCTTCAGGTCCACTTTCACCATGTCACCGGTGCGCAGGATCGCGAGATTGCCGCCCGCCGCCGATTCCGGAACCGCGTGAAGTATGGACGGGCTGTCCGACGTACCGCTCTGGCGTCCATCGCCCATACAGGGCAGCATGCGCATACCGCTGCGAATCAGCGCGCCGGGAGGCTGCATGTTGACAACCTCCGAGGAACCCGGATACCCCAACGGCCCGGTACCGCGAACTACCAGCATGCATTGCTCATCGACGTTCAGTCTTGGGTCTTCGATATGTTTCCGATAGTCTTCCGGACCGTCGAAGACAATCACGCGCGACGTGAAGGAGCCTTCCGAGCCGGGCGTGGACAGGAAACGCCGGCGGAAGTCTTCACTGACGACCGACGTCTTGATCAGAGCTGACGTAAAAAGATTTCCGCTCAGCACCATGAATCCGGCCTGCTTCTTCAGTGGATTCGCATACGTGCGAATAATGTTCTCATCCAGAATCCGCACATTCCGGCAGTTCTCGCCGACAGTGCGGCCGTTGGCGGTGATGGCATCCTCATGCAGGCGTCCAGCCCGAACCAACTCGCCCATGATCGCCGGAACGCCTCCAGCGCGATGGAAACCCTGACCGAGATACTGCCCCGCCGGTTGCACATTGGCCAGCAGTGGCACATCGTGGCCGATAGTTTCGAAATCCTTCACGTCGACCTCGACTCCCATATGCCGCGCAATGGCCGTAATATGTGGCGCGCAATTCGTGGAGCCGCCAATCGCCGAGTTGACGACAATAGCGTTTTCAAAAGCCTGCCGGGTCAGAATCTTTTTCGGCGTCAGATCTTCCCGCACCATCTCAACCATGCGGCGGCCGGTTTCGTAGGCCATGCGCGCCCGCGCGCCATCCGGAGCGGGGATCGCCGCACAACCTGGCAATGACATGCCGAGCGCCTCCGCCACGGAGTTCATGGAAAGCGCGGTGCCCATTGTGTTGCAGTGGCCGGGTCCAGGCGAAGAATTGCAGTTGATTTCGATCAGCTCGTCGTCGGTAATCTTATCCTCGGCCCGCAGTCTGCGCGCCTCCCAGAGAGCCATACCAGATCCCGCCAGCTTGCCGTTGTAATAGCTATCAATCATCGGCCCGCCTGAAAGCACGATTGCGGGAAGGTTGACCGTAGCGGCAGCCATTAGGCTTGCAGGCGTCGTTTTATCGCAGGCCGTTGTCAGCACCACGCCGTCGAACGGATAACCACAGAGAACTTCCACCAGCCCCAGATAAGCCAGATTGCGATCCAGCGCGGCGGTCGGACGGCGACAACTCTCCTGCATGGGATGCAGCGGAAACTCAATCGGAATGCCGCCCGCATCGCGGATGCCATCTTTGACTCGTGCCGCTAACGCGAGATGAATACGATTGCACGGTGTCAGTTCACTGCCTGATTGCGAAATCCCGATGATCGGCCGGCCCGACTGCAACTCAGCGCGGGTCAGGCCCCAGATCATGTAGCGATCGATGTAAATTGCGGTTTCGCCGGGATCGGCCGGGTCGTTGAACCAAATCTCGCTGCGAAGTCTTTTTCTTCCCGACGGGTTGGAATTGTCACTGCTCACGCTGCTCAAATAGATCCCTCGGATCTACTTTACATGAGGGTCTTTACAACGAAACAGAAACCTGAGAAACGGTGGATTGGGCGTAGGAAATGGCGGGCCAGTGCTCCGGCTTACGGGTTGAAAACCACCTCCGGATGGAATTCCTCCGACCCGCAAGCCGGACTTTTTCATGGTCACTGGAACCCGCTCTTAATAAGAGTGCGGTACCGCGTATAGGGTCAAACTGGATGGCCGGAGGTTAGGTCGACCGCGGCCATCCGAAAAGGATTCGTTACAGTCTGAATCCTTCCCATGTGTCGATCCTAACCTTTCCACGGGCGAATGGAAAGCCCATGAGTACCAGAACCCTATACTGAGTTACATGTCCTTCCAGCTGGCCTTTTTCCAGCATTAGAAGCATGCCGTAGTAGGCTTCGGGCGAGCCCAGACCGTAAATGCAACTCACGCTCGCGACGATGACGCAATCCCGCCGCTCGAACAAAGACCGCGTGGCGGAGAGCCTCAAGCGGTCGAGCTCGTCGTTGATGGTCGCTTCCTTCTCGATGTAAACGCCGCTCGAAGGGATAAAGGCTTCCGGCTGATAGTAGTCGTAATAGCTGACGAAGTACTCGACAGCGTTCGAGGGGAAGAACGTTTTGAATTCGTGATACAGCTGAGCGGCGAGCGTTTTATTGTGGGCCAGCACGAGCGCG
>Ga0206926_1060_pt1 | contig 23896 bp, 26 predicted proteins | sample Alteio_BWOrgHeat_59_FD_152955 | JGI IMG/M metagenome (GOLD analysis project Ga0206926, IMG submission 152955) | Enriched cells from forest soil in Barre Woods Harvard Forest LTER site, Petersham, Massachusetts, United States -... | ecosystem: Environmental > Terrestrial > Soil > Temperate forest >... | reverse complement strand
TTCCCACCAAATCCAAAAAATACGTTGGCACAGACAATCCAACCGCGCAGACATTAACTCTTCAATTTGAGCTCATTCCTCATTTCATGCAATTATGGGAAACACGGTTAAAGATCTTAAAAGCCGCGTTGTCTGGAGTAACGCTGACTGAACTACGTGAAACCTACTTTACCCGCAGAGCGCTTGTGTCTGCCAACACAAAACCCTTATCTGATGAAACGAAATTCTCTCCCGCCTTAGAAACTATGATTGAAATCAAACGTTCCTCTACCCGAGCTGAATTTGTTTTTCATTATGGGGCATTGATGCAACTTTTGTTTCCACGCGCACCACAATGTAAGGTAACAGCTAAATCACTGCAGAATCAAATCTGTTATGAGATAAGCTTTGATATCTCTGCTTTGCTTTCTTATCTGGGAACAGCTTTTCTCGAAGGGTTTGTGCTCAATGTCAACCAAGATAAAGCTGTTCCTATTGGTTTACCTTCTGAAAAAGATCTCAAACTTCATCCGCTGTTAGTAACATTCATCATAGATTGTAGCGGAAGCGTAAACAAGGGTTTTGAAGTTTACCTCAATCACATTAAACAATTAATTCAGAAAATTCTCCCCGATTGCCCATCGGGTTCGGTGATGCGTATCGTCCAATTTAATGACACAGCAAAAGCACAAAGCTTTAACTTAACGGGAAACCATGCCCTCGATGAACATGCCATATTTGCGTTTCTTAACACATTTAATGCAAACGGTTCAACGCGTTTATTCGATACAGTGAGTGAGGAATTAGCAATTATTTCTACTTATCCTGATCATGTTCCGGTTTACATGGTATTTACGGATGGCGAGAATAATGTCGGCAAAACAGATGAAACTATCCTGTGTCGTAAATTGACTGATCTCACGATGCAATCCTCGGTCAAAACACTCAAGTTGTTCACCTATGGTATCGGGCCGGACTGTAATTTGCCACAATTAGAAAAATGGGCGGGTAACACCGGCGTCAATCTGACAAAACTTAAACAGTTCAGCGATTTAGGCAACCTGTTAACGCACTTAGGGAAAATGTTCGAACAGCGTACCTTAAGAAAATTTATTCAAGCAGCGACAAACACGGTTTTATCCATCCCCATGAACACAGTAGCGATGCCAGAAAACTTTTCGCTGGTCGCAAATCAACCCTTTTCTACTGATGGTCGAACCTTTGTGTTTACGCCCAACGCGCCACAAGCGCATTTAACAACAGCCGCACAATATACACCCGGTTTTACTGCTAGCAACACGAGAGCGCCTGACAATCCAAATCCTGAATCGGCAGCGCCAATATCAACCTATTCATATACAAAAACGTAAGGTAGGGGCCGACCTCTGTGTCGGCCCAGATAAAAATGCTGATTTTACTAGGGCGGGCACAGAGGCCCGCCCCTACGCTATGTCAGCATGATTATCATGGCATGGCTACGTGATGCCGCGTGCATCACAAATAAGTTCATAGGCTCTTTGAATATTTTGGGTTTTTTCGGTAGCCACTTTAATCATTTCTTCTGGCAAACCTTTGGATACGAGTTTATCGGGATGATGTTGGCTCATTAATTTGCGGTAAGCTTTTTTCACTTCTTGTGCAGTTGCCGTACTGGTCACTCCTAACACGCCATAAGCAATCATCAATTCATCGCGCGCTGGCCGCGGCGGCGGTGCTTGGTAGGTGCGTTCTTGACGACGTTGTCGCGATTGCCGAAAGGCTTGTTCCGCATAAAACCGCGCTTCCATATGGGCAAGCACGGCACCCGGGATCCCCAATTTTTCACATAACCTTTCGATAATATGACGCTTATATTGATACTGGATCCCATCCACAAACGCCCCTTGCAATTGTATTTCGACAAACAGTTGGACTAATTGCGGATGTTGCCCACAATTTTTAATAAAATGATCCATGGTCGTATCCCAATTAAATTGGGGCGATTTTCCTAAATTAAAATATTGGATAGCCTTCATTCTTTGTTCGCGATCGAGTTGCAAATTGGCCATCACATTGCGCGCCATGGCAATTTCTTGCTCACTAACACGACCATCCGCTTTCGCAATGTAACCCATCATTTCAAAGGTGGTGGAAAAAAACACTTTTTGCGCAAACGAAGAATCTGACGCCGAGTGCATGGTCATTTTTAAACTGCGATCAAAAATATGACCAATCCCTAAGCCAATTAAAAAGCCAACTGGGCCAGCAATGATTGCGCCAAACAGGGCACCAAAAATTTTACCAAAAATAAAAAACATGAATTAATCGATAGCCTTGGATTTTGTAGAAGTTAATAACATTTGTTGCAACTGATCTAACCTTTCAAGCGTGCCCACATCAGTCCACTGTCCACGATAATATTCACCCATCAGTTGCTGATTTTCTAATGCTTTATCTAATAAGGGTCGCAAACGAAAGGCAACGTTGGCAGGACAACCGGCAAATAAAGCAGGGTGCAGAACAGAAACACCGGAATAAGTATACGTATTGAACGATTGATTACATAATCTACCTTGTTCGTTAATTGCAAAATCGCCTTTGAGATTATGCGCTGGATTATTGACTAACACTAAATGGGCTAGGCCATTGGGATGGTGCGGTAATTCAGATAACGGATAATCTGTCCAAATGTCGCCATTCACTATCATAAAAGGTTCTTCACCTAATAACGGTAGCGCCTTAAAAATCCCCCCTCCCACTTCCAGAATGGGCGATTCCCAAGAATAAGTAATCTTAACATCCCATGCCTCACCTTGGCCTAAGGCAGCAAAAATTTGCTCACCTAAATGGCCAAGATTAATCACAATATCCGTGATGCCAGCAGCGTGTAAATTTTCTAAATGATAAACAATTAAAGGTTTACCTGCCACTTGAATTAAAGGCTTAGGACACAGATCGGTTAAGGGGCGCAAGCGTTCACCGCGCCCTGCTGCTAAAATCATGGCACGCATCTTAGGCCACCTTGAAATCGACATGTTGAAAATGGGGAAGCTGCTCTAAGCGCGGGAGAACTTCTAAACGACACCAGCGATCAAAATCGCGCCATTCTGGATAACTGCTGGTTACATTTAACACATAATTCAGGATCCGCGGAATATCATCAAGATAGCGCGGTTTATTATCACGCAAATGTAAGCGTGAGAAAATGCCTAATACTTTCATATGTCGTTGTAATCCTACCCAATCAAACCAGCGCAAAAAAGTAGTTTCATCAACGTTTAATAGCGTTTGCGGCAACGTATGATGAAATACACGAACCCACTGCTCAATTTGCTCATTATCCCAACGAATATAACAATCTTTCAATAATGATACGATATCATAGGTTATTGGGCCCAGCATTGCATCTTGAAAATCAATCACGCCTAAAGTGTGTGGTAGCACCATTAAATTACGAGAATGATAATCGCGATGCACGGTGACTTGCGGTTGCGCTTGAAAACAGATCACTAATTGCGCATAGACATTTTCTAACATCGATTGGATAGCGCTGGGAATATCAATATTTAATAATTTTGTTAAAAACCAATCTTGAAAATAACTCAACTCAAGACGAATATGCGCTTCATCAAATAATGGCAACGGATACACGCCACCATCTTGACGTTGCAACTGGGGCAGCATTTGCATGGCTTGATGATAATAATCGTCGGCCGTGTGCGGGTTTAATTTATCTAACAGTAAGGTATCGCCAAAGTCAGAAAGCAAAACAAATCCCTGTTGCGGCTCCCAGCCCATCACTTCAGGAACACAAATTCCACCCGCATGCCAAGCATTGGCAATGGCGACAAAGGCATCGGTACGTTCTTTCTCGGGCGGCGCTAACATCACAATATAATTTTGCGATTGCGTTGCTGCCCGATAATACGAGCGAAAGCTCGCGTCTCCGGTTAACGGCACGAGGGTAAAAGCCTCACCACCCAATTGATTCGCTATCCATTGCCTGAATTCTGGCTTGATGTTTTGCATACTGAACCTTCTAAAATTATCAAAATTATACCCCAAAACATTCAATCTCACTTTATTAGCAAAGAATATTCAATGGTATAATGTCTCTTACCTTCATTAATCGTAAGTTAACTTGCTTCACATTGGGATATAGGTTTTTTATGCGTACTTTAAAGATGTTGTGTTGTGGACTTCTCTTGTTGGGTCAAGCGGTTAGTGCAAAACCCCAGCCTTTAGATGGCATTGCCGCCATTGTGAATGACTCCATCATCACCCAAAGCCAACTCTCGCAACAAGTTAAACTGATTGAAAAGCAAATCAAACAAAGTGGCAATGGGGCGCCTGATCCCGGCGCTTTGGAAAAACAAGTGTTGGATCATTTAATTTTGAATGAAATCCAACTTCAATTGGCTAAAAAAACTGGGATCCAAATCGATGAAGCCACCTTAGATGGTGCCATCGAAAATATCGGCAAAGATAATAATATGACTGTCACCCAATTGCGCGAAGCCTTAACCCAAGAAGGGATAGATTATAATCATTATCGGACGAATATCCGCCACCAAATGATGATTTCTCAGTTGCAACAACGCGATATTATGCATGACGTGCAAGTGAGCGATCATGAAGTGAAACAATTTTTACAATCCCCGAATGGTTTAGGGGGATTAATGACCGAATATCGTTTAGGGCATATTTTAATTCCGCTGTCTGAATCGCCCTCGCCCGAAGAAATTGATAACGCCACCAAGCAAGCACAACAAGTGATTGCAAAATTACGTCAAGGCAAAGATTTTGCCCAAATCGCGCTAACAGAATCTAAAGGCGAACAAGCCCTGAATGGCGGCGATCTGGGTTGGCGAAAACTGCCTGAAATTCCAACGCTTTTTGAAAAAGCAGTCCCAAAACTTAAAGTCAACGAGGTTGCCGATCCCGTACGCAGTGCCAGCGGATTACATATTATCAAATTGCTCGATAAGCGCTCGGCTGCTGCTGTTCAACAAACCGCCAATGTCGGTAAAACTTTAGTGCGCCATATTTTAATTAAAACCAATGCCGTCACTTCCGATAGCGATGCCAAACAAAAACTGGCTGAGATCAAACAAAAAATCAGTGAAGGCGCAGATTTTGCGCAATTGGCCAAAGCGCATTCCGCGGATCTGGGTTCATCGAGTAACGGCGGTAGCTTAGGTTGGGTTAGCAAAGATGTCTTGGTACCAGAATTTAGCCAAGTGATGGAAAATCTCACGGTACAAGAACTGAGCGAACCGTTTAAAACCTCTTTTGGTTGGCATATTGTGCAAGTGATGGATCGTAAAACGGTCAGCGAAGATGAAGCAAGTTTTAAACAAAAAGCCAAGCAAATGTTGCAACAACGTAAATATGAAGAGAAATTACAAACTTGGGCAAGGCAATTACGCGATGAATCTTATGTAAAAACCTATCATGACAGTTTGTCATGAATGATGTAGTGCGCTTAGCACTCACGTTAGGAGAACCTGCCGGAATAGGCCCTGATATTTGTTTACAACTGGCACAACACGTCTTACCTGCAGAAGTGGTAGTAGTCGGTTCGCCCGATTTATTACAGCAGCGGGCTAAGTTATTGGGATTGGAGATCACTTTATACGAATTAGGCCCAACCCCTACTCTCAATGGCAAAGGACGTTTGGCGATTTCGCCCATATCTTTGCTTGCGCCGTGTGTGCCTGGCACTTTAAATGTGGCCAACAGTGCTTATGTTTTAAACACCTTGCAGCAAGCGTATCAATTATGCGCGCACAATATTTGTCAAGCGTTAGTGACCGCGCCAGTGCATAAAGCCATCCTTGCCCAAAGTGGTGCAACCTTTTCTGGCCACACGGAATTTTTTGCGCAGCTGGCTGGTGTGCAAGACGTGTTAATGACTTTTTATACGCCAGAATTGATTGTGGGTTTAGTCACCACGCATTGTCCATTAAAAGCGGTGAGCCAAAAACTCACCTCACAACGTTTAACGCGTTCACTTCAATTACTCCAGGAAGGACTCATTAATATTTTTAAGCGTGCTCATCCTAAGATCCGTATTTGTGGCCTCAATCCCCATGCCGGAGAAAACGGTTTACTGGGGGATGAAGAAATTGAGATCATGATCCCCGTTATTGAAACCCTGAAAGCGCAAGGATTGGATTTATTGGGTCCAATGTCTGCGGATACTGCGTTTACTGCTACAGAACGCTCAAAGGCAGATGCGATTTTAGCTATGTATCACGATCAAGCGTTAGCACCGTTAAAAGCCTTATATTTTAATGAGATCGTCAATATGACTTTAGGTTTGCCGTTTTTACGCACCAGTGTGGATCATGGTACTGCGCTTGCTTTAGCGGGTACCGGACAGGCGAGTAGCAAAAGTTTACAGCATGCCATCAACATCAGCACGCAACTTATTTCCGAGCATTAAATGTCATTTCACCGCCCACGCAAACGTTTTGGTCAGCATTTTTTAACGGATGAACAAGTCATTGCGCAGATCATTCGCGCACTGCATGTACAACGCCAAGATAAACTGATCGAAATTGGTGCCGGATTAGGCGCTTTAACCACCGGGGTATTAGCGCAAGTGGATCATCTGCATGTAGTAGAAATCGACAGAGACTTAAGTGCGCAACTGCAAAAAACTTTTCCCTCTCGTCGCTTAACCGTGCATCAACAAGATGCCTTAGCATTTGATTTTTCGTCGTTATATGAAAATCAACCGTTACGCATTTTCGGTAATTTACCTTATAACATTTCCACACCGTTGTTGTTTCATTTGTTAACTTATGCGCCGTGCATTCAAGATATGTTATTTATGTTGCAAAAAGAGGTGGTGATGCGAATGATTGCCACACCTTCACATCATGAATATGGTCGGTTAAGCGTCATGATCCAATACGCCTGTCATACGCAAGCCTTGTTTGATATTGCGCCGCAAGCATTTTCGCCCCCCCCCCAAAGTGAACTCCAGTGTGATCGTTTTAAAACCCTACCATCACAATCATCCTCATCCCTTAGCGAAAGATTTCCATGCCTTTGCGCATTTGGTCAACGTGGCGTTTCAACACCGGCGTAAAACTTTAAAAAATGCCTTGGAAAGTCTGGTGCCCACCGCAGCATTCGAGGCTTTAAATATTGATCTCAAACGCAGGCCAGAAACGTTAAGTGTGAGCGATTTTGTGAATTTAAGTAATACGTTGACTAACCCGCTTTGATTTTTGAATAAACAATCCGTATCCTGTGATAGTAGCATTCAAGAAATGAGGAAAATCACGGTGTCTGACGCCTCTATAGCGATCACGGTCCAAACGCAGTTTTTAAATGATCAATCCGATCCCGCCCAACAACGTTTTGCTTTTGGCTATACCATCACCATCCGCAATAATGGTAAGGAAGCCGCGCAATTGTTAAGTCGGCATTGGATCATTACCGATTCTGATGGCAATGTCCAAGAAGTTCGCGGCAAAGGTGTCGTCGGTGAACAGCCGCGGATCCCCCCGGGAGAAAGTTTTTCTTATTCCAGCGGCGCCGTTATCCCCACACCGGTAGGCAGTATGCATGGGACCTATACCCTGATTAATGATCATGGGGATCATTTTGAAGCCACGATCCCTGCGTTTCGTCTTGCCATACCGGGGCTTGTAAACTAAGGTGGCTACCTATGTCATTGGCGATGTGCAAGGGTGTTTTCCTGAGTTACAACAGCTGCTGAATAAAATTGATTATCAACCGACACGCGATGCTTTATGGTTCACTGGCGATCTGGTGAATCGGGGTCCACAATCGTTAGAAACTTTACGCTTTATTAAACAATTACCCGCAAGTACCGTCTGTGTTATGGGGAATCACGATTTCGCGTTACTTGCGATCGCCGCAAAGGCAATCGCGCTGCGAAAACAAGATCTCTTGCAAGCGATCCTTGATGCAGAAGATAGGGTTGAATTGCTCACGTGGTTACGGCACCGTCCGTTGCTGCATTATGATCCCAAAAGTGGATTTACCTTAAGTCATGCCGGTATTTACCCAGCGTGGGATCTTACACAAGCCCGCTTACTCGCCACTGAGGTTGAGATCGTATTGCGCTCTTCTGAGTATGTGGATTTTTTGCAGCACTTGTACGGGGATGAACCCAATGTTTGGAACGACAATTTAACCGGTTGGGATCGCTTACGGTTTATTTGCAATGCGTTTACCCGCATGCGCTTTGTTTCCGCTCAAGGCGAATTAATTTTACATGTGAAGACGAGTTCCAGTCAGCATTCCCACCTCCTCCCTTGGTTTGCTGTGCCAACACGTCGCACCCAACAAGATAAAATTTTGTTTGGTCATTGGGCAGCGCTTCAAGGAAAATGCGAGTCCCCGAATGTTTATGCGTTAGATACTGGGTGTGTCTGGGGAAATTGTCTCACTGCATTTTGTTTAGAAAACCAACAACGTACTGTTGTCGCATGTCAATCCTACCGAAAGCCCGATCCTTTATAATCTTGCCTATTCCTATCTACGATAATCCGCGGTAAAGTAGGCAACACAATAAATAATGAATATGGCTAATCGCAAGCCGCTCTAGGGAGAGGAAACAAACCTAGAGGCCAATTTACAATATGGAGAATGTGGCATGTTCCTACGATGGTCGGTGTTACTACGTCTCATCGTCATTTTATTTTCTTTCACGAGTTCTATCGCTCATGCAGAATATGCATTGAATTTGCCTCGTGGTGCTTCTGTTGTTAGCACCGAAATTCACAACTTACACATGATCACCTTATGGGTGTGCGTTGTTATTGGGATTGTTGTCTATGGCTTAATGGTATATGCCATTGTTCGTCACCGCAAAGCCGCAGGATACAAAGCCGCCGCTTTTCATGAAAGTACCACCGTTGAAATTATCTGGACCATCATTCCCTTTGTGATTTTGATAGCAATGGCTGTTCCAGCCACACGCGTACTTATCTTAATGTCAGATACCAGCAACGCAGATGTCACGATTCAAGTCACCGGGCATCGTTGGTTTTGGCAGTATGATTATATCGATGAGGGTTTTAATTTTTTTAGTTATATTTCTACACCAGAAGAAGAAACCCTTAACCTTGCGCCAAAAAATCCGCACTATTTGCTGCAAGTGGATAAACCGATGGTGATCCCTGTTGGTAAAAAGATCCGCTTTTTAATCACGGGCAAAGATACTATTCACTCTTGGTGGGTTCCTGACTTAGGCATTAAAAGAGATGCAATCCCCGGATTTGTGAATGAAGTGTGGACCTTTGTCGATGCCGATAAACCCGGGACTTACCGTGGCCAATGCGCTGAATTGTGTGGCACCAAACATGGTTATATGCCCATTGTCGTTGAAGCAAAAACGCAAGATCAATATATCACCTGGATCAATGAACAAAAGAAAGCCAATGCCCCTAAACCAGAAGCTGCGAATAAAACATATGGGTTAGAGGAACTGATGAAACAGGGCGAGCAAAAATATAATCAAATCTGCGCCATGTGCCATCAAACTTCTGGCAAAGGGAATCCGCCTACTTTCCCAGCACTCGATGGCAGTCAAATTGTCACCAAGCCAGAACATAAAGTAGAACAGCTTCGACAAATCATCGCGGGTAAAAATGCCATGCCGCCTTTCGGTGCACAATTAAGCGATCTCGACATTGCTGCGATTGCCACTTATGAGCGCAATGCATGGGGTAATAAAACCGGCGATATTATTCAGCCCAGTGATGTTAAAACCGTTCGTGATCAGCTAAAAAAATAGGTAATCAACCATGGATGTAGCAACTTCCTATCACGCCAGTGGATCCCACGCAGACGATCATCACGATCACGGTCCTGCCAAAGGGTTATTGCGTTGGGTGTTTACCACCAATCATAAAGATATTGGCACCATGTATTTGTGGTTTAGTTTTATCATGTTCTTGTTTGCAGGCACATTGGCGATGCTCATTCGTGCAGAACTGTTTAAACCGGGTGAACAACTGGTCAACCCAGAAATGTTCAATCAGCTCACGACACTCCATGGACTCATTATGGTGTTTGGTGCCGTGATGCCCGCGTTCGTTGGCTTAGCCAATTGGTTAGTGCCGATGATGATTGGCGCGCCGGATATGGCATTGCCGCGTTTGAACAACTGGAGTTTTTGGATCTTACCGTTTGCCTTTACTATGTTAATCAGTACGTTTGTTGCCGCAATTGTGTCTGATACTGCTGGCTCGGCCCCGAATTTTGGCTGGACATTTTATGCACCCCTGTCTACTACCTTTGGTCCACCATCTACCGATTTTTTCATATTTTCAATCCATATGATGGGGATCTCCTCAATTTTAGGCGCCATTAATGTCATTGCCACCATCTTAAATTTACGTGCACCGGGCATGACATTAATGAAAATGCCCATTTTTTGTTGGTCATGGCTGGTCACCGCCTTTTTATTAATCGCCGTCATGCCAGTATTGGCTGGCGCTGTCACCATGGTTTTGTTTGATAGACATTTTGGTACCAGCTTTTTTAATGCCGGTGGCGGTGGCGACCCGGTGTTATTCCAACATGTCTTTTGGTTTTTTGGTCATCCTGAAGTGTACATCATGATCATGCCGGCATTTGGTATTGTGTCGCAAATATTACCGACTTTTACGCGCAAACCCTTATTTGGTTATGCTTCGATGGTGTATGCAATTTCTTCCATTGCGTTTTTATCGTTTATCGTCTGGGCGCATCACATGTTTACCACGGGCATGGCACTGGTCGCTGAATTGTTCTTTATGTATGCCACCATGTTAATTGCGGTCCCCACCGGCGTAAAAGTATTTAACTGGGTAGCCACCATGTTTAAAGGATCGCTCAGTTTTGAAACGCCGATGTTATTTACCTTGGCTTTTATCTTTTTATTTACCATGGGCGGATTTTCTGGATTAATGTTGGCGATTGTGCCTGCAGATTATCAATACCAAGATACCTACTTTGTCGTTGCCCACTTCCATTATGTGTTAGTCACTGGCGCCATTTTTTCGATTTTAGCTGCTGTTTATTATTGGTTACCGAAATGGACCGGTCATATGTATAGCGAAGTGCTAGCAAAAACGCATTTTTGGTTATCGTTTATTTCTGTCAATGTTTTATTTTTCCCCATGCATTTCCTAGGCCTGGCCGGGATGCCAAGACGGATCCCGGATTATGCCTTACAATTTGCTGATTTTAATCGCATTGTCAGCGTGGGGGGTTTTGTGTTTGGTGCCAGCCAAATTCTATTTTTATTTATTGTGATCAAAACCATTCGTGGCGGTAAAAAAGCCACCGACAAAGTGTGGGAAAATCCGCAGGGTTTGGAATGGACATTGTCGTCTCCGCCCCCTTATCACAGCTTTACCACACCCCCTGTGGTGCCTTAAAAAAATAGTTATGGCAACAACGGCACAACAAAAGATCAAAAAACAACTCACCCTCATGCTCATCATCGTCATGGGCATGTTTGCGTTTTGTTTCGCGTTGGTACCGCTTTATAATGTCATTTGTAAAGTCACTGGATTAAATGGTAAACCCACCGCGATGGTTGCCGCAGTGAGCGAGCACGAAATTGATTTATCGCGCACCGTTACGGTTGAATTAATCACTACCTTAAATCATTCATTATCCTCCAGTGTCAGCGAATTTGTTCCTAGAAATGTGAAAATAAAACTTCATCCTGGCGAGTATGTCAAAACGTCTTATTGGGTGAAAAATCTCTCCGCACAAAAAATGATCGTTCAAGCCATTCCGAGCGTTACTCCAGGATTTGCAGCCCAACATATTCGAAAAACCGAATGTTTTTGTTTTCAACACCAACCGCTTGCAGCCTTAGAAGGCAAGGAAATGCCTTTGGTTTTTACGGTGGATCCCGCCTTACCCAAAAACATTAATACCGTGACGTTAGCCTACACATTATTTGATGTGACCCAAAGTTAGGGAGAGAAATTGCCATGACGGAATCACAACATTACAAACATTATTATGTTCCTCCCTCTAGTCATTGGCCTATTCTGGGTTCGATTGGCTTATGCGCAACCTTAAGCGGTTTTGCTTTATTGTTTCATCATCATATCGCCGGGCATTACTTGTTTTTTCTGGGTGCTATTGCCATTGTGTATGTGATGTTTGGTTGGTTTGGCGATGTTATTCGCGAAAGTCATCGCGGTTTATATAGTCCACAATTAGATCGTTCTTTCCGCTGGGGTATGGCGTGGTTTATTTTCTCGGAAGTGATGTTTTTTGCCGGCTTTTTTGGTGCGTTATTTTATGCGCGACATATTGCTGTACCCTGGTTAGCAGGAGAAGGTGATAAAACTGCAACGCATCTATTGTGGCCGCAATTTAAAGCGATTTGGCCATTATTGACCAATCCTGATCCTGCTGTGTTTAAAGGTCCGAAAGACGTCATTAGCGCATGGGGGATCCCGGCGTTAAATACGGCGATATTATTATCCAGTGGCGTCACAATAACGATCGCGCATTGGGGATTAGTGAAAAACAACCGCACGCAATTGACGCTCGGCTTATTTTGCACCGTGGCTTTAGGATTAACCTTCTTGTTTTTTCAAGCGTATGAATACTACCATGCTTATCATGCCTTGGGATTAACGCTCGCCTCAGGGATTTATGGCACTACCTTTTTTATGTTAACCGGTTTTCACGGTGCGCATGTGACCGTAGGTAGCATTATGCTTATCGTCATTTTGGTCCGATGCTTAAAAGGGCATTTTACTCCGGAGCACCATTTTGCTTTTGAAGCGGTGGCATGGTATTGGCATTTTGTGGATGTGGTATGGTTGTTTCTGTTTGTGTTGGTTTACTGGCTGTAGAAAACAAAAAATGGTGGGGTGATAACCACCCCGTCGCAAATCCGATCAATAACATCAAAAACAAAATCACTGATAATCCAATGCGAACCGTTAAGGCCTTCACCACATCTTCCGGCTTTCCTTTAGGAAACAAAATAAAATACAATCCTGATCCCAAAGCGAACAAAATTCCCGCCATAAAGGCGTAAACAATTATTGTAAAGATCCAGTGGTTATCCATGATGATGATCCGATGGCATTTTCCCTCACTCTTACTTACCCTGCTGGTGATAGCTTGTGTCACTTTACTGTTTCGTCTTGGGACTTGGCAACTGTCTCGTAGCCAATATAAACGAGCCTTACAGACGCAAGAACAACAAGCGCAGGCACTTGCGCCGTTATCAGCCGCAGAATTAGCACAGCAAAGCGATTTAACCAAATTAAGATATAGAACCGTGCAATTTGAAGGAAAATTACTGCCTCAATACACAATTTTGCTAGACAACAAAATCAAGTCAGGCCGCGTAGGCTATGAAGTGCTTGTCCCTGCCCGCCTTACTGAGCAACAACTGATCCTCGTCAATCTAGGCTGGATCCCGCTTGGGCGCTCTCGTGCTGAATTACCTCAGATAAATTTCAATTTTAATCTAACAACCATTGAAGGTTATTTGGATTTTTCGTATCGTAACCCTCTTATTTCATCTTCCCTTGAATCAAACAAGGTACAATGGCCATTACGGATGCAGCAACTGGATATTGAACTATTGCAAAACCTCATCGGTACTAACATCTATCCGATGTTAGTTAAATTAGACAAAGCGCCAGCGTCTCATGGGATGAGTCCGGAGCGTCATCTTGGCTATGCTGTGCAATGGTTTGCGCTGGCAGCAACTTTAGCAATTTTATTTGGAATGGTAATGTTGAGAAGGAAAGCGCGACGATGAATGCCGCAGCAAAGGCAAAAAAACGATCGTCCGTATGGATCTTAGGTATTTTTTTGCTAGTCATTGCCGCTCCGATGATAGCGGCTTCTTTTATGATCAATCACGGGCAATCAAAAATTCATTATAATAATCAAGGCAATTTAATTTCTGGCCATAAAAATATCACCCATATCACGCTCCATAATATCTCCCAAGACACCCCCCTACCGGGTAAAGATCTCTTAGGCAAATGGTGGTTGGTGTATGTTGGGCCCCAAATTTGCCAAGAAACCTGTTATGACATTTTATATAACATGCGTCAAATTCGCACCGCTTTAGGTAAAGATGCCTCGCGATTAGAACGACTTTATATCGCTGATAATTTAAATGAAAATTATCCTGAGATAAAACAAGTGCGCATCAACGCCCAAGATTTTGATCATTTGTTTGGTTCTATCAGTGATAAAGACAATCGAGATATGGTGGGTGAATTATATATCATCGATCCTAAAGGAAATATCATGATGCAATATGATGTTGATATGCCTCCGAAAGCAATATTAAGTGATTTAAAAAGATTATTGAAAGTATCCAAAATTGGATAAAGGATTATAAAGGACTATGTCTTCGTGGATTACTCGGCTATCTTTAATTAGCCTCATGTTTGCTTTTTGTGTCATTTTGCTTGGCGCTTACACACGTTTAGCCGATGCTGGATTAGGTTGTCCTGATTGGCCAGGGTGTTATGGACAATTAAGCGCACCGAGCTCAGTGACAGAAATTATGGATGCAAATAGATCTTTTCCATTTTTGACCGTCAATACCAGCAAAGCGCGCACCGAAATGACACACCGGTATTTTGCTGAAACCTTAGGCATGTTCATCGTGGTTTTTTCTTTGCTCGCGTTTTTTAATCGCCAACGTTTAACTTTACCTATGTGGTTACCCGCAACCTTGGTGGCCCTGGTCATCTTCCAAGGGTTATTAGGGATGTGGACAGTGACATTCAAGCTGCTTCCTTTAGCGGTGTTAAGTCATTTGATAGGGGGATTTTGTACGTTGGGATTGCTTTGGCTTGCCTGGCTCTATTTATCTTATCGTCCGCTCCCTGCTTTAAAATTATCGCCCAACCTCGCTTTATTAAGTAAAATCACCTTGGGCGTATTGGCAGTTCAAATTATTCTCGGTGGCTGGACCAGCGCCAATTATGCTGCGTTGATTTGTCCAGATTTTCCGATGTGCCAAGGACAATGGTGGCCTGCCTTTAATTTATATGCGTTGAATTTTTTCAGCGGTGTTGGATCAGAAACGCCGTTAGCATTAATGGATTTTTCCGCCAGAACCAGTATTCATATTATGCATCGCGTAGGCGCGATCTGTACTTTGATCTTAGGCGCGTATTTAGCGTTTAATCTCTGGCAGCAAGCAAAATCGCTGAAGGAAAGCGCCGCTAAACAACGTTTTCAGCGCTTTAGTGTTATCTTAGCGCTACTATTAGCAATCCAAGCAGCATTAGGAATTTCCAATATCGTCTTTTTATTACCTTTACCTATCGCAGTGGCACATAATGGCATCGCTGCCTTGTTATTGCTCACCTTGATTGCGCTGAATTTTACTTTCGCGCACACCCCGAGGAGATTGTATGTCTAACGAGGCACTCCTTAAACCTAATCCTTGGCGCGATTACTGGGAGTTATGCAAACCCCGCGTGGTTGCTTTAATGCTCATCACCGCTTGGGTTGGGATGTTATTAGCTTCCCCACCCAACACTTTTCCATGGCAAGCGTTTTGTTTTGGTACCTTTGGGATTGCCAGTTGCGCTGGTTGCGCCGCCGCCATTAATCATTTAGTAGAAAGACACATCGATGTACACATGCGACGCACCCACAATCGTCCAATTGCCAGTGGACGGATCCATCCCAAACAAGCACTGATGTTTTCATTTTTACTCGGAGGCTTAGGGCTATTCGTTTTAAGTGTTTGGGTCAATCCATTAACGGCATGGTTAACGCTGATTTCTTTGGTCGGTTATGCCTTGTTTTATACGGTATTTCTAAAACGCGCTACACCGCAAAATATTGTGATCGGTGGCGCTGCAGGCGCCGCACCGCCGCTTTTAGGTTGGACATCGGTTACCGGCACACTGGATCCATTCGGATTATTGCTCGTCCTGATTATTTTTGCCTGGACACCGCCACATTTTTGGGCCTTGGCCATTTACCGTCGTGAAGATTACGCTAAAGCGCAATTGCCGATGTTACCGGTAACCCATGGCATACCCTTTACCAAATTTTGCATTCTGCTTTATACCATCTTATTACTTGCAACCACCTTGTTGCCTTATATTACTGGGATGAGTGGGATTGCCTATCTGATCTGTGCCGTGGGATTAGGGTTAGGATTTTTATATTATTGCATTCAATTGTATCGAAAAGAGGATCCCATCATTGCGTTACATACTTTTCGATACTCTATTGTTTATCTGCTCGCACTGTTTGTCGGGTTGTTATTAGATCATTATCTTGTCGCTTTAAAGTCGGTTATGTAAGGTATTTAGTAGTATGAAAAAGAATACTTTATTTATTGTTCTCATCATTAGCATCGCGGTGGTTATTGGTTTTTGGCGAGATAATCAAGATCCGCAACTTGCCGCCCAAAAATTTACGCTAAATAACGCGTTAAGTACGGGCACGATGGTTCCCAATCCGCAACCTTTACCGCAGATCGAACTCATCGACATGTTTGAGAAACCGTTTACCAATCATTATTTCAATCAGCACTGGACCTTCTTATTTTTTGGGTATAGCAGCTGTCCTGGGATCTGTCCGCTCACCTTAGATGCCATGCATCAGATCTCGCAACGCTTGCATGCCGGTAATCAAGTGCAATTTGTGTTTATTAGTATCGATCCTGACCATGATACGCCGGCAAGATTAAAGCAATACCTGCAGCAACCCCGGTTTAAAGGTACACCCTTTTTGGGGGTGACTGGCAAGAAACCGCACATTGAAGAACTTGCTTACACGCTGGGGATCCATATTGCGCAATCGAAAGATTCCCACTCTGAGCCCATTGAACATAGCGGCACCATTTTATTGGTTAATCCCGAAGGTAATCTGGCCGCGATTTTCACTTCGAGTGAAAAACCCCACGCCATTGCCCACGATTTTAAACAGGTGGTGCATCGGTACGCGCAAGCCAGTTAATATTTCCCTCATACAGCTGCGGTAGCAGCGTAGGATATTAGCCCCGCGTGAAGGCGCTCTTAGCGCCGGAACGTGGGGATCGCGTGATGCAACCGCCTCTCTTCCTAATTGGATCCGACCACACGCTGCGTTCTGCGAAACATTTGATCTAGCGCAACTTCCGGTAAGCGTTGCACACGCAGGCAAGGCGCTTTCACACCATGTTTAGCCCATAATCGTTCCAGTTGCTGCTCTACACCGCGTGCAGCAGCCTCAAACTGCGCAGCCTGGATTTTAATTTCTAAGTGCATCGGCGATAATTGAATGATCTGATATTTTTGCATACCCCCTTTTGATTGCTCAATGGCGCGACATAATTCATCGGAAAAAATCGGCTTTAAGATCGGGTGATGCGAGCGCTGGTTAAAATATAAAATATCTTCGCAACGGCCCACAATTTTTTCTACCGCTAATAACGGGCTGCCACAGGTGCACTCCGATTTCATCACCATCACATCTTCCATGCGATAACGCACTATGGGTTGCACATAACGATGCAGCGCGGTGATTACCGGAACAAAGCGTTTATTTTTTTCATCCATCCAATCTTTTTCAATATAATATAAATTCTCGTTAAGATGTAAGAAACCATGATCACACGTCACCCCCAACCAACCTTCAGCACATTGATATAATTGATGAATATTTTGTTCAAACGCGCAGGCAATAAACTTTTCATCCAACGGCGTTAATACTTCTGCGGTAGAGACTATTTTTTTTACGTTTAATTTAAATTTTTGCTGCGTTTTAAGCTCGGCTAATTTGACTAAGGTTTGCGCGGGCGCAATTACCACATCGGGAGAAAACTGCTGCAATTTCTTTGAAAGCAACGCAAAATCTTGATGTAGATCTAAAAAGCACCACTGCCAACCCCATAACGCCATATTGGGAATATAGGCGGTTTTAGAATGATAAAATATCGCCACTTTTTGCGCTCGCCATTGATGCGGCAACAACAACTTACTTAACAAATCCGCTATCATGACAATCATTTCTTTGTGCGAAAATAAATACACCCCAGGTTTGCCCGTGGTGCCACAAGATTGATGTACCTGTAAAGCGGGCAGTGATTGTGAGTTCATCACTTCTTCCAGAGAACAAGCCAAGACGTTAAATTGCGCAAAATTTTCTTGGACTTGAGTTTTATCTATTCTAGGTAAGTGTCCAAAGGATACACCAGAATATTGCTGATAAAATGGTACATATCTTTTGATATAGCTTAATAACTGAAGAATTTTGTGCTGTTGTGCTAGGCTCAATTGTGTTGGATTTTGATACCAGCGATGCAATTTAGCCAAATGATAATGCTGCCACAGTCTAAATTGTTGCCACATAGGAACTGCAATCCTTTCGTGTTTTTTACTAGTTAATGCGCCAGCACGGCAAAGATCAAATCAAGGTGATAAACGGTAGAATTGGCAAGATAAATGGCAGGAAAGCAAAAAAAAACGGCGCCAGAGGCGCCGTCTTCAATAACCACTTTTTAAGTTGGTTTTTTAGTACTGCGATGACTTGCCTGTTGAGCATTGTCCTTTACACCGTCATTAGCAGCATCTTTTGACTTAGAAGATCTACTACTACGACGTTGCTGCACTAAGCCGTTTTGTGTTTCCTTCGCTGCTGGAGGTGTTGACACAGCAGTTTCTCCGTTTAACGGCGACGTTGGCACAATAGTTTCACCGTTTAATGGCGTCCTTAACTCAGCCGTTTCTCCGTTCGGTGCCGATGTCATGGCGCCTCTATTGACTAAGGCTCTGTGCAACGGTCTTGGTGCAGGATCCGGTTGCAACACACGATCCAAGTGTTCTGGATGCGCTAACAAATCTTTAAACACCGTTATCCGTTTCTCAAGTTCTTCATCAACATCAGATCCTGAGGAGTTATCTTTAAGTTTCTCAAGCTGCCTAACGAGGTTACTGAGGTTATGATCATATTTTCTCTCCATCGTCGGACGGGGTTCTTTGGAAACAGAAATGGCCCGTAATTGATGTCCCATCATTAACGTAAATTCGATCTGATTATTCCAAAAGCTTAATCCTTTGAAATAACGGATTGAACTCGCGCCTCCTAGAAAAGCGCCGATACCCGTGACTCCGGCGAGGAAACCCGCAAAAGCCATTTGCGTATAACCCACTAAATTAGGCAAATTAGACAATTTAGCCAGTTCTGCCCACGGAAGATTTAACGTTGATGCCAACGTTGCATAACCTGCGCCATAAGCAGCAATACCAATACAAGCTAAGTACGTGATAGTCCACAAGGATTTGCTGACACTTAATTTACCGCGCCACGATAATTCTTTCGAAAACAACCAGCCAAGATTCCGATGCACATGCTCAGCCAATCCAAACATGCCATCATCATGGTTACTTTTGTTTGCTAAATACACGCGCACATAAGGAATAGCTAACGCCGTGGCAATAACCCAGGGTGAGCTCATACCCAACAGCACTTCCAGTTCTATCGCAGCAATCGCCGCACTGATGGTTAAAAACAACGCTGTCCATTGCCCCACATAATGCACAATTTTTTCACGTGTAGTTGCCTTACGTGCCGGATTAACAATATTGAGTTTAAAGTCTTCACCCACCGGCGATTTCACATACAATCCGGCCTTACGAATATCTTTTAAATAATCATTGACTGCCTGGATCTTAAATATCTCTGCAGGTAATGGTAGTTTACGATCGCGACGATAACGATATTCTTTGCTCATATATTCAGCAAGTTTAATATCATTACGTGTCGGTAACACAGCCAGTTCAAACTTCGATTTACGCTCCAAGTAGCCATCAGCACGATAAAGTTGTTTATACAGCGCAGGGTTATCTGTCCTCAAATCCTCTGATGTTGCTCCCTCACCGTGATCTAATCTTTCTTTAATCCATTCTTTTTCTTCAATTTGGCAGCGCAGTGAGCCCGTTGGCGTGCTCGCCAATTCATACAATTCGGGAACAAAACTACCGACAAATTCTTCGCCCTCAGCGCTATTTCGAAATAGTTGGATAAAAGTAATATCCACTTTACGTCGCGCAGGGATGGCACCTTCCACACTGTTGCGCCACCAGTGATTAAAAATCTCACTGCTTTTTCGCTGCATCCATGAATCTTTCCATCTCAACCAATTTGTTCTTCGTGATCTCGACCGCATAATACATCTCCTACTGCTAATCATCTATTCGCAATTTTTCTAGGAACTATCAACACTAACATGGCTTTTTTCGCAATGCAAAGCATTTAGGTGTTTACCTGAGTCATTCGACTTATTTTTTAATGCAAAGTGTAATTAATAATAAAAAGGTGCTGCTCACCACAATTGCGGGGCCCGTGGGAACATCCCAAAAATGCGAGGAGATAATGCCGACCATAACTGAAATGATGCCAAAAATACTGGCATATACAGCCATTTTTTCAGGGCTATGCGCCCAAGGACGAGCGGTCGTGGCAGGGATCAATAACAGCGCGGTAATCAACAATACGCCGACAATCTTGATTGCCACCGCAACCACAATCGCCAACAGCAACAAATATGTCGCTTGAACTCGCTTGACGGGTACGCCTTCAACTTGCGCTAAATCGGGATCAACCGTGACGCGCAATAACGATTGCCACAAACGCATTAACAGTAAAATCACAATCACGCCACCCAGATAAATCCAGCCAACATCTTGCCAAGTAAGCGCTAAAATATCGCCATATAAAAAGCCAAGCACATCGACTTGGATCCGTTCCATCGTAGCTAAAATTAATAAACCTAATGCTAATGTTGTATGAGAGAGCAACCCGAGCAGCGTATCACTGGCCACCAATAATTTTTGCTGCAATCCCAGCAAACCTAATGCCACCAGCAGTGCAATTGCACACACGCCCAACGTAATATTAATATGCAACGCTAAGGCTAATGTTATTCCTAATAATCCTGAATGCGATAAAGTATCGCCAAAATAAGCTAAGCGCCGCCACACCATCATGGCGCCTAACGGCCCGGAAACGATGGCAACCCCCGTGCCACCAATAAAGGCGGGCGCAAGATAACGCAGATCCCAATTTTGCCAAAGCTCAATCATGTTTATCTTTATCCTGGGTGATGACTTGTCCGTGCACATCATGATGATGATCATGCCGGTGAGTATAAAAGGCAACCGCTTGTGCCGTTTTTCCAAACAACGCGGCAAATGCCGGATCACGACTGACTTTATCAGGATGACCAGAACAACAAATATGTTGATTTAAACACACCACAATATCGGTTTGTGCCATCACCATATTTAAATCATGTGACACCAGTAATATGCCACAATGGTAGCGCTCGCGAACTTTTGCTATCAAGTCATAAAGCTCACCCTGCCCAATCAGATCAACCCCTTGCGCTGGTTCATCTAATACCAATAATTCCGGTTGCCGTAATAAGGCACGTGCCAGCAAAACGCGCTGAAATTCTCCGCCTGAGACTGAGCGCAGCGGTTGCTGTAGCACATGCGTGACACCTACTTCTTCTAAAATGGCTTGGAGCGTGGGCTTTGAGCAGGTTTGGCCTAATTGTAAAAAACCCTGTACCGTTAACGGAAATAGTGGCTCAATTAAAATCTTTTGCGGCATATAACCCACACGCAATCCTGCACGACGCGTTACTTTTCCTGTTGTAGGCAGGGTTAATCCTAAAATCACTTTCACCAGGCTGGTTTTTCCAGCCCCGTTAGGGCCCACTAACGAAACAATTTGATTGGCTTGTAAGGTTAAACTGATATCTTGTAATAGGAAGCGGCTCCCATCGAGCAGTGAGACCTGATTAACTTCAATCAAAGGCGTAGGGGTTGGGCTCATAACTTTCACGCAATGCTATATTATGATAGATTTTACCACCTTCAAACACTAAATACCTATGGAACACTGATCTATGCGGCACCATTGGCTAACAACTGGGATGTTAATTGTTATTTTAGGATTATTTTCGAGCTTATGTTGGGCCGCGCCGCAGGTGGCGGTAACCCTTAAGCCGATCCATTCTTTAGTGGCTTCTCTGATGATTGATGTCGGCGAGCCACAACTGCTCTTGCCCGATGGTGCGTCTCCGCATACCTTTCAACTCAAACCTTCTATCCTCAAAGCGCTTAAGCAAGCCGACATCATTATTTGGGTAGGGCCCGAATTAGAATTATTTATGGTAAAACCCTTAGAAGATCTGCCCGCGCAAAACGTCATTGCTTTGATCGATACGCCTCTCTTAACATTACTGCCATTGCGCCATGGCCGCGCTTGGCAACACGATCATGCCCATGAACATGCGGCCAACGATCCAGCGCACGCTGACATTGATCCGCATATCTGGTTGTCAACCGATAATGCGCGTGTCATGGTTGAATATCTGACGAAAATCTTAGTGCAAAAAGATCCGCAACATCAAATGCAATATCAACACAATGCACAACTTCTTAATGACAAGTTAATTGCATTGAAAACCACATTGACAGAAAAACTAAAGCCGATTGAACAACAACCGTTTTTGGTTTATCACGATGGTTATCAATATTTTGAACATGAATTTCATTTACATGGGGTAGGTTCCATCGTCATTAATCCGCATCTTCCTTTAAGCGCTCATGGGCTATATGCGATTAAACAATTAATTGCGCAAGAACATGTCAAATGTGTGTTTAGAGAAACTGAATTTAATACTTTGATGATTCAAAATAGCTTAAGTGGTACCGATGTTAAAATTGCCGAGCTTGATCCTTTAGGCGCACGCATTCCCAAAGGGCCAGACAATTATCAACAAACATTGCTGCATATTGGTGAAACCATCGTGCAATGTTTGCAATAAAACTTCCTTGTACCTGATTTCCTAACATTTACTTTACGGACGGTAAAATTCGTAAGAATAGCCGTTGTGGTTATAACAACGATAAAAGCCATGCTGACGATTTTTAAAGCGGTGTGAATTTTGTTCAGAAAAATGTGTCCACAAGTAACGGCGCTGAAAAAATCTGGGGTACTGATAATCTGGGTAGTAAGTCCCATTGATTTTAGTATACCAATGTCCCGATTTATGGTTTTGTGGGCAATAAAAATTATCACTAAAGTGCGCATGACAGATTGGAACAACGGACAATAATAGTCCACACAATAAAGCTCTCATAATAGGTTTCCCCTTCACATGGTGACATCGAAAGGAGTATCGGCCATAAGCGTTGAAAGATTTAGGGTTGGATCTTGGTTTTTAATCAGAACTGAATAATTTTATAGTCGTTGTTAAGTGCGTCATAAATTTGTTATAGTCAAAGACATGATTACCATTGAACATCAAGCCAACAAAAATCAATTTATTGCGCTCATTGATGGCAAAGAAGCGCATTTAAAATATAATATTTCTGCAAAGGACGTTTTAGATTATTACAGCACGTTTGTCCCACCAGAGCTGCGTGGTCAACATATTGCGCAGAATATCGTTAAATTTGCTTTAGATTATGCGAAAGATAATCACTTCAAAGTGATCCCGTCTTGCCCTTTCGTCAAAAAATATATTGATCAACATGCTGAGTATCAAGCGCTAATAGCAAAGCCCTAGAAAAACCCCAGCAAATAGCACCGCCCCAAACCACTGGTTGTTTAAAAACGCTTTAAAGCACGCTTGTGGCGCACGTGTCCGAATCAGCCATTGTTGGTACAGCGCTATTCCTAACGCTATCACAAGGCTAAGATAAAAAATTATCCCCAAATCACAACGGACACCTATCAACACATACAATCCTAGGGTTAATAGATGACATACCGCAACCCAAAATTTATCAAAGCGACCAAACGCAATCGCGGTCGATTTTACGCCGATGCGCACATCATCCGCTTTATCTGCCATCGCATATAACGTGTCATACGCTACCGCCCAAAGAAGTGTAGCAAAAAATAATAACAATAGGGGGAGATGATGTCATAAGTG